>WNGH01006384.1_pt1 | contig 14848 bp, 10 predicted proteins | sample 5400631 | NCBI WGS metagenome assembly WNGH01 (sample SAMN13153373, study PRJNA577476) | soil metagenome | isolation source: 115 cm soil or saprolite under Garry oak tree replicate 1 | place: USA:California | collected 2016-06-15
TCCGTCCGGACCAGATACCCTACGACTGCGGCACCAAGTCGTTCGGCGTGAGCACGGTCTACGACTCCGGCGACTTTCCGGCGCTCTTCGACGAGCTGCTGCGCCGGCTCGACTATCCCCGCGCGCGCGCCGAGCAGGCGGCGATGAACTCGCGGCCGTCGGGGCCGCGGCGCGGGATCGGGCTGGCGGTCTACGTCGAGAAGACCGGTCTCGGCCCGTTCGAGACCACGCAGGTGGAAGCGCGGCCCGACGGCACGCTGGTGGTCGACACGGGCGCGTCATCGATGGGTCCGGGGCTCGAGACCGTGCTCGCTCAGATTCTCGGCGAGGCCCTCGGGCTTCCGGCCCGGCAGTTCGACGTGCGCCATGCCGACACCGCCGCCGTCGAGAGCGGCGTCGGCACCTACGGCTCGCGTGGCACCGTCACTGCCGGCAACGCGGCCCATCTCGCGGCGGCGAAGCTGATCGCCGAGGCCCGGCAGCGCGCCGCCGAGCACTGGGGTGTGGCCGAGAGCGAAGTGACTTACGCCCACGGCGCACTGGAGGCTCGCGGGCGTCGCACGACCCTGGCGGAGCTGGCCCGCGAGCGGCGGCTCGCCGCCGGCGCCTCGTTCGAGGTGCCGAAGGTGACCTACGCGGGCTGCGCCGCGGCCGTCGTCGCCGACGTCGATCCCGACACGGGCTCGATCGCTCTCCGGCGGGTCGTCGTGGGCGCGGACGTTGGTCGCGCCGTGAACCCGGCGCTCGTCGACGGCCAGCTCGTCGGCGGTGTGGCCTTCGGCATCGGCAACACGCTGCACGAGAGCCTCGCGTACGACGCGGGCGGCCAGCTCCTGTCGTCGACGTTGATGGACTACGCGCTGCCGCTCGCCACCGACGTTCCGCCCGTCGACGGCTTCTACCAGGAGGTTCGGGCGACCACCAACCCGCTCGGCCTTCGCGGTCTCGGCGAGTGCGAACGCGGTGTGTGACGCCTTCTCGCCCGCCGATCTCTCGATCACGACGCTGCCGCTGACGCCGGCGAGAGTCTTCATGGCTTCACGCGCGGTACGCCCTCGCTCGAGCCCGTAGTCGATGGCCCGGTGGCGCTGATGACGCGCTGGCTCGATCGACTCACGCTCGCCGCTCTCGCCGTGTTTCTGGCCGCCGGGCAGGCGCCGGCCGCAGACGAGCGGGAGGCGTGGGCCGGGCTGGCCGGCGGCGGCCACATCGCACTGATTCGCCATGGCAACGCGCCGCCCGGCTATGGCGGCGACCCGCCGGGTTTCAGGTTCGACGACTGCAAGACCCAGCGGAACCTCGACGACAAGGGACGCGCGCAGGGCAAGGCGCTGGGCGAGGCTTTCCGGAATCATGGCGTGCGCGTGGATCGTATCCTCTCCTCACCCGTGTGCCGCTGCATGGACACGGCCTCACTGATGGCCGTCGGTACCGTCGAAAGCTCGTGGGCGCTCGTTCCCGACCGGGATCCGACCAATCGTGCGCGCCTGCGTGAGCTCAAGGAGATCGTGTCCACCTGGCGCGGGCCGGGAACGCTCGTGCTGGTGTCTCATGGATTTACAATCGAGCCGCTGATCGGCATCGTTCCCGACCAGGCCGAAGTGGTGGTTCTCAAGCCGACGCCGGGCAGCGAGAGGGGTGTTACGGTCGTCGGGAGGATTCCGGCGCCGCGCTAGGGCCCAGCGATGGTACGTTGAGCCAGAGTCTTCGCAGACGGGAGAATGGATGAGCGAGAGCCGCCGCATCCGGACGATGTGCCCGATGAACTGCCACCCGACGTTCTGCGGGATGGAGGTCGAGGTCCAGGACGATCGCGTGCTGAGCATCCGGGGTGACGCCGAGAACCCCGACAGCCACGGCTTCCTGTGCATCCGCGGCCAGGCCTCGCGGGAGATCGTCGAAAACCCGCTGCGCGTTCTGCGCCCGCGCATGCGTGATGCGCGCCAGGACGATGCCTGGCGCGACGCCTCGTGGGACCAGGCGCTCGACCGCGTCGTCGGCGCGATTCGTGCGGCGGGACCGGAAGCCGTTGCGGTCTGGTTGGGGCACGGCGTCCTCGTGAACACGGTCGCCCGGCGGCTGGCCCCGCGCTTCGCGAATCTCTGCGGCTTCCAGACGTGGGAGCCGGCCATCGTGTGCTGGGGACTCGGCGGCTTCGGCATGTCGCTCACTGGCCCGGTGCACGTCAACACCAAGGAGGACATGGCGGCGAACTCCGACCTCATCGTCCTCTGGGGCGCGAACCTCGCCAGCCAGCCCAACACGGCGCCGCATCTGGTGACGGCGAAGCGACGGGGCGCACACATCGTCGCCATCGACGTGCGCCGGACCGAAGCGTTCGAGCAGGCGCACGAGAGCCATCTGATCCGGCCGGGCACCGACGCCGCCCTCGCGCTGGCGCTCATCCACGTCATCGTCGGCGAGGGATTGCACGATCGGGCCTTCGTCTCGGGCCACACGACGGGCTTCTCCGGGCTGGCCGCTCACGTCACCCAGTACTCGCCCGAATGGGCCGAGCGGGAGACCGGAGTGCCCGCGCCGGCCATCCGCGCGCTCGCCCGGCGCTACGCCGCCACGAAGAAGAGCATGATCCTGATCGGCGGCTCCTCGATGCACAAGAGCGCCAACGGCTGGCAGGCCGGGCGGGCGATCACGTGCCTGCCGGCCTTGACCGGCGCGCTCGGCCAGCCGGGCGCCGGCCTCGGTCCCCGTCACGCGGCCCAGAGCAGCGGCATGGGCATGGGCAATCTCGACGCCGGCGAGCGCCGGCCCGTTCCACCGTCGGGCCGTCCGTACATGATCAGCGAGATGAGCAGCATCCTCGACGACCTCGACGCCGGCCGTATCAAGGTGCTGCTCCTGTTCGGCACCAACATGATCTCGTCGTTCGCCGACGCCTCGCGCGTGGCCCGCGCCCTCGATCGGATGGATCTCGTGGTCAGTCACGATCTGTTCATGCAGGACACCTCGCGACACCACGCCGACGTCGTCCTGCCGGCCACGTCGTGGCTCGAGGAGACCGGCTTCAAGGTCACCAACACGCATCTCTATCTGATGGATCAGATGATCTCCGCGCGTGGCGGTGCGCGGCCCGCCATCTGGGTGATGGACGCGCTGGCGCAGCGCCTGGGAGTCGAGGACGTCTTCCCGTGGAAGGATACGGACGACTTTCTCACCGCGATCTTCGATCATCCTGCGCTCGGCCACACGACGCCGGCCGAGCTGCGCGCTCAGGACGGGCGCCGGGCGCTCGCCGTCTCGCACGTCGCCCACCCCGACCTGAAATTCCCGACGCCGTCTCACAAGGTCGAGTTCGTCTCGGAGCGCGCGACCCAGCTCGGGCTGCCGTCGCTCCCGGTGTACGAGCCGATCGCCGAGGACGCCGCGCGCCAGCCCGAGCGCGCCGCTCGGTATCCCCTCCTCTTCCGGCAGGGACGCGCGCTGACCCATTTCCACGCGTTCTACGATCACGGCCGAGCGCTGCCGACCCTCGCCAAGGCCGATCCGGAGCCGCGGCTGTGGATCAACCCGACCGACGCGGCAGCCCGAGGCCTCGCCGACGGCGACGCGATCCGGATCTTCAACGACCGTGGGGCGATGCAGGCCCGGGCTCAGGTGACCGATCGGGTGCCGGCGGGCGTCGTCTGGATGCGCGACGGCTCCGTGCCGGACGCCGCGGCCAAGGCTTTCCCCGGCGGGCAGGCGGCCTATGAGGCACGCGTTGAGGTCGGCTCGAGCGGTCGAGGCTGAGCCCTTTACGCGGACCGTCGGCTCCTCTCTCGGGCCTACTCGCAGACAATCGCGCGCTCGCGTCGGCCGCAAGCGCTGGTGTGCGGGCGTCGCGGCGACCGTCATGCTCGTCGGCGTCACGATGTCGGTCGGCGTTCAGCCGGCGCCGAACTACACGGAGGTCTTCTATCCGAGCGGCGGCCTGCGGATCCAGGCCTATCTGTACAGGCCGGAGGGCCATGGGCCTTTTCCCGCCGTCATCTACAACCACGGCTCGCGGAGCGGACGGGAGCGTCAGTCCGTGCCGTTCGAATACATCGGCCGCCTCCTGACGAGCGCGGGATACGTGGCGCTCGTCTCCGAGCGCCGCGGCTACGGCCGATCCGACGGGGTCACGTGGCCCGAGGACGTCGGCAAGACCCGCGGCCGGGTCGTCGGCCGGCTCGACGAGGAGACCGACGACGTCCTGGCCGCCGTCGACTTTCTGCGGACCCAGGCGTTCGTGGACACGAAGCGCCTGGGCGTGATGGGCTGGTCGTTCGGTGGCATCGTTACGATGTTCGCGGTGAGCCGCAGCAACAACTTCGCAGTCGCTGTTGATCAGGCGGGAGGCGCCCTCACCTGGAGTGGCAACCCGGACGTGCGCTCCGCGCTCACCGCCGCCGCGCAGAAGTGCACGACGCCCACGCTGCTGCAGGTGGCCGAGAACGACCGCACGACCGACTCCATCACGACTGTCGCGAAGATTCTCGAGAAGCGCGGCGTCTCGCACCGGATGGTGATCTATCCGCCGTTCGCGGCCGGGGCGTCGCAATCGTTCGGGACCGGCGCGCCCGGCCACATGGTGTTTGCCGAACGCGGCACGAGCGTGTGGTCGGCGGACGTGCTCGAGTTCCTGGGGCGTTATCTGACGCGGCCGGCTGGATGAGCACCGCGACGAGATGGGCCGTCTTCGCCGCTCCGCGTGGGGCCAGCGGTCCTACGACTAGCTCCCGTACAGGTGGCAGGCCACGTGGTGACCGGCGCCGTGCGCGCGTAGCACCGGCTCCATCTCGCCGCAGACCGGCAGCGCCTGAGGGCACCGCGGGTGAAACCGGCAGCCCGGCGGCGGATTGAACGCGCTCGGGACCTCACCTCTCAAAATAACCTCTTCGCGGACATCGTCGGGGTGCGAGGGCAGCGCGTTGTTCAGCAGCACCTGGGTGTAAGGATGGAGCGGCCGCTCGTAGAGCTCGTCGGCGGTCGCCGTCTCGACGAGCTTGCCCAGGTACATCACGCCGATGCGGGTGCTGACGTACTTCACCACCGCCAGATCGTGCGCGATGAACAGATAGCTCACGCCCAGCCGGTCCTGGATCTCGCGCAGGAGGTTCATCACCTGGGCGCGGATCGAGACGTCGAGCGCCGACACCGCCTCGTCGAGCAGGATGCATTCCGGGTTCGTGGTCAGCGCACGGGCGATCGCGACCCGCTGGCGCTGTCCGCCTGAGAGCTCGTGGGGGTAGTCCTCGGCAATGCGCGGCCGGAGCCCGACCCGCGCGAGGGATTCGGCGACGCGCTCCGCCACCTCCGCCCGCGATAGATCCGGCTCAGTCTGGGCCAACGGCTCGCTGACGGTCGTGCGGATCGTCAGCCGCGGATTCAGAGAGCTGTACGGGTCCTGGAAGACCGCCTGCACCGCGCGCCGGTAGCCGCCGAGCTCCCCGCGAGCCAGCGTGTGGATGTCGCGGCCTCGGAAGAACACGCCGCCTGCCGTCGGGCGCTCCAGCGACAGGACGAGCCGCGCGGCGGTGGTCTTCCCGCAGCCGCTCTCGCCGACCAGGCCGAGCGTCTCGCCGCGCCGCAGGACGAAGTCGATCCCGTCGACCGCCTTCACCGAGCCGAACGTGCGGGCGAAGAGCATGCCCCGCGACAGCGGAAAGTGCTTCGTCAGCCCGCGTGCCTCCAGGATGACGTCGCCGTCTTCGCCGGCGCGCGCGGCCATCGGCGCCGCGACGCTCGCGGAAACCCGGACTCGCGCGGACGCGGTTTCGTCGGCCCGCACGCACGCGACGTGGTGATCGGGCTCGATCGGGGCGAGCTCCGGTCGAGCCAGGTGACAGCGCGACTCGGCCATCGGGCAGCGCGGGGTGAAGCTGCAGCCCGGTGGCACATTGGCGAGATCCGGCGGCTGGCCCTCGATCGCGGTCAGGGGCGTACGCCCACGCTGCAGTGTCGGCAGGCAGTTCAGGAGGCCGATGGTGTAGGGATGGCGCGGCTGGTTGAAAATGTCGCGGGTGCGTCCGGTCTCGACGATTCGCCCGGCGTACATCACCGCGACCCGGTCGCAGAGCTTGGCGACGATGCCGAGGTCGTGCGTGACGAAGACGAGGGCCAGGTTCGTCTCGCGCTGGATTTCTTTCAGAAGGCGCAGGTACTGCGCCTGGATCGTCACGTCGAGCGAGGTCGTCGGCTCGTCGGCGATCAACAGGCTGGGCTGGCAGGAGATGGCGATGGCCCCCGCCACGCGCTGGCGAATGCCACCGCTCATCTGGTGTGGATACGCGTGAACGCGCCGCTCCGGGTCGCTGATCCTCACCTGGCGCAGCAGCTCCAGCACGCGCTCGTCCAGGGCGCGCCCGCGCAGGCCGCGATGCAGCGACAGCGTCTCGGCGATCTGCTCGCCGACCGTCATCGCCGGGTTCAGCGACGCCATCGGGTCCTGGAGGATCATCGCGATCTGCGACCCGCGGAGTCGTCGCATCTCCTCCGGGCTCCTGGTCAGGAGGCTCTCGCCGCCGAAGACGATCTCGCCGCCGACGATGCGCCCGCCCGGCTCGGGCACCAGTCGCAGGATCGAGAGACACGTCATCGACTTGCCGGAGCCCGACTCGCCGACGATCCCCAGCGTCTCGCCGGCGTGAACCGAGAAGGACGCGCCGTCGACGGCCTTGACGATCCCGCGGCGCGTGTAAATGTAGGTGCGGAGGTCCCGCACCTCGAGCAGGGGGTCGGCCAAGCGGACGGTCCTAGCGCTCGAACCCGTACAGCTTGGCGACGTTACCCCGGGTGATCTTGAACCGCTCGTCCGGGGTGGCGTCCTTGAAGTCGCGCGCGACCACATCTTGCGAATGCGGCCAGGACGACGCCTGATGCGGGTAATCGGACGACCACATGAGCCGGTCGACGCCGACGAAATGGCGGTTGGCGACGCCGACGAAGTCGTCGATGTAGGTGGCGTGCATCTGGCGCTGGAAGTACTCGCTCGGCTTGAGCTTCAAGTTGAACCCGGCGGCATAGCGCCCGCGCTCGAAGGCCCGGTCCATGCGCTGCAGGTAGTACGGAATCCAGCCGCAGTTGTTCTCGGCCGAGACGATCTGCAGATCGGGGAAGCGGTCGAGGACGCCCGAGAAGATGAGCACGCTGAACGAGCGCTCGACCTCGTGCGCGAGGATCGTCGCCCGCATGTAGCGCTCGCTGAACTCCCACTGGCTCTCCTGCCCCATGCCGGTGATGGCGTGCAGGCTGATGGGCGCGCGCAGCTCCTGCGCGGCCGCCCAGAACGGATCGTAGACGGGCGAGCTGTAGGGCTGATCGGCCGGCGGCGAGCACCAGATCATGGCGCCCTTGAGCCCGGCCCTGGTGCAGCGGACCAGCTCCTGCGCGCCGGCCTTCGGGTCGTACAGCGAGATCAGGGCCAGCCCCGCCATGCGCTTGGGCGCATAGCTGCAGTACGCCGCGAGCCAATCGTTGTAGACCCGGAAGCAGTCCTGCTGGAGCCCCGCATCCTTCAGCCAGAAGATGCGGAAGCCCAGGGTCGTGTACAGCACGTCGGCCTCGACGCCGTCGATCTCGTTGTCCTTCAGGCGCTCCGCCGGATCCCAGCCGCCGGGCCGCGCGTCGCCGTACGTGCCCTTGGTCAGGAACTCGGCGAGCTCCTGCGGGCTCTTGCCCGCGGCGAGCCCGATCCCGATCGGATGCGGCGCGTGGTCCTCGTAGAGGAAGTAGGCCCCCTCCTTGCCGCCGGGGTTCACCGCCAGGCGCGGCGCCCGGTCGCGGTAGCGCTTGTCCACGCGCTCCACCCAGAGATCGGTCGGCTCGCTCACGTGGGAATCCGCCGAGATGAGCTTGTAGTCCGTCATGTCCGGCCTCCTTGTTGTCGACGCGCCCGATCGTTCATCTACCCGCTTACACCTGACGCAGCTTCGGGTCGAGCCGGTCGCGCACCCAGTCCCCGAGGATGTTGAGCGACAGCACGGTGACCAGGATGGCGATGCCCGGAAGGATCGAGACCCACCACGCCTGCTCGATCAAGCCCCGGCCGTCGGCCACCATGACGCCCCACGACGGCGTCGGGGGCGGGATGCCGACGCCCAGGAACGAGAGCGCCGCCTCGAGCACGATGATGTAGCCGACGTGCAGGGTGGCCAGCACCAGGATCGAGGGCGCCAGGTTCGGCACGATGTGGCGGAACATGATCCGGGCGCTCGAGCAGCCGGCGATGCGCGCGAGGGCCACGAACTCTTGCTGCTTGAGGCCGAGCGTCTCGCCGCGGGTGAGGCGGGCGTAGCTCGGCCACAGGAGAAACACGACGACGATGATGACGTTGGTGAACGACGGCTCGAAGACGACCGAGAGCAGCACGGCGATCAGGATGCCGGGGAGCGACAGCGAGATGTCGGCCAGCCGCATCAGCAGGGTGTCGACCCAGCCGCCGAAGAATCCGGCCAGCAGGCCGATGAGGCTTCCGGCGGCGCCGGTGAGCGTGATGCCGACGACCGACACGGCCAGCGAGATCCGGGCGCCGTACAGCAGGCGGCTCAGGGTGTCGCGGCCGTGGCGGTCGGTGCCGAGCACGTGCCCGGGCTTGGAGCCCTCGAGCCCGATCGGCGGCGCCAGCCGCTCGCCCAGCGAGCCTTCGACGGGAGAGTGCGGCGCGAGCACCGGCGCCAGCAGGGCGCACAGCACGAGCGCGACGACGACGGCCAGCGGCACGGCCGGCGGCCAGCGCCGATCGCGCGCGCGCCGGGCGAGGACGTCCGAGTCGGTGGCGACGGCGGTCACTGCGAATACCTGATCTTCGGGTTCAGGTACGCGTAGAGCACGTCCACCAGAAGATTGACGCCGATGTACATGGCCGACAGGAACAGCACGACCGTCTGCACGATGGGATAGTCCCGCGAGTCGACCGCTTCGATCACGAGCAGGCCGAGCCCGGGCCACCCGAACACGGTCTCGACGATGATCGAGCCGTTCAGGAGCGCGACGAAGAGCAGCGCGGCGAAGGTCACGACCGGCAGCGCCGCGTTCTTGAAGGCGTGCAGCCAGATCACGCGGCGCTCCGGCAGGCCCTTGATGCGGGCCAGCTTGACGTACTCGCTGCCGAGCACGTCGAGCATCGACGAGCGCGTCAGCCGCATGAGTCCGGCCACCGCGAACCAGCCGAGCGTGATCCCCGGCAGGAGCACGTGCAGCGGCGTGCCGCGCCCCGATGTGGGTAAGAGATGGAGCAGCACGCCGAAGATGAGCACGAGGACGAGCCCCAGCCAGAACGGCGGCATCGCCTGGCCGAGCGCGGCGAAGGCTCGCGCCGCGTAGTCGAGCGCGCTGCCGCGACGCACCGCGGAGTACACCCCGACCGGCAGCGCCACGACGAGCACGATGACCACGGCGATGCCGCCGAGCTCGAGCGTCGCGCCGTAGCGCTCGACGACGAGATCGAGGGCCGGCCGGCGGAAGCGAACCGAGCGCCCGAAGTCGCCCTGCAGGGCCTGGGTCGCGAAGCGCCAGTACTGCACGGTCCACGGGCGGTCCAGGCCGAGGTGCGCGCGCATCAGGTCGATGTCGGCCTTGGTCGCCTCGGCGGGCATCATGATCTGGATCGGGTCGCCGGACATGCGCACGAGCGCGAAGACGACGACCGAGACCACGAACATCGAGACGATCGACTGGACCACGCGGCCGAGGATAAAGCGCTGCATTACCGGTGAAGGATACTCTTGAGCTTGTCGACGAACGGCGGATCGAGGCTGAAAAGACCGGCGACCAGCCGTTCCAGCTCTTCACCCGACACCGGATCGAGCGTGAGCTGCGCCCTGTCGGCTTCTGCCCGAAGTGCCGGATCGCTCAGCGCCGCCACGAACGCCTTTCGCAGCACTTGAACTCGATCCTTTGGTGTTCCCGGTGGCGCGATGAACGGACGCGAGTAGGCGCTGCCGTCCTGAATGCCCACCTGGATCAACCGCCGGGCCTCATCGGTCTTCGCAAGGCTGATCGCCAGCGGCACCTTTGGCAGATCCGCCAGCGGCTTCGAGGTCACTTGAACGAGCGGGATCGCATCTCCGGCCTCGAGAGCCCTGCGCCAGGTGGCTCTCATCGACTCCCAGGCCCAGCACGCACCGGCCACCTCGCCGCTCTCGGCGGCCAGGCGGATCTCGGCGGTCCCCTTGTAGCCCGTGACGACCTGGATCGGGAGCCCGAGCGCGGCCTTCAGGATTCGCGGCGAGTTGTCGGTCGGCGCGCCGGGCGCCACCGCGCCGATCTTGACCGGAGTCTTCGCGGCCATCCACTGCTCGACCGAGGTGATGCCGCTCGCCCGGGTCATCGAGCACACGACCTCTTCCTTGACAGTCGCCCCGATGTACTCGAACTTCCTGGCGTCGAACTCGATCCCGGGCTGGCCGAGCACCTGGCCGAGCAGCAGCGTGCCGGGGACGTGCGCCAGCGAGAGACCATCCGGCCTGGCTACCCGGTAAACATGATTGGCGGAGATGAGGCCGCCGGCGCCGGTCATGTTCTCGACGATGATCGCGGGGTTCCCCGGGATGTGCCGGCCGAGATGTCGCGCGAGAAGACGCGCATAGGTGTCGAAGCCGCCTCCGGGCGCCAGGCCCACGACGATGCGCACGGTCTTGCCGGCGAAGAACGACTGAGCCTCGAGTGGGCGCGAGCCGGCGAGGGCGAGCACGATGGCGGCCGCCAGGAGCGCGAAGGCTGGTCGCCTCATGCGCGGCCCCAGAGCTCCCGCGTGGCGATCCGGGCTCCCTCCACCAGCGCGTCGAACTTCGCCCAGACGACGCTTGGATGGATCTCGGTCGATCCGGCGAACGCGGCAAAGCCACAGTCGGCGCCGGCGATGACGTTCTCGCGCCCGACCACCCTGGCGAAGCGTACGATCCGCTGGGCCACGAGCTCGGGGTGCTCGACGAGCACGGTGGACTGCGTGATGGTGCCGGGGATCAGCACCGCGCCCTCCGGCAGCGTCACCGTTTCCCACACCCGCCACTCGTGCTCGTGCCGCGGGTTCGCCGCCTCGAACGAGTAGGCGCCGGCGCGGATCTTCAGCATCACGTCGACGAAGTGCTTCAGCTCCAGATCGTGAACGCGCGGGCCGATGTTGATCCCGTAGCAGGTGTGCCAGCGGATCCGGTCTCGTGGCAGCCCGCGGAGCGCGTGGTTCAAGGCCTCCACCCGGACCTCGGCCCAGCGGCGAACCTGGTCCACGCCGAGCTCGGGGTGCGTGATGTAGTGGGTCGCCAGGTGCGGGTCGTCGATCTGCACGAGGAAGCCGGCGTCGACGATCGCGCGGTACTCCTGGTGCATGGCGTCCGCGATCGCGAACAGATACTCCTCGTCGGTCTTGTAGTAGGCGTTCCGCTGCCAGTCCTCGACGCTGGTCGGGGAGATGGCCGGGATGAACGCCTCCTCGACCGCCGTGCCCTGAAGCGCGGCTTTGAGGTTGTCGATGTCCGCCTGCACGTGCTTGGCGCCCTTGTAGGCGATGGGGCCGGTGCAGACCATGTGCATGGACCGCGCGGGAGGGCTCGGCATCGCGCGGCCGAACCACTCGTAGAACTCGGGGAAGGCTTTCACCTCGCGCGAGCCGCTCCACGGGCTGCCCCGGCCCTGGCGATCGGGCTCGAAGCCCGAGAGCCGCTCGTTGACGTAGGGAATGAAGCCGGGCTTGCCCATCTCGCCGTCGTCGACGACGTCGAGGCCGAGCTGCGCTTGCTTGCCGACGATCTCGCGCACCGCGCTCCGCACCCGGCTCGCGTAGCCGCCCTGATCGTAGGGCTGCTCGCTCGACTTCGCCCGGATCAGCTCGAGCAGGTCGGGGGGACGCGGCAGGCTGCCCGCGTGCGTGGTGAGGATGCGCTCGCTGCTGCGCTTCATGGCGTCGCTAGCTCGCGGGGCTCACGTACTCGTAGTTGGTCTCGAGCGGGACGTACGCGAGCGTTTGCCAGCCGCCGACCTTCTTGGCCATCGCCCACGTGATGGACTTCATCCCGAGCATGACGCCGTAGTAGCCGTCGTAGAGCTTCTGCCCGAGCGCCTGTGTGAGTCGCACACGCTTGTCGAGATCGAATTCGCGCATGGCCGTGTCGATGTCCTCGTCATGGGCGCCGTCGACGAGGAGGTTGAACGCGCCCTTGGAATGGAGCACCCGGCTCCACGCCAGGATCGGCTCGTCGAACGGCGGCGAGCCGTACACCCAGTGCGTCTTGTTGCTCTTGCGGTTGCGGCTCTTTGGGCCGAAGGTGCTGATCATCTCGGGGAAGCGCTTGGGCTTGATGCCGACCTTCTCCCAGTCGAGCGCGACCGCCTCCATGACGTCGGGCCCGTCGAGGGCGTAGACCATGACCATCGGGTTCACCCGCACCTCGAACCCGCCGGCATACCCGGCCTCAGCCAGGAGCTTCTTGGCGCGCTCCGGATCGTAGGGCGGAATCTTCCAGTCGGTGCTGTAGCCCTTGTGGAACGGATAGTAGTAGTACGAGAACGGCGTGTCGGAGCCCTTCCCCTTCCAGAGCGCGTCGATGATCGCCTTCTTGTTCACCGCGAGGTTCATGGCCAGTCGTACCTTCCGCGCGTTCTCGCGGCTCTTGGGATCACTCCGATCGCCGGCCCACGAGCACGTCGGGCAGTAGTCCTCGCGATCGGCGGTCGTCTGGCCGCCGAGGATGACCCAGTAGCACGCGGAATTCGGAACGTCGTGCAGCCGGAGCCCGGCTTTGACCGCCTGATCGAGGTAGTCGCCGAAGACGACCCCGATGTCGATCTCGCCGGCGCGGAGCCCGGACAGACGCGTGGCGGGGTCGGGCACCCGCCGAATGACCATTTCCTTGAAGGCCGGCGTCTTGCGCCAGTGCCCCGCGACCGCCTCGAAGCGGTGATAGTCGCCCTGCCGTCCCTCGACGTGTCGGTAGGGGCCGGTGCCAATGGGATGGAGGGCGGCCTTCTCTTCACCGACCGACTCGAGGTATTTCTTCGGGACGACGTTCTGGTAGCCGACGAACTGCGTGAAGTTCGACGCGACCTCCCAGACTCGATTCTTGAAATGCAGCACCACCGTCAGCTTGTCCGGTGTCTCGATCCGCTCGAGGTTGTTGCGGAAGAACGGCGCCGAGCCACCGCCGGCGTCCGGCTTGAGATTCTGCTCGACCGTGAACTTGACGTCCTCGGCCGTCAGCTCGCCCCAGCCCTCGTGAAACTTGACGCCCGGGCGGAGCTTGAACGTCCAGGTCCGCATCTCGTTCGTCGCCTTCCATTCCGTGGCGAGGCCCGGGCGGTACTCGAAGGTCTTCGCGTCGCGCATGATGAGCGAGTCGTACACGCAGTCCCACAGCGGCTTCTCGCCTTGGGTCGAGCGCCACGCGAACGGCGTCTCGGTGCCCCACTGCCCGACCGCGACGACGAGCCGATCGCGCCCCTGCCCGGCCCCGCGCCCGGGCAGGATGAGCGGCGTTCCGGCGGCGACCGCGGCGGCCTGGCCGGCACGCTTCAGGAAGGTTCGGCGATCGATCGGTCGGGCCATGGCGATGTCCTCCGCTCTAGTCCTTGATCCGCATGTCTTCGTACGACGGGAACGGGGAATTGTGGATCGTGGTGATCGTGTGCTCGGTGACGCGCGGCCCGATCCCCATCAGGGCGCGAAAGTCCATGATCGGACAGAACATCGCCCGGTCGATCGTGAGCTGCTGGATCTTGAACAGGAGCGCCTCGCGCTTGCGGACGTCGCGCTCCCGCGCCTGCTGCAGGAACAGGTCGTCGATGTCGGGATAGCCGCCGTACGCGTAGGCACCCTTGGTGTAGATGAGCTCCTGCACGCGGCTGGCGGCATTCCCCGAGTTACCCACGCCGGTGATGAAGAGGTTCCGCAGCTTCTTCTCGCGCCAGGCGGCGTAGAAGGCCGCGCGCTCCAGGATGCGCATCTTCACGCGGATGCCGACGGCGTTCAGGTAGTTGACGACCGACTCCGCCATCGTGAAGAACGGCGGGATCGGCGTGAGGTCGCCGGCGTCGAAGCCGTTCGGGTAACCCGCCTCGACCAGCAGCTGCTTCGATCTCGCCGGATCGTAGGCCGGGGGCTCGGTTTGCAGGGCGAAGTCCATGACGCGCGGAATGATCACGCCGGTGGGCGGGCAGTAGCCCAGACAGGCGGCCTCGTTGATTGCCTTGCGATTGAGCGCGTGGATGACCGCCAGCCGCAGCCGCTTGTCGGCCCACGGCGACTTCGGATCCCACTGGTCCGGGAACTCGAGCCAGTTGATCGATGCGTGGCGCGAGGCGACGATCTGCAGGCGCGGGTCCCGCTTCACGTTCTCGGCGTCCGGGCCGTCGAGCGCGTACGCGATATCCGCCTCGCCGGTCTTCAGCATGGCCGCTCGCGTGGTGCCGTCGGGGACGCTCTTCATGACGAGCCGCTTCACGTACGGCGCGTGCCGCCAGTAGCCGGGATACGCCTCCAGCACGACCTCCACCCCGGGCGTGTGGCTCACGAACTTGTAGGGCCCCGCGCCGACCGGATTCTTCCTGAAGCCCTCGTCGCCGACCTGCGTGACGTACTTCTTCGGGACGACGAGCCCGGCCGCGGTGGCGGTCGTGCCGTAATAGGTCATGAAGTCCGGCCACGGCTCCTTCAGAACGAAGCGGACGGTCAGCAGGTCGACGATTTCGGCGCCCTGCACTCGAGCCTCGAATTCCCGGTACGCGGTGCCGCGGTAGCGCTCGTAGCTGAACTTCACGTCCTCGGCGGTGACCGGATCGCCGTTGTGGAACTTGAGACCCTTGCGCAGGGTGAACTCGTACACCTTGCCGTCCGGGCTCTCCTTCCACGACTCGGCGAGGCTCGGGGCCATCT
>WNGH01009779.1_pt1 | contig 14846 bp, 15 predicted proteins | sample 5400631 | NCBI WGS metagenome assembly WNGH01 (sample SAMN13153373, study PRJNA577476) | soil metagenome | isolation source: 115 cm soil or saprolite under Garry oak tree replicate 1 | place: USA:California | collected 2016-06-15
AGAGCCGTAGCTTCGGGTGCCGGATCAGCGTCTCTTCTAGCAACAGCGGGTTGCTGAGCGACGCTCGGTAGCGTGGTGTGGCGAGGTAGGCCGCGCCAGGTGGGCCAGGCCCGACGTGGACACCCACAGGAAGGTCCAAACGCTCGGCGAGCGCATAGTACGCCTCCGGGACAGAGTCAGAGGGGCCGAGCCCTCGGTATTGAAACATGAGCTCGCCCAGCACCTGAATCGTGCTGTCGGCCGCCCACCCGCGAATCGAGTCGAGCGATATCTCGCCTCCGGAGGTTAGGCCGGGGATGATCCGCGCGGGAGCGGCCGCGTGCCAGCGCCGCACGACGTCGACTGGACCGCTGGCCACGCCAACCACGTTGTAGCGCTCCATCATGGCGAGCGTTTGCTTCATGACGTCGTCATCCGAGGTAGGCGACCACAGCGGGACTGAGCAGGCATGGAGCCGCTCAAGATCGGCCGAGTCTCGCGTATCACGGCCTGGAAACGTGACATCTCCAGTGCAGATCCGCTGCGGGGGTGGACCGAACCAGTCCGCCGGCAAGGCATGGAGATGCATATCGATGATGGGAGCCGGCGGACTGGCCGCACGCTGTGCGGTTGCTGCCAGCGGTATCAGTAGAAGCGTCACGGTGACAGTGACGCGCGATGTACGCACTCAACCTCCTCCTGTGCCACGATGCTCGTAGCGGCCTAACGAATCGCGCTTAAGCTGCGGCGCCGACCGGTGCTGGCGCAACGTCCATCGAGATGACGACGGGAGTTCGCTGGCGGACAAACGCAATTCCTCCAAGATCGGGCGCCGCCAGCTCAAGCGCTTGTTAGGCGGCACGCCAGACCTACCGCCGGGCCTAGGGCCTCCGGCTCCGCGAGCGCGGGCGCAGCTCGGTCTCGTCGTGCAGGCTCGTCAGCTCCCCAGGCTGTTCGATAAGGTATTGCGCTACGCCGTTGGCGGCGGAGGCGGCCGCCCCCCGGACGACGCCCCAAACCTGCCCTACGGCCAGCGTATCCCCCAGACGATAGCGGAAGTGGGCCGCTAGCTCCGAAGGGCTGAGCGGGCGGCCTGAGTTGCGAAAAAAGGCAACCGCTCCCGCGCTGCTCAGCACAAAGACGGAGTCGACGAAGTCGGTGCGGAACGGACCGATCCCGTGCACCTGGATGATGGTCATCCCCTTCGACCAGGCGAAGTGCGCCTGCCCTTGGCCAACAAAGGCGTAGTCGCCCACGGCGAGCGGCTGCAGGCGGGCGCGATCGAAGCGCTCGCCAGCGGCGACGAACCAGGTGCCTTGGACCACCACGACATGCTCATCCTCGGGGTGGGTGTGCGGCGGGACGATCTGGTTGTCGAAGTTCCAGATGCGAATGACGTAAGCCGCCCCCGCCACGTTCGGGTCGCCGGAAACCCGCGTGACCACCTGTCCGTCCCGCCAGACCGGCACGATGCGTGTGGTGGCGGAGTCACGCTGCGCCGACAGGCCAGCCGGGCTCGCGAGGAGCGCGGCGCTGAGCCAACGACTGCGTAGGAAAAGCCGGAGCATTGTGACCTCCAAGCGGTGCCGCCTAACGGATCGCGCTTAAGCTGCGGGCGAAGGGCCGGGGGGCGCAAGGAGTTTGAGCGGCAGACAAAGAGGCTCGCCAGCGAGACAACGCAATTCTTCCCTACTTGTGAGCGCCCGCCAGCTTCAAGCGCTTGTTAGGCCGCCGCTGGTACATTCGCACCTGATGGGTAACACGTTGTTATCAGCTGATGGGTGACACTCTCTAACCTAGGTGCCTCCTCCAGGAGGTGCCATGCCGTGGGAAGAGAGGTCGCGCATGGATGTGCGTCTGCGCTTCGTGCAGGATGTGCATCGTCCGGGCTGGTCGGTCGCCGAAGTGTGCAGGTGAGCCGGAAGACCGGCTACAAGTGGCTCGAGCGCTACGAGCTGGTCGGGCCCGCCGGTCTGGTCGATCGCTCGCACCGACCCTACAGCTGCCCGCACGCGACGCCCGCGCCGATCGTCCAGCAGCACTCTGGCGTTGGTGTAGCCCGTTGTGAGCGGTGTGAGTTCCCGACCGTGTAAGAAGAGCGACCTCCTGGAATCGGTCCAGGAGGTCGTCCACATCACCGGTAGTGCCAAAGATAGTGCCAATGTGGGTCATTGTTGATACGCGCTGATCATTTCTCGCGTAGCCTAAGTCATTGAAACATCGACGGCCAGCGCTTGCCGACGCTGGCCGTCTTCGCTCCGGAGGCCGACGCTCTATCCAGCTGAGCTACTGGCGCAAGTACTAGACGGGAAGACGGCGAGACGGGTAAACGGGTAGACGGGTAGAGTTGGTCCCACCTGTCCTCTAGGAACCACTCGCCGTCTGGAATCTGCCTGCCGTCTACCTACTCACTCTCCGTACAGTCGGGGCGAGTGGATTTGAACCACCGACCTCCTGGTCCCGAACCAGGCGCGCTAACCGGGCTGCGCTACGCCCCGAACGGCTAGACGCCTAGACGCACAGACGCCTGGCCGCCTAGGACTACATCCTGCGAACTCCTGGGCGTCTCGGCGTCTCGGCGTCTCGGCGTCCAGCCGTTATGCGCCCAGGAGGACTCGAACCCCCAGCCTCTTGGTCCGTAGCCAAGCGCTCTATCCAGTTGAGCTATGGGCGCGAGTGGGCGGTACTAGACTCGAACTAGTGACCTCCACGATGTCAACGTGGCGCTCTAACCAGCTGAGCTAACCGCCCGTCTCAAACGCGGAACGCGGAAGGGGGAACGCGGAACAGGGAATCCTGTCGGGCCTGTTCCGCATTCCGCGTTCCGCGTTCCACGTTTCAGTAGCGGGGGTGGGATTTGAACCCACGACCTCCGGGTTATGAGCCCGGCGAGCTACCAGACTGCTCCACCCCGCGTCGCCTGGGAGAGCGGGAAACGGGACTCGAACCCGCGACCCCAACCTTGGCAAGGTTGTGCTCTACCAACTGAGCTATTCCCGCAAACAGCTAGACGCCGAGACGCGCAGACGCCGAGACGCCTAGGGTCGACTGTGACGCGTTTGCCGCCCAATGTAACCGGTCCGGGCCATCTCAGACTAGGCGGCTAGGCGTCTCGGCGTCTAGCCGTTATGGAGGCGAGGGGGATCGAACCCCTGACCTCGTGAATGCCATTCACGCGCTCTCCCAACTGAGCTACGCCCCCCGTATATTGGGCCCCGGCAAAACGCGTTCCGGCGGGAACACGGCATCTTACCGGGACGTTCCGGTGGTGTCAAGCGATCTTGCGCCCAGGCACGAACTTTTCGTCCTGTGGCCGGTATCACAGGATGATCCGGGACCCATAGCGATGCCCAAACACATGCGACGGAAGAAGACCACCTCCCCCGCCCGGGCGAAGCCCCGAGCGGCGCCTCGCCCCACGGCGGCCGCCGCCGGGCAGCTCGAGCCCAAGGCGAAGCCCGCCAAGAAGCGCGGGCGGCGCCGGGGCCTGTTGGCCGGCCTCGGCACGCATGAGCACGAGCGGGACATTCTCGATCAGTATCTCCACGAGGTGTCCAAGACGCCGCTCCTCACCCAGAAGGAGGAGATCGCGCTTGCCCGCAAGGTGCGCGCTGGGGATCAGGAGTCGATGCAGGAGCTCGTGAAGCGCAACCTGCGCTTCGTGATCTCGGTGGCCAAGAAGTATCAGAACCGCGGTCTGCCGCTCACCGACCTGATCGGCGAGGGCAACGTGGGGCTGCTCACCGCGGCCCGGAAGTTCGACCCGGACCAGGGAGTGAAGTTCATCTCCTACGCGGTGTGGTGGATCCGGCAGGCGATCCTGGCCGCGTTGGCGCGCCAGGGGCGCACCGTGCGCGTGCCGTTGAACCGCACGGCCGACCTGTCGCGCATCGTACGCACGGCCGAGTACCTGCGGCAGACCCTGCGGCGCGAGCCCACGCCGGAGGAGATCTCCGACGCCACCAAGCTGTCGCTCGAGGTGGTGCAGTCGCTCGCGGCCCTCAACACCGGGGACGTGCGGCTCGATGCGCCGCTCGATCCCGACGGCGATCGCTCGCTGATCGAGCGCTTCATCGCTGAAGATCTTCCCGACACGGAAGACCAGGCGATGGACCGCTTCCTGTCGGACGAGATCGAGCAGGCGCTCGGGACCCTGCAGCGGCGCGACGCCAAGGTGCTGCGCCTGTATTTCGGCCTGGACGGCGGCCGCGAGCACACGCTCGAGGAGATCGGCGGCATGCTCGGCGTGACGCGCGAGCGGGTGCGGCAGCTGCGGGATCGCGCGCTCAAGCGGCTGCGGGATGGTGATGTAGGCAAGGCCTTGGCGAGCTTCGCCGCGTGATGCGACGCTAAGACGCTACGTCATACGTCATAAGAAGGCGGTCGGCGGGATTCCGTCGGCCGCCTTTTCGTACGACGTAGCGTCGTACAACCTACCGTCGTAGTTTAGCGGCGTGATCGAACGCCTCGGCCGAAAGACCGTCGACGCGATCAAAGCGGTCGGCGGCTTCGGCCATTTCGTACGGGATCTCGCGCACGCCATCCCGGACGTCGCGGTGTGGGGAGGCCTGACGCTCGTACAGATGCGGCGCGTCGGGGTCGACTCGCTTCCCGTCGCGCTGTTCATCGCCGCGTTCACGGGCGTGGTCCTGGCCCTGCAGGCCTCCTACACGTTCACCGGCACGGTCCCGCTCTACTTCGTGGGTACCCTGGTCGGCAAGACGATGATGCTCGAGCTCGGGCCCGTGCTCGCCGGGCTCGCCCTGGCGGGCCGCGTCGGCGCCAGCATGGCCGCCGAGCTCGGCACCATGAAGGTCACCGAGCAGGTGGACGCGCTCGAGACGCTCGCCTACGATCCCCAGAGCTTTCTGGTGCTCCCCCGGGTGCTGGCTGGGACCACGATGTTCCCCGTCATCGTGGCCCTGGCGATCCTCACCGGGATCGTCACCGGCTGGATCGCCAGTCTCGTGCTGCTCGATCTGTCCACCCAGGAGTTTCTCAAGGGCCTGAAGCTGTTTTATCGCTTCAAGGACACCTGGTTCGGCCTCTTCAAGAGCGCCACGTTCGGGTGCACCATCACCCTCGTGGGGTGCGTGGTGGGGCTCTCGACGCGCGGCGGCGCGGAGGGCGTGGGCCGGAGCACCACCCGCGCCGTCGTGTATTCCGCCGTGCTGCTGCTCGTGCTCGATGCCTTCTGGGCCTTGGTGCTGTTGCGGTGATCGAGTTTCAGGACGTACGCAAGGCGTTCGACGGTCGCCCGGTGCTGGACGGGTTCACGCTGCGCGTGCCGGACGGCGAGACTACGGTCATCATCGGCTATTCCGGCACGGGGAAGAGCGTGGCCTTGAAGCATGTGGTGGGCCTGTTGCAGCCGGATGCGGGCGACGTCATCGTTGACGGTCGCGCGGTGTCCACGCTCGAACGGGCCGCCCTCACCGCGCTGCGGCGCGAGATCGGGTTCGTGTTCCAATTCGCCGCGCTGTTCGATTCGATGTCGGTGTTCGACAACGTCGCCCTCGGTCTCCGGCGCCGCGACCTGTCCGACGACGAGATCGCCGCGCGCGTGCGCGAGGCGCTGGCGCTCGTGGACCTGACCGGCGCGGAGGAGCGCTACCCGGCGGAGCTGTCGGGGGGCATGCGCAAGCGGGTGGGCATCGCGCGCGCGATCGCCCTGCGGCCGCGCTATATCCTGTACGACGAGCCGACCACCGGCCTCGACCCGGTGACTTCGGCCGTGATCGATCAGCTGATGGTGCGCACCCGAGAGCACCTGCGCGTGACCGGAATCGTCGTGACGCACGACATGCGCAGCGCCTACACCGTGGGGGACCGCATCGCCATGTTGTACGAGGGCAAGATCCGGCAGGTGGGGACCGTGGCCCAGATCCAGGAGACGGAGGATCCCGTGGTGCGGCAGTTCATCGAGGGACGCCCGACGTGAAGCGCGAAAACGAGTTCGCGGTCGGTGTGGTGGTGATCGCCGCGTTCGCCGTCGTGGTGACCGGCGCCCTGTGGCTCTCGGGCGCGCACCTCGGGCGCACCGAGGCGGTCTACACCGCGCGGTTCCGCACGGTGGGCGGGCTCGGGGTGGGCGACCCGGTGGTGTTGCGCGGCGTGCGCGTGGGCCGGGTGGAGGCGATCCGCCTCGCCAGCGGCAACTGGGTCGAGGCGGACCTGAAGATCTACGCCGGCACCCAGCCCCCGTCCAAGCCCGCCGTGATCGCCGCCTCGGCGTCGCTGTTCGGCGAGTGGGCGGCCTCCCTGGTTCCCGTCGACCAGCTCCCCAACGACCCGAACATCCGGCAGGCGATCGCGGAAGCGCAGGCCGCCGGCAGCGGCAAGTGGCCCGGCGCCACGCTCCCCGACATCGGGCAGCTCACGGCGCAGGCGAGCCGGATCGCGACCGACATCGCCACCGTCTCGAGCCGCATCCAGAGCGCCTTCGATTCCGAAGCCGTGAACGAGCTGCGGCGCTCGATCAAGGACTTCGGCCAGGTGGCGGACAAGCTGGTCCGGGTCACGAACGACCAGGCCGACGTCCTGGGCTCGGTGGGATCGAACCTGCGGCAGGGCTCCGATGTGCTCGCCAAGGCCGCGACCAACTTCCAAACCACGCTGGGCCGGGTGGATTCGGCCACGAACCAGGGCCAGCTCGCGACTATCCTCAACAACTCCGCCACGACCAGCGCGAACTTGCGCTCGGCGTCCCAGGACTTCCGCGACCTGCTCGATGCCGCGCACAAGAACCAGGCGAGCCTGGTGCGGGTGCTGGTGTCGGCGGACAGCGTGATGTCGCGCATCTCCAACCGCAGCGGCACGCTGGGCCTGCTCGTGTCGGACTCGACGCTGTATCGCGAGACCACGCTCACCATGATCCAGCTGCGCCAGTTGCTGTCCGACATCCAGGCGAACCCGCGGAAGTACTTCTCGTTCTCCGTGTTCTGAGACCAATGTGCAACGGGACAACGCGGAACGCGGAACTCGGAACGCGGAACAGGCGGGCCAGCGCTCGTGCTGATGCTCCGCGTTCCGCCTTCCGCGTTCCGCGTTCATCATGAAGCGCAAGCAGCGCCGCGCTCAACGCGAGACCTCCGCCGGCGGCGTCGTCTTCCGACGGGACCCCGACGGTGCACCCCGCTTCCTGCTGATCCGCGACGCCTATCGCAACTGGGGCTTTCCCAAGGGCCACCTCGAGGTCGCCGAGCCGCCGGCCGTCGCCGCGCGGCGCGAGGTGGGTGAGGAGACCGGCCTCGACGACCTCGTGCTGCACGGACCGATCCGCGTGATCGACTGGTACTTTCGATTCCGCGGCAAGACCATCCACAAGTACTGCCATTTCTTTCTGTTCGAGTCGAAGCACGGCGACCCCGTACCGCAGACGGACGAAGGCATCACCGATTGCGCGTGGCATCCCCCCGATGCCGCCTGCCGCACCATCTCCTACGACAACGCGCGTGCGGTGCTGGAGCAGGCCGCCGCCATGGTGCAGGCGCTCACCCAGGGAGCCACGGGATGACCGCCGTGGTGCCGGTGTTTCACCCCCGCGCCGAGCCGCGGCGCGCCGTGAAGCGGGGATATCCGCGCCTGGCCGGTAGCGTGCGGCTGTGCCGCACGCTCGGCGCCGTGGAGCGGCTGCTGTATCAACGGCTGGTGGACGCGGTTGTGCTCGACGTCAAGGCTGCACCCGAGGACGCACTCGCTCTGCCCGCGCGCTTCCCGCGCATCCCCATGTTCGTCCTTTCCGCCCTGCGCCCCGACGACGGGGAGCTGCTCGCCACGTGTCACGCCTCCGGCTTCGCGGGGCTGCTCGTCGAGGGAGTGGACAACTCCGTCGCGGGGGAGTGGATCGCGGCGCGTACGGCCCAGGTCGCTCGCCGTGCGGCGCTGGCCGAGGCGCCCCGGCTGCTGCGCCTCACGGATCGGTTGCAGCTCGCCGCCTGGGAGGAAGTCCTGCGCCGCGTCGCGGTCCCCATCAAGACGGCCCAGCTGGCGGCCGCGCTGCGCGTCACACGGGAGCACCTGTCGCGCGAGTTCGCCGCCGGGGGTGCCCCCAACCTGAAGCGCGTGATCGACCTCGCCCGCGCCGCCTGCGCCGCCGACCTGCTCGGCAACCCCGGGTACACGGTGCGGGCCGTGGTGAGGATCCTCGGCTACGCCTCGTCCAGCCACCTTGCCGGAGTGGCGCGGCGCGTGGCGGGCGCGACGCCCCAGGAGTTGCGCACGGTGGGGCCGGCGGGCGTGCTGGCGCGCTTCATTAGAGGAAGGACGAGGTCGAGAGCGTGAAAACGCGGAACTCGGAACGCGGAACGCGGAACAACAGCACGACGGTCGGCCCGCCTGTTCCGCGTTCCGACTTCCGCGTTCCGACTTCTTGTGATAAAATTCACAATCTTCTTCCGGTACCCCCATGGCCACCGATTCCATTCTGCGCCCCGGCGAGCTGAAACAGGTCCTCCTCAAGGAAATCCAGGCGGCCGACCTGGCCGAGCTCGACGTGCGGGAGGTCGGCACGGTGCTCGAGGTGAAAGACGGCATCGCGCGCATCTACGGGCTCACGTCGGCCATGGCGGGCGAAATGCTCGAGTTCACCTCGTCCGAATCGGGCGATAAGGTGGTCGGCCAGGCGCTGAACCTCGAAGAGGACAACATCGGCGCCGTCATCTTCGGCAATTACCTGGAACTGCGCGAGGGAGACGAGGTGCGTCGCACCGGCCGCGTGCTGGAGGTCCCGGTCGGGCCCGCGATGGTAGGACGGGTGGTGGATGCCTTGGGACGTCCGGTAGACGGCCGCGGGCCCATTCACACCACCAAGACCCGCAAGGTGGACATCGTCGCGCCCGGCATCATCAAGCGGCAGCCGGTGAAGGAGCCGCTCCAGACGGGGGTCAAGGCGATCGACTCGATGATCCCGATCGGTCGGGGCCAGCGCGAGCTGATCATCGGCGATCGCGCCATCGGCAAGACCGCCATCGCGATCGACACGATCATCAACCAGAAGGGCGAAGGGGTGATCTGCGTCTACGTGGCGATCGGTCAGAAGAACTCCACCGTCGCCGCGGTGGTGGAGCGGCTCAAGGAGCACGACGCGCTCGAGTATACGATCGTGGTCGTGTCCTCGGCCTCCGAGCCCGCGCCGATGCAGTACATCGCGCCGTTCGCGGGCTGCGCCATGGCCGAGTATTTCATGTACGACGAGAAGAAAGCCACGCTGTGCATCTACGACGATCTGTCGAAGCAGGCCGCGGCCTACCGCCAGTTGTCGCTGGTGCTGCGGCGCCCGCCGGGTCGCGAAGCGTACCCGGGCGACGTGTTCTACCTGCACAGTCGCCTGCTGGAGCGGGCGGCGAAGCTCTCCAACGAGATGGGCGGCGGCTCCCTCACCGCGCTCCCCATCATCGAGACGCAGGCGGGGGACATCTCGGCGTACATTCCCACCAACGTCATCTCCATCACCGACGGCCAGATCTTTCTCGAGACCGACATGTTCTACTCGAACGTGCGGCCGGCCATCAATCCTGGCATTTCGGTGTCGCGCGTGGGGGGGAACGCCCAGATCAAGGCGATGAAGCAGGTCGCGGGGCGACTGCGGCTCGACCTGGCGCAATATCGCGAGCTCGAGGCGTTCGCCCAGTTCGGCTCGGAGCTCGATCAGGCCACGCAGAAACAGCTGGCCCGCGGGGCCCGGGTCGTGGAGGTGCTGAAGCAGCCGCAGTATGCGCCGATGCCCGTCGAGCAGCAGATCATGATCATCTTCGCCGTGACCAACGGCTTTCTCGACGACGTCGCGGTGGCGCACATCAAGGGCTGGGAGCAGGGCTTCCGGGACTTCATGGCCGCCCAGCACCGCGACGTGGGTGAGGAGATCCGCACGCGCAAGGTGTTGGGCGACGAACTCGCCGCCCGGCTGCGTGCCGCCATCGCCGAGTACAAGCAGATCGCGGCGCACTGATGGCGAAGCCCCGCGAGCTGCGCCGGCGGATCAAGTCCGTCCAGAGCACCCGCAAGATCACCAAGACGATGGAGCTGGTGGCCACATCCAAGCTCAAGCGCGCGCAGGACCGGGTGATCGCGGCGCGGCCCTATGCCGCCGCCCTCGCCGAGGTGATCGCCGACCTGTACGCGCCCGACCTGGCTGAGCGGTTTCCCCTGTTGCGACAGCCAAAGACCACTGACCCCGGGCGCAAGCCCGGGGGGCGCGTGGCCTTGGTGGTCGTCACCGCCAACCGGGGGCTGTGCGGGGCGTTCAACGCCAACCTGATCCGCGAAGCGCGGCGGCGCATCGAGCAGCTCGAAGGTGAAGGGGCGACGGTCGACCTGCACCTGATCGGGAAGAAAGGGATCACCTACTTCAAGTTCGCCAAGCGACCCGTGGCGTCGCAGCGGATCGACGTCGGAGACAAGCCGACCGCGACCCAAGCCGCGGAGGTCGTCACGCCGCTCATGGCGCAGTTCGAATCGGGCGCCCTGGACGCCGTGGAGGTCGTATTCTCCCAATTCAAGAGCGCGGTGTCCACCCCACCCACCACACTCCGCGTGCTCCCGATCAGTCCCCCGCGGGCAACTGACCCCGGGCGCAAGCCCGGGGTGGCGGGGAACTACATTCTCAAGCCTTCGGCCGAGGCGATCCTCGAGCAGCTGCTGCCGTTGTACGTACGGAATCAGGTGTACCGGGCGCTGGTGGAGACGGCGGCGGCGTTCCTGGGCGCGCAGCGCACCGCCATGAAGAACGCCACCGACAACGCGGGGGAGATGCTCGACCTGTTGCAGCGCACGTTCAACCGGGCGCGGCAGGCGCAGATCACGCAGGAGCTGGCGGAGATCGTGGGTGGAGCGGAAGCATTGAAAGGCTAGGGACTGGGGGCTCGGGGCTAGGGACTCGGAACGACCCGAGGCCCGAGTCCCGAACCCCGAGCCCCCGAGAACCGGGACTCCTATGGCGAACAAGAAGCAGGACAAGGCACAGAAGCCGGCGGGCGCACCGAATGTCGGAAAGGTCGTCCAGGTGATCGGGCCCGTGCTCGACGTGGAGTTGAAAGGTCGTCCAGGTGATCGGGCCCGTGCTCGACGTGGAGTTCGAGCCGGAGCACCTCCCCGAGCTCTACAACGCGGTGGTGATCGATCATGCCGGCAACGGCGCGCCCGCGATCTGCCTGACCGCGGAGGTGCAGCAGCACATCGGGCGTAACCAGGTGCGCGCCGTCGCGATGAGCTCGACCGACGGCGTGGTGCGCGGCATGGAGGTCGTCGATACCGGCCAGCCGATCACGGTGCCCGTCGGCGAAGCGGCGCTGGGGCGGATCCTGAACGTGCTGGGCGAGCCGGTCGACGAAGGCGAGCCGATTCCGCCCACGGCGGAGCGGTGGCCCATCCACCGCGAGACGCCGAAGTTCGTCGACCTGGAGCCTAAGACCGAGGTGTTCGAAACGGGGATCAAGGTGATCGACCTGATCGCCCCGTTCGTGAAGGGCGGCAAGATCGGCCTGTTCGGCGGCGCGGGCGTGGGCAAGACCGTCATCATCCAGGAGCTGATTCACAACGTCGCCATGGGCCACGGGGGGCGGTCGGTGTTCTGTGGCGTGGGCGAGCGCACCCGCGAGGGGAACGATCTCTATCTGGAGATGAAGGAGAGCGGCGTCCTCAAGTCCTGCGCGCTGATCTACGGCCAGATGAACGAGCCGCCGGGCGCGCGCCTGCGGGTCGGTCTCACCGGCCTCACCGTCGCCGAGTACTTCCGCGACGTCGAGGGCCAGGACGTGCTGGTGTTCATCGACAACATCTTCCGGTTCACGCAGGCGGGGTCCGAGGTATCGGCGCTGCTCGGCCGCATGCCGTCGGCGGTCGGCTACCAGCCGACGCTCGCCACCGAAATGGGTGAGCTGCAGGAGCGCATCACCTCGACCAAGAAGGGCTCGGTCACGTCGGTGCAGGCGATCTACGTGCCCGCCGACGATCTCACCGACCCGGCGCCGGCGACGGCCTTCTCGCATCTCGACGCGACGGTCGTCTTGTCGCGCCAGATCTTCGAGCTCGGCATCTACCCCGCGGTCGATCCGCTGGCGTCGTCGTCGCGCATTCTCGACGCGCAGTATCTGGGGGAGCGCCATTACAAGGTGGCCATCGAGGTGCAGCGCATCCTGCAGCGCTACAAGGATCTCCAGGACATCATCGCGATCCTCGGCATGGACGAGCTGTCGGAAGAAGACAAGCAGCTCGTGGCGCGCGCGCGGCGCGTGCAGCGCTTCCTCTCCCAGCCGTTCTTCGTGGCGACCCAGTTCACCGGGCTGGACGGCAAGTATGTGAAGCTCGAGGACACGATCAGCTCGTTCGAGCGGGTCGTGGCGGGCGAATTCGACCACCTGCCGGAGCAGGCGTTCTACATGGTGGCGGGGATCGACGAAGCGCTCGAGCAGGCCAAACGGCTGGCCAGCGCCTGAGTGATGCACGTCACTGTGGTTTCGCCCGAGCGGGCGGTATTCGATGGTGCCGCCGACGCGGTGGTGGCGCCGGCGTTCGACGGCCAAGTCGGTATCCTCCCGCGCCACGCGCCGTTTCTGACGCTGCTCGGTGCCGGTGTGTTGCAGGTGCGGCAGGGGGGTGAGTCGAGCCGATTCCAGCTGGCCGGCGGCTTTCTGCAGGTCGTGGGTGATGCGGTGCGGGTGGTGGCCGATCGAGTCGACCCGGCTTGACAGATCCGCGCATCGCTCTTAGCGATGTGCCTTCGTTCTTCCCTTCATCACAGGCAACGGGAGGCGTCCACATGCGGAAGTGCATCGGCAGCGCGCTGCTCCTCGTGGTCCTTGCGACGTTCCCAGCTCTCGGCGCGGCCCAGCGGCGCCCGGCCGCACGGTCCGCGCCTCGGTCATCGGAACGCCCGTCGTTCGGGCTGCAACTCGATTGGGGCAACGATCCCAACTTCGGGATCGGTGGGCGAGGTGTGTTCCCGCTGGGCTCCCTGGTGCCCGGAACACCACTCGACGGCATCGTGTCGTTCGACTACTTCTTTCCCGGGAATAGCGTGAAGTACTGGGAGATCAACGGCAACGTCGCGTATCGCTTCCGCGTCCCGGCCAGGAGCTCCCTGCGGCCCTACGCGGGCGGGGGTCTGAACATCGCCCACTTTTCCGCCTCGGCCGGGACCTTGAGCGTCTCGGACACGAAGGCGGGTCTGAATCTGCTCGGCGGCACGACGTTCAAGGTGAAGGGGTCTAACCTTCTCCCGTTCGCAGAGGCTCGCGGAGAACTCGGCGGTGGGAAGACGTTCATTCTCACCGGAGGCGTTCGGTTCTAGGTTTTCGCGACGAGTCACACGGCTCGCCCGCCGCTCGCGGGCGGGCCGTCGTGTTTGGGGTTGCGGAACGATGGACGGCTGCCTGGGTACCCTGTCTCACGCTCTCTATTCTTTTCTTTTCAGGCAAGGAAGCCATGGGACGTGAGGCGGCGTTGCTGGTGGTGGCGGCCGTGGCAGGAATGGCGCCGGTCGCCCGGGCGCAGGCGACGGGCATGCCGTCGTTCAACGCGCCCTACCGGGCGTTTCAACGCTCGGAGCTGGGGGCCGTGTTCAGCTTTCCCGACGGCGGCGGCACGGGGTTCGAGGGCGCGTACCGCTACGCGAGCGGCACACTCGACGTCGGATTGCGGGGCGGCATCTTCGATCCTCCGGGCTCGGGCAAAGCGGTCTTGCTCGCCGGCGTCGAGGCGCGCGAGCGCGTGATCACCCACACGATCGACTTCCCGCTCGACGGCGCCCTCGTGTTCGGCGCGGGAGCGGGCCTCGTGAGCGGCGGCTCGACGCTGTTCGTTCCAGTGGGCCTGTCGCTCGGCCGCCGCGTCGATCCCCAGGGAGCGACGATCAGCATCGTGCCCTACGTGCAGCCCACCGTCGGGTTCGTCGCGGGCAGCGGCCGCACCTCCGCCCTGGAGTTCGGCTTCGGCGTGGGCGCCGACTTCCGGCTGTCTCGGGTGCTCGACGCGCGCGTCTCGGGCGGCCTGGGCGATCATCCGTTCACCGGTGTGTCGATCGCGGCGGTGTGGGTGCACTAAAGGAGGTTGGGGAGGTTCGGGAGGTTGGGGAGGTTGGAGGAGGTTGCTCCGCAGACGTCCCAACCTCCTCTAACCTCCCCAAACCTCCCCAAGCCTCCCAAACCTTTGTAAAAGGAGCCTTATGAAGCAGACGCTGTTGATTCTCGGTTTCGTCGCCTTCCTTACGACCCCGCTGACCGCCCAGTGGCTCGGCATGCCGGCGTGGAACGGCCCCAAAGGGGGCACCGGCGTGACGTTCTATGGCGACTACGGCGCGCCCAACGACAATGCGGGGAAGGGCAACGCATTCGGCGGCCGGGTTGCACTCGGCGTGGGCACGATCACACTGACTGCGGGCGTCGCCTCGCGGAAGGTGGACTCCCTGAATATCCGTGTGACCTCGTACGGGGGCACGGCCGCTTTCCGCCTCATCGGCGGCAGCCTGATTCCCCTGTCGGTCGGGCTTCAGCTGGGCGCGGCGCACAGCGCCGCGGTGACGTTCGGCCAAGGGGGAGTTTACCTGGCACAGACCAGCGTGCTCGCAGCAGTCGGACTGAGTGTGCCACTGCCGACGCCAGGGATCAGCGTCGAGCCCTACTTCGCTCCGGGGATCCGGTACCACAAGATCTCCAACGCCCCCGTGGGCATCACCGATCACCAGACGAATTTCGGCTGGGTCATCGGGGGCAACTTCAGCTTCGGGCTCGTAGGGATCCATGTGGCCTACGATTCGGAGAAGTTCGACAACGGCACGCATGGCGTGCTCGGCGTCGGAGCCGATGTGGGCCTGCGCCTGCCGATGGGCTTGTAAGCCCTGTTCACAAGAGTACTTGAAGCCGCTACCTTTG
>WNGH01006339.1_pt1 | contig 14842 bp, 15 predicted proteins | sample 5400631 | NCBI WGS metagenome assembly WNGH01 (sample SAMN13153373, study PRJNA577476) | soil metagenome | isolation source: 115 cm soil or saprolite under Garry oak tree replicate 1 | place: USA:California | collected 2016-06-15
TGCCGGCTGAATCCGAGCAGCTTGTGGGCCAGCTCGGCGCCGCGCCGAGCCGTTTCCTTCAGCTCGTCCAAGTCGCGGTTCGGGGGCGAGGACTGGGTGAGCGCCGCGGCGCGCGTCAGGATGGCACCGAGGAGCTCGTTGAATTGCTGCGCGATGGCCCCCGTCAGGCGGCCGATCGTCTCCATCTTCTCCGCCTGCAGCAGGGCCCGCTCACGCGCGCGCTCCCCCGTGACGTCCTCGGCGCTCATCGCACCCCCCCCAGGGCTTGGAGGCATATAGCCCGGGCTCCAGGGGGCGTCAAGCGTCGGGCCATCGGATCGTCCGAAATTACCGCGCGCGGGGCGCCGGCCCTGGCCCTTTGTTATGTTGGGTGCGTCGCATCAACCCTAGCGCGAGGTGTCCACGACATGAGGGAACCGAACCGCGTCTCCCCCGTACCGGTGCGCCCGCTCGCCGCGGTGCTGCTGGTCGTCTTGGCCGGCATGGCCTGCGCCGCTCACCGCGTGCTCGTCCCGCCGCGCCTCAATCTCGTACCGTACGGTCAGATCGGACTCGTCACGTTCACGGCCGAGAATGCCAAGGGCTCGCTCCACGAATTCGCCACGCGGCGCTTCTCGGAATACGTGTTGGCTGCCCAGACGGGTATCGAGATGTTGGAGCTCGGGCCCGCCGACTCGGTGCTACGGCGCACGCGTGCGGCGGAGCTCGGTCCAGCGGCGGCGCAGGCGCTGGGAGGGGAGCGCGGCGTTCCTGTGGTCTTCTTCGGTCATCTCAAGGTGTCCAACGTGAAGCCGAGCGGCGGCCTTGTTGGCCTGACGCTGCCGCACGTGGAGGCGACGGTCTCGGCCGAGCTGTCAGTGGAGCTGCTGTCGACCAAGTCCGGCGGGACGCTATGGCGCTCCAGCGCGACCGCCAGTGAGAAGGTCGGCGGCCTTTCCCTGGTCGGCGGCGAGCCCATCTTCTCCGCTAAAGATCCCAACAACGCGTACGGGCAGCTCGTCAATCGTCTGGTCTACGCCGTGACGTACGACCTGCGCTCTACGTGGGTGAAGCAGTAGGCTTACGGCTTCAGCGGTCCGATATTCTTCTGCAAGCTGTTGAGGAACGGCTGGACCAGCCCCGGGCCTCCGGTCCCGCCGGTCGCGAGCAGGCCCTTCACGTCCGCCGAGCGACTCTCACCGTAGACCGCTTTGTTCGCCTTGGAGTCGATCTCCCACTTGGTACCGGCGAGGTTGATCCCGGCGAACAGGCCCTTGGTTTTCGAGTACGTGTAGATCTCGGCCGTGAGCTTGTAGTCCGTCTCGGCCGAGAGGTTGCGGCCCACCGGGCCGGCGGCGACGGAGGCCTGTCCCCCGAGATCGAGCGACGACGCGGCGATGAGGCGCGGGGCGTTCTGGTTGAGGAAAACCAGCACCACGTCGGCCGACTGGCCGCCGATCTGGAGGCCAAAGGTGCCGCCCTTCAAGCCGACGAACGTCGGCAGGCTCCAGCCCCCGGGGGTGCGGCAGCTCGCCAGACCAAATCCGACCTTTCCCCCGAGCCCCAGGCCCACTTGCACGACCTCGGGCACCGCGGCCACGCAGGTCGCCTTCTCGAGCAGCGACTGGGGCGGGGAGTGGTCGGGCTCCTTCACGAGCTCCGCAACGATTTCACCGGCGCGCTGGGCGCGCTCCGCCAGCTTCTCGTTGGGTGCCTGCGCCGCGGGGACGAGCAGGCCAAGCTGGACGCCGAGCGCGAAGCATCGCGAGAGACACAGAGGCATGCCCGATCCGTACCCCCGTGCGGAGGTAGAGGTTCATTGAGGGGGTGCCACGGACCAACTGAGCTGGGTGAGCTTTGCCTGCTGGTCTGGTGAGAGCTGGTTCTTGATCTGGATCAACAGGCCGATGTGGGCACGCTTCACCTCACGCTCGACGACGAGCACCTTGTCGATCTGCGCGAGCGCGGCCGCTTGATCCACGACCGGCCTATCGAGCAGCTCGGCCATCCGCTGGGTCTCGTCCTGCATTTGCCACTGCAGGTCGAGCACCTTCGTCTGGAAATCCTGGATCGCTCGCGTGATCGCGGCGCGCTGTTCCGTCTTGAGACCGATGGCGCGCTGTTGGTGCATTACAAGCTCGGGCGGAAACAGGAACCGGGCGAGCGGATCCTCCTGGCGCGGGGGACCGCCGGGGCCACCCGGCTGCGGTTGTTGGCTCGCCGCGCCGACCGCGCCAAGCAGGACGAGGACCAGAGTGACGCCTGAAACACGCTTCATGGTAGCAGCCTCCCTTCCGAAATGAGCCTGGGGACGGCGCGTAACAGCTCGGCGCCGGGGGTGCGCAGCAGAAAATCCGTAGGGGCTTCCCAGCGCGCGGCGGCCAAGTCGACGAGCACCGCACGCTTGCCGCCGGACCGTAGCACGGCGAAGAGGACGAACGCCGCGGCGGCCGCTATGGCGAGGCCCGCAACCCGCCCGCGCAGCTGCCCAGCTCTCTCCCGGCGCCGCTTGAGAGACGCGAGGACGTCCCGAAACTCAGGCGCCCCTGCTCCCGCCTGGTGTCGCAAGGCGCCGAACAGCTCGTGCAGTTGTCGCTCGTCGTCGTCCGTCACCGGTCGGCCTCCTCGAGCATCCGTCGCAACGCCGTCTTGCCGCGCTCGTAGTGGGTGCGGGCCGTGCCAAGCGCGATGCCGAGCAGAGTCGCAGCCTCGGCGATCGTCAAGTCCTCGTAGAACACGAGGTGCAGCACTTCGCGCTGCCGGGCCGGCAGCCGCGCGAGCGCGCGCGCCAGCCGGACCGTTTCGTCAGCCTGCAGGACGACGGCCTCCGGGTCGGGACGACCGTCTGCCGCCTCCGGCTCCAACAGTCGGCGTGCGAACGGCAACCACCGCCCCAGCAGCGCCCGGCGCCGCGCCTCCTGTGCGGTCCGGCGAATCACGCCGAACACCCAGGTCCGGAAGCTCGAGCGTCCCGCGAACCGGGCCCGTCCGTCGAGAATCTTGAGGTAGCTCGACTGGAGCGCGTCCTCGGCGGCCGGGCGGTCCCAAGCGCAGCAGCTCAGCGCCCAGCCGAACGCCGCGGCGTGCAGCTGTTCCAGCTGGGCGGCGAGGTCGTCGGGCGACATGTCGTGCTCGGTCTCGGGTGATGAGTGTCGCGACGCGCTTGGTTATATGACCGGATGGCGGCCGAACGCCAGGGCGTGGCCAAAGGGGGTATTATTGCGACCGATGCCTTGGCGCGCTCTGTTCCTCCCCATCACCCTGCTCGTCCTCGGCGCTTGTCAGCGCGACGAGCGGGCCCCGCTTTCGAGGTCGGGGGCGAGCGCCAGCGCCCGGCCGTTGGTCCCCCCCGCATCACAGGATACCGGCTTCGCAGGCACGACCAGCGCGGTCCACCGGCCGCGGCCCGGCGTGCCGCCCCGGATCCTGCGCGCTGTCGACGCGAGAGCGAGCCCCGGCTACGACCGTATCACTTTCGAGTTCACGGGCGACAGCCTCCCCGGCTACCACGTTGAGTACACGAGCGGGCCGGTGCGCCGATGTGGGTCCGGAGATCCCGTAGCGGTAACGGGGGCAGCCAAGCTCCTCGTGCGGCTCGAGCCGGCTCAGGCCCACGATGAGCGGGGCAATGCGACGCTCACCGAGCGAGACCGCACGCTCGGCCTGCCGGCCGCCAGGGACCTGAAACTGGTGTGCGACGTCGAGGACACGAGTTCGAGCCTGGTCTCGCCGGTAACCCCGGGCCACCGGCCCGGGGTCAGCCGAGCGACGAGGGGCGCCGCGCGCGGCTGACCGCGGGGCGATGCCCTGGGGTCGCAGCCCGAGCCACGCTGCTGTGGGTTGCGCTCGTTGCCGCCTGCCGCGCGGCGCCGGTCGAGCCCTGCCCCGCGGCGGGGCTCGCTGCCGATCGGGCGCCGCTCGTCGAGAGCACCTCCCGCTTCGACTCGGCGTTCGCCGCCGCGGGCGCCGAGTTCCACGTGCCGCCCACGGTGCTCAAGGGGATCGGCTGGGTGGAGACCCGGTGGCAGATGGTCGAGGGAGCGGAGGAATTCGCGGGTCGGCCGCCCGCGTTCGGGGTGATGGCATTGCGCGGTGTCGCGCTCGAGCGCGGCGCGGCGCTCGCAGGCGTGACAGTCGCGGCCGCGCGCCGCGACCCGGTCGCGAACATCCGTGCTGCGGCAGCGCTGCTCGACGCGTACGCTGGCGCAGCCGCGATCGACCGTTCCCACAGTGAGCCATGGTCCGTCGTGGTCGCCCGGTATTCCGGGATCGAGCTCGCTGAAGGGCGCGCGGCGTACGGGCGCGAGGTCGATCGCGCGCTCGGGTTCGCTGCCGCCCGGGCCGCCCCCGCCGGCACCGCGGCGGCTCCGGCCGCCTGCCCGCCGCCTCCGGCCTCCGGCGGCGCGCCCGACTATGCGTCCGCCGTGTGGCGGGCGTCGCCCAACTTCAATCAGCGGCCGGCCGACTCGACGGGCGCGATGCACATCGTGATCATCCACACCTGCGAGAGCAATTACACGAGCTGCTGGAGCTGGCTCGTAAATCCCGCCTCCCAGGCGAGCGCGCACTACGTCGTCAACGAGGACGGCAGCGAAGCGTCGCAGCTCGTGCTCGAACGGGATCGGGCCTGGCACATCGCGGCGCTGTACGACTGCACCCTCAACCGGCGGCACGACTGCTGGCTGAACGGAGTGCAGAGCAACCACTTCACCGTCGGGGTCGAGCATGCGGGCTTCGTGTCGCAGGACTCGTTCCCCGCTTCCCAAATCGAGGCCTCCGCGGCGCTGGTGTGCGACGTCACGCGCGACCGCGGGATCCCGCGCGACTGGCAGCACATCGTCGCCCATGGGCAGCTGCAGCCGGGGGACCGGACCGACCCGGGGCCGCACTGGCCGTGGATCGCGTACGTGCACCGCGTGCAGGCGCGGTGCGGTGAAGTCGTGGTGGACGACTCGGCCGCGTTCAACGATCCCGCGCTGGCGGCGGCCGCCGTACCCGGAACGTGGACCGCTTCAGACTCGACGCCCGACTACTACGGCGGCGGGTACCGCTGGGCGCTGACGCAACCCGGAGCGACAGACGGCGCAGTCTTCTCGTTCCGGCTCGCGGCGGCCGGCCCCCGCACGCTCGACGCGCGCTGGACCAGCGGCACCAACCGCTCGTCGCGCGCGGCGTACGCAGTGATCACCGCGGCTGGCGACACCCTCGCGGTCGTGCGCCAGGATCAGACGACCGGCGGCGGTCGCTGGCACACGCTGGGCACGTGGACGTTCCCGGCCGGGTGGAATCGTGTCGTGTTGCTGCAGCGCGATGTCAGCGGCGCGGTGGTCGTCGCGGACGCGCTGCGGGTACGAGAGTAGCGCTACATCGCCCGGTCGGCGCTGCGACGCGGATGTTGCCGCCGCTCGACGCGCGCGCCCGGTTCGGCGGTGCGTGCGACGTGCATGACACTCTCGACCTCACGCCACAGGGCGTCCAGGGTAAGCGGCTTCAACAAGAACCGCTCCGACTCCAGGAAGAGCGACATGGTCCGCGGCTCCGGGAGCGGCTCCGAGGCGATGAGCACAAAGCGGCCCCGCAGCTCGGGGCGGAGCACGAGGGCCTGTCGCCAGAGCCACACTCCCCCACGCTCCGGCATGTTGAGGTCGCTGATGATGACGTCGAACGATTGCGTTCGGAGCGCTTCCAACCCAGCGACGCCGCTGACAGCGGTCGTCACTCGGCAACCTCGCCGCGTCAACGAGCGAGCGATGGCTTCGCGCATGGCTGCGTGGTCATCGACCATCAAGACGGAGAAGTTCGCGGGTGCGAGCATGCGCTGCGGGCTGAGTCACTTGGACTGTCGCTCAGACGTCATCGTTGTTCAAGTGTCGCAGCGACGCAGCACCTTCCGGCCCTAACAGCCGCGCCCTTCGATAGCGCGAGCCTTACGCTCGAACGACTCGCTCCCGTTCCTTGAGGAGGCGTCGCAAAATCTTGCCCGAAGGAGATTTCGGAATCGTATCGATCACCTCGATCGCCCGGATCTTCTTGTACGGCGCGACGCGCTCGGCGACGTAGGCGAGGAGCGCCTCGAGCGGCACGTCTCCCTTGAGCACCACGTACGCTTTGGGGACCTCGCCCGCCTCCTCGTCGGGAATGGGGATCACCGCGGCGTCGCTCACCGCGGGGTGAGTCCGCAGCACCGCCTCCAGCTCGGCCGGCGGCACCTGCAAGCCCTTGTACTTGATCAGCTCCTTGAGACGGTCCACGATCGTGAAGTAGCCGTCTCCGTCGACGTGGCCGATGTCGCCGGTGTGCAGCCAGCCGGCCGCGTCGAGCGTCGCCGCCGTCGCTTCGGGATTGTTGAGGTAGCCGGCCATCACCTGGGGGCCACGAATCAGTAGCTCGCCATCTTCGCCCACTCCCAGGTCTCCACCGGTCGCGGGGTCGACGATCCGGCACTCCGTATTCGGCAACAACTGACCGATTGTCCCGGGCCGCGCCTTGCCCGGCTCGTCCGACACGGCGTGCGTCACGGGGCTCGCTTCGGTCAGCCCGTAGCCCTGGATCAGCTGGCACCCCACCCGCCGGACGCATGCGGCCTCCAGGGCCGCGTCCAGCGGCGCGGCGCCGGACATCATCGCGCGCAGACTCGACAGGTCGTAGCGGTCGACGGCCGGATGGTGGGCCAGGGCGAGGACGAGCGGCGGAACCAAGAACGCGCGAGTGATGCGATGCGCCTGGAGGAGCGCGAGGAAGGGCTCGAGCTCGAACCGCGGCAGGGTCACGAGCGTCGCTCCCAGCCACAGGGCGAGGTTCATCACCACTTGCATCCCGTAGATGTGGAAGAACGGCAGCACTGCGACGATGCGATCGTCGCCCGCGACGTGGTGCCCGGCCGCCGTCTGGATCAGGTTGGCGACGAGGTTCCGGTGCGTGAGCATCACGCCCTTGGGGAATCCTGTGGTGCCGCTCGAGTATGGCAGCACGGCGAGGTCGCGCGCCGGCTCGAACGGGAGGTTCGGCGCGGGCGCATCGCTCTCGAGCAGCGCGCTGAATGGAGTCGCGGCTCCAGCCCCCCGCGCCTCGCCGAGCACGAACACCTCTTCGACCTCCGCCTGCGCCGCGGCCGGCCCCGCGCGATCGAGGAACGGCGCCACCGTGATCAAGAAGCGGGCGCGGGCGTTTCGCAGCTGATACTCCGCGTCCTGCACGGTCGCGAGGGAATTCACCGTAGTCACGACGCCGCCCGCCGTGAGCGTGGCGTGGAAGGCGAGTGCGAACTCGGGGAGGTTCGGCATGAATAGGCCGAGCACCTCGCCCTTGCCGAACCCGCGGGCTGCGAGACCGGCCGCGAGTCGATCTACTCCCGTGGCGAGCCCGGCGTACGTCAGCACCCGCCCGCTCGGCCCGTCGATCAGCGCTGGCTTGTCCCCGCGCTCCGTCGCTCCCCGCAGCACAAAGCGCTGCAGGGCGACGTCGGGCACTGCGACGTCGGGATACGGGCTCTTGAAGATCATGGACCGTGTCCCCGTGTGGGCGCGAGCCTGATGTCGCACCGGATCGGCGCCGCGGGCGCCGAGTGCGTGAGCGCGCCGATCGAGATCAGCGCCGCCCCACCCTCCGCATAGGCGCGCGCGGATTCGGGCGTGATCCCCCCAGACGCTTGGATCGTGACACCAGGGCCCACGCGCCGCACCCACGCCGCCACGCGCTCGGGCCCCTGGTTGTCGGCGAGGATGTGGCGCACCCCCGCGGCGAGCGCCTGCTCGAGCTGGGCCTCGTCCTCCACCTCGATCATGATCGGCACGCCCGGCGGCGCGCTCGCGAGCGCCGGGGCCAGGCCGCCAGCTCCCAGGAGCGCCCAGTGGTTGTCCTTCCACAGCACTGCCTCAGCCAGCGAGCCGCGGTTCGCGACGCCGCCCCCCACGGTCACCGCGTAGCGCTCGAGGGCGCGTAGGCCAGGTGTGGTCTTGCGGGTGTGGGTGATGCGCGCCTGCGTCCCCGCCACCGCGTCCACCGCCCGACGCGTCAGCGTAGCGATGCCCGAGAGCCGCTGCAGAAAGTTGAGCGCGACGCGCTCCCCTGCGAGCAGCGCGCCGGCCGTCGCCCGCACGCGAGCGAGCACCGTCCCCGCGGCGACCCACTCTCCCTCCGCCCCGTCAGGCTCGAAGCACGCGTTCCGCTCGAGCTCGCTGTAGACGCGGGCGACGATCGGCAGGCCAGCGACGACGAACCGGCCCTCGGCGACGAAGGCGGCGCACGCCGGTTGCCGCGCCGCGGCGCCAAGCAGCCGGGTCGTCACGTCCTCGGCCGCCCGGTCCTCGGCGAGCGCGCGCTGCACCTCCTCGCGCCCCAAGGCGTCAGCCAATCGCCAGCATCCGATCGATCGCGCGCCGCGCCCGCGCCGCGACGTCCGGCGGAACCACGACCTCAGGCTTTAGGTCGCGCAGGCAGTCACGCAGCTTCTCGAGCGTGATCAGCTTCATGAAGCGGCACTCGGCCGACTCCGCGAGCGCGTGGAACTGCTTGTCCGGATTCTCGCGCCGCAGCCGGTGCAGCACCCCGGTCTCGGTCGCCACCACGAAACGGCGGGCGGGCGAGGTGCGCGCGCGCTGCATCATCTGCTCGGTCGAGACGATGCGCGTGCGGCCGGCGGCGACGTCGCCGTCCGCCGCCGCGTAGTACATCGTGCTCGTGACGCAGCCGCACTCCGGGTGGACCAGGAACTCGGCGTCCGGGTGCTGGCGGCGTTTGGCCTCCACATCGGCCGGCGTGAGCGCCGCGTGCACGTGGCACTCCCCCATCCACACGTCGAGCGCCCGCCCCGTAACGCGCCGGACATGGCTACCTAGGAAGAAGTCGGGCACGAACAGCACCGGCACGTCGGGCGGTAAGGCCTGCACGACCGCCACGGCGTTCCCCGACGTGCAGCAGTAGTCCGCTTCAGCCTTCACCGCGGCGCTGCAGTTCACGTACGCGACCACCAGGCCGTCGGGATGCGTGGCGCGCCAGCTCCGCACGTCGGCGGGCCGGACCGTCTCGGCGAGCGAGCACCCCGCGTCCTGATCGGGGATGAGGACCCGCTTGTCGGGGTTCGCAATCGCCGCCGTCTCGGCCATGAAATGCACGCCGCAGATGACGAGCACCGGCGCGTCCAGCTCGGTCGCGCTCCGCGCCATCCTGAGCGAATCGGCGACGACGTCCGCCACGTCCTGGATCTCGGGCCGCTGGTAGTTGTGCGCCAGGATGGCCGCCTGGCGGTCAGCCTTGAGCGCCCGGATCTCGGCGACCAGCTCCGCGCTCACAGCCTGGTGTCGGAGCCCTGGATTCCTCTGAAGGACATAGGACGCTCCCATTGGTCGAGGGACCGCCGCTGGGGGGCCGTTTGGGAAACGCCTCGGTCCACCGGAGGTGATGGACCGCTCCCAGCAGGGGGCGGGGGCGGAGACCGCCCGAGCGCCAATCCAATAGTAAACCGTGACAAGCCCGAGCGGGAGGAGCGGTCGGGCTCGCTATTCCGCGGGCGCGTCCCCCTTGTTGTCCTTGTCGCTCTTCTTGAACAGCCAGAAGGCGAACAGGACGAGCCCGACGACGAGCGCGACCTTGACCGCCAGGACGAGGAGGGGAATGAAGAAGAACGACCCCAGCTTCCAGAGGGCGAAGCCGACGAGGCCGACGGCGGCGAGCTGCAGGACCGGTTTGAACATGGGCGGCTCAATGGCTAGAGGGACGCGATCCCTACGGGGGAAGGCGTGCTGAGGTGTCGCCGCCCTAGCAGCCGTGCCCCGTCATGCTGACCAAGTCCAGGAACTGGCGCACCTTCTCCGCCAGGTCCACCTGCTGCTCGTCGAGCTTGCCCAGCCGGAAGGCGAGGCGCAGCTCGGAGCGGAGGTCGTCGCGCTCGGGCGCGATCTCGAGCGCCCGGGCGAGCGGCCCGACGGCCTCGTCGTAGGCCCCATGCAGCATGTACAGGTGCGCGAGCTCCGCCAGGGCCGCTACGTCCCCCGCGTCGTCCTGGATGGCGCCGATGAGCGAATCCTCCAGCTGGGCAAGGACTTCGAGCTCCGCCAGCGACATGGTGTCGAGCGGAGTCGCGGAGGTCGCAGGGGCGACGGCAGAGGGTGCGGTTCGCTTGGGTGCGGTGATCTCATGGCATGCGAACGCGATGACGGCCGCGTGAGCGGCGATGAGGACGGCAGGCAGGTTGCGCATACACACCTCCGAGCGGGTGACGGATGGGATGGTGATCGCTCGGGAGACAAAGCAGGCGTGATGCCGCCCAAGGTCGGTGGCCGGCGCAGATAGCGAAGCGAAGCTGGGAGAAGAAGTTAGCTCAGGTGGAGCGGTGCGGCGGCGGCGTTCGTCTCACGGTTCGTGTCCCGCACGACACGCGAGGCCGCGGGTGGCGGTGTGCGGATGGACACGAGCGGGGGCGAAGCACAGCGGGAGCGCCGGACTCAGCTCCGGCGCTCCCGCTTTGCAAAACTCTTCGCGTACTGCCTCTACTCACCCCCCGCTACTCTCCGGCTCATGCCCGTTGCCGCTGCCACCGTTACCGCTGCCACCGTTGCCGCTGCCACCGTTGCTGCTGCCAACGAGCTTGGACCGTCCCCCGGTCACCGTGAGCCAGCGCCTGCGCAGCGACGACTGATCCTCGATCTGCTGGCGCAGCTTGGTGATTTCGGCATCCACCAGGTGGATCCGCCAGTCCAGGTACTGCTCGGTCTGCTCCGGCGACCAGTCCGACGGACTGGTGAAGACCAACCGATCTTTCCGTTCGACCCCCCGTTCGACCCCGTCCCCCAGGAGCTTCAGTTCCTCGTGCTCGATGACGTCCACTTTCTCGAGCAGGTCCACCTTCCGTCCCATGACGTCCAGCATCTTCCGGCCCATCCGGTCCTCCTCCTATCGGCGTTCTGTAGGATCCCCAACTAGGGCGCGCGGTCGCTCGGTCGTGCGGGGAAGTCCCCTTGACAGCCAAGCAGGATTCCCCAAGTTATGCCTAGCGCAACTGCTATAAGCTATACGTGGTATAATACATGTCATTGGTATATCTGGCAAGGAGGCACCATGCCCCGGTACCGGGGTCAGAAGATCCATTATCGTCGTAGAGGAGTGCTGCGCTTACGGTTGCGGCAGGTGTTGGAGGCGCGCGGCTTGTCGCCCTACGGGCTGGCCAAGTTCACCGGCCTCAGCCTGAACACGATTTATCGGCTCACCAGGCCGAACGGGCGTTTCCGCCTCATTCGGGCTGACACCCTCGAGCGGCTGTGTGGTGCCCTGCGGGTGACGCCAAGCGAGCTGTTCGACTACGAGAATCCCAACCCGAAGGGTGGTTCGGCGCGGCGCACCACCGAAGCGTAATGCGCCGGAGCCGATCGGCCGCGCTTCACCGGCTCCGTTCGCTCGATCGCCCGTTGCCGGACGGTCCACCCTCCCCGTAGCCTCGGCCTCACACGGCGATTGTGTTACACATCTGCCACAAGTCGCCCTGAGGCGTGCGCGATCGACGCACAATAGCCTGCACTCTAGGGGGCACAGCCCTTGCGCCCCACGCACTCGTTCAGCCGTTCTCCCAGCCCCAATGACTGTTTCGTAACCCGAGACGGGGAAACGAGATGTAGGTCCAGGAGCACTGACCGATCGCCACCACCATCCGCGCCCCCTCTACTGCGCTTGGCGCCCGGCTGCTTCCGGGCGCCGCGCTCCTGGTGTCTTCGCTGTTCCTGGCGACGTGCGAGCGTGGCCCAACCGGCCCCACAGTACCCACCCAGCTGGCGTTCAATGTGGAGCCGACCACGACGACGGCCGGCCACCAGATCACTCCCGCCGTCCAGGTGACGGCGCTGGATGCCGGGGGCCGTCCGGTGCCCGGCTTCACCCAGAATGTGACCCTGACGCTGACGGCCGGGACAGGGACGAGCGGGGCCACGTTGACGGGGACGACCACCGTGGCGGCGGCCAATGGCGTGGCCACGTTCTACACGCTCAGCCTCGACAAGAGCAGCACCGGCTACACACTGACGGCCACGGCCAGCGGGCTCTCGGCCGCGACCAGTGCGCCGTTTGAAATCAAACCGGGGCCAGCCACCCACCTGGTATTCACGGTGCAGCCGGGCAATGCAACGGCTGGGGCGACCCTTGCCCCCGCAGTGGAAGTGTCGGCGCAGGACGCCTCGGGGAACACGGTGCCGAGTTTCACGGGCCAGGTGACCGTGGCGCTCGGCGGCACCAATCCTAGCGGCGGCACGCTGGCGGGGACGAAGGCGGCGGCAGCGGTCAGTGGAGTGGCGAGCTTCGCCACGCTCAGCATCGACAAGAGTGGCAGCTACTGGCTGACGGCGACGGCAGCGGCGCCGGGGGGAGCGCTCAGCGGGGGGACGAGTAACGACTTCACTATCGCACCGGGCCCGGCAACGCGGCTCTCCTTCACAGTCCAGCCGGGGACCACGAGCGCGGGCCACCAGATCGCTCCGGCGGTGCAGCTGTCGGCCCTGGATGCGCTGGGCAACGTGGTGCCGAGCTTCACGGGCGACGTGACCGTGGCGCTCGGAGCGACCAATCCCAGTGGCGGCACGCTGGCGGGGACCACGACGGTCACCGCGGCCGATGGAGTGGCCACCTTCTACTCGCTCAGCGTCGACAAGAGCGGCACCGGCTACACGCTGTCGGCCACGGCCAGCAGCCTCTCGGCGGCAACGAGCGCCCCGTTCGACGTCACGCCGGGGGCGGCGACCCACCTGGTGTTCACCGTCCCGCCGGCGAATACGACGGCGGGGGCGACGCTCACGCCGGCGGTCCAGGTGGCGGCGCAGGACGCTGCGGGGAACACGGTGCCGAGCTTCACGGGCACTGTGACGGTGGCGCTCGGCGGGACCAACCCCGCCGGAGGCACGCTGGCGGGGACGACGACGCTTGCGGCCGTCAATGGCGTGGCGAGCTTCGCCACGCTCAGCGTCGACAAGAGCGGGGACTACTGGCTGACGGCACGGGCGACGGGGCTCAGCGCAGGGACGAGCAGCGACTTCAGCGTCTCACCGGGGCCGGCGACGCACCTCGCGTTTGCGGTCCAGCCCGGGACCACCACGGCGGGCCACCAGATCGCCCCGGCGGTGAAGGTGGCGGCGCAAGATGCGCTCGGCAACGCGGTGCCGACTTTCACGGGCCCTGTGACGGTGGCGCTCGGGAGCAATCCGTCCGGTGGCACGCTCTCGGGCAGCACGACTGTGTCGGCGGTCAGCGGCGTCGCCACTTTCGGTGATCTCTCCATCAACACCAGTGGCACGGGCTACACGCTGACCGCCACGGCCACTGGACTCGCGGGAGCCACGAGCACGCCGTTTGGCATCACGCCGGGGCCCGCGACCCACCTGGTGTTCAGCGTGCAGCCGGCGAATGCAACGGCAGGGGCGACGCTCACGCCCGCGGTGCAAGTATCCGCGCAGGATGCCGCGGGGAACACGGTGCCGAGTTTCTCGGGCAGCGTGACAGTCGCGCTCGGAGGAACCAATCCAGCCGGGGGCACGCTGGCGGGAACGACGACGGTGCCGACAGTCAATGGAGTGGCGAGCTTCGCCACGCTCAGCATCGACAAGAGTGGGAGCTACTGGCTGACGGCGACGGCAACCGGGCTCAGCGGGGGCACGAGCAGCGACTTCAATATCGCGGCGGGAGCGGCGACGCAGCTCGCTTTCACCGTGCAGCCGAGCAATGCCGTGGCGGGCCGGACGATCAGCCCGGCCGTGCAGGTCAGCGCGCGGGATGCCCAGGGGAACGTGGTGACCGGGTTCGCGGGCAGCGTGACCGTGGCGCTCGGGACCAATCCCAGTAGCGGCACGCTCGCGGGCACAACGACGGTGCCCGCGGTGAGTGGAGTGGCGACCTTCGGCACTCTGAGCGTCGACAAAGTAGGGACGGGCTACACACTCACGGCGGCAACAACCGGGCTCACCGGGGCGACGAGTAACTCCTTCAACATCACCGTGGGAGCAGCCAGCCAGTTCGTGTTCACCGCGCAGCCGACCAACACGACCGCCGGGGCGGCGATCACGCCGGCGGTGCGGGTAATGGCCCTGGACGCTCAAGGGAACCCAGCGACCGGCTTCGCGGGGAACGTGACGGTGGCGCTCGGGAGCAATCCGAGCGGTGGTACCCTCTCGGGCACTACGACCGTGGCGGCGGTGAGCGGAGTGGCCACCTTCGCGAGCTTGAGCATCGCCAAGGTCGGCACCGGCTACACGCTCACGGCGGCGGCCGCCGGGCTCACCACCGCGACCAGCGCCGCGTTCAATGTCACGCCGGGCATCGCGGCGCGCCTCGTGTTCACGGTCCAGCCGAGCAATACGGCGGCCGGCGCGGCGATCACGCCGGCGGTCCAGGTGACGGCGCAGGATGCCCAGGGCAACGTCGCGACGGGCTTCCCCGGGACGGTGACGGTGGTGCTCGGCGCGAACCCGGGCGGCGCCACTCTGTCCGGCCACACGACAGTAGCGGCGAGCGCCGGCGTGGCGACCCTAGGGGACCTGAGTCTCGACCGGGCGGGCACCGGCTACACCCTCACGGCGACCGCGCCGGCGGGAGGCCCGAGCGGCGCGACGAGCACGGCCTTCAACATCACGGTGGGGACGGCAAGCCAGCTGGTCTTCACCGTGCAGCCGAGCAACGCGGTAGCAGCCCGCACGATCAGCCCCGCGGTGCAAGTGGCCGCGCGCGACGCGCAGGGGAACCTGGTGACTGGATTCACGGGCAGCGTGACGGTGGCGCTCGGGACCAATCCCAGCGGCGGCACGCTCGCGGGGACGACGACGGTGACCGCGGTGAGCGGCGTGGCGACCTTCGGCAACCTGAGCGTCGACAAGGTAGGGACGGGCTACACGCT
>WNGH01012400.1_pt2 | contig 14842 bp, 16 predicted proteins | sample 5400631 | NCBI WGS metagenome assembly WNGH01 (sample SAMN13153373, study PRJNA577476) | soil metagenome | isolation source: 115 cm soil or saprolite under Garry oak tree replicate 1 | place: USA:California | collected 2016-06-15
CTCGACCTGTTTCCGCTCGATCACTGAGGGAGCCGGCAACCCTGACCGGGTCGAAGGAGACGGCGTTACTTCCTTGACCGGTTCGGCGAGAAAACGAAGTACCAGGTGGCGGAGAACGTAGGAGACGGGCACCCGTTCATTGTCGGCCCTTTGCTGGAGCCGTTCAGCAAGCTCCGGGTCAAGGCGAAGGCTGATTTTCTTGTCCATGCTGATCTTTGACGATTCCACGTAGCCACTCCTCGATAGTTTCCCGATGATAACGAACCTGACCCCCGAGTTTCACCCGACCAGGAAGCCCCCCGGATTGCTCAAGGCGGAAGAGCGTAGACCTGGAAATGTTCAGCAGGGCGCACACATCAGCCACGGTCAAGAGCAAAGGGGAGACGGTAGACGCTGGCACCTTCTCAGCCGGTTTTTGCTTCTCGCTGATCGGGGGAGCTGGCGGAGGGTTTACCCCTTTGCTGACCACCCCCTGATGCTGGCCCTTGCCTTGAATCTGCTTCCTGTTCTTTTTCGTCATGGACAGAACCTCCCGGTTTTTGTTTCTCTCTGTACCATAACGTTTCAATCTGTGCCAATTTGTTTCATGCTGTCCATTGGCCGAAAAGTGTCAGAGATTGCGAACAGATTATGAACTTAAAGGCGAAAAACGAAAAGCCATCAGGGGCAACGCTGGCGCGTTGCTCCCCGAGGGCTTTTCTTTCCTGATCGTAGAACGCAAAAAGGGGACGCCGAATAAACGACTCCCCTGAACTGGACATAATCCGACCCGTCCCGACTTCCCTGTCAGACTATTTACGTCCGATAAGATATATTATGTCAAGTTATGCTTCTCTGCATAATAATCCGCTTGCGAAAACTGGTCCGGCTCGCTTACTCCTGCTCATTGAATTGCTCAATCTCGTCTATCAAGGCAACGATTCTCTTCACAACGAGGTCCTCAATCTGCTTGCCTTTTTCTGCCGATGCCTTGGTTGGATCGCCCCAGACACCGTCCTTCCAGAATCTCCTCTTGTTCCTGACAAGCAAGCCGTCGGGAAAGGCCGGATATTCCTTTGCCCCCTCCCCCTTGACAAGGTGCGGATGGGTGTACATGATTCGGGAGGTCTCGATCTCGCCCGCATGGCAATCCCCATCGGTCTCAACGATGCTTCGCGATGACTTGCTGGCAAGGTCAAATTCGGTTACTACCGCCATTTTTATGTCCATGACTTCTGAAATCAGCTCTTCACCCGCATCCTGCAGGGCCATTCGATGAGTGCCGCCGGCATGACCCGTGAGGACGATGAAATTTCTGAGCCCTTGGGAACGGCACGACCTGACGATATCCTTAAGCAGTAGTTTCAGGGTGTGGGTCGTAATGGAAATCGTACCAGGATGACATGAGGTGGAACGGCAGCAGCCGTAATGAACCGGAGGGGCGATAAACAGAGGCACTATGGCTGCTGCTTTTTTGCCGACTTCATACGCCTGGATGGTATCGGTAGACAGGGGCAGATGATACCCATGTTCTTCTGTCGAACCAAAGGGGATAAGAATAGTCCTTGTGACCCTCAAGCCCGCTTCGAATTCTCCCATGGTCAGTTCTTCCAGCAGCATATCGCATCCCCTATAATTGCCCTAGAAACTTGTGGGTCTGGGGAACGATGCGAACCTCGGCAAGATGTTCGCAGGCTATCTCCTGAAGCTCCAGTGCCCTGAGTGGTGCAATGCCAACCATTCCGTTATTCAGGGTGATTGGCTGCATGACGAGCGGTATATTTCTATCGATGGAGGCGATCAGCTCGCATGTCTTGATGATCTCCCAATCCTCAGTCTCATCCTTTATCACTGCTTTAACAAATACGTTTTTCCGGACGGCAAGCTCCAAAAATTCGCGATGAGAGTCCCATAGTTCAGTATACCCTGAGGTCGACGGCAGTTTTATGTCCATACCGATGTGATCGATAAACTCGATGATACTAGCCAGAGCCTGGGGAAGGATGCCGTTCGTCTCAAGGTAGATAGGCAGCTTGCCGTGCAAAATGGGAAGCCAGTCGTGAAGGGTTTTAACGTGCAAGAGCGGCTCTCCGCCGGTCAGGCTGATTGAGTGGTGGATCGCGGGCCAACCCCCTTGCCATCTATCAAGAAGTGCAACAATTCGATCAATGGTTATGGGGTTTGCTGCTCGGGAAAAGTCCCGTCTCCCCGGGGTTTCCTCAATCAGGCAATAATCAGGACAGGACGTTTGCTCGGTATCGCAGTAAATACATTCCAGGTTGCAGGCATAAAAACGCATGAATATCTGCCGCAAGCCTACCAGCAAACCTTCTCCCTGGATCGAGGAAAATATTTCCAGCATGTCCGCAGAACGTTCACTCATAATAACTGGCGCTTGCAAAGTCCGATTCCCAAACCGTCACGGTTTCAACCTTGATATTGGCATTATTTAGCTTCAGGGAAAGCTCACCGTAGATATAGCGAGCAAGGTTCTCGGAAGATGGCGACGTATCTAAAAATGGAGGAAGCTCGTTCAGATATTTATGGTCCAAGGTTTTTAACAGCTGGTTAGTTTCACGCTTTAGTATCTTAAAGTCTATACCAAGCCCCGCTTTATCAAGTTCCCCAGCGGTAACCACGACCTCTACTTTCCAATTATGTCCATGCAGGTTCTCACAGTCACCCTGATAGTTGATAAGACAATGAGCCGCTGCAAAAGAAGTGATAATTTTCAATCTGTACATAGTCAGCTTACTCCTTTGTTGACAAATCTAATATTACCCCCATGCATAAAGAAAAACAATGGTACCTCGAAACAAACTGCAGTTTGTAATAAAGCCGGCCCCTATATAAGGAAACCGGCCATTAGATTTGCGTTGCTGTTGGATGCAATCAACTGAAAAAAAAGGCCTAGCACTAATGCTAAACCTTAGTGAATTGGCGTCCCCGAGACGATTCGAACGTCCGACCCCTTCCTTAGGAGGGAAGTGCTCTATCCTGCTGAGCTACGGGGACAAATTTAATCCATTTTATACATCAATACGTCAAATATTGCAAGAATTTTCATATGTTAACAGCAAGCCGGAAGCGCTTTCAGAATTTAAGAAGTGAATATACCTTACCAGCCGGAAGCTTCTCCTTACCGTGAAGAAACTCGAGCTCAGCCATAAAGCAACACTCGACAAGTTCGCCCCCCATGCTTTGTACCATATCGACAACTGCGGCCATGGTCCCGCCAGTTGCCAGAAGGTCGTCGGCGATGAGAATCCGTTCACCCTTCTCTATAGAGTCTGTGTGTATTTCCAGGGTGTCGGTGCCGTATTCAAGCTGATAACTTTTCTTAAAGGTTTCCGAAGGGAGTTTTCCAGGCTTTCGGACCAATACAATGCCTGCACCCAATTTATACGCCAAGGCCGCTCCGATGATAAAACCTCGTGCTTCGACTCCCACTACCTTGTCAATTTTTTGTCCGATGTAACGATGCGCCAGAAGGTCCACCATCCTCTGATATGATTTTGCATCGGCTAGCAAGGTCGTGATATCCTTAAAGATGATTCCTTTCTTCGGGAAATCTGGTATATCTCTTATAATATTTTTCAGTTCTTCCATCAGTGGCTCCCCTCTTTTCATTTAAATTTATCAGACATGCTCGTCTAAATCGATTCGACCATTTTACGCAATTTTTCCAGAGACTTGGCTTCGATCTGACGGATGCGCTCACGGGTTACCCCCAAATTGCGACCGATCGTATCCAGGGTCTGGGGCTCCTTGTCGTCAAGGCCAAATCGCAAGGTCAGGATTTTCTTTTCAGTCTCTGACAAGGTCGCGAACCACTTGGAAAACATTTCAAATTTATTCAGGTCTTCGAGCAATACCGCAGGTGAAATTGTGGAGGTATCTTCAATGGTGTCGATGAGAAAATAATCATTATTTTCGCCCATCGGCCGTTCGATTGAATAGGTTTTCTTCAATAGCACCATAAGTCTGCGGACATAAACTGAGGATACTTCCATTACTGCAGCCACTTCCTTAACAGACGGCTCTCGGTTCATTCTTTGTACCAGTTCCCGAGTTACCCTGAGCATCCTGTTGATATCATCTGAGACATGAACCGGCAGTCGAATGGTCCGTGACTGGTTTACAAGTGCCCGTTCAATTGACTGGCGAATCCACCATGTTGCATATGTCGAGAAACGGCATTCCTTGGACAGCTTAAAACGTTCCACTGCCTTAATAAGTCCAATATTCCCTTCTTCAATAAGATCAAGAAAGGGGAGTCCCCGGTTGATGTAGCGTTTGGCTATTTTCACCACCAACCGGAGGTTGGATTCGATCATTTTATCACGGGCAGCCTTATCACCTTTCGCTATCCTTCCGGCAAGTTCCTTTTCATCATCAGCGGTAAGAAGCTTGGTCTTTTGAATTTCACGGAGGTAAAGTTTAATAGCGTCGTCGAAATGCTGAGACTCCGGAAGACTTACCTCCTCACCTTCAGCTTCTTCTTGTTCAAATTCGCTGGCTTCTGGCTCAGGCTCATTAAACACGTCAGTTTGCTCTATTTGTGCATCGTCCGTCAATTTATCACCATCCATGGTTTCTCCTTGGCGTGGCAGCAAGTCACACCATCGCAGGAATCAATCCTCGGCGGACCAGCCAAACTTTCCGATCAGTTTAACAAACCGGCAGCCGAGCAAGTTCTCCCTGAGAACGGAGCCATCTTCCCGCTTGGTTGCCCGGACAAGGGTCTGCTCAAACAGGTCTCCCACGGGGATCACGAGCCTTCCTCCGACCTTCAACTGGGAAATCAATGTTTGCGGAATTTCAGGAGCTCCTGCGGTCACCATTATAGCATCGAAAGGGGCCTCAGTTGGCCACCCGTCAGTACCGTCATCAATTTTAATATTTACGTTCAACAGGCCCAGACTATCCAGGGCTTTACGGGCTCGAAGGGCAAGAGTACGGATCCGTTCAATTGTATAAACCCTCTTGGCAATTGTGGCCAGCAATGCTGCCTGGTACCCTGAGCCGGTACCTATTTCCAGGACTTTGTCGGAGCCGTTTATCTGAAGAAGTTCGGTCATTAATGCAACCATATACGGTTGGGAAATGGTTTGTTTTTCGCCGATTGGCAAGGCTGAATCGCTATAGGCCTGGGCGGACATTGCTTCTTCAACAAATATGTGCCGCGGGACCTTGAGCATCGCCTCTATAACCCGGCGATCACTAATCCCGCGGGCAATTATCTGGGTATCCACCATTCGTTTTCGTGCAATTTCGTAATTCATAATCGGCCATAACCCCTTGTGAGGCGAAAATATAACAAAGAGTTGCAGTAAAGTCCAGAATTAGGACAGATCCCATTCCTGTGAGGCTGACAAGGATTGATCGTATGCGAGATCGAGATGCAGGGACGTTATGGTTAATAAATAAAGGGTCTGCAGAATAACCTGCAAACCCTTTATTTTACTGGTCGGGGCGACTGGATTCGAACCAGCGACCACTAGACCCCCAGTCTAGTGCGCTACCAGGCTGCGCTACGCCCCGATTAAATAGCCTTTTTTAGCCGTCCTGCAGAGAATCCCTCAACAGCATAAGGTCTTCTCTTACTTCGTTAAGTACATTTCGTATGCTGTCTGAGGCAAAACCTACATCAGGCAACTCTTGTGTACCCTTTTTACCTTTGCCGGTGAATTTTTTCCTGGCGCCTTCGATGGTCAGCTTATCAGTATACAGCAACTTCTTTATTTCAAAAATCAATTCCAGTTCTTTTTTGGTGTACAGACGCTGGCCAGCACGACTCTTCACCGGTTTTAAAACGTCGAATTCGGTTTCCCAGTACCTGAGAACGGAAGGACGTAAGGAAACAATCTTAGCCACCTCACCGATCTTAAAAAAAAGCTTATCGGGAATTCCGGCTATCATTGTTTTTCTCCCGGGAAAAACAGCTACTCTTTGTTGAGCGATGTCTTGAGAACCTGGCTTGGCTTGAAGGTGAGAATCTTCCTTGCGGAAATAGTGATTTCCTCGCCGGTTTGGGGATTCCTGCCCCGGCGATCAGCCTTCTCCTTTACCACAAAATTACCAAAACCGGCTATTTTAATCTTGTCACCCTTCTCCAGGGTGTTCTTAATGATATCAAATACCATCTCCACCAGCTCGGCAGATTCTTTTTTAGAAAAACCAACTTTATCGAATATTTTTTCAACGATATCTGCTTTAGTCATAACAACCTCAACTAACTGAATGTTCAACTATCCCGAAGGGTTAGACAACGGCTTGCTTTATATCACAGCACTTGAAGATAATCAACCCCTTTTTACCTGATTGATACATTTAATTTTTTTATCACTGCATCAACGACGCTTGTGTGCAGCCGGCTAACCTCATCATCGGTCAAAGTCCTATCCGGCGAACGGTACCGCACCCTGACGGCGATACTCTTACGGCCGGCCGGTATATGCTCCCCTTTGTACAGGTCGAAGAATTCTACCCCTTCGATTTCTTTCACTTTGAGGCCCTTGATACAATTTGCAATATCTATCGCCGGCGTTTCCTCATCGAGAACCATCGCTATATCCCGGAACGTGTCAGGGAAACGGGGAGGCGCGCTGACCGAGGCTTCATCCTTACTATGGGCAACCAGTTTCTCGAAATTCAACTCAAAATAGTAGAGCGGCTTTTCAAATTCGAAGTTTTCCTGAACGGTCGGGTGAATCTCACCCAATGAACCGACTATTTCTCCATTAATTAGTATGTTGCACGACTTGCCGGGGTGATAGAAATTCTCTGTTTCCTTGTTTTCATAAACAACGCCGGAGACATTGAGTTGCCCGAGGATGTTTTCGACCACCCCTTTTACGTCGTAGAAATCCACTGCTGCTTTCGACTGATTCCATCCCTCCGGGTCCCGCAAGCCCGTGAGAAGAGCCGCACGGTAATAGAGAGGTGCGCATTACGGATTGCTCTTCGATCAGCGGATTGAGAAGCTTTATCGAATGGCGACGCTGGTCGTTGCTCTCCAGCATGACTTTGTCATAGCAATCGGGAGAGATGAAGCTGAAGTTGACAACTTCGTTGAAACCATGGGCAACCAGCAGATTCTTTGCCTGATTTTCGAGCCTCTGGTGAAGGGTTGGGCGATCCGAAAAGACCCTCGCCTTCGGCATGGAGGTTGGTATCTGGTCATAACCATGCAACCTGGCGATTTCTTCCACGAGGTCTACCTCGCGTTCGATGTCTACCCGGAATGAAGGTGCCTCGACATCGAAAATTCCCGGCTCGACAGTTACGACGGTGAATTCGAGCCGGTGGAAAATCTGTACCACTTCGTCGGCAGAGAGCGCGGTGCCCAGCAGATGGTTGATCCGGTCGAGGCGCACGCGGATGCCTTCCTTATGCACAGTTCCGGCATGGACATCTATTGTTCCTTGGGCGACACTGCCCCCGGATAGTTCCGCAATCAAGGAGGCAGCACGGTCAAGCGCCCTGGTCAGGATGCGAATATCTGCCCCTCGTTCGAATCGGTGCGAAGACTCGGTATGGAGCCCTAATCTCTTGGAGGTGAGACGAATGGCGGATGGCTTGAAATAGGCGCTTTCCAGCAGGACATTGGCGGTCTTTTCCGATATCTCGGAGTTTTCCCCGCCCATGATACCGGCCAGGGCGACTACTCTTTCCGCGTCGCATATGGCAAGGTCCGAAGATTTTAACTGGCGCGCCTGCCCGTCGAGGGTTGTGAAATTCTCCCCCTCCCCTGCCCTTCTGACGACAATTTTCCCGCCGGCCAGGAGATCAAAATCGAAGGCATGGAGCGGGTGGCCATACTCAATGAGGACATAATTAGTAACATCGACGACATTATTGATGGAGCGCATCCCCACCGCCTTCAGCCGGTCCGCCAACCACTGCGGAGAGGGGGCAATCGTGCATCCGGAAATATAACGGGCGGCATAGCGCGGGCAGAGCTGGGAATCTTCCACAACCACCGAGGCAACACTGTTAATCGACGGGCCGGTTTCCGCAACCGTCTGCCCGGGATACTTGACCTTTTCCCCGAGTTTGGCGGCGATCTCGCGGGCAATACCGATCACACTCAAACAGTCGGCACGGTTCGGAGTGAGGCCTATCTCGAAGATGGTGTCCTTCAGCCCCAATGTCTCGAAAAGAGGGGTGCCAAGCGGTGCATCAGGGGGCAGAATCATGATGCCGGCCGATTCGTCGGCTAGCCCCAACTCCTTTTCCGAGCAGAGCATGCCGCTCGATTCCTCACCCCTTATTTTGGAGCGCTTGATCTTGAATCCACCGGGCAGTTCTGCACCGATCTGGGCCAGTGCGACCTTGTCGCCGGCCTTGAAATTCTGTGCTCCGCAGACTATTCCCAGGATCTCCCGTCCGTTGTTTACCTTGCAGAGGGAAAGCTTGTCGGCGTTGGGGTGCTGGGCCTTCTCCTCGACTACCGCAACCACCACCTCGTCCATGCCTTCACCACGACTCTCTATCCTTTCCACTTCCAGGCCGAGCATGGTGAGAAGGTCCGCAAGTTCCGCAGGGGGAAGTGTAACGTCAACAAATTCCTTTAACCAGCTGTATGTTACGATCATATCGCGCTCTTTTGAATAGATATGTTGTATTGTTAAAGCATTGCTTTAGAACTGCGCAAGGAACCGAAGGTCGTTTTCAAACAGCAGCCTCATATCGTTAATGCCGTATTTCAACATGGCAATTCGTTCGATGCCCATGCCGAAGGCAAATCCTGAGATCGTTTCGGGGTCGTACTGGACATGACGATAAACTTCAGGGTCTACCATGCCGGCCCCAAGAATCTCAAGCCAGCCGGTATTTTTGCAGACCCTGCACCCCTTCCCCTTGCAGATCACGCAGGCGATATCCACTTCGGCACTCGGTTCGGTAAAGGGGAAAAAGCTGGGGCGCAACCGGACACCGGTTCCCCGGCCGAAATACTGATTAAGGAAAATAGTGAGAATCCCCTTCAAATCGCCAAAAGTAATCCCCTTGTCCACCATGAGTCCCTCAATCTGGTGAAACATCGGTGAATGAGTGGCGTCTGAATCGCAACGGTAAACCGTACCGGGTGCAATAATGCGTACCGGGGGGGCATGTTTCAGCATGGTGCGGATCTGGACCGGCGACGTGTGGGTGCGCAGGAGCAGGTTTTCGTCGATGAAGAAGGTGTCCTGCATGTCCCTGGCGGGATGGTCCTTGGGAAAATTGAGGGCCTCGAAATTATAGTAATCCAGCTCGATTTCCGGCCCTTCCGCAACCTGGAAGCCTAGCCCGGCGAAAATCTCGGTTATCTCCTCTCGGACCAGGGTGATTGGATGTTTGGTACCGATCGGTCTGCGACGACCCGGCAGAGTGACATCGAGCCTTTCCTCCCGTATCTTTTCGGCCTTTATCGCCTCACGAATTCTTTTTAAGGCAGCCTCGAAGTGCTCCTCCAGTTGGTCTCTTATCGAGTTAACCACCTGCCCTATCAGGGGACGCTCTTCGGGAGAAAGAGCACCAACCCCTTTCATAACGGCCGTTAAAGCACCCTTTCTCCCCAGGTACTTGACCCGCAGTTCGTGGAACGCTTCTTCCGTCGCTATTGGCGCAAGTTCGCTGACGGCCTCATGCAACAGCGTCTCTAATTTTTCCTTCATATCTTCCGACCTTTTGATAAAAAAAAGAAATGAGATGCCATGCACCCCATTTCTTTTTTTCTAGCGAAATAACTAATCAGGCATTTGTTTTTGCAAGTGAAGCAATCTCGGCAAAACCGTGTGGATCAGACACTGCAAGGTCTGCAAGCACCTTCCGGTCAATTTCCACCTTTGCCGTTTTCAGACCATGGATCAGCTTGCTGTAGGAAAGGCCGTTAATCCGTGCCGCAGCGTTGATACGGGTAATCCACAACGCCCTGAAATCCCGCTTTTTGACGCGCCTGTCGCGAAATGCGTAGTTCAAGGCGCGATCTACCGCCTCGGTAGCACTTCTGAATAACTTGCTCCTGGCACCGCGGTAACCTTTAGCCAGTTTCAACACCTTGTTTCTTCTCTGTCTCGCTTTAAATCCTCGTTTTACTCTAGGCATCAGTTACTCCTTTGCTTGGTATTTGCCGGATCCGCAAGGGGAGACGGTTCCTCACGGTTCACGGACTTTATAAAAGCAGGCAAAAGGCAAAGGGCTAAAGGCAAAAGGGAAGTAAACCTTTTGCCCTTTGCCCAGAGCCTTGTGCCCGATTTTATTACATATACGGAATCAGCCTCGCAATATTCTTATGATCAGCCGCTCCAACTACGGCCGATTTGCGGAGGTTCCGCTTTCTTTTTCTGGTTTTCGAAGTCAGAATATGGCTTGTGAATGCATGACTACTTTTAATTTTTCCGGTACCCGTTTTTTTAAAACGCTTTGCGGCACCCCGGTTTGTCTTGATTTTAGGCATTCCCGCTTTCCTCCGTTGAATGTAGAATTATTTTTTCGGGGCGACGATAATGAACATGCTGCGCCCTTCCATCTTTGGCCTGACTTCTATTATTGCGATATCCTTGAGGGCCTCAACGAACTTGTCCAAGGCAGCCTGCCCAAGGTTCATGTGGGTTATTTCGCGTCCGCGGAACACAACCGTAATCTTGGCCTTGTTCCCTTCTTCAAGGAAACGACGTGTATGCTTTATCTTGAAATCGAGATCGTGCTCGTCTGTCTTGGGCCGGAGCTTGATCTCCTTGAGCTGCACTTGCACCTGTTTTTTCTTGGCTTCCTGGAGTTTTTTGCTCTGCTGATACTTGAATTTGCCGAAATCCATGATCCGGCAAACCGGCGGAACCGCAGTTGGTGAAACCTCGACCAGGTCAAGCTGCTGACTTTCCGCAAGCGCTAAAGCCTCCTGAAGAGGGAGGATTCCCAACTGCTCGCTATTGGGACCGATTACCCTGATCTCTTTGGAGCGGATAGCCTGATTGATGTTAACTGTGGGTTTAGCTATGATGCCACCTCCTAATGAAAGCTTGCCGCTTCCTTTGTCATGAAATCTGCAAACGCCATCGGTTCCATCGACGGAAGATTCTTGCCGTCGCGAAACCTTGGGGTTACCGTGGCAGTCTGAACCTCCTGGTCACCGATGACGAGCATATAAGGAATCTTTTGCAATTGGGCCTCGCGAATCTTGAAGCCGAGTTTTTCATTCCTCAAATCTGCCTGAACGCGAACCCCTGCCCTGCGGAGTTCGTCCGTAACTTTCTGGGCATAGGGTATCTGGCTGTCGGTTACCGTCACCACGATGGCCTGAACCGGCGCAAGCCAGACGGGGAAATTACCGGCAAAGTGCTCAATGAGAACGCCGATGAAACGCTCGATGGAACCAAGAATAACCCGGTGAACCATAACCGGGCGTTTCCGGTTGCCATCGGAATCAACATACGTCAGGTCGAAGCGCTCCGGCAGGGTGAAATCGCACTGGATTGTAGCACACTGCCATTTCCTGTCAAGACAATCGCGCAGTTTAATGTCGATCTTGGGGCCGTAGAATGCACCATCCCCTTCATTTATGTCAAAGGGACGCCCAGTATCCTTGAGGGCACCCAGAAGTGCGTTTGTCGCCCGCTCCCAGTCCTCGTCCGATCCAATCGATTTCTCCGGCCGCGTGGAAAGCTCCATATCGTATTCGAAACCGAAAGTCTTCATCACGTCACTGACAAAAGAAAGGACACCCTTGATTTCAGCGTCCAGTTGCTCGGGAGCGCAGAGGATGTGGGCATCGTCCTGGGTAAAGCACCGCACACGGAGGAGCCCATGCAGAACGCCGGCACGCTCGTGACGATGCACCGTTCCCAGTTCGAAATAACGTAACGGGAGGTCCCGGTAACTCCTCAGCTGGGATTTGTAAATCATCATGTGGGCGAGGCAGTTCATGGGCTTTACCCCGTAACTCTGCTCATCCACCTCCGTGAAGTACATATTCTCGCGATAATTGTCATAGTGGCCGGATCGCTGCCAGAGCTCGGTCTTCAGGATCTGTGGACCGACAACGATGTCGTAACCGCGTCTCAGGTGCTCCTTGCGCTCAAAATCCTCAAGAATGGTCCGGAGCATGGCCCCCTTGGGGTGCCAGATGGCGAAACCCGCCCCAACCTCGTCGGAAAAGGAAAAGAGGTCCAGCTCCTTTTTATCAGCAAAGGCGGTACCATAGATGCGCTGGAGCATCTTGTTCTTTTCATCACCCCGCCAATAGGCGCCGGCAATCGAGGTCAGCTTGAATGCCTTGCACCAGGAGGTGCTGGGGAGATGCGGACCGCGGCAGAGATCGACAAAGTCTCCCTGCTGGTAAAGCGAGACGGTCGTAGCGTCCAAGGCCTCGATCAATTCAACCTTATAGGTCTCTCCCATCTCCTGGAAAAGTTTTACCGCCTCTGCCTTGGGAAGGACCTGCCGTTCAATCCTGAGACCGGCTTGGGCAAGTTCCGCCATCTTGGATTCTATTTTCTCCAGGTCTTCGGGGCTAAATGGAGTGTCCACATCGAAGTCATAGTAGAAACCGTTTTCAATGGCAGGGCCGATAGTGACCTTGGCAGTGGGAAAAAGATTTTGGACGGCCTGGGCCATCAAGTGGGAGGTGGAATGTCTGATGATTTCCAGGGCCTCGGGGCTTTTTGCAGTGACAATTTCCACCCTTGCTCCGTCATGCAGGGGAGCGGTCAGATCAACCGGATTACCGTCCACCTTGCCGGCGATAGCGGCTTTTGCAAGACCTGCTCCGATTGCAGAGGCAAGGTCATACACCGTTGCGCCCTCTTTGAGGTCCCTTGTCGAACCGTCGGGAAGCTTGATTTTAATGTCGCCCATCAAAAGCCCCTTAACAGAAAAGGCATCGAACCTCGATGCCCCGTCAGATGAATAACTTCGGCATGTTTTTACTGGTAGGCGCGGGCGGTTTCGAACCGCCGACCCCTAGCGTGTCGAGCTAGTGCTCTACCCCTGAGCTACGCGCCTACATGAAAAACAGAAGGTATTTTTAACAATTCGCGCGGGGATTGTCAAGGGAATAGTTTGCTGTTACTGTTCTTTTTCACTTCTACTTCTTGCCCCCACATTCATCGCCTGCTCGATCAGCAGCGTTTCCACCGCTGCCACTACTTCGTCCACGGTGATGTTGGCCATGCATTTTGCTTTTAACGGGCATTTCGGGGTGTAGCCGAACTTGGTGCAGGGGGAGCACGGGAGGTGTTTGTTTATGACAATATGCCGATCTCCTCGAGGCGCCCACTTCTTTGCGATGCCGGGGCCGAACAGGGAAACGGTCGGCTTGCCGAGTCCGACGCCGATGTGGAGGATGCCGGAGTCGCCGCTGACGAGGACCGCCGCCTTTTCAATTATAGCTGCCGTCTCGGCAAGGGAGGTTTTGCCCACAAGGTTCAGGCCATAATCACCGCTGACAATGCTCTCCCCTTCCTCGAAATCCTCTTTTCCGCCGACCACGACGACGGGGAATCCTAGACGGGAGAGTCTCTCCGTCAGTTGCTGAAACCTCGCCGCACCCCAGCGCCGTTCGGGGATGGTTGCGCCCGGAAAGACAGCAACAAAAACCGTACCCACAAGGGTGCTGAGGAGTTCCGCACTCCTCAGTCTGGCCGCCTCGGGGACGGCGAGAAACGGGGTGTGAAATGCAAGTTGTCGCGAGACGCCAAGAGGAGCGAGGAGGTTGAAGAAACTCTCGGCTTCGTAGTCGTTATGAGAATATGGGACACGGTGAGTGAAGAGCCTTGCCCGCTCGTTAGTCGCAAAGCCGACAAGCATGGCAGCCTTCGTCAGCCGGGCCACTACTGCCGAGAGCCGATGCCACTGCTCGGTGTCAATGACGATGTTAAAGTTGGTACTTGCGACATCGATGAGGTCCGATGGGCGGTCGTACAGCAGAACGTGATCCGCATCAGGGCAGAGCCGGAAAACCGAGGCATTGCGGCGTTCCGCCAGCACTGTGATTTTCGCAGAAGGGAATTGTTTTCTGATAGTGTGAATAACGGGGACTAGGAGCACGGCGTCGCCGATGCCGCCGGGGCGGATCAGGAGAAATGAACGCATATCCCGCTGAGGTGCTGAAGTGGGAGTGGGGGTTGTTAACAGTAACGTTGCGGTCGTACCAGCCGTCCTGTCCAGAAATTTCAGCAGCTTGATTTTCAGTGTAAACTCTCCTGACCGTCTTGTGCGATGGGAAAGGTCTCCCCGGAGCCCGCGGGTCGAATTAGTAGCGAAGCAGGAAGCGGCGATACCAGTCCAGGGCACCAAGATCCAGAAACAGATTGTATGCCCAGCATACCAGATTTTGAGAATTGCGGACCAAGCTTGCCTGGGGCCAGCACCCCCTGACCCGCTCCTTTCCCAGAGCGCACTTGACGAACTGCACCAACCCCATCGGTGGGGCCATGGCCTGAAAATCGCCTTCGCCGATCTCGCTGGCAATCGGCCAATTGCCATAGATCGTCGCCTCCAATTCGCTCGGCGAACAGATGAAGCGCCGGGACAAGCACCGCGCAACATCGACCAACGCCTCATCGAACAAGTCGAACCCCATGGCGCCCGAAGCCCTGCGGGCATATTCCACTGCATAGTCGTGATGAATCCCGATCAAGTTCCGGATGACGCCGTCGGGAGCACTCCCCAGGATAGGGACGATTACGTTCCGCTCCCGCCGATATCCGAGCGTGCGGGCGTGGTCGGCCGAAAAGAGCATCTCGAAGCAGATGAAGTAATACAGCCGGTAATCCCGGGCGGTGTGCCGCCAATCGAACAGAAATGCCTGTAATGTGTCGTTGCCGTACTGATGAGCATCGCAGTTCAGGCCGATGTAATAGCCGCATAAACCACCCTC
>WNGH01028646.1_pt1 | contig 14842 bp, 13 predicted proteins | sample 5400631 | NCBI WGS metagenome assembly WNGH01 (sample SAMN13153373, study PRJNA577476) | soil metagenome | isolation source: 115 cm soil or saprolite under Garry oak tree replicate 1 | place: USA:California | collected 2016-06-15
GGAAAGGGCAGACTAAACACGCAATACCAGGTATAGGTAGAGCTTTGATAGCACAGCATAGACCTGATCCTAATACTCCGATTGCTTCGGTAGGCACCTCCCACACGCCGCCAAAGTGGTATACTCATATGTATAACCGGCTGGCATTCTATCGCCTGATTGCCATGTGCGCGCCACGCCTGCCGCGCTCTATGCGTCTGCGGGTGGCCGGCGCCGTAGCAATAGTCTTACGCCATGGCATGCCGCGAGAATATGCCGCGGTCCGACGCAATCTGGTACACGTGCTCCCGACCGCCAGCGACGTGGAGATCGAGCGCCGGGCGCATGCCGTGTTTCAGAATTTTGCGTACGTCTTTGCTGATTTGTTGTCGCTCAACCGCGCTGCCCATCCCGTGCAGCAGCGCTATGTGCACAGCGTGCACGGCCTCGAGCATCTGCAAGCTACATTGGCATCCCCACGGGGCTTTGTCGCTGCCACCGCGCATCTGGGCAACTGGGACCTGGCAGGTCGGCTGCTGAGCACGTATGGCAGAACCCTGCACGTGCTCATGGCCCCAGAACAAGACGCCGCTCTACAGAGCTTCCTGCGCCAGCGTGGGGAGCAGACGGGCCTGCGTTTCGTGACCAACGACCACCCGACGATATTCGTGCAGTTGCTCACAGCGCTGCGGCGCGGGGAGGTAGTCGCAGTCCAGGCTGACCGGGCGACAGGCCATCGTAGCGACGTGCTGGTGCCGTTTTGCGGTGTGCCGGCGCCGTTTCCGCTGGGCCCGTTTAAGCTGGCAGGAGCGGCCCAGGTGCCGGTGTTGCCGTGCTTCTGCCTGATGCGCCCGGACCGGCGGTATGAGATCTTTGTCGAGGCGGCGATCGTCGTGGCGCGTGGTCATGAGAAGAGAGCGCTGCAACAGATGGTCGATGTGTTAGAACGCTATGTGGCAATGGCCCCTGACCAGTGGTGCAATTTCTATGACGTCTGGGATACCAAGCTGGCCGTCTGACGACTCCATCGCAATGAGCGACCGCATCGCTATTACTGGGATGGGGGTGGTAAGCCCCATCGGTCAGGGTGTGGAGGCGTTCTGGGCCGGCCTCATCAAGGGGGTATCCGGTATTACGACTATCGAGCGCTTTGCAACGCACGATCTCCGCGTCCGTCGTGGCGGTGAAATCAAACAACTGGTCGGATTGCTCGTGGGCGATCAGCCCCTACCAGCGTGCCGCGCTTCACAGTTCCTGATCTATGCGGCTGCCGAAGCCACGCGTATGGCGCACCTCCAAGATAGCACGGCTCCTGACACCTGTCTGGCGGTCGTGGTGGGATCGGCGTTGGGTGGTATTGCCGAAGCCGAGCGCTGGTATGAGCGGCCTGGGGACCTGCACGCGTTAGCGACGGCTGCCTACGACGGGCCGACACGGAATCTGGCACGCTGGTTGAGGGCAACAGGACCCGTGTTGACGATCTCGACGGCGTGTGCCTCAGGGGCGACGAGTCTCGGGCTGGCTGCTGACCTGTTGCGCGCTGGAGCCGCTACCGCCGTGGTCGCGGGCGGGGTGGATGTCTTGTGCCGCTTTGTGATGCGTGGCTTTAACCATCTGCGCTCGCTGACGCGTGATGAAGTGCGACCGTTTGACCGGCGCCGCAAGGGCCTGTTGCTGGGGGAGGGGGCCGGCCTGGTGGTCCTGGAGCGTGCGTCTGCGGCTCGACAGCGTGGGGTGACGCCGTATGGCTATCTATTAGGCCATGCCAGTTGTGCTGATGGGGCGCATATTACTGCCCCTGATCCGGCGGGCCGTGGTCTCGAGCAGGCGATGCGGCTGGCCCTGGCAAATGCTGGCATACAGGGTGAGGCGATCGAGTTCATCAGTGCGCATGGGACGGGGACTCCCCTCAATGACTCGATGGAAACGCTGGTATTTAAAAAGATCCTGGGACAGCGCGCCTATGCCGTGCCGGTGAATTCGATCAAGGCGCATATGGGGCACACCATGGGCGCCGCGGCGACGTTGGAAACCATTATGTGTCTGCTGGCCTGGCGCTATGGCGAGATCCCCCCGACCCTGAATTACGGTGAGCCGGATGCAGCGTGTGACCTGGACTACGTCACAGGCAGCAGCAGGCTTTGCGGGATGCAATGCCTGTCTGGTGCTGGAAGGTACAGCGTGAAGGAGACCGCGCCAGCGCACCTGGCGTATCGTACTGAAAGTTCCTGGGGAGCTGTGCGGAGCTGGGGCCTGTTGACTGGCTGGGGGCGAGGGTTGCCCAGCTTACCTCCCAATGTCCATAGTGCCGCGCCTGGGCAGCGTATCTTCCCTGTCGCCACACCGCTGCTTGCGAGCGAGCGGTTGCGCCGGGCGACACGCGAATGCCTCCTGGGCGTAGCAGCGGTGGAAGCCGCCCTGGACCACGGCCAGATGTCACATGCTGAGGTCGCAGGGCCACGCACGGCCCTGGTATTTGCCAGTGCATCGGCCTATGCCGCGGCGAACTGGACATTTTTAACCGGGGGAACAGAAACCGCGCTGCATTTTCCATACACTGCCCCGAGTGCCGTACCAGGCGAGGTCACCATCCAGTTCGGCATTACCGGGCCGTATCTGACCCTCTTGAGTGGCGCCAATGCTGGGATCGAGGCACTCTGGCAGGCGGTGACCCTCCTCAACACAGCGCAGTGTGACCGTGCCATTGTCCTGGGAGTCGAAACATTTCAGGAATGCGCTGAGTTGTATGCCGCAGGCCGTTGGCTCCTGGGGACCCCACTCACCGAAGTGGCGGCCTGCCTGATCCTGGAACGGCATGCCAGTCTGGCAGGGGCGCGCTATGATGCCGCACGTGGGGAGAGGGGGCTACGTAGCTTAGTGCAAGAAGAGCCTATGCAGACGCCCGCAGAAGTATATCTCTGCGCGCCGACAATGCACGATGGCCAACGCGCCGCGCAAGACCTGCACGTGCACTGGCCGGGTGTGCCCCTCTCACTCGTCCACGAACGATGCGGTATCTGCCTGGCATGCTCGCCTCTCATCGCGTTGATGCTCGCCATCACTGCCGGGCTGCCAGGGGATGTCCTGTTGCTCTCGCAGTGGTGGGACGCCTGGTCAATGCTACGCTGGCCAATGCCTAAGTACCGTGCGCAGTAAATACGCAGCGGGTTGCAAACCTCTGCTCGCACACAAGACACATGGTGACCCACCCCGCCAAACTGGCGGGCACCTGCGGTGAGCAACAATTGGCCCCGCCAAACTGGCGGGGCAACTAGCCGTGCGCAGCACCCGTGCGCAGCACTAAGTAAGGACGTCATGTATGACGCAAGAGGAAGTCGTCGCAAGCTTGAAAAAGTTGCTGTCCGAGCGGGTACGTGTACCTGTCGCCCGGGCGCAGGTACTGGAGCTGGATACGCCCCTGCTCAAAGATGGCTTGGGGTTAGATTCGCTCGACTGTGTCGAACTGACGCTGGGCATGGAGGACGAGTTTGGGCTGGTGTTTGATGACAGTGAAGAGGACTGGATGCACCACTTCTCCTGCCTCGGCACTCTGTCTCAACTCGTCTTGCTTGCCAAAGGGGAGCTGGCATGAGCCAGCGCTATACCGGGTGTAACGACCGCCGCGTGGAGGTCACTGGCCTGGGGGTTGTGAGTCCGTATGGCCGTGACTGTCAGGCCTACTGGCAAGGCCTGTCGCAAGGGCGTTGCATGCTTGGGCCGCTCAGTCTCTTTCCCACCGAGGGTTTCCGCTCGGACATTGGCGGTGAGGTGAACGTAACTATAACGCGCACACTGGGCAAGGCGCATCGGTCACGGGCGACGCGCTTTCTGGTAGCGGCAGCTGAGGAAGCCGTGTGTCATGCCGGTCTGGGTGCTGCGGAGCTGGCGACAGCCGCGATCAGTATCGGCGGGGCAGGGGGCGGCATGCTGGAAGCGGAGGCGTGGTACTGGGCGCACTATCACCAACATCCAGAGAGGCGTCAACGTGTTGCCCTACGCTCCATGACGCCAGCAGGCCAGACCGATGCTCTGGCCTGCCGGTTGCACATTGGTGGACCACGGGAGAGCCCCATCCTGGCCTGTAGTTCGAGTGCTGCCGCCATTGCGACAGTGGCTGACCTGATCGAGACCGGCGTGGTTGAGGTAGGGCTTGCGGGTGGGGTAGACACCCTGACACGCTTGTGTTTCATGGGTTTCAACGCCTTAAAACTCCTGGATGCGCAAGCATGCCGTGCGTTTGCCCGCGACCGCCGCGGCATGTCTCTCGGCGAGGGAGCCGCAGTGCTGGTGCTCGAATCGTGGCGTCATGCGGCAGCGCGTGGTGCCCCCATACGCGCCTGTGTGGCTGGGTGTGGGATCTCCTCAGACGCTTTTCATCCTACGGCTCCACCGACCGATGCGGAGGGCGCGGTGCGGGCGATGCGTGAGGCGCTGGCACGCGCGCATCTGCTGCCAGCCGCTATCACGTATGTCAATGCGCATGGCACGGGCACGGTGCAGAATGACCGGGCCGAAGCTGTAGCGCTCGAGACCGTCTTTGGGGCTGGCAAGGTGTTGGTCAGTGCAACGAAATCCCTTATTGGACATACCATGGGAGCCGCCGGCGCCATGGAGGCAGCAGCCACAATTCTGGCCCTGGAAACAGGGCTCTTGCCCCCTACGGCCAATCTCTGGGAGCCGGACCCTACGATCCTCTTTGACTGCATCCCGCACGTGGCGCGACCATGCTCCCTAGAGTGTGCCATGTCGAATTCCTTTGGTTTTGGTGGGCAGAACGTGAGTTTTATTGTGCTCCATCCCGATGTGCTTGGGTGATCCCATGGCTACTGTGCCTGCCTACCGGGCGGTGATTACGGGTATTGGCTGTACCAGTCCTTTCGGGGTGGGTGGCTCCGCCTTGGTCGCCGATGTGCTCCGGGCGAATGCTACGGCCATTCGCCCCATTACGGGTTTTCCAACGGCCAACTTGTCGTCCTGTCTCGGCGCCGAGGTGCCAGCGGCGTGTCTGCCAGTGACTGAGGAGGGGCGGCGCTGGAGTCGGCTGAGCCAGATGACGGTGCTGGCCTGTCGTCAGGCCGTAGCGGAGGCTGGCTTGTGCGGCTCCGACATGCTCAATCAGGCTGGTCTCGTGGTGGGGTCCGAGTTTGGTGACCTGCGCTCAACTGAAGCTTTTAGCTTGGGATTTTTGCACAAGGGGCCGCTAGGGTTGAGCCCACTGTTGTTCCCCAGTACGGTGATGAATACTATGGCTGGCACGACCAGTATCGCGCTGGGGCTCAAGGGACCGATGTTGACTCTCAACCAGGCGGGTGTAGCTGGAGAGCTTGCCGTTGTGAGAGCCCTCGCGCTCCTGCATGCTGGGCGCGCCCCAGTGGTGATTGCCTGTGGGGTGGACGAGCTGTTTCCGCTGTTGTACGAAACCCTGGTGCAGTTGCAGGTGCTCTCGCCGCGTGGTCGTGGTGCGGAAGCGTGCCGGCCCTTCGATCAGCGTCACAATGGCCCAGTGCTGGGCGAGGGGGCCACCGCAGTGGTCATCGAAGCGCCGGCGCCGGCGCGGGCGCGTGGGGCACCGATCCTGGCTGAGGTGCGGAGTCTCTGTTGGGGGGGCATACCGACACCTCCAGGTCGTTACGCCGCCTTGCCGCATGCGCCGCCCCAGATACTGTCTCAGGCCTTACGCGAGGCTAGTGTGTGTCCCGAGGACATTGGTCTGGCATATCTTTCCGGTTGTGGTGATCCACAGCATGACGCACTCGAATTGGCATACATGACTGCGACGTTCGGGGCTCATGGTCCCTGGCTGTCCTCTGTGACCCATCTCACTGGGGACTACGGTGGTCTGGGGGCTTTTCGCGTCGCCGCGGCCACCGTGACGGTGGGCACAGGCATCGCCCCTCTCCTGGACTACGTATGCCAGCCCATGCGTACTGATGTGCGCTTCGTTGTACAGCCTGTTGCCCCGCCACCTACCGTCGTGCTGGTACACGGTCTCGCCCGTGGTGGAACACACGTTGCCTTGCTTGTCGGGCGTCCACAAGGCGCTGATGATCGTGTGGAGTAAGGGCGCGTATGGGTAAAAGTGTGGTTGTCATCCCTGTGCATAATGAAGCGTCGACCATCGCGTCTGTTGTGGTTGCCGCACGTGCTTATCTGCCGGTGATTGTCGTGGACGACGCTTCGGATGATGGCAGCGGTCAACTCGCCGCTGCCTCGGGGGCCATGGTGCTTACCCTGCCCAGGCAGCGTGGGAAAGGCGCGGCGTTACGACATGGCTTTGTCGAGGCGCTGCGGCAAGGTGCCGATACTGTGGTGACCTTGGACGGCGATGGACAGCACGATCCACGCGACATTCCGCGTCTGCTGGCGGCCAGCCAGCGTGACCCTGAGAGCCTCATTATTGGTGGTCGTCTGGGCAGCGCCGAGACCATTCCCCTGGCGCGCTTGTATGCGATTGAGGTCGTGAGCTTTTGGATCAACTGGCTGGGGCAGTGCACGGTACGGGATACGCAATCCGGCTTGCGTCTCTATCCGGCCGCAGTGCTGCGCACGCTGCCCCTGCGGCACGGGGGGTTTCTGTTTGAAAGCGCGATTTTGCTGAAAGCCAGCCAAACCGGCTGGCGTGTGTGTGAGATTCCTATCCACGCCGTGTATCCACCGGGGCGGGCGAGTCAATATCGTCCTCTGCGCGATAGCATCCCCATCATCGTACCAGGGCATACGTTTCTGGCCCACCCAGCTCTGGCTCGTATGCCGTGCCTGGCTTACAGGGCACAAGGCAATCCGTCACCACACCTGGCGGCGTATGTGCGTGGCGGCGCTGGCCACGGTGCTATTGCCGCTCCTCGTGCTGGGTATACTCGCCCATCTCTATATGGGGCACATGGGGAGTGCGTTGCTCTCCGCTGCCATCCGGCGGTTTTACGATCCATGCCTCTTGGCCAATACACCGGCAGTGACAAGGGTATTCCATGACCGCTACCGCTCCAAGCGTTGGAAACTCGTATGATGTCCTCGTTGTCGGTGGGGGTCCCGCCGGCTCGACGGTGGCGACCTTACTGGCACAGCACGGGCTGCATGTGGCGGTCTTTGAGCGCGAACCCTTTCCGCGTTTTCACATTGGGGAGTCGCTGTTACCCGCTAATGTGCCGCTCTTCGAGCGTCTCGGCTGTCACGCCGCTGTACGTCAGGCTGGCTTCCTGATCAAGCCTGGGGCGTCGTTCTACGATGAATATGAAGGGCGAGGCGTCAACACGTTTACATTTCAGCCAACGTCCTTGCAGCCGGCCTTTGCCTACAACGTCATACGGGCGTCCTTCGATGACCTGCTGTTACAGCATGCGGCGCACTCGGGGGCAGCCGTGTATCGGCAGCACATTGTGAGGCAGCCGCGCCTTGAGTCGGATAAGGTCGTTGTGCAGGTGCACACACCGCACGGTGCATGGCATGAGGTCCAGGCGAAGTTGCTGGTGGATGCGACTGGGCGCTCCGCCTTGCTCGGCAGCAGTCTGGGGCAACGCGAACCGCTGCCGGATCTCGGCAAAGTGGCAATCTTCGCGCATTTTCAGGGAGCCCGGCGCGATCCGACGGTTCCCGCTGGCAATATTCGCATCCACATCGTGCGGGACGGCTGGATATGGTGGATTCCTTTTGCCGACGGCACCGATAGCATTGGCTGTGTCTTGCATGCCAGAGTCGTGAAAGAACGCGGGGGAGCCATGGACAGACTCTTCGAGGAAGTGCTCGCCACCTCACCGTGCCTCACCCAGGGGCTCGCAGGAGCGCAACGTATCACTCCAGTCCATACAGCGGCCAACTTCTCGTATCGTATTGTCCCGACTGTTGGAGACCGCTATCTGGCTGTCGGAGATGCCGCTGGGTTCGTCGATCCCATTTTTTCCGCTGGTGTCTTCATCGCGATGCGATCGGCAGAGCTGGCTGCCGAGGCGATCTTGCACGCCTTTCGCCAGCAAGACTTTCGTGCCTATCATTTCTACTCCTATGCAGCCCGGACGCGCCGTGGGGTGGCACCATTCCTCGCTCTGGTCAAGCGCTTCTACGAGCCGGCCTTCCTGGACCTGTTTTTTTCCTCGCACCCTCCAGTGCGCCTGTATCGTGCCGTACTGCGGGTCTTGAGTGGTGCAGCTTTTGACCAGCAGCCGCTCTGGTCGCGTAGTGGTTTGCAGCTCTTTTTTATGATCGTCAACCTGCGTAAAGCCATACGCTGGGTGACTGGTCTGCCAGCGAGGTCCCGTTGGTACTGGTGAGAGGACGAGGGGAGAGAGTGCTAAAACGAGGAGCCGCGAGCGATGAAAGTTTTGTTTGTCCACCCGAGCTGCTTGATGTACTCCGAGATCTATCTTCGCCTGGAGCCCTTAGGCCTGGAACGGGTAGCCCAGGCCGTCCGTACCGCCGGGCATGAGGTGCGCCTGCTCGATCTGCAAGTGTTCCGTCATGCCGATTACTTCCAGGAACTGCGGACATTCCAGCCAGAGGCGATTGGCTTCTCGTTAAACTATCTGGCGAATGTCCCAGAAGTGATCGAGTTGGCCAAAGCGACGAAGGCACGCCTGCCGCAGAGTTATATATTCGTGGGTGGGCACAGCGCCTCGTTTATCCCGCACGATTTGCTCCACCATGCCGAGGGCGCTATTGACTGCGTTGTGCGCGGCGAAGGCGAAGCGAGTACGCCCCAGCTTCTGGAAGCGCTCCCCGGTGGACAGGTGGAGGCACTTCCTGGGATCGTGACCTTACAGGGCATGGGGCCTCCACCACTGCTGCTGGAGGGGCTAGACCAGCATTTCCCCGCCCGCGATCTCACCCGCAAACGCCACAAGTATTTTATTGGCGTGTTGGACCCGTGTGCGTCGATTGAATTTACCCGCGGTTGTCCGTGGGACTGCACCTTCTGCAGCGCCTGGACCTTCTATGGTCGGAGCTATCGCCAGAGCACCCCGGAAGCCGTAGTGGACGACCTGGCGCAGATCCAGGAACCCAACGTGTTCATTGTCGACGATGTCACGTTTATCCACCCGGAACACGGCATGGCGATCGGGCGAGCCATCGAGAAACGCGGCATCCGCAAGCAGTACTACCTCGAGACGCGTTGCGATGTGCTGCTGCGCAACCGCGAGGTGTTCGCCTATTGGAAACGGCTGGGACTGCTGTTTATGTTCCTGGGTGTGGAAGCGCTCGACGAAGAAACGTTGCGTGCCCATCGCAAACGCGTCACTGCCAATGAGAATCTGTTGGCTCTGGACGTGGCACGCCAGCTCGGCGTCACTGTCGCCATCAACCTCATCGCCGATCCCGACTGGGATAAAGAACGGTTTCGCCTCGTGCGCGAATGGGCTGTCAGCGTACCGGAGATTGTCCATCTCACGGTCAACACCCCATACCCAGGTACGGAGACCTGGCACACTGAGGCACGTCAGCTCACCTCGCGCGATTACCGGCTCTTTGATGTCCAGCACGCCGTCTTGCCCACACGTCTTCCCTTACGGGAGTTTTACGCCGAACTGGTCAAGACCCAGGCCGTCTTAAATCGCAAGCACCTCGGCTTTGCCGCGTTGTGGGGTACGGGGAAGATCGTCTTTGATCTCCTCCGGCGCGGGCAGACAAACTTCCTCCGTATGCTCTGGAAGTTCAACAAGGTATACAACCCGGAGCGGCAGTATGCCGACCACTTTCGGAATGTGCCTTATACGCTCCGTCCGCCCCAGGAGCATGGCACTGCCAAACTGACCCCTGCGGCCCTCTATGTGCATACTCCCAGGGCTGTCCAGCCGCGGGCGGCACGTACCAGGGAGGAAGGATAGCCTCGCAGGCCTATGCTGGGCACCGATTGACACTCTGGTTGCTGATATGTGTTATCAGTGTCCTGAGTGCTGGCTGCCCAACAGCCGTCCAGTATCAACCGAATGAGGGCATCGTCGATACCCTCGGGGTCGTGCCGGCGAGGCAACGCTTGCAGGAAATCGTGGCACGCTCCATCAACCCCCAAGTCACCGAGTCGGAAGTCACCGACGACTTCCTGCAGTATCGCTTCCGGCAGGCTGTGGCGGGATTCCCAACAGGCGCCATCTTGGAGAACCGCATTCATTTTCTCAACGTCGGTCGGTTAGAGGTTTTTGAAAACAATCTTGTCATCATCCGAACAGCCGGTGATATCGCTCTGGCGCAATTTATTTTTGGCAATCATCAGGATGCAAAAATGTTTGCCGATCTGCTTACCTCCTTCCGGGCCCAACGCGCCCGTGGCAGTAGCGGCACACGCTAAGCCTCCCCGTCAGACGATCCTGTCATCCGTATATCCAGCGAAAGAGACCATACAGTATGCTGCCCTTGCAGCTCCTCTGTGCCCTACGTTCCTATTATCAAGGGTGTCGCAATCGCGACCTGCGAGAATTCTACAACCTCGAGAGTTATTTACCCTACTTCGACCTCGCCGGCCACATTCTGGGGGCACACAAACGGCGCATCCTGTTGCGATGGATGAGAGAAGCTCCGATACAAGGACCGCTTCTCGAGGTGGGAAGGGGGATCGGCACCTTTGCGCGCCAACTCGGTCGCTGCGGGTATCGTGTCATTGCGGTGGATATCTCAGACGCGAAAACGCTGAAAGCACAGCGTCTGACTGCCAAAGGCTACAATGGCACGACGACCCCAGTGTACCATTGTGTGGGAGATCTCCGCGAGCTCGGCGCTGGCACAGCACTGGACGTGGCGCTCCACACAGGGTGCCCATGGCCAGTACCACGCCAGTTTTCGGTGCTCCTCGCCGCCGATGTCCTTGAACACGTACCGTCTGCGCCACTGCAGACCTTACGACACATGCGTGGCCTCTTGATATCTCATGGACGGTTTTTCGTGTCTGTGCCTGCTCGGCTCTGGGTCAATGATCCTGGACATTTCTGGCCCCTTCTGCCCCACGAGTGGGAAGAGGTGTTTGTCGCGAGTGGTTTTCGCATCCATCGTCGGCAGATGAGCCGTCTGTGTTGGTACGGGCTCCCCACCCCTCTCCCACTGGCGATGGTGTATGAGCTGCATCCCATGTCCCATGGCACGGGAACGGGACATTAGTGCTGCGCACCGCAATTACCCCCGCCAGTTTGGCGGGGGGATCTCCCGCATTTTGCATGTGCTCCGGAGGAAGCAATGGGTGGGAGACTTCTGCTATGTAGCATTAGGACCGCGCGCCGTCAATCATCTCACCTCGCCACACCGGCGGGGTGCTGCGCACGGCTCATTGGCTATACACAGTCCCCGCCAAACGGGCGGGGCAACTAGCCCTACGCAGTAGCCGTGCGCAGCACTAGCCTGGATTCCCACCATTCCCTAAGGACCTAACACATACCCCACTATCGACCTTGTCCCTATGGATTTTTTGCTTCCTTTCTGTTATCATATCTTTGCACTGATAACTCCTATTTACACCTGTCTTCTGTATAGTTGATTTTCGCAGTGTCTTGCCGTAAAAAACGCTACAATCCCCATGAAACCTCCATCATGTAGGTCATGGGCACCTTCGTGATGGAACTGCCTTGGTGCGAATAAGAGTGTGGCTCTATGGTTAACAGTAAAGGAAACCAGCTTACAGCGCTGGAGCGCGTCTTCCTCGAACCAGCTGATCCAACCCATCGGCAGTACGAGGCGCTCCGTGCCTATTTTGTTGAGGGCCTCCCCTCACATGCAGTCGCCAAGCGCTTTGGCTCTACGCCCGGTAGTTTCCGAGTGCTCTGCCACCAGTTCCGCCAACCCCCCCAACGCCCCTTCTTCATCCAATCGCGTCAAGGCCCCCAGCACACCCCAAAACGTGACCCCGTCCGCGACCACGTCATTGCTCTGCGCAAGCAAAATTTCTCGCTCGACGATATCAGCGAGGCCCTCAAGGCGGAGGGCCGCAGCCTGAGCCCCGTCGCCATCTCGCTCATTGTAAAAGAAGAAGGCTTTGCACGGGTACCCCGCCGCGCTGATGATGAACGCCCCGACACGCCACGGCCCCTGGCGGCGGCCGTCGCCGATGTGCGTCGGCTCGCCCTGCGTCCGCGACAGCTGCGCACCACGTTCGGCGGCTTGTTGCTCTTTGTCCCCTCTCTGGCCGCGGTCCCTTTCGACCAGCTCCTTGACGAGGCGAGCTTGCCCGGTTCACGCACACTGCCCGCCGCGCACGCGATGCGGGCGCTCTTGGCCTGAAAACTCTTTGGCAATGCGCGCCATAGCCATGTCATGAGCGCTGTCTTTGACGACGGCTTGGCGCTCTTTGCCGGCCTCAACGTCATGCCCACACGGGCCTTTTTGACCGAGTATAGTTGCCGTATTGACCCGGAATGCTCTCCTGTGCTCAGGCGCCTATGGCACGATGCCGTGAGGACGTTGGGCTTGAAACACGGCACCTCTTTCGCTCTCGCCTTCCATACGATGCCGTTTCATGGCGAGGATGCCCTGGTGCACAAGCCCTACGTCTCCAAACGCCGCCGCCGCCAAAAGGGGATGCTGGCCTTTCTGGCTCAAGATGCCGACACCCGGGTCTTTTGCTCTGCCCATGGGCAGCTGCGCAAAGTGGAGCAACATGACGAGATGCTCCAGTTTGTCGCCTATTGGGAGCAGCGCACTGGCCAGCTGCCACACGCACTGATCTTTGACTCGCAGCTCACCACGTCTGCGAACCTCCACCGGCTGAACCAACGCGGCATTGACTTCCTGACCCTCCGGCGCCGTTCCCACAAGATGCTCGCCACCCTGGCCCACCTGCCGGCCTCGGCCTGGCGACGAGTCGCGCTGCAAAACGTCTCGCGAGCGTACCGACGACCGCGGGTTATGGACGAGCAAGTCTTTCTCACAGGCTATGAGGGGCCCATGCGCCAATTGACGGGAACCGACCTGGGCCATGAAGAGCCCACCTTACTCTTGACCAATCAGATGCGCCGTGCCGCCTCGACCCTCATTGAACGCTATGCCAAACGTCTGGTGATTGCAAACAGCATCGCCGATGGCATCGACTTTTTCCATCTGGCTGCCTTGTCCTCAGCCGTGGCCATGAAGATCCCCTGTGATTGGCAACTGACCCTCATGGCCAGCAGCCTCTATCGCCTGCTGGGGGCCCAGGTCGGAAGGGGCTATGAGGAGGCCAAAGGCCGCCATATCTTCCGCGATTTCATCGATGCTGTGGGCCTGATCACCTTGACCGACCATGAGATTATTGTCCGGTATCAGAAGCGCGCTCATAATCCCCTGTTGATTGCAGCGGGCTTTGCCAATACCGATGTGTCTGGGCCCTGGTTGGGCAATAAACGCCTCCGGCTCATATTCGGCTCATAGGTAGGTACTTTTAAGTATTTGATTTTGTTGTGGATTTTTATTGTGATCCATCCGAAACTCCTCTTGTGCATGTTGCTGTATAGACAACGAAAGGAGTCCCCGATGGATCACGGACAACTGAGCATGGTGGCTGATAAGTTCCAATGGGTGTTTTCCGAACCTCTACTCAACGCCTGTGGCACCGAGGCGAAGTTTTGTCGCCGACAGCGCATCATCACACCGTTTCGCTTGGGCCTAGCGCTGACGGCCACCTGTGCGAGCCAGCCCGTCGAGACGTTGGCCGATTTCCATCGCGGCTTCAATGCCTTATGGGGCACCACCATCACCTACAAAGCCTTCTATAACCACGTAGCCAAGCCCCACTTTGCCGATTTCGCTCGTACGATGGCAGAACGGCTCATCGGGGACATGACGCTCAAAGTGCTCGGCTTTGCCAAGGGACGCGCCTTTGCCGAGTTTCGCCATATTGTCCTGCAGGATGGCAGCTCCTTTGCCATCCATGACGGCTTGCGTGAGGTGTTTCCCGGACGCTTCAAAGTGGTGAAGCCAGCGGCGGTCGAACTCCATACCACCATGGATCTGCTGTGCGATGCCCCTACTACCGTGGTCCTGACGCCCGACACGACCAATGAACAGGCGTTTTTGCCCGAGCCCGCCTCCCTGCGCGCCAGTGTGCTGCTGGCGGATCGTGGCTATCTCGACTTGCACTATCTGCGCCGCGTCCAGGAGGAGGGCGGCTTCTTTCTCATCCGGGCCAAAGCGGGGATGAATCCGCAGGTCGTCGAGGCATTTCGCGAGGACGGCACACGCCTGCGCTCGCTGCGCAACAAGCCGCTCAAGGCCATCCACGCCACACTCCCCAAGCGTCAACGGGTCGAACTCGTGGTGGTATGGCAGGTGGAGGAGCAGCCCCTCCGCCTCCGGCTGCTCATCAGCTGGAACCGCCGGACGAAGGAGTTCTGCTCCTTGGTGACGAACCTCCCGGCGAAGCGCTCTCCCCTCGACATGATCTATCGCGCCTACAAATGGCGCTGGCAAGTGGAATTACTGTGTAAAGAATGGAAATCATACGCCAATCTGCACGGCTTTGACACCACAAATCCTGCGATCGTCGAGGGGCTGATTTGGACGGCGATTGCCGCCGCGGCGCTCAAACGGTTTTTGGCCTCTATGACCCAACTGCTCGCAGAGGTGCCCATGTCCACACGCAAGGTCGCCATGTGTGCGGTGCATGTCTTAGGTGCCATTATCCGGGCCTTGCAGAGCGGGGACGAGGCGGGGCTCTATACCGCGCTGGGGGAGGCCGTCACATATCTGGCGTGTCATGCCCAGCGCGCGCATCCCGAACGGGATCGACAAACGGGACGCTTGCAGTTGGGCCTCGAACCCCTCTTTGGGAGCGATGACATGATCGAGTTTGCGGAGGCGGCTTAAGTACTTACCTATGTGGCTTGGTAACACTCTTACCGAGCTCATTACGATAGCTGATTTCCGCCGTGATAGCTTCGACGTGCTCGACGTTTTGGTTGTCTTCGAGGTCGTCTCC
>WNGH01004571.1_pt1 | contig 14839 bp, 10 predicted proteins | sample 5400631 | NCBI WGS metagenome assembly WNGH01 (sample SAMN13153373, study PRJNA577476) | soil metagenome | isolation source: 115 cm soil or saprolite under Garry oak tree replicate 1 | place: USA:California | collected 2016-06-15
CGTCATTCGGCATAGCCTGAACGGCCTTCTGGCCATCTAAATCTACGAAATTAGCGTGGCACTATCCCCCAGCCAACGCATTTCAAGGGAGTATTTTGTGGGACCTTTTATGGGGCCTTTTGCGGGGGCCCTTCCCGAAGGCCGCGTGCGGCCTCGCCGCCACCGCACTGAATCAGTTATTCCGTTCTAGTAGCTCCCAAGGAAAACTTGGCGCTTTTCCCGCATGACAATGCCAGCGAGTGTTATAGAATCGCGCGGAAATTTTCCAAAACCTGACGCACAAAAGGAGGGTCGCCATGTACAGGTTGCCCAGCCGTGTACTGAGATTCCTGGCGCTGGCCATTTTTGTGATGAGCATCTTGCCGGCCCGAGCGCAAGAGCCGGTTCCATGCGTACCACAGCCCGAACCGCAACAGCCGGCTATTCAATGCTCCGATTTTTTCGTCGCCACCAGCGACCGTGTCCGTATTCACGTGGTTCGGAAAGTTGGCCCCCAGCCGAAGAGAGTTTCTGTGTTACTGATACACGGAACCTGGGGCGACGCCCGGACCTGGGATTTTCCCGGCCGCAGTGTGATGGATTATCTCGCGGTACGCGGTTATGACGCTTATGCAGTCGATCTTCGTGGCGTGGGCGGCTCGGATAAGCCCGCCCGTGGGGACTATTCCACCATCCATCTTCTCGGCCGGTTGAATGATGCCGTAACCGTGGCGAATTACATTCAGACAAAAACGGGGCGGGCTCCGGTGGTCATGGGCTGGAGTGAAGGCGGCGTCATTGCAGGGCTGCTGGCCGCCCGATTTCCGCAATTACTCTCCGGTGTGGGATTGTTGTCGGTCGCACCAGACGGCTTCTTCGTGCCAGGCCCATTGCTGGAACTGCTGGGGAGTTTAGACGTAACTGAAGCCTTTCTGCCGACCGAACCAGAGATCGATGAGCTGGTTTTTGGGACCGATCCCATCACTGGTAAACCCACCATGTCGCCCGATGCAGAAGTTACTTTCTTTTCGATTTCAGACCCGGATAGTTTGCAGGTCGCCATAGAGGAAGTATTTCCGGGTTTCTTCAATGCCGTTCCGGCCTGGGGGAACATTTCTGTCCCGGCCCTGGTGGTTGACGGCGCTCGAGACCTCCTGGTCGGCCAGGAGCGCGCGCAGGCACTATTCAACGCACTGGGATCGGCGAACAAGCGAATGATGATTTATCCGCGCAATTCGCACGGCTGGTTCCTGGAAGACAATCACGTCACTCAAAATGTCGCCGAATAATTCACGCGCGCGCTGCGTGATTGCCTGCACGGCCGGGTGAGCATCCGCTTCAGCGTCATTCGGAGAAAAGCTTGGGTTGAGCCGGAGCTGCGACGGCGGGTTTGCGGCGCGCCACGCCGACCACGCCGAGCACGGTCACTTCGCTGAGCGCGTTGCGCGGCACAAAAATGCGCATGGACGCGCCATTCAGGTCCGGCGGGGTGATCTGTATGCCGGAATCGAGCAACGCCAGCAAATCGTTACTGACCACGCCTTCCAGGGTTTCGTTATCGCGAAACTTCAGCCGCACCCACAGGCCGTCGAGCTTCGGCCGGCTGAAGAACGCCTTGCGCTCGGGCTCGTAGTCCTCGGTGAAATCGCGCACGAAGTACACTGCGCGAATCTCTTTCAACGGAACTTCGCGGTGCTCGCCGTTGGTGGTGAGCACATCCAGCGGATCGTCGGGGAGGCGCAAAGGGTTGAGGTAACCCTGCAGCGTGGTGTGGTCGGAAAAAGTGACGATCACCTTTTTGTGCGTGGAGGCTGCGGCGCGCGTCTTCACAAGCTAGATGCTACACCCATAAAAGCCGCAGAAAAGGGCCGCCTTGCGTAAAGGTTCTTGGGGGCACAGGCGCTCGCGCCGGCTCCCAGGACGGAAATGCAAGTCCTTCGGACTTGGGGTCTATTGTCCTCCGGAAGCATCGAGGCTCATGGTCATCGTCAACACGCGCTGGAATCACCACCGCTATAGTTTGCCAGCAACGGCTCGGGCGCGTATTATCCCGGTGGGTGGGTTGAGCGTTAAGTCCGGAGGTAGGTTATGAAAAGAATTCTGATCTGTGCCGCGCTACTTGGCTTCTGGGCCGCTCCGGCACTGAGCCAAACGACGGAAGAGCTGAACAACGATGGGAAGAATACGGAAAACGTCCTCACTCAAAGCATGGGCTACAACCGAAAGAGCTACAGCCCGCTCGACCAAATCAATAAATCCAATATTGAGCGCCTGGTGCCCATCTGGAACGCGAGCACCATGAATGAGCTGGGCGAGTTGGCGGCGCCGACGATTTACAACGGTATTATGTACGTCATCAACGGCAAGTGGAGCTTTGCCATTGACGTTGAAACCGGCCGGCAACTCTGGCGCACGCCCGTGAAACTCGAACCGGGGATTAAGCACGTTGCTTTCAATCGAGGCGCGGCGACGATTTATAACGGCAAGCTGTTTCGCATGACCATCGATAATCATGTACTCGCGCTCGACATGAAGACCGGCAAAGAACTTTGGAATCAGAGATTCGCCGACTTTAAAGAGGGCTACTACGCCACCGGCGGACCGATCGTTGCCAACGGCGTGTTGATTTCCGGTGTGTCCGGTGGTGAATCCACCACGCGCGGTTTCCTCGACGGCTGGGATCCGGACACGGGAAAGAAATTGTGGCGCAGATACACTATCCCAGCGCCCGGCGAACCCGGCTCGGAGACATGGCCCAAAAACAGCGACGCCTGGAAGTACGGCGGAGGGCCGACGTGGCGCTCGGGTTCGTACGATCCCGAGCTCGATCTCGTCTATTGGGGTACGGGCAATGCGGAACCGTACGATCCCAGACCGCGCGAAGGTATGGACAGCCTGTACACGTCCAGTGTGCTGGCGATACGGCCGAAAACAGGTGAGGTTGCTTGTTATTTTCAATACACACCCAATGACATATACGACGTCGACGGCACCGACGAGCAGGTGCTTGCGGACATGCAGATCGAAGGAAAGCCGCGCAAAGTGATGATCCAGGCCAACAAAAACGGCTTCATGTATGTGCTGGACCGCACGAACTGCAAACTGATCGCCGCGCACCCGTACGTCAAAGTCAACTGGGCCACGCAGATCGACCTTAAAACCGGCCGGCCGGTACTGACCGACGTGCAACAGCGCTTCCGTGCCGGCGAGGAAGTGGAAATCTGGCCTTCGCGCGGCACCAATGCCGTGCCCTTAGCGTTGAATCCGGAGACCGGGATCGTCTACGCGGACACATGGGAGGTGCCGCGAATACAGAAGCTGGCGCCACCGCCCAAAAAGCCGCAAGCGATCGGCCAGACTTCGACCGGTATCATTGCCAGAGCGCCGAAGATGAAGCCGGACGAGGTTTTCGGCCACTTCTTGGCCATCAACCCAGTGACCGGCGAAAAGAAATGGGAGATTCCGTTAATCGGTCTGCCCAGTTCAGCCGGCATGCTGGCGACGCGCGGCGGGCTTATCTTCACCGGGAAAATGACGGGTGAGTTCATTGCGCTCGACCAGGACACCGGCAAAACTCTTTGGCAGTTCAAGACTGGCTCGAGCGTTAATTCGACGGCCATCACCTACACCCACAACGGACGCCAGTATGTGAGCATTGCGTCGGGACTCGGCGGCGCTCTTGCCACTCGCTATGGAGCGGCTAAGGTACCGGCCGGCGGCTCGATCTGGACGTTCGCGCTGTTTCCCGTGACAACCAGCACACGTTAAAGTGACGATGCGGGCAGCATCGTCATTCCGAGCGATTCAGAGGAAACTCTCGGGCAAGGTGCCGGATGAAGCGTCCTCATTAAAGCACTTGTCAAACCTACATCGTTGGTGTTATGTTTCGCCACATATTCAACGTACCCTTCGCGGAGGTCCTACGGTGACCTATGATTCCCCGACGGAGGATGTAAGACCTGCCCTGAGGTTCCTCCCGGCGATTGCTGTGCCGAAATCGAGTTGGCCAAGACCAGTCTCTATCGCCATAACGGCATTATTGGCGGCGATACTGTTTGGCGGGTCAACTGAAGTTCTCAAAGCTGCTCCGCCCCAAAGCAACGCGTCCGTGGCTTCGGCGGCTGCGAGTGAAAACAATAGACAGCCCGTGAAGCCATTGGCGCAACACCGCGCTACCCCGATTACGCCGCGCTCGCCTAGTCCCGATGCGTCCACCGCCGCGCCCTACCGGGCGGCTCTCAACCAATACTGCGTCGTCTGCCACAACGAGCAACTGCATACGGCAGGACTTGTGCTCAGTAAGATGGACGTCGCGAATGTACCGCAAGGTGCGGAGGTGTGGGAAAAGGTGATCGGCAAGCTTCGGACTGGGGCGATGCCGCCCGCAGGCATGCCGCGGCCAGATAAGGCCACCTACGACGCCTTCGCCACGTACCTGGAGGCAGCGCTCGACCACGCGGCGGTGGCCAAGCCTAATCCCGGTAGAGTCGTCGTCCACCGTCTCAACCGTGCCGAATACACCAACGCCATTCGCGACTTGTTTGCGATGGATATCAACGTTGAATCGCTTCTTCCCGTCGATGATTCCGGCTACGGTTTTGACAACATTGCCGACGTCCTCTCCGTATCGCCGATGCTGCTGGTGCGATACATGTCAGCGGCGGGGAAAGTGAGTCGCTCGGCCATCGGAGATCCGAATATCCTTCCGAATTTGGAGACGTACGATGTGCCTAACCTCCTCGCGCAAGACGAGCGCATGAGCGAGGATCTCCCGTTCGGTTCGCGGGGCGGAGTCGCGATTCGGCACAACTTCCCGCTCGACGGCGAGTACGTTATCAAAATCCGTTTGCAGAGAGCCGGCATCGAGCATGATAAGCAGATCATCGGCCTCACCGCGCCGCACCCGCTAGATGTTCGCGTGGACGGCGAAAGAATCAAGCTGCTCACGGTTGGCGGCGAGCAGCCTGGGAATAACGAGTCCGCGACGGGGACTTCGAATCCTTCTGGGAAAAAGAAGTTTGGATACGATTTCTCGGGGGACACGGCGGATGCGCATTTGGAAGTTCGCTTCGCAGCGAAGGCGGGTACTCGGCTCGTTGGGGTCGATTTCCTGAATGACGCGTGGGAGCGTGAAGGTGTGCTCGACTCGCCGTTGGCGGAATTCAGGATCCTCGATAAATCATCCGAGGGAAGAAGTGAGTCGCCCGGAACTAAAGAGGATACCCCTGCCGTGTCGCAAGTCTCGATCAGTGGGCCCTACAACGCGAAAGGGCTGGGAGACACGCCCAGTCGCCGCAAGATTTTTGTATGCCGTCCGGCCAACAGCGCGGACGAGCTTCCTTGCGCCAGCAAGATTCTCTCCAGGCTGGCGCGCGGCGCTTATCGTCGGCCTGTTACCGAGGGAGACGTCCAGCCTCTGCTCAACCTCTACAAGGTCGGCCGTAAAGAGGGGGGCTTCGAGGCGGGAATCGGAATGGCGCTCCAACGAATCCTGGCTTCCCCGGAGTTTCTGTTCCGCATCGAACACGATCCGGCGAGTGTGGCGCCGGGCGCTGCGTATCGAATCAGCAACCTCGAACTGGCCTCCCGTCTGTCGTTTTTCCTCTGGAGCAGCATACCCGACAACCAGCTTCTGAACTTGGCCGCAGCCGGGAAGCTCAAAGAGCCTGCGGTTTTGGAACAGCAGGTGCGGCGTATGCTCGCGGATTCCCGGTCGAATGCTTTAGTGACCAATTTCTTCGGACAGTGGCTGTATCTGCGGAATATGCCGGGAGTGCATCCGGATCAGGATGCCTTCCCCGAATTTGACGAGAACCTGCGCGCGGCATTCGAGCAAGAAACGCAGCTCTTCCTGGAAAGCAATGTGCGCGAAGATCGCAGCGTACTGGACTTACTAAATGCGGACTATACGTTCGTCAACGAACGTCTGGCCCGTTTTTACGGAATTCCCAATATCTATGGCAGCCACTTTCGGCGCGTATCGTTGGACGGTCACGAAGAGCGAAGAGGATTGCTGGGCCAAGGCAGTATTCTAACCGTAACCTCCTATGCCAACCGAACGTCGCCGACGATCCGCGGCAAGTGGTTGCTGACCAACGTCCTGGGCACGCCGCCCCCGCCGCCCCCGGCCGACGTTCCGTCTCTGAAGGAAACTCCCGCGAACGGCAAAGTCCTGACGATGCGCGAGCGGATGGAGCAACACCGCTCGAATGCCGCCTGCGCGGTTTGCCACGCTCAAATGGACCCGCTGGGCTTCGCACTCGAAAACTTTAACGGCGTGGGCGAATGGCGAACCACCAGCGAGGCTCACACCCCGGTCGATGCGTCAGGAGTGCTGCCCAACGGCATTAAGTTTAACGGCCCGGCTGAGCTTCGCAAAGTATTGCTGAGCCATCCGGAACAATTCGCGAATACAGTCACCGATAGGCTGCTCACTTACGCCCTGGGCCGCGGCGTGGAATATTACGATCAGCCGGCCATCCGTAAGATCACCCGGGAAGCCGCTTCCAGCAACTATAAGTGGTCATCACTGATTCTGGGAATCGTCAACAGCGTGCCGTTTCAGATGCGCATAAGCAAGCCACAGGAACCCGCTACCGTCAGGACCGCGCAATCTCAAAATCAAACCGTGAGGGAGTCGAAGCCATGATCATCACCAAAAAGCGTTTACCCCGCCGCACGTTTCTTCGAGGCTTGGGTGTGACAGTGGGATTGCCGCTGCTGGACGGCATGATTCCGGCATTAGCAACCGCTGCCGACGTGGTCGCCAAACCGGTGACCCGCATGTCCTTCATGTATGTTCCGAACGGAATCATGAATCTGCACCATGAGTGGTCGCCAGCGAAGGTGGGCGCGCTGGAGATAACCCCGATTCTGGAGCCGCTGACCGCATTTCGGGATCATCTTCTCGTGCTGAGCGGCCTCTCCCACCCGGAGGGTCATCCACAGCCGGGCGAGGGCGGGGGAGATCATTCGCGTGCCGCCACATCGTTCTTGACGGGCGTTCATGCCAAGCAGTCGGAAGGCGCCGACCTCCAGGCCGGAACTTCGTTGGATCAGATTGCTGCAAGGGAACTCGGTAAGCACACCCAATTGGCTTCGCTCGAGCTCTCTCTGGACTCGACTGAGACGATCGGCGAATGCGAAACCGGCTATAGCTGCGCTTACACGAACACGCTCTCCTGGCGCACTCCCACGACGCCGATGCCGATGGAGAACCAGCCGCGCGCCGTATTCGAGAACCTGTTCGGCGACAGTAATAGCACTGATCCGAAAGTGCGGCTCGCCCGAATCCGCAGTGACCGCAGCATCCTCGACTCCCTTTTCCAGGATGCCAGCGGCATCCTGAAGGGGCTCGGTTCGAGCGACCGCACCAAAGTCACCGAGTATCTGGATGCCATTCGCGATGTCGAGCGGCGCATCCAATTGGCCGAGGAGCAGTCCTCCCGGGATTTGCCAGTGGTGGAGCGACCCATGGGCGGCATCCCCGCGACGTTTGAAGAGCACGCCAAACTAATGCTCGACTTGCAGGCCTTGGCTTTCCAGACTGACATGACCCGCGTTGCGACCTTCATGTTGGGCCACGAAACGACAACCCGGTCCTACCCAGAGCTCGGCATCCCCGATTCGCACCACCCCTTGACGCACCATGGTGGCGATCGCGACAAAATCGCCAAGGTGATCAAGATCAACACACACCATATCAGTATGCTCGCGTATCTTTTGGAGAAACTGAAGAATACTCCCGACGGTGACGGCACTCTACTGGACCACGTGGTGATCCTCTATGGCGCCGGCCTGAGCGACGGCAACCTGCATTCACATGATAACGTGTCAACCCTGCTGGCGGGTGGAGGGTCGGGCAAGATCAAGGGTGGGCGCCACCTGCAATATTCAGCGAATACGCCGATGCACAACCTATACGGGACCTTGCTGGACGTGGCCGGGGTTCCCGTGGAGACCCTGGTGAGCAGCGCCGGGAAACTAGAGCCGATTTCCATAGACTAGAAGCCTAGAAGCCTGGCAGGAGTCCGTTCCGTCGCCGCTGTCTCGGCCGTAAGCAAGTAGAAGCTTCGGTGGGGCGGATAATATATTCTGGCGGGTGCCAGAACTCATTGAAATGAGGAACGAAGATGAGCATCAAAGTTAGAAAGTTAGGGATCTGGTGGGTTGCACCTTTGCTATCGATCGCCAGCTTTGCCGGCACCAGTGGCGATCTTCGGCTGGTGGACGCGGCGAAGAACCGAAACCACGAAGCCGTGCGTTCCTTGCTGCAGCAACACGTCGATGTGAATACGCCGCAGGCAGATGGCGCGACGCCACTAGCCTGGGCGGCTCACTGGGATGATACGGAAACGGCGGACCTTCTGATTCGTGCTGGCGCCAACGTGAACGCCGCGAACAGCTATGGTGTGACTCCTCTCTCGCTGGCTTGCGTCAACCAGAGCGCGGCCATGGTCGAGAAGCTGTTGAAGGCCGGGGCGGATCCAAACGGCGTACCGACAGGAACGCCCGTGCTCATGACGGCCGCGCGCACGGGCAATGTGGACACGGTGAAATCGCTGCTGGCTCACGGAGCGGACGTCAATGCGAAGGAGAGTTCGCGCGGGCAGACGGCTCTCATGTGGGCGGTGGCGGAGAAACACCCAGAAGTCGCGCGCGTGCTGATCGATCGTGGAGCGGATGTCCATGCTCATTCGACGAGTGGCTTTACACCCTTGCTCTTTGCCGCGCAGCAAGGCGATCTGGACGCTGCCCGGATGCTTCTCGAAGCAGGAGCGAACGTGAATGAGGCCGCACCGGAGGACGGCAACACTCTGGTGGTGGCCACCCATAGCGGCCATGAGGCGCTGGCGCTATTTTTGCTGGAGAAGGGCGCGGACCCGAACGCGGCGGACGCCTACGGGGTTACCGCCTTGCACTACGCAATGCTGAAGGGACTCGCACGAGTCTCCGGAGTAAGACCCATTTCCGGCGCGGGCTATTTGTACCGGCCGAACATGCCCGAACTGGTAAAGGCGCTCCTGGGACGTGGAGCGAATCCGAACGCTCGAGTCGTGAAGTTCCCCCCCATGCCCAACACTAGGCTATTCAAAGCGATCGATCTCACTCCGGTGGGCGCTACGCCGTTTCTGCTGGCAGCCGCGAGCTACGATGCCGGCATTATGCGCCTTCTGGCAGCCAACGGCGCCGATCCGCTGCTCACGGATCAAGCCAAGAACACCCCGCTGATTATGGCGGCGGGTTTCGCGGAAGGAATAACCCATGCGGTCGAGCGCCCGAAGCAAGATGACACGGACGCCTTGGAAGCTGTCCGCGTAGCGGTGGAACTGGGCGCCGATGTCAACGGCACCAATGATATCGGTGAGACCGCACTGCACGGTGCAGCATATGTGGGAGCGAACGATATCGTTCAGTTCCTGGTGGAAAAGGGTGCGAAGGTGGACGCAGAGAACGTGTATGGACAGACGGCCTGGACGATCGCGGCGGAGGTTATGACGGCTGGGGTGGCAAAAGATAAAGACCTAAGGCCGCGAAACTCCCATCAGGGTACGGCGGATCTGCTTGTCAAGTTGGGCGCCAAGCCACTGACCGACCCGGGGGCGCCAGTCTCGAACGTCGCGCAGTAACCTTGAAGCCGGTGACAACAGCCGAGCGAATGGTGAAAGGTCGATGGTGCGCGTCGCCGGTCATCGCCTGAGACTTGTCCCTCGCCAAATCATTGCGGGAGGTATAGTCAACAGCGCGAGTGAGGCGTGAAAGGAGGTTTATGCTTCGATTTGTCGCCGCGGCCTTCCTGGCGGCTGTGGCGGCCTTGGCCGCCGATGGTCCCTCCGCCACTATTTCTCCAGAATCGATCACGTTCAACAAGGATGTGCTGCCGATCTTGCAGAAGAACTGCCAGACCTGTCATCGCCCTGGGCAGATCGCGCCGATGTCATTTCTCGACTATCAGAGCACGCGGCCGTGGGCAAAGGCGATGAAGGCCGCGGTTGCGAGCAGGAAAATGCCCCCGTGGTTCGCCGACCCGAAATACGGCCACTTTTCGAACGATCGCGCACTGAAGCAGAGCCAGATCGACATGATCGTGGCGTGGGCCGACGGCGGAGCGAAAGAAGGCGATCCCAAGGATGCGCCGCCTGCGGTGGCATGGCCGGCGGATGGCTGGCAGATCAAACCCGACTATATCGTAAAAGGACCGCAGTATAACGTCCCCGCGCAAGGCATCATGGAGTGGACCAATGTGGTTATGCCGACGGGGTTCACCAAGGACACCTGGATTACGTCGCTGGAGATCAAACCCAGCGCGCTTCAGGTGACCCATCATATCTGCATCCGCTTCATCACTCACACGCCCGATGTACAGTATGGCGTCCCAGTCTGGGTGGACAAGCAGCGCGACGACAGCGGGAGTGAACTGCCCAGGCCCAAGGGCGAAAAACAACGGCTCCCTGGAGTGGCGGGAGTGCAGGGAGACGACCGGGAGTCGCTGGCCGCCAGAAGCATTAGCCCTGGAGGACTCGAAGGCTGCTATGTCCCCGGTCTCCAGGCCACCGATTATCGCGTTTTCAACGCGGCCAAGCTGATTCCCGCCAATGCCGACATCGTGTTCCAGTTGCACTACACCACTGTTGGCAAGCCCATGACCGACGAGCCCGAAATTGGCTTTACCATTGCCAAGGAACCGCCCCAGCGCCGCTTCATCTCTTACAACAGCCAGCCGGCGGTGGGCACCGACAGCGAAGTCTTCCGCATTCCGCCCAACGACGGGAACTGGGCGAGCCCTCCGGCTGAGATCCTGTTCAACGAGGACGCCCAACTGGTCTGGATGATGCCGCATATGCACCTGCGCGGGAAGGACATGACATACCGTCTCGAGTATCCGACCGGCGAGCAGCAAATCATTCTCGACGTGCCTCGCTACGACTTCAACTGGCAGCTCGGCTACTACACGGACATCAAGATCCCCAAGGGCAGCCGGATGGTGGTAGATGCCCACTTTGACAACTCGCCCAGCAACAAGTTCAACCCCGACCCCAACCGGCCCGTGTATTACGGAGATCAGACTTGGGAGGAGATGATGGCCCCGTTCTTTGGCATCGTGGTCGATGTGAAGGCCGATCCCAGGAAGGTCGTCACGGTGAAGGGCACCCCCAGGGGCGGCGCCTAGGGACACTCCTAGATGAGTGTGCAGCTTCGTTTTGGTTAGCTTAGGCCCTGGGCCTTCCAGCATGTCTTCACACGCCCCCAAATAGCCTTGGACGACAACGCGCAGCGAATTAGGGGGCTGGAATTAATTGAGTATTTCCGCGTGAACAAAATCGTGAGGATGGGAGCGATGACGCTTCAAGACGCCCAACCTGCGCTCATTATCGGCCCAATTCCATTCGAATTATTGCCCCTGCACGCCAACAGTGAACAACCCGTGAGGAGGTCAGCTCTATGACACGGCGATTCGTTTTTTCGATTTTTATCAGCGTTCTGCTGGCGAGCCTCTGGCTCACGGCACAGGTGAAAGATTTCCGCCCGGTCACCGAGCCCATGCTGCGCAACCCCTCTCCAGGCGATTGGCTCAACTGGAGGCGCACCGACAACGCCTGGGGGTACAGCCCGCTCGATCAGATCAACACGCGGAACGTCCAGCAACTTCAACTCGCCTGGTCGTGGGCGATGGAAAACACGGGCGCTCAGGAGGCCACGCCACTCGTCCACGACGGGGTCATGTACCTGCCGAACCCGCGCGGCGTCATTCAGGCGTTGGACGCCGCGACGGGAGACTTGATCTGGGAATATCGCCCCGAGGGGGCGAAGTCGCCCGAGGGGGCTGGCGGCGAAGGTAACGGGGTCCAAAGAAACATCGCGATTTACGGAGACAAGATATTCGCAACGACGAATGACGCCCATATCATCGCCCTGGACGCCCGGTCAGGGAAGGTGGCGTGGGACACGCCGGTGGCCGATTCAAAACTGGGATACGGATACACTTCCGGCCCAATCGTCGTTCGCGGCAAGGTGATCGCGGGTATGACGGGCTGCAGCCGCTACAAAGAGGACGTCTGCTTCATCAGCGGGCATGATACGGCCACCGGAAAGCAGCTGTGGCGAACGTCGACCGTTGCGCGTCCGGGTGAGCCCGGCGGCGACACATGGGGCGACCTGCCGCTGGCTTTCCGCGCAGGCGGCGACGCGTGGATCCCCGGCAGCTACGATCCAGAAGCGAACCTCGTCTATTGGGGCACGGCGCAGGCCAAACCGTGGGCCAGAGCGGTCCGCGGAACAGACGGCGACGCGCTCTATACCAACTCGACCCTGGCGCTCGATCCGGACACGGGGAAAATAAAGTGGTACTACCAGCACCTTCCCGGCGAAACGCAGGACATGGATGAGGTGTTCGAGAACATCCTGATTGACTCCGGCGGCCGCAAGTCACTCTTCAAGATGGGCAAGCTGGGCATCCTCTGGCAGCTCGACCGAACCACCGGCGCGTTCATCCACGCCACCGATCTAGGCTACCAGAACATCGTGGAGGTGAGTCCGGAGAGTGGCAAAGTCACCTACCGGAAGATCCCACAGATCGGTGTCGAGCTCGAGATGTGTCCGAGCACAGCCGGATTCAAGGACTGGCGAGCGATGGCCTTCAGCCCGCAAACCAATGCGTTGTACATCCCGATGGCCCTGAACTGCGAGAGGGCCACCTTCAGCGCAGTGGAGAAGGTAATCGGCAAGGGCGGCGTTGGCCCGGTCCGCCGCCGGGATTACAAATATCCACAGTCGGGAGGCAACCTGGGTGAATTCCTCTCCATGGATATCCGATCCGGCAAGGTGTTGTGGCGTCATCGCACACCTTCACCGTCCAATACCGCCGCGCTGGCCACCGCCGGAGGAGTCGTAATCGGCGGCGACTGGGATCGTCACATGTACGCGTACGACGCGGCTAGCGGAAAGATTCTCTGGCAGACGCGTCTGCCAACTCCTGCGCAGGGGTTCCCGATTACGTACTTGGCGAACGGGAAGCAGTACTTAGCCATGCCCGCTGGGACTGGCGGCGGGAGCTGGTCGACGTTGATTCCATCGGAATTGGCCCCGGAGCTTCACCAGCCAAAGTCTGGCAACACCTTGCTCGTTTTCGCGTTGCCAGTGAGTCACAACAGCGAATCGTCCCTGGCGGTACCGCCAAAATAGCCGCCCCAGGCTCGCGAGGGCTATCAACACGTCATGAGCAGGGATATCACTCTGCCCAGAGGCAATCCTTGAGGCACGTCTCTGCTATTCGAAAGATTGCGGGCTCGCGGCTGCCCGGCGGCCTTTAGCGCTGTAGCAATTCAATCTTTACGGCCGCCGGACCTTCGACATATGACATGTGGATGTCCCGCACGGGCCTGGGCTCGGTTGTAAACTTCACGCCCTTGGCTTTGAGCTCGGCGGCCTTCGCGCCGAGGTCCATGGTAGTCCGCCAACCGATATGATCGATTGCGTGGCCCTCGCTCGGCGTGGCGTCGCCTTTCTCCGTGAGAACCCAGACCTCGCCATACTTCACAGCATCCACCCGTCCTTTCAGCTTCCTGCGCTCGCCGCCGAACATATTGAGGTACCACTTTAAGGCAGCTTCGGGGTCAGGTGCCCGCAGATGGACGTGGTGGAAGCCGAGCGTCTCGGGATCCTGCAGGACCTCGATTTTGGTGCCCCACGGGTCTTCGATAAAGGCGCGCTTGAACAGCCCTGGTTCTTCTTGGATCGGCATGACGATCTTGATGCCTGCCGTTTCGAACTCCTTCATTTTTGCGGCTAGATCAGGGAAGGAAAGACCGATGTGATCGATGGCGCTGCCGGCACTGGGCAGAGGCTTGTCGTTCTTCAGGAAGATGAATCGGATTTTGCCGAAAAGGAGGCGCTCGTTCGGCTCCCCCGCCGGCCCGGGCTGCCCACCCATGTATTTGGCATACCACTCGACCGCCTTCGCCGGGTCGGGAACGCCGATATGCACGTGGTCGTAGGTCAGCGTCTCGTTCGCCGCGGGCGCTAACCCCGCGAGCGGCTGTGCCTTCCTCCCAGGAGTTCGTCCTATGCCAGGCTGGATCAGCCCCGCCACGAGGACCACTGCAACAAGCACGAGCGTCGTTGAACAAGGGTTTCTAACGGATTGCACCATTTGAAGTCTCACCTCCGTGTTTGCCCTGGATTAGTTTCGCTTTGGATAGGAGAACTACGATACAAGAGTTGCGCCTCATGCCTACCCCGGAACCCTCGCGGACTTCGTGCAGGGCTTGGTGGCCACGAGCTTGGCGCGGGCAATTTCGTGGTTCATCGGCAAAGACATGACCAACCACCTTGCGAGTCCCAAGAAACGCATTATAAAAGGGCGCCGCTTCCACCTGTTTCAGATGTCCTTGTTCGACTTCGTGTAACACCTTCAGCCGCTCCCGTTCTTTCGTGCTCAACTCGATTCGCTCCGGTCCCATCCTGCCTCCCGCCTTGGATGAAACCGGACATTTCTACTTTGCACAAACCGGACATTCTCATTTTGCCGCGACACAGCATGTTGCCATCCTTGACAAGTGAGTTAATCCAGAGCATCCTCTTCGCGCTCGTCCACATTGATTCCACCAACCCCGCGGTGATGAACATTTCGAGGAGGTAGTATGCAGCGTTTTTCAATACGTCTCCTGTGCCTGTTAGCATCCTTCGCTCTCGCGGCAGCAGCGCATGGTCAAACGAAGCTTTCGGGCAGCGTTCCTTCGTGGGCTAATGCAAAGAACTACGTCGCCGCGGCCAATTCCAGCGATGCCATTGGCTTTCGCGTCTATCTCACATGGAACAACCCGTCCGCCGTTGAGGCTCTCGCCGAGGCGGTCTCCGATCC
>WNGH01013728.1_pt1 | contig 14835 bp, 14 predicted proteins | sample 5400631 | NCBI WGS metagenome assembly WNGH01 (sample SAMN13153373, study PRJNA577476) | soil metagenome | isolation source: 115 cm soil or saprolite under Garry oak tree replicate 1 | place: USA:California | collected 2016-06-15
CTGGCTCCTGCCGCTCTTTAGTCCTGTGTTTATTGCAGGCGGCCAGCGACGGCGAGCCGAATTGGGCTTAGACGAGGACACGTGCGCAGGAGGTATCCGCGTTATTCGCGATGTGCTTGCCAGCCAGGGACCACTGACTCGAGCTGAAATCGTCGAGCAGTTGGCCATCCACGGCCTCCATATCGAAGGCCAGGCCAGACCCCACTTACTGTACCGGGCAGCGCTCGAAGGCGTCATCTGTCTGGGGCCTGACCGTGGCACAGAGCCAACCTACGTCCTCCTCAGCGACTGGGTACGGCAAGGGCAGGCCCTGCCACAGGAGGCAGCATACGCTGAACTCATACTCCGCTACCTGGGCGCTTATGGTCCAGCTACACCAGAAGACATGGCGGCATGGTCAGGTTTGCCCATAAGCAGAATACGGGCAGCATGGCGACTCAGCGCGGACCAGCTCATGGAGGTGGAGACCGGCGGCTCGGCCGCGTGGATGCTCAAAACGCGCGCGGCATGGCTGGACGAACCGCCCACAGCGGACAGGGTCGTGTGCCTGCTGCCGGGCTTTGATATCTACCTGCTCGGCTACCTGAAGCGCGACCTGGCGGTGCCCTTGCAGCATGCAAAACGCATCAACGCGGGAGGTGGCATACTGCACCCAGCACTGCTGGTGGATGGTCGTACGGTTGGAACCTGGAAAAGCCTGCGCAAGAAGAACCACCTGGAGGTGATCGTGGAGCCATTTGACCAGCTCGCGCCCGAAGTATACCCTGGGCTGGAGGCCGAGGTTGCCGATCTCGCTCGCTTCCTGGAGGTGCAGGCTTCGCTGCAGGTGACTGCTCTGTCAAGCTAGAATGGTCGCATTAGGGCGCTGTAGTACTCACCTTCTTGGCCTCTGAGGAACAGAGGAACGAAAATGCACGCTAAGTATAGGCAGGCGCGAGCTCGTTCCAGGTTTCGCAGCTGACATCAGATATGGAATGCACTCGCGGTAGCTTGCACTAAGGTAGGAGAGACGAACGATAAGCACGGGGAGACTGGCCAGTGATTTTCTGAAAAGTGGCATAGAAACGGCTTGCTGAAGTGAAGCCGGCTTCCATGGCTACATTCAGCACAGTTTGATCGGTTGTCGCGAGCAAGCGTTGAGCATGAGCAACACGATGCTGCAGGAGGTAGCCCATGATGCTGAGACCAAACGATTTACGAAAGAGTTCCGTCGCATAGCCTGGATGCAGGCCAACCGCCTGGGCGATCTGTCCAAGTTGCAGCGGCTCCATGTAATGCTCAGTGATGAAGCAGATCATCGCTTCGACTTTCTGGTGGAGACGGGTCGTCATCTGTTGGGTGGGAAGTGGCGGTTGTGACGGCATTGGTTGGGCAATGCGCCGTAAACGGGCTTCGACTTCGAGAAGCATGACTCGCTCATAGTCATGCCAAGGCTCTTGCAGATCGTGGTGCCATTGCGAAAAGAGCTGATACTCGCGCTGGGTCTCTTTCTGATCCCGGACGATCTGACCTTGTAGCACTTGCTGGGTCATCGCCTCTGGCAGGTGCCACTGGAGGAAGCGGCCAGCAGGAAGCGTGAGCCAGTGCATCGTTGTTTCTGGAACTGCTTCAAGAATGTAGTGCGGCATGATGGCCCAGAACATAATAAGTTGCCCTGCCGAAACGACGATCTTTTGCTTCCCAAAAAGATAGGTGAGGGCTCCTCGTTCAAGAAAATTCAGCTCAACTTCATTGTGTCGGTGAGGGCGGCTACCTGCCTGGACCTCCACAGCCCCACTGGAGAGCCCAATGGTCTCGGTGAGGCACGCATTGTCAATCTCCTGACGCATTGCGAAGGTTCCCTGAAAATATAGGATAGTTTTCCGTCAAACAAGGAAGATTCTCCTGTATTTTTATTGTATCCTCGTGCCAGAGCCGGAATCAAGGACGGCAAGGGACGAGAGTCGAAAGGAGAGCAGGTATGCTGACACAGGAACAACTCGACTTTTTTCACACAACTGGCTATCTGATTATGCGCGGGCTCATTGGGGGCCGGGAACTGGCAGTTTTGCAGGAGCAGGCTGATCAGGTGATTGCACAGGGGCTGGCGAGGCAGGGGGAGTACCATCTCTATCGTAACTCTGCAGATGGAAGGAAGACCTACTGGCGATCTGAGGAGATGTGGCAGCGTGATCCCATTTTCCTGGCGGTCACCGTTCATCCTGATCTGTTAGAGAACATCGGACAATGTCTTGGTCAGGCGTTTTACCCCTGGAACGATTCTTTGGTAGTGAAAGTAGCTCAGGCAGGCGCTCCTGTTCATTGGCATCAGGACCCGCCGTATGGTGATCCGGCACGGGAACGGAGCTATCCCGTTCCCAACTTCACCACCGATATCTACCTGGATCACTCAGGTCCAGAGAACGGGTGTGTCTGGGCGCTTCCTGGCTATCATCTCGTTGGTCATGTGGATCTGGATCAAAGAACGACTGAGGAATTGTTTGAAGACAGTGGAGCGATCCCCATCGAGATGGAGGCAGGGGACATCTTGTTCCATGCGATTGCGCTTCCCCATGGTTCTCGTGCGAGCTCTTCACCACACCAGCGACGGATCTTCTATCTCCATTATCTCGCGGAAGAAGTGTTCGTTGATGCCTACTCAACGAGCCCCAAAATGCACTGGGGCGAAGAGAAGCGTGCTCAGATAGGGCAGATGATCGCTGCACGCCGTGCTGAAGGGTGGGAGGTCCCGATAGAGAGGCAAACCCTTCGTCTGACAGATGACGGCATTGTGTTTGTAGGGACGCCTACGACTCCACGCGCCTACTGGGGAGAGCTTCCCACAACATTGCCTCCAGAACGAGTGACGGCGATGAAGCAGTTGGTGACTCTTCAGAAGGGAGTCTAATTAGACAAAGAAATGGTGCGCTCGCTGGGAGCGGCGGCTATGGTCATGTACCTCAACGTTCCAACTCGATATCTCATCAAGTCATTGCCAATGTGCGCCAGTTCGGAAATTTAGTACAAACAGCAAGTTCCCTCCCCGTGTGCTTCACAGGAAGGGAACGAGTACTTTCAGCAAAGGACGCTATTGCTGTCGTGGCGCGGTCGTTGCCTCCAGCCGCTCACGCATCTGGTCGAAGGTGGCTGCATCGATCTCACCCCGTGCGTACCTCTGGCGGAGTATGTCTAAAGCGGAAGGCTGAACCGGCGGCATGCCATAATTGTAGAAAGGTACCTGCCTGTGCCTGAAGCTGAACCGGCGTAGCGCAAACCCGATGAGCAGCGCTAACAGAACGATCCAGAAGAACTTACCCAGGAACAACAACGGCAGTAGAAACAATAGGCCGTGCCCAAATCCCCATATCATGGAAATTCTCTCTTTCTCTGTGTTTACTCTCATAGTCGTGGCAACATTCTCTACTCCAGGCATTGCCTGATGTATTGTGCGATATCACCACGGCTCCAATCTGTACTGTGAACGATACGATATATCGTTTTACTATTTAGAACAACGCGATATATCGTTATATTCCTGTATACGATATATCACATCCCAGGTTGTAGAACAGGAGCAAGCGAGAGTCGATATGATGTTTGGACACTCCAATGGCCCCTTGACCGCCGCACAGGCTGCCGCGACCTTCCCGGAACTTGTGCAAGCGGTCATCTTAGACAGCTACACGCCGCCGTGAGGCATTCGTCACCGGCAGGTCAATAGCACTCCTATTACGGAGTACCAATGGTGATGGATCAAGCGCTCCACGCCTCCAAGGGACTACCGCCGGCAGATTGACAACACTGCTCCTGGGACGAATCTCCACAACCGGCACTCTGTCGGCCTGCTCCAGCGCCAGCGCAAACTCCCACACGCTAGCAAAGCGCATGTGTGGGTCCTTCGCTAACGCTCGTCTGACTGCCCACTCAACAGCAGGCGTGATCTCCAGAAAGCGCGAACGCAAGTGCGGTGGTGTCGCATACAGATGTTGTTCCGCTATCTCCCGGTCATTGCCGTGGAAAGGCGTATCGCCAGTTAACAGCTTGTAGACAACAACCCCAAGCGCATACTGATCACTTGCCGGGCAAGGCTTGCCTTGCAGTTGTTCGGGCGACATATAGTCGACTGTTCCTGCGCCACCTTGCGACTTCCCTAAAAAGGACAACCAGGGAATATCGATGGCGATACCAAAGTCACTAAGCCAGACAGTGTTGCGTGGACCCAGCAATATATTCCCCAATTTGACATCGCAGTGGACCAGCCTGCGATCGTGGATATACTGCAAGCCGTCTGCAATTTGCCTGGCATAGTTCACGATAGTATCGAGCGAGAACAACATGCCCTCGCGATAGATTTGCCGCAACGAGCCTCTGCGTGCATAGTTCATTGCAAGAAAGGGAATGTCACCTTCCATACCGTATTCCAGGACCCGCACGATATGTGGATGATTTAACCCGGCAAGAGTACGCATCTCTTTGACAAAGTGCTCTCTCTCGTCCTGAGACCCACTACGCGGCACCTTGATAGCAGCTTGCGTACCATAATACACATGCTCACCCAGGTAGACATCTGCGAAGGCACCCTGGCCTAGTAAAGCGGTGAGCAGATAACTGCCAAACTGTTGTCCTAACCAATTGAACATGCTGAATTTCCTCCTGGAACAGGCCTGGGAAACGCTTTACGCCTTAGTCTGCTCTAATGCATCTAAGTGTCCCTGGATACACAAAACTACCTACAAAATTTACGGGCATTATGGTATAATGTATCTTATAGTACAAAATCCACTTTATGATACCAGGGCAGCAGAGACAATCTCGACATAAACGCCGTCATCTTGTCCTGAAAATCAGTATACCACATTTCTATTACAAGTTTAACCGACTTTTCACGAACTTGCAAGCATGTTAAGGCGTATTTTCAAGACTTTTTAGTATCTTGCAGACAAAGCTTGCTTTTTATGCTGGCGTATGGTAAAATTCTCATAGAATCCAGGCTGCCTGTCGTTTCAATCACTGTCTGACTAAAAAGTCCGATTTGATCACTCAAGTCGTATTGGATAGTTCATACTCAACGTTGCTTTGTTTAAGAAGGGTGAATGACTCAATGCACAACGAGTTGCTGGATGTGCAGGAAGTAGCTGCTCGTCTACGTGTCAACCCTCGCACGGTACTACGCATGGCGGAGAGAGGTGAACTGCCCGGCATCAAGGTGGCACGGCGCTGGCGATTTCGCAGCAGCGACCTGGACAGCTACCTTCAATTGGACCAGTCTAATTCCTCGGAGGAATCGCTGTCAGAAGAGGAGTTAGCGGAGAAGGCGTTTGCCAATAGAGACGCCCAAAAAGCAGAACAAAGACAATCCATGACTCCAATGGACAGAGAGAAAGAACAAATCGAGCTAGAGAAACAACGGCTGGCCTTACAGAAGGAACGCATGGAGTTATATACCAGGAAAATAGATTATGCCCTTGAGACAGCCAACAAGATGGTCGATATGCTGTATCCAGACAGCGATGCAAAAACGAAGGCGTTACACCTGGAAGCCCTGCTGGCTAATCTACTACGCCTCGGCAACGGTCAGGATTTAGAACTTGATTTACCAGCGGCCAAGAACCATCCAGCACGCGTCAACCGGGAACAGGCAGTAACCAGGCCGCAGCAAACGCATTCTACTTAATTTTCCGCGCTTTTATCGAGATCCCTCCTTCTAGTCTATTTTCCTGCGAGCCGCGCAACCACCGGGGCAAAATTCTCCACCTGTCCTTCATAGACCTGAAGATACGAGAATCCATAGCGATCGCGCTGCTCAAGGAGATGGGCAACCGCCTGCTCAGTCTGCAGCGGCCTCTTTGGAATTGGCGGCCCTCCTGCCTGGGAGGAGAGATCGGTTCCGCTGTCGGTGATCATCAGGTCGTAAACCGTCTGACTCAGTTCCAGGTCTGCGAAGCGCTCCCCTGCAGCTTCTTTGATCCACGCGATCTTTTGCTCCAAAGAGGCGTCTGTCGGGTCCATACCTTGCCTGGTTATTCTTGAGCCGATGGCAACGATATCAGCTTCCCTGGCCGCCAACTTGAGCATCCGTTCTCCTGCACCTGCCACGAGAATGGGCATGTGCGGCTTCTGAACCGGCCTGGGATATCCCTTCATCTCTGTAATCGTGTAGTACTTCCCGCTAAAATTGACCGTCTCTTCTGTGAAGAGTTGCTTTATCATCTGAAGGGTTTCCTCAAGATGGCCGACGCGCGTGCCTGCGTTCGCAAAAGGAATCCCCAGCTGTTGAAACTCGGATGGACCGACTCCTGCTCCCAGGCCGAGTTCAAAACGGCCCTCGGAGAGCAAATCGAGCGTGGCGGCTTCTCTGGCGAGGAGCACTGGATGACGATACTCATTACAGAACACATAACTGCCGGTGCGCAGCGATGTGGTTGCCTCAGCAGCTACAGCCAATGCTGTGAGGGGGGCAAGGCCTCCTATTGAAGGGCGGTCTGGCATTAACAAGGTCGCGTAGCCTAGTTCCTCGACCCTGCGGGCAGCCGTGATCCACGCAGTACGCGATGGGGCAGAGGCCGCGACGACGCCAAAACGAAATGGCCGGCGCATACAGGTGATTCTCCTCTCATCATGGGTCAATACAGTTTTTGAATCATATAAATTTTAGATGTACAGACTATACAATAAATCCTTGGAGGTGTCAAGTCAGTGGAGTGATACAATGCTATTTGACAAGTGGTACTACTTACAGAGAGCATACCTCTTGTGCAATGTGGATGCTCGCAAACGAAAGAAGGGCGGAAAGCGCTATGTCCCAGCAGGAAACTGTTCGCTCCATGCTCACATCTGCGGATGTGTCTCAACTGCCGGTACGCGACCGTGCCGGTCTGGTCATAGAGGCAAGAGATGTCGCCACCGCGATCACCAGGATACGCGAGGCAGAGCATGCCGGTATTCGACAGGCCTGGATGACGCAATCGGTGGGCATGCTGGATACCTTGACGCTCTTTGCCGCCGCGGCAACGCACACAACGCGGATCCGCCTGGGCACATCGATTGTGCCGATCTATCCACGTCATCCCCTCGTGATGGCGCTGCAGGCAGCTACCATCGATGCGCTTGCACCGGGACGCTTGCGCCTGGGTGTTGGCACCAGTCACCGCAACGTGATGGAAAGCGTTTATGGCCTTTCGATGCCGTCCCCACTGGCGTATTTGCGTGAATATGTCGAGGTGATGCGTCAAGGATTATGGGAGGGACGCGTGGATTATCATGGCAGATTCTTCAAAGTGGCTACCTCTTTCCCGCGCCAGGCGCAGGTACCCCTGCTCATCTCGGCACTGGGCGAGAAGGCATTTCGCCTGGCCGGTGAAATTGCCGACGGCGCGATTTCGTGGGTATGCCCGGTTCCCTATCTGCTCAATACAGCTCTGCCTGCTTTGCGAGCAGGGGCCCAGGCTCAACATCGTCCCGCACCGCCGCTAGTAGCGCATATCCCGGTGGCAATGAGTAGCGATGAAGCTGCTGTACAGGGGGCGGTAAAGTCGCGCATCTCGTTCTATACGAAAGCGCCATTTTATGTACACATGTTTGCAGCGGCGGGCTTTCCTATTGCCGCGGATGGAACTGGCGTCGATGCGCTGGTCAAAGCGCTGGTGATCGCAGGAAATAATGGTGGCCACTGATAGGCATTCTGGATCGCACTAGCGTTCCCGCAGGGATTGCTTGAGCCAGAGTGCGGCTTATCCAGTATTGGCCATTGATAGGCGCTCAACACGTCGACCTTGCTCTGGTTGATCGTCGTCCAGTCGTTGTTGAGGATGCCGCCGGTATCTCCTGAGTTTGGATTCCACGCCCAGTAGGTATAGCTGATGCCATGGGCGTGCAGGAATGTCACCAGGGTGCGCTGCCACACACCCCCGGCGTCCTGACCCATAGAGGGTCCTCCGAACTCCCCTACGAACACCGGGGCGGTCCCATCCTGCTGCAGATAGGCCCAATGCTTCTGCCAGATGGCGGGCAGGGTGTGCGCGAGGTCCGCAGGATTGGGGGCCTGGAGCCAAGGCTGGTTGTAGACACTGGGTCCGTAGTCATGGGCAGAATACACCAGCTTGTCTGGTACCGACAGGCGTACAGGGAACTGCGCTGCTCCTTCCAGGTTCCCGCCCCACCAGTAGGAGTCGTTATGGTACTGATCGATGCCCTCGACGATAATCAGCCACTGCCGATTGACGGCCAGGATGGCGTTGCCCGCCTGCTGGGCAGCCAGGCGCCAATCGGTGCTGGGATTGCCATCACCCCAGGTGGCCGGGCTGTGCGGCTCGTTGGCCAGGTCTGCCCCGATGATGGTCTCATTGCCCCGGTAGTGTTGGGCCAGCATAACCCAATCCCCGATCCAGCGGGCCTGGGACACGTGGTCGGTGTACCACAATGCGGGCCGCTGATCGGCCGTAGGGTCATGACGGTCCAGGATAATCTTCAAGCCAGCGTTGCGGGCACCCTGGACAATGCGATCCATGAGTGCCAGCCCCTTGAGGCCTTTGAGGTCAGGGTTCAGCTGGTAGTTGATGCTATTCGGTACGCTCGCAGGGTCGAAGAGCTGATTGGTGAAGGGCAGGCGAATGGTGTTGAAGCCTGTGCGTGCGATCTGCTTGAGCATGTCTTGCCAGTTGCGCGCCCACAGCCCATGTGGGGCAAAGGTGCTGGTCTCAAACCCAAACCAGTTGACGCCTGTGAGAGACACCTGGCACCTCGACGACGCGTCCAGCAGCTCACTATGCCAGGTACTGAGGAAACCTACTTGATGACCAGGTTGGCAGCGCGCGGGGGCTTGCGCCGCAACAGGTATAGAGGTTTTCGCCCAAACAGGCATAGTAGTAATAGATGTACCGGCAGATAGGATCACCATTCCCAAAATATAGAGAGGCAGTATGCTCCTCTCCCAAATACTTGCTATGCAGGAACGTCTCATATCATTCTTCCTTTCTATAACATCTAGAAATAGCAAGGGCTCTTGCAGGAAATTCTTTATTTCCCTGGAAAGCTGATCAAGGGTGAAGGCAAAAATGTCGGCCTTCGAGTTGAAAGATTTGCCGTATCGCAGATCATCGGCACGGATGGGATGGTAATCTCGGGTTAGAGTTCGAAAGGATCAAGTCCCGCAGCAAAGATGCCGGGGGAATGTTTTGGAGCAGAACAAGTGCTGGCGCTTCCTCTGGCCCCCCTTTGGGGAGCAAGGATCGTTCTGGGAGCAGAGATCTTGTTGATCTCCGGCGATCGTTCGATACGCTCTCATCGTTGTTCCTCCTTCAGGGCCAAAAGTCATTAGCTAATGCTGCCAACACCCAACCTGGGGTACGTCTGAGAGTCCAATGGCGAGTACACTCCGGTACACCATTGGAATTCGCTACACTGAGTTCCGCGCGTCGTGAAGGTGAAGGAAAAGAAAACAGTGTATACTTTCACAGTATAAACAGTTTTACCTCTAGCGTGCCTGGAAAACGCCTTATAGTCTTAAGGTGACCATCTCATGGTTGTAAGGTTAGGTGTTTCCTCTGTTCCATTTTTCTGCTATCCTATAAATGCCGGAGTACTTTCACCTGTTGTTTATCCTGGCCGCTCTCAGATGCTGTTCGTTAGCATGATGATAGCACGGAAAGAACAATTCCAATAAGCAAGGAGGGAATGGAAGATGAGTAAGACATCCACCAAAGGAACATGCCAGTTCTGTAAGGGCGAATTTAGTAAAGCCGCCATGAGCAGGCACCTGGAAGCGTGTACACAAAGAACAGCCGCTGCCGTGACAGGCAGCCGCAAGGCGACAAAGACGAGCAGGTTGGTGCATCTGCTGGTGGAAGGGCGCGATCTACCGCAGTATTGGATGCACCTGGAACTACCAGCCGAAGCAACGCTGCACACCCTGGATGATTTTCTCAGGAGAACCTGGCTGGAGTGTTGTGGCCACCTGAGTAAATTTGAGATCGCGGGGGTCTCCTACGCCTCCTATCCAGATCCGGAATTTGGTGACAAAAGCATGCGTGTGCAGGTAGGTACCATTGCGAGTCCAGGGCAGCAATGGTCCCATGAGTATGATTTTGGTACCACCACCGAACTGCGTTTGAAGGTAGTGGCGGAACGAGTAGGAGAAGCGCAGGGGAAGTCGATTCAGGTGCTCGCCAGAAACGAAGCTCCGCTGATATCCTGTGAGGTATGCGGCAAACCTGCCACCGAGGTGTGCGCTCAGTGTATCTACGAGGGCGGAGGCTGGCTGTGCGATGCGTGCGCCGAAGAACACGAGTGCGGCGAGGAGATGCTGCTGCCAGTGGTGAACTCTCCCCGAGTCGGCATGTGCGGCTATACGGGACCTGCGTAATGAAGTGGCAGAAATGGGATGCCGCTACCCAGTTTTCATCCATACCAGGAGGTTGTATATGACTCATGACGCCAGTGATGAAGAACGTGAACAGCGGATCTCTATGGAGATCATTGTGGACGCGTATGGCCCTGAAGAGCAGGCGTTAGGATGGCACGCGTATCTCTCTGGAACCTTGAACTTCCCATTTTCTGCCCGCTGTGTCGCGCTCCGTGCGATCTCGCCGTTGGAATTGGGAGAGGAAGTCGAGGTCGTGGGAATGGCTCCAGACGAGGAATGCCTGCATGAAATGTTCGTGTTGATTCGGTGGAAAGAGCGTCAGCTTGCGGTTCCCTTGATGCAACTGGAGGGTATTGAAGTGGATGAGGAGACCCAACAGGCTATTGAGGATTGGCGCTACTGGGTCAACCAGGGATACGAGTTGTAAGCCGAGGAGGGTTCATTGAACCTTGGGTCATAAAAGCAATCTACAAGCGGTTTGGGAGATGTTGAAATTGCGCTTTGCCATGTTCTCCTCTGGCTCCTTCCGTCTGCAATGATCTGGTAATGCAACATTGTAGGTTCCGTTGGCAATGAGAAAGGACCTATAGCTGCCTCCTGATACTTGATCCATCCGGATGACAAGAAAAGAGGAGCAACCATTCACCAGAAGGCGGCGGGAAAGCAATGGGAGACGAAGGTACAGCTTGCACGTGAAATGAAACAGCCTGGAGTAAAGAGCATCCAGCCTGGATATCATCTCAGAAACCAGCGGTACCCGTGATGGGAGTCGAACCCATCACCTCAGTCTGAGAAAGACAGTGCGCTTCCCGCTGCGCCACACGGGTAAATGGTACTATTGGCCCTATTCATTGCTATAGTTGACATAGTAGCATTATATTTGCTTTTTGTCAAGCTTCTCGAAAGAGATTCACAGGCTCTTGAGCGAGGCGTTAGACCTTCGGTGCCGGCTGTTCGCCGCGGAAGATCGCGGCATTGCGCATGGCAAACTCGTCGAAGCGGGTCGCTCGCCACCCGAAAATCGTCTGGATGATCAGTGAAACCTGTTCCTCTTTGCCCTTTCGTCGCTCGGCAAAGAGTTCGGCCAGAGCATCGGCGGTGAATGGGGGCACTCCGGCGGCAAGCTGGGCTCTCTTTGCTTCCTCAGGAGCTACATTTACATATCGAATCCTCATTCCGGTGGCGGTGGAGAGCTTCTCTGCAACCTCTGCCATGCTGAGTGCCTCGGGACCGGTGAGGGGGTAGATTTTCCCTTCGTGCCCAGGGCTAGTCAGGACAGTGGCAGCGACCTCGGCGATGTCGCCAACGTCGATCGACGCGATCTTCGCTTCCTCCATGGGCAGGAAGAATGCCCCCTTGGCGACGATCGAGGGCACCTGCCGAAAGTACGCGTGCATGAACTCGCCTGCGCGCAGGTGCGTGAATGCCATACCCGAGACCTCCAGCCTCCGCTCAATCTCAGCGTGCATCCGGGCGAATCGAAAGGGGGAGTCGAGTTCCGGTATGATTCCGGAAAGTTTGACGACGTGCTTGACGCCCGCTTTCCTGGCGGCTTCGATGAAGTTCGATTGCACCTCGAGCATCGCGGGGTCTGAGGACGAGATGAGCATGGCGCGCTCCACTCCTCGCAGCGGCCCGGTGAGCGTCTCAGGGCGCGCCATGTCACCCTCTATGATCTCGACATTCGGCAGAGCGGAAAACCCCTTGGCTCTGGCAGCGCTGCGCACGAGGGCGCGTACATGCACCCCCCTTGCCGAGAGTCGACGCACCAACTCGCTTCCGTTCAGTCCGGTGGCACCTGTCACGAGTATCATTTTCTGTCTCCTTTCAAGTTGAAAATGGACCGATGCGATGGTCCCTACGCCGCTGGGTCCACTACCTCAGCCAAGCACTCTGGCAGCATTGCGTCTCATGCGTCCTTAGTTAGGACAACTGCCGCATCTTGCCAGCCAGGTCGAAGAGCCCCCAGCGTTCGGCCATCAGTCCCTCCTCATTGAAGCGAAAGATGTGTGCGACCTTCCGCCTCGTCATTTGCGTCTTCTGTTCGCGGTGTATGATACGCGCCTACACACATCTTGGCAAGTAGGGACAAAAATGATACCATAGACCAGGGAAACCAGTGAACAGGCCATTGCTCCGTACAACCAGGGGACAGCTTGGAGAAATGAGATGAAATGCATGTGATATGCTACAAGCAAAGCAGATTGACTGGAAGTTATTAGTTCTTAATACTCCTTGATAGGAAAGAAGCATGCAATCAAAACCAGAACGTTTCGGCACAGAATATGCTGAGGCCTTCAAGGATCAGCGCGTTGTTGATCTCTACCGATACCGGCCCCCTTATCCTGCCGAGGTTTTTGACATCCTCGCGGCGCTTATTGTCGATGAGCCGCGTAGCGTTCTCGATGTCGGTGCTGGTTCAGGCGATATTGCTCGCCGCCTCGTTGGTTTCGTTGAGCGGGTTGACGCGGTCGACTTCTCACTGAACATGATCCAGAGCGGTAAGCTCCTGCCCAATGGGGATCATCCACATTTGCATTGGATCTATGGCAAGGTGGAGGAGGTGCCGCTCTCGCCTCCATACGCGCTGATCACGGCGGGATCTAGCATTCATTGGACGGATTGGCCACGGGCTTTCCCGCGCTTTCGCTCCATACTCACCTCCCATGGCTCTCTTGTCCTGATCTATCGCCGCACCTTGCCCATGCCCTGGGATGCTGAAATGCGCAAACTGCGTGCGCAATCCCCAACGCACGCAGGACAAAGGTCCGCTCACACGGTTGAAGAGTTAGAGATACGCGGTTTTTTTCGCAGGCAAGGAGAGAAGCAGACCGCTCCTATCCTGTTCTTGCAATCAGTCGACGATTTTATCCGGGGCCTGCATTCAAGAAGTAGTTTCTCCTTGCAACTGATGGGCCAGCCAGCAGCGGCTACCTTTGATGAGCAGGTAAGAACGCTCCTGTTCCAGTATCACCCGGATGGTATGCTGCCACTGCAGGTTGTTGCTACGGTGGTATGGGGCATACCTGAAGGCGAGCTATCGAATACATGAGCCTACCCCCTGTGCTGGCTACAAGGTTCTATCCTTTCTGTTGGCCGTGCTTTTTCCATAGGAGTTGTCCTTTCATGTATGCTGTTCTCGTATGCAATTCGCGTTAGACGTGTGTGAGTTTCTCCGGGTTGGCGACGATACGAATGGTCCGAATGCGCTGAGCGTCTACTTCAATGGTCAGTACTGCAAAGGCTCGATCACCGGCGCGCGTGATGAGCGCCGGTTGACCATTGACTTCTGCCAACTCAAGGTGAAATGCGCTGCTCACCATATCATAGTGTCTTCCCCACGGGTTCCTCAAACGGCGCATGGAACAGGCGTGTCAGGCCCGTGAAAGGAGCCAGTGGGACCAGATCAAAGTCGATCAGGTGTAACTGCGCAAATGGTAACGTGTCGAGCGCTTCTTTGGCGGCTTCCATGCTTGCACTTTCGAACATCAACACTACTCTCCCTGGTTCGTTAGCGCGGGTATAGAACTCGCGGCAGATCCCTTGCGTATAGAGTTCCCACACTGCTTGAATTTCTGCGGCGGCATGTTGTAGCAACTCCTCCCGTGATACACCTTCGATTGGCCTGGGCAATACTAAAATCTTCATAGGATGTAACCTCCAAATTCTTTGTTGGTAGAAATGTTGTCGTGATCCTCACCAGAAAGATCATCACAAAGCAAGAGGGTCGAGAGGTGGTTTTTGTGACAGAGGCATCCTGCAGGTCTCAGTACTTCGGCGACTGTCCAGTCTCAGTACTTCGGCGACGATCAATCGCCACGATTTTGGCCAGGGCGCAGCGCTGCGGCTCGCGGCGAGTTCAATGGTCGCCATCGAGATTGATCTGGAGGATGTTCAGCAGTCAGTGGAAGTGCAAGAGGCCTCCTGCCTCGATTTGGTGATGGAGGTGTGTTCTTTTTAATGGTGCCCGAATGCATTGCTGATAAACACAATGAGATCTTTAATGAAAGGCAGCGCGAGAGGAATAAGAGCGGGTATGCTCACCGTCGCTACCAACCGCCGTACCTGCACGATCGCGAGGGGCCAGGTGGGATAAGTATTTTGCAGCAGTTCGTAGCGCCGTTTGAGTTCCGCCAGGCGATCTGTCCCGGCCTTGATGGCATTCGCATCCTGCTTTGACGAAGGCATGGTGTCCGCAATAGCATGCTCGAATTCATCGGCCAGCGGCTTCAGTGTCTCGTCGCGCGCCTCTTGCATCACCTGGTGCGGCAGCGTCAGCCAGCCGATGATAAGCCCTGCCGTCAGCACGAAGTACAGGATACCGAAGAGCACCGCCTGCACGCGCAGTTGCAAGCTGTAGCTGGCCGGCAGGCTGCCATAAAGGAATTCGGGGTGTATGACCACCAGCACCGTTACCCCCATCGTCGCCATCAGCAGCATGCTGATCGAAAGCATCGTACCCAGCTTCCCCAGCCCGGCGGAACCATCCGGATCCA
>WNGH01003601.1_pt1 | contig 14833 bp, 13 predicted proteins | sample 5400631 | NCBI WGS metagenome assembly WNGH01 (sample SAMN13153373, study PRJNA577476) | soil metagenome | isolation source: 115 cm soil or saprolite under Garry oak tree replicate 1 | place: USA:California | collected 2016-06-15
CCGGCGATGCCGCCGCCCTGCTTGATGCGCGCGGCGCCGGGCGGGAAATCGAGCTCGTCATGCACTACCAGGATCTCTTCGGGTTTGATCTTGAAGAAGCCGGCGAGCATCTGCACCGCCCGGCCGCTCGCGTTCATGAAGCTCTGCGGCAGCAGGAGCCAGGCGCCCGAGCCTTCATTTCCTCCCGGCACACGACCGACCAGCGCCTGGAACTTGGAGTCCTTGCGCAGCGGGATGGCGCTGGCCGAGGCGAAGCGCTCGACCAGCCAGAAGCCCGCGTTGTGGCGCGTGCGCTCGTACTCCTTGCCCGGGTTGCCCAGGCCGACAACGAGGCGGATCAAGATTACTTCTTCTCTTTCTTCTCGCCCTTGTCGGCGCCCTTGTCGGCGGCAGCCTTGTCCGCGCCCGGCTTGTCGGCGCTGCCTTTCGCGGCGGCTTTGTCGCCGCCCTTGCCTGCGGCAGCGCCCTTGGCTGTGCCCGGCTTGTCGCCGCCCTCGGCCGGCGCCTCGCCTTCCTTCAGCTCGGCCGCTTGCTCGGTAGTCGGGATCTCGGACGGCGCGACCGCGGCTGCGGCGGCTGCGGCTTCCTCTTCCTCCGTGATAAGCGACGGGATGATGACGGTCGCCACGACGGGATTCTCGTTCTTGTGCAGCACCGCCTCGACGCCCTTGGGCAGCACGAGGTCCCTGGCGTGCACGGAGTGTCCCACCGTGAGGTTGCCGAGATCGACTTCGATGAACTCGGGCAGATCGCCAGGCAGGCAGGTGACGTTGAGCTCGTTCAGCACGTGGCTCACGAGGCCGCCTTGCTCCTTCACGCCCGGCGACTTCTCGGCGTTGGCGAAGTGCAGCGGCACCTTCATATGGATTTTCTTGTCCTTGGAGACGCGCTGGAAATCGATGTGCTGCACCAGCATCTTGAACGGATGCATGTTCAGCGCGCGCAGCAGCACCTGCTCCTTCGCGCCCTCGAGGTCGAGGGTAAGGACCGAGGCGTGGAAGCGCTCGTTCCTCAGGTTCAGGTAGAGCGCCTGGTGGTCGAGCTCGATGTTCACCGCGCCCTTGTCGCCGCCGTAAAGGATGCCGGGCACCTTGCCGGCGCTGCGCAGACGGCGGCTCGCACCCGTCCCTTGCGCCTCGCGCTTGCGCGCACTTATTTCGATTGCCATGAGTCTGCTCCTGTCTCGTTTAACGTTAAGTTGCGCCGGACCCGCGACCAGGCACCGGCGGATTGGGAAACTATTCTATGAAGAGAGAACTTACCGACTCTTCCGTGTAAATCCGGAGGATCGTCTCCGCGATCAGCCCGGCGACCGACAGCTGCCGGATCTTCTTGCAGGCGCGCGCGTCATCGCGCAGCGGGATGGTGTCGGTGACCACCAGTTCGTCCATGTCCGAGCTGGCGATCTTGTCGACCGCGCCGCCCGAGAGGACGGCGTGCGTGCAATAGGCGACCACCTTGGTCGCGCCCTCCTCCTTCAGCACCTGCGCCGCCTTCACCAGCGTGCCGGCGGTGTCGACCATGTCGTCCATGATGACGCAGGTGCGTCCCTTCACCTCGCCGATCACGTTCATCACTTCGGAGACATTCGCCTTCGGCCGGCGCTTGTCGATGATCGCCAGGTCCGACTCCATGCGCTTGGCGAGCGCCCGCGCCCGCACCACGCCGCCGACGTCGGGCGACACCACGATGAGATTCTCGTAACGCTGCTTCCACACGTCGCCGAGCAGCACCGGCGCGGCGTAGATGTTGTCCACCGGCAGGTCGAAGAAGCCCTGGATCTGGTCGGCGTGCAGATCCATCGTCAGCACCCGCGCCACGCCCACCGAGGAGAGCATGTTGGCGACCACCTTGGCGCTGATCGCCACGCGCGCCGAGCGCGGCCGCCGGTCCTGGCGCGCGTAGCCGAAGTACGGGATCGCGGCGGTGACGCGGGCGGCCGAGGAGCGCTTCAGCGCATCGATCATCACCAGCATTTCCATCAGGTTGTCGTTGGTCGGGGCGCAGGTCGACTGCAGCACGAAGACATCCTTGCCGCGCACGTTCTCCAGCAGCTCGACCATCACCTCGCCGTCGGAGAACTTGCCCGCGATGGCGCGCCCGAGCGACAGGTTCAGGTGCTTCGCCACCTCCTGCGCCAGGCGCGGGTTGGCGTTGCCGGTAAACACCATCAGCCGGTCGAGCGGCATAGCCGCATTTCCCATATGCCCCATGTGGCTAGTCGCGGTGTTCATCGTTCACCTGTGTAGTGGCTGGGGAGGAAGGATTCGAACCCTCGTATGCCGGAATCAAAATCCGGTGCCTTAACCAGCTTGGCGACTCCCCAGTGGGGTCACTCATCCCAGTCGAATCTACTCTGCCCAGTCGTGCAGCGGGTGCTTGTCCAGCCCCTGCGTCACGAAGCCGCGCATCTCCCCTGGCAACTCGCGCTGAAGGGCGAGCGCTTCGGCTTCGGTCCTGAATTCTGCGAACACGCACGCCCCGGAACCCGTCATGCGCGCCTGCGGGCGGCGCTTCTTGAGCCACGCAAGCTGCGCTGCTATTGCGGGATAGCGAGCGGCTACGACCGCTTCCAGATCGTTCGCCCCCTGGCCCGCGAAAAAGGGCGGTATTTTGAGTGGTTTCGTATTGCGTGTCAACGACTTGTCGGCGTATACCTCCTTCGTCGACACGGCGACTTCAGGAGTCAAAACGAGATACCAGGCAGGAGGCAGCTCGAGCGGCCGCAGACGCTCGCCGATGCCTTCACCGACGGCATTTTCACCGTAGACGAAGAACGGCACATCCGCCCCCAGCTTCGCTGCCATGTGAAGAAGATCTTTTTTCTTGAGATTCAAACCCCAGAGGCGGTTCAGGACCAGCAGCACGGTCGCCGCGTCCGACGATCCGCCGCCCAGCCCGCCGCCGACGGGCAAATTCTTTTCCAGTGAAAGGTCGCAGCCCCGAGCGCACCCGGAGACCTGCTTTAGCAAAGCTGCCGCTTTCTTGCACAGATCGTTTTCGAAAACCGCCCCGGAGCGGCGAATCTCCCCGTCTTCGCGCAGCGCGACACCGACACGGTCGGCGCGCTCCACGAGGCGAAACACGGTCTGCAGCTCGTGGTAGCCGTCGGCGCGTTTTCCCACGACGTGCAAGAACAGGTTGAGCTTCGCCGGCGCCGGGTAGAACGTCATTTCCACCCTGAAATCGCCAGCCGCAATTCGATTCCCGGATACAGCAGCCGGAGCCGCGACGGCCGTTCGCCGTCGTATGCAAGGTACTCGATCTTCCAGCCGCTCTGCTCGAGCCTCTGCAGGCGGCCGTCGGCGGACTTTTCGTCCTTGAACGAGGCGGCGCCGGAAGGCCGCGCCCGCACCCAGTCGGCGAGCCCGGCGAGCGGCATGCGAAAACCGAGCACCTGCTCGGTGAGCGTCTCGGCATCGGTCGCCCGATACTCCTTCGGCTCGGCGGTGGTGAGAGTCACCGCCTCGCCGTCGCGCACGATGCGCGCCACGCCTTGCCCGATCGGCGTGGTGATGAGCATCTCGTCGCTGCGCTCGGCGTGCCGCCAGGCAAGGTTGCCGGAGAAGGATTCGGCGCCGTAGCGCGCGGCGATGCGGCCGGTCAGCTCGAAAACAGGTTTTTCCGCGCCGTTCTGCAGCTGCGCGCAGGCGGCGACCAATACTGCGAAAGCAGACAGAGCTGCAAACCTCACAGCGCGCATCAGCGCCGCCTTCAGTGCGGCTTCCGGCACTACTTTCTCAAGCGCTTGATAGTCTTGAGCAGCGTTTCGTTTTCGGGGCTCGAGTCGAGCGATTCCTTCCAGACCCGGTCGGCCTCGACGCGCTCGCCCATCGCCCACAGCACCTCGCCGAGATGCGCGCCGATCTCGGCATCCGGCCGGCCATCGTAGGCGCGCCGCAGCTGCGCCGCCGCGCCCTTCAGGTCCCCCTGGCGGTACAGCACCCAGCCGAGGCTGTCGATGATGAAGAAGTCCTCCGGCGCCAGCTCCAGGGCGCGCTCGATCAGCTTCTTCGCTTCCGGCAGGCGGGTATTGCGCTCGGCGAAGGAATAGCCGAGCGCGTTGTAGGCGTGGGCGTGATCGGGCCGCACCGTTATCAGCTTTCTCAGGTTCGCTTCCAGGACATCGAAGCGCTCGAGCTTTTCCGCGGTGAGCGCGTAGTCGTAGAGCAGCTCGGGCTGGTCGGGATCCTTCTGCAGCGCCTGGCCGAGCATGTCGTAGGCGTCGCGATGCCGGTTCGCCTCGCGCAGCAGCTGCGCCTCGGCGACGATGAGCTGCACCTGCTCGCCGGCGTTCTCGGCCTCGATGCGCTGCAGAAAGGCGCGCGCCTCGTCGAGCCTGCCCTGCTTGGCGATCGCGTTCGCGGTGCGCATGCGCGCGGCGAGCGCGTGATCGCCGTCCTCGATCTGCTTGTACCACTCGATGGCGCGCGGCCATTGCTTCTGCTCTTCGGCGATCTGGCCCAGCAGGTATTTCACGCCGTTCGGGTCGCGGTAGCCGAGGCCGAGCAGGCGCTTCATGTTTTCCTCGGCGACCGGGAAGTCTTTCAGCTGGAAAGCGAGCAGCCCGACCGCGTAGATGACGTCGGTGTTGCCCGGATTCGCCGCCAGCAGCGCCTCGAACTGCTTGCGCGCCTCGGGATAGCGCTTGTCGAGCACCAGGATGCGCGCGTAGTTGAGGCGGGCTTCGCGCGCGCTCGGGTTCTTCTCGATGAAGGCGCCGAGGCTTTTGGCGGCCTCGGCCGGCGAGCGCTTCTGCAGGATCTGCGCCTCGAAGATCGCCGCCATTTCCCATTCGGGTCTGAGCGTGGCCGCCTCGCGGATCGCCGCCAGCGCAGCCGCGTCGTCGCCCGCGGCAAGCGCCGCCTGCGCAACGGCGAACCGCGCCTGGGAGAGCTGCGGGTGGCGCTCCGCGAGCTTGCGCACCACGCGCAGGTTCACGGCCTTGTCGGGATTGCCCGCCAGCAGGCGATTGAGCTGCATGAAGCCGTTCTCGGCATTGACCCCGTCGGCCACCAGCAGCTTCTCGAGATACGGCTCGGCTTCCTCGACCCGCTTGGCGCCGATCAGCAGCGCGGCGAGCACCTGCAACGCCGGCGGCGAAGCCGGCTCGATGCTGTGCCAGGTCTTCGCCGCCTCGACGGCCAGCTCCGGCAGGCGCGCAAAATTCGCAACCTCGATCGCGCGCCGCGCCACGCGCGGGTCGCGGGTGCGCTTGGCAACCTCGACGTAGGTCTGCGCGGCGAGCTTGGCGTCGCCGCGCTGCAAGGCAATCTCTCCGAGCAGCAGGTCGTAAAGATTCGACTCGCTCAGCTCGAGCGCGGAGGGCGGCGGCACCGGCTGCGACAGCGTGCCGCAGGCCGCCAGCGAAACCGCGGCGAAAAGCAGGACCCGGGAGAGAAACGACAAGGGGTAGGACATCGGACTTCGACTCATCTTAGGTATATTTCAAGACAGACACAAGCTACAGGCCGCGCAGAATGCCGGAACTTCCCGAAGTAGAGGTGACCCGCCGCGGGCTCGAGCCGCAGCTCGCCGGCCGCGTCATTTCGGGCGTTGCGGTACGCCAGCCGCGCCTGCGTTGGCCGATTGGCCCCGAGGTGCATGCGCTCGCCGGCCGCACCGTGCGCGCGGTCCTGCGGCGCGGCAAGTATCTGCTGGTCGACTGCGGCGACGGCCACCTCATCGTCCACCTCGGGATGTCGGGCAGCCTGCGCGTTCTCGCGCCCGGCGTTCCGCCCGGCAAGCACGACCACTTCGATCTGCTGCTCGGCGACCGGCTGTTGCGGTTGCGCGATCCGCGGCGCTTCGGCGCGGTGCTCTGGACCGCGGCGGCGCTCGAGGCGCATCCGCTGCTCGCGCATCTCGGCGTCGAGCCGCTGTCGCGCTCGCTCAATCCGGCGCGCCTGCACGCGCTCACCCGGGGACACCGTACCTCGATCAAGCAGTTCCTGATGGACGGCCGGCGAGTGGTGGGCGTCGGAAACATCTACGCCAGCGAGAGCCTGTTTCGCGCCGGAATCAACCCGCGCCGGGCGGCGCGCCGCCTGTCGGTCGAGGAATGCCGCAAGCTGACCGAGGCGATCAAGCACACTCTGCGCGCCGCGATCCGCGCCGGCGGTTCGAGCCTGCGCGACTTCGTCGGGGCCGACGGCAACCGGGGGTACTTCCAGCAGCGTTACTGGGTTTATGACCGCGCCGGCGAACGCTGCCGACGTTGCCATGCGAACGTAAAACGAATCGTGCAGGGACAGCGCGCGACCTACTTCTGCCCGCGCTGCCAGCGTTAGCGCAGGGGTTTGGCTTTCTCCCGCAGGCGCTTTTCCACCGAGGGGTGCACGAATTTGGCTACGTCCCCCCCGAGCGAAGCGATCTCGCGCACCAGGGTCGCCGAGATGAACATGTGCTGCTCGGAAGGCGTGAGGAAAATCGTCTCGAAGTCCGGGTACAGGCTGCGGTTCATCCCGGCGAGCTGAAACTCGTACTCGAAGTCGGACACCGCGCGCAGGCCGCGCAGCACGACGCGCGCGCCGTGCTGGCGCACGAACTCGATGAGCAGGCCGGAGAAGCCCACCACCTGGACGTTTTTCAGCCCGCCGAGCACCTCGCGCGCCATCTCGACGCGCTCCTGCAGACTGAAAAAAGTGCGCTTCGCCTGGCTGTCGGCGACGGCGAGGATCAGGGAATCGAACAGCGTGCTCGCCCGGCGCACCAGGTCCTCATGGCCGCGCGTGAGCGGATCGAACGTTCCGGGGTAGACCGCCTTGATCATCGCTTCTCCAGCAGTTGATAACTTACCTGGCCCGCGCGCGATCGCCTCAATTCACGCCACGGCGCCGGCATTTCAAGCGACGCCGGCGCCTCGACGTATACCCGCCCGCCGTCGGCCAGCCGCGCCGGCAGCTGCTCCAGCACCGCGGCTAGCGCATTCTGCCTGAACGGCGGATCGAGGAAAACCACGTCGAATTTGTCGCGCGCATTTCTCAGATATTCGAAGGCATCTCCCAGCACCAGCTCCACCTGCTTTGCGCCTATGGCAGACAGAGCTTTCTTCAGTGACTCGAAAACCGCGCGGTCGTTCTCGACCATGACCACGCGCGCGGCGCCGCGCGACGCCGCCTCGAAGCCGAGCGCGCCGCTGCCGGCGAATAGATCCAGGCAGGCGAGGCCGTCGAGCCTCTGGCCGAGCCAGTTGAACAGGGTTTCGCGCACGCGGTCGGGCGTCGGCCGCAGCCCGGGACGATCGATGATGCTGAGTCGCCTGCCACGGTGCTCACCTGCAATGATTCTGATTTTTCCTTTGTTAGAATTCACCCATCCATGTTAGCAGCGCTTTCCTGGGCCGCGCGCCTCAAAGCAGGTCTCGCGCGCACGCGGGATGCTCTCAGTACGCCGGTTGCGGAGCTGTTCGCGCGCAAGGCGCTCGGCGATTCGTTCTACGAGGAGCTCGAAAGCGCGCTGTTGCAGGCCGATTGCGGCATCCCCGCGACGCAAGCGCTGCTCGCGTCGGTTCGCAAGCAGAAACCCGCCGACGGCGTGGCGCTGCGGCAGGCGCTCGAGAATGCGTTGGTAGAGCTCCTCTCGCCCTTGCAAAAAGAATTGCAGGTCGGCAGCGAAAGACCCTTCGTCATCATGATCGCCGGGGTAAACGGCTCGGGCAAAACCACCACGATCGGCAAGCTCGCCAAGTGGCTGCAATCGCAGGGCCGCAGCGTGCTGCTCGCCGCGGGCGACACCTTCCGGGCGGCAGCGCGCGCGCAGCTCGTCGAATGGGGCGCGCGCAATGCGGTGCCGGTCATCGCGCAGCAATCCGGCGATCCGGGCGCGGTGGTGTTCGACGCCCTCGGCGCTGCGCGCGCGCGCCGCTTGGACGTGGTGATTGCCGACACCGCAGGGCGGCTGGCGACCCAGCTGCATCTGATGGAGGAGATCCGCAAGGTGAAGCGGGTCGCCGCCAGGGTGCAGGAGGGCGCGCCGCACGAAGTGCTGCTGGTGCTCGACGCCAATACCGGCCAGAACGCCCTCGCGCAGGTGAAGGCGTTCGACGATGCGTTGGGTTTGACCGGATTGATTCTCACCAAGCTGGACGGCACCGCAAAGGGCGGCGTGGTCTGCGCCATCGCCCGGGAGCGGCCGATTCCTCTGCTGTTCATCGGGGTCGGCGAAGGCATCGACGATCTGCGGCCGTTCGTCGCGCGCGATTTCGCCGAGGCCCTGCTTGGTTAGCTTCTCGGCGGTGGCGAAGCGCTATCCGGGCGGGCAGACGGCGCTCCAGGATGTCAGCTTTACGCTCGAGCCGGGTACGCTCGCGTTCATCACCGGCCGCTCCGGGGCGGGCAAGTCGACGCTGCTCAAGCTGATCCCGGCGATCGAGCGCCCGACCTCGGGCTCGGTGATCGTCAACGGGCAGAACGTCGGCGCCCTCAAGCGCTCGGCGATCCCCTACCTGCGGCGCAACGTCGGGCTGGTGTTCCAGGACCAGAAGCTGCTCTACGACCGCAGCGTCTACGACAACGTGATTCTGCCGCTCGCTTTTTCGGGGCAGGCGCCGCGCGAGGCGGCGCGGCGCACGCGCGCCGCGCTCGACAAGGTGGGCTTGCTGGCGCGCGAGCGCTCCAACCCCATCCAGCTCTCCGGCGGCGAGCAGCAGCGCATCGCCATCGCGCGCGCGGTGGTGAACCGGCCGGGGCTGCTCCTGGCGGATGAGCCCACCGCGAATCTCGACGCCGAGTCCGCGGCGCGCATCATCGAGATCTTCGTCGCCTTCAATCAGGTGGGCGTCACGGTGCTGATCGCGACGCACGATCAGGCGCTGGTGGAGCGCTTCGGGAAAAGAGTCCTCCATCTGGAGGGAGGGCGCATCCGGTGACCGCCTGGCTGCACCAGCACCGCCGGGCGATCGGCTCGGCGCTGACGCGCTTCTTCAGGACCGCGGGACTGCTCAGCGCGCTCGTGATCGGCGTCGCGCTCGCGCTCCCCGCCGGAGGCTACGCGCTGCTCGAGGGCCTGCGCGCTCTCGGCGCGCGCCTCAGCTTCGAGCCGCAGATCTCGGTGTTCCTGCGCGCCGGCATCAGCATCGCGGAGGCCGAGGCGTTTGGCAGCGCGCTCAAGGCGGACCGGCGGATCAGCCGGGTCCGCTTCGTGCCGCGCGAGGAAGCGCTCAAGGAGCTGAGCGCGGTTCCCGGCATGCCGGAAGTCATCGCGGCGCTCGGGCGCAATCCGCTGCCCGATGCGTTCGTCGTGAACGTAAAGGAGGACGCGCTCGAGGCGCTCGCCGCGGAGCTGCGCAAGCGGCCTGGCGTCGCGCACGTGCAGGCGGACACCGTCTGGGCGCGCCGCCTGGCGGCGCTCGCCGGGATCGGCCGGCTCGGGTTATGGCTGCTCGCCGCGCTGCTCGGAGTCGGGCTGGTTGCAGTCATCTTCAACACGATCCGGCTGCAGGTTCTGACACAGCGCGAGGAGATCGAGATCCTGAAGCTCATCGGCGCTACCGATGCCTTCATCCGCCGCCCCTTTTACTACCTGGGCCTGCTGCAGGGGCTTGCCGGGGGCCTGGTGGCGCTCGGCATCGTCGGCGGTGGGCTCGCGCTGCTGAACCGGGAAGTACTCACCCTGTCCGAATCGTACGGCTCGGGTTTTCGCTTCGCCTTTCTGCCGCCGGGGGATGCCGCTGCGATCGTCGCTTTCGCGGCCTTGATCGGCTGGCTCGGGGCTTACCTCTCAGTCGCAAAGCATCTGCGCGAGATGGACCCGGACTAGGAATTTCAAAGAGAATTCAATACCTTGCAATTCATAGATGTAAGCGTACACTTACTTGTAGAGCCATGTATTACAAGTGAAATCATGGAACTGACCGACTTCTTAGCACTCTAATACGGCGACTGCTAAAATTTGCTCACGGAGGAACTGAACCATGCAAGCGACGCTGACCTTTCCCGGAGCGGCCCCGGTGCCGATGCCCACGGGCAGCCTGGAGGCCTACATCCAGACGGTCAGTCGCTTCCCGATCCTGAGCGCGCAGGAGGAACAAAATCTCGCGCGCCGTTATCGCAAGCATGAGGATCTGGAAGCGGCGCGCCAGCTGGTCGTGTCCCACCTGCGGCTGGTAGTCGCGGTGGCGCGCGGTTATCTCGGCTACGGCCTGCCGCATGCCGACCTGATCCAGGAGGGCAACATCGGCCTGATGAAGGCGGTGAAGCGCTTCGATCCGGAGCGCGGCGTGCGCCTGGTGTCGTTCGCGATCCACTGGATCAAGGCCGAGATCCACGAGTACATCCTGCGCAATTGGCGGCTGGTGAAGGTTGCGACCACCAAGGCGCAGAGGAAGCTTTTCTTCAACCTGCGCTCCATGAAGCGCGGCCTGGCGCCGCTCACCGAGGACGACGTCGAGCGGGTCGCGACCGAGCTGCGCGTCAAGCCAGAGGAAGTCCGCGAGATGGAAACCCGGCTGTCGGGCCAGGAGCTCGCGTTCGACGCCGACGAGAGCGATGACGAGGCTTACGCCCCGGTGCACTACCTCGCCGACAACGACGCCGAGCCGTTTCGCGTCCTCGAGGCCAAGGAATCCGAAGAAGTGCGCGCCGCCAGCCTCGACCAGGCGATGAAGAGCCTCGATCTGCGCAGCCGCCGCATCATCGAGGCCCGCTGGCTGCGGGAAAAAGACGCCGCCACGCTGCACGACCTCGCCGCCGAGTTCAAGGTCTCGGCCGAGCGCATCCGCCAGATCGAGACCAAGGCGCTCGAGAAGATGCGCAAAGTGATGAGCGACTCCGGCGGTTTGCGGGTACTTCCGGCACCCGCCGCGAATTAAAGCCTCGCCGGTATTTCTCCATGGCGGCCGCCTCGCGCGGCCATTCTTGTCTGAAGAATAGCTTTGACAGCCCTGGGGGGCTCGTCTAAAACATCGGCCTATCTCTGATCCGGCCGGGGGGCGGTTTGGAGCCCGAGTCGATCCAGGTACTTCTGGTCGAGGACAACGCAAGCGACGCCGAGCTCGTCGAGCGTCTGCTCGCTCCCTGCAGCAGTCCATGCTTCAAGGTCACCCGCACGGCCAGCTTATCTGCGGCGCTGCCGATCGCCCTGCAGGGGGGCTGCGACGTCGTGCTGCTCGATCTATCGTTGCCCGACTCCCTGGGGATGCCGAGCCTGCGCGAGCTTGCGCTCACCGTGCCACGCATGCCGATCGTGGTCTGGACCGGTCTCGACGACGATCCGGCCGCCATCGAAGCGATGCAGCACGGTGCGCAGGACTACCTGGTGAAGGGCCGGCACGATGGCGCGCTGCTGGGGCGCTCGCTGCGCTGCGCGATCGAGCGCAAGACCTTCGACGCCCACCTGGCGGAGCTCGCCTACTACGACCAGCTCACGGGTCTCGTGAACCGCACGCTCTTCAACGATCGCCTCGGCCATGCCCTCGCCCGCGCCCGGCGCGCCGGCCGCCGGGTGGCGCTGATGTTCATCGACCTGGATGAATTCAAGACGGTCAACGACACCCTGGGCCACGACGCGGGCGACAACGTCCTGCGGCAGGTCGCGGAGCAGCTGCGCGGCTCGGTGCGCCAGACTGAGACCGTGTCGCGCCTCGGCGGCGATGAGTTCACCATCCTGCTCGAGCCGGTCGACGACGCATCGAGCGCGAGCACCGTGGCGGAAAGGATCATTGACCGGCTGCAGAGGCCCGTAAGCCTTTCCGAGGGGCAAATCCGGGTCACTTCGAGCATCGGCATTGCCTTGTTCCCCGACCACGCCTCGGACGGCAGTACGCTATTGCGCCGCGCCGACGCCGCCATGTTCCGCGCCAAATGCCTAGGCCGGAACAACTTCCAGTTCTACACTGCGAGCTAGGCGCGTAGCAGCGCCGTCATTTCCTCTGATGGCAGCGGCTTGCTGAACAGGTAGCCCTGCATCTGGTCGCAACGCAGCAGCCTCAGCACGTTCGCCTGCTCTTCGGTTTCCACGCCCTCCGCGACGACCTTTAAGCGCAAGGAATGCGCCAGGGTGATCATCGTCTGCACCAGCGTCATCGTATCCGGATCCTTCAGCATGGTAATGATGAACGAGCGGTCGATCTTGAGCGTTTCGACGGGCAGCCTTGCCAGGTAGGCGAGTGAGGAATACCCGGTACCGAAATCGTCGATAGCGATCCTTACGCCGAGCCCGCGCACCGAAAGCAGCTTCTCGATATTGCGCTGGATGTCCTCCATGATCAGGCTTTCGGTGATTTCCAGATCGATGCCCGTCGGAGCGACGCCATCGATGATCGCGCCTTCCACCACGCCGACGAAGTCGCGCTGCCGCAGCTGGATCGCCGATACGTTCACTGCAACCCGGGGCGGCTTGAGTTTTTGCTCGACCCAGCCGCGGTGGTCAAGCGAAGCACGCTTGAGGGCCCACGAACCAACCGGCAGGATCAACCCCGTCTCCTCGAGAAGCGGTATGAAGTTCATCGGCGGCACCAGGCCGAGGTCGGGACTTTGCCAGCGGATCAGCGCCTCGAGGCCGACAATTCTGCGGCCCTCAAGCTCGACTTTCGGCTGGTAATGCAGAACGAACTCCTCGTTGTCGAGTGCTAGCCGGAGCTTGTTTTCGAGGCTCAGTTTCCCGGCCACCCGCTCGGTCATCTGCTGCGTGTAGAAAAGATATTTTTCGCCGCTTGCTTTTGCGTTCTTCAGCGCCGCTTCGGCATTTTTGAACAAAATGTCAGCTTCGGCGCCGTCATTGGGGAACATTGCGATCCCGGATCTGACGGCGACCCTGAGCTCGGTGCCGCCGACGGTGAAGGGTTCGCCCTCCACCCGCGCGCCCCCTTCCTCGATGATCCGCGCGATCTTCTCTTCTTGCGCCACTTCGGGGATCATCACCGCGAAGTGATCGGCACTGATGCGCGCAACACGATTCGAATCACCCGCCAGCTCCGTCACTCGCTTCGCCATCTGCTTGAGCAACTCGTCGCCGGCCTGGCGGCCGAGCGTATCGTTGATGATCTTGAACCGCTCGATGTCGGCGATGACCAGCGCGAACTTTCGCTGCTCGCGGCTCGCCGTGCGCACGGCCTGTGTAAGCCGATCCATGAGAAGCGTGCGGTTGGCGAGGCCGGTGAGCGAATCGTGGTAGGCGAGATACTCGAGCTTGTCGGTCTTCGCCATGTGCTCGAGCGCAAACGCGATGTCGGCTGCCAGCTCCAGCAGCAGCTTCATCTCGTCCTGATCGAAGTAGCCGATCTCGACGGCGTACAAGGCGAGCACCGCAACCGGCTCTCCAGCGACGATGAGAGGCAGCATCACCAGGGAATGAAATCCCCGCTTTCGCGCCTCCTCTTTGAGAAGAACTCTCGAATCCGTCGCCATGTCCTCGACGACGATCGCCCGCCGTCCAATGACCGCCTGTCCCGCCAGCCCATACATCGGATCTGTTTCTTTCAAGCCGAGCGGCATGAGGTCGATGTAGTACTGCCCGCCCCCCTGCCAGGCGACCGGCTTGAGGCGCATCGCTTCCTTGTCCACCACCGCAATCCAGGAGGAAACGAACCCTCCGGCGTCGACCGCCAGCCGGCAGCTTTCGCTGAAAAGCTCTTGCCTGTCCCGCACGCGGACGATGAGCGAATTGATCCCGCTCAGCACGGCGTAGACGCGGTTCAGGCGCTTCAGGCCGGCTTCGCTTTCCCGCAACGCCCGCTCCGATGCGATCCGCTCCCGGATATCGCGCGAGATCGCTGCAATCAGCCAGGTGTCGCCCGAACGAAAGACGTGCCGTGTGGATTCGAAAGGCAGGTGCGAGCCGTCCTTGCACCGGTAGTGGCTACGCATGCCGCTCGTCGACGATTGCCCCTTGATCAGCTCGTCGTACGCTTTTTCCAGCTCCTTCTGCGTCACCGGCAGAATATCCTGGGGGCCCATGCGCAGCAGCTCTTCCTTGGCATAGCCGAGCAGCTTGCAGGCAGTCTGGTTGACGTCGACATGGCGCATCGTGGCGCGGTCGATGATGAGGACCATGTCCGCCGAGTTGTCCAACGCCAGGCGGAAGCGCCGCAGCTCCTCCTCGCCGCGCTTGCGCTGCGTGATGTCGCGAATGGACGCCGTGAACATCGGCTTCGCGCCCGACTTGATCGGCACGATCGCCAGCTCGACCGGGAATTCCGCGCCGTCCGCGCGCAAGGCGTATAGCTCGAGGCGTTTGCCCAGAACCGGGCCTTCGCCAGTGGCGAGATAGTGGGCGAAACCGCGGCGGTGCGCATCGCGAAAGCGAGGCGGAATGATCAATTCTGCAATTGCTCTGCCCAGCGCTTCTTCGCGCTTGAAACCGAACGTCGCCTCCGCCGCAGGATTGAACTCGACGACATTTCCGTCGTGGTCGATGGTGATAAGGCAATCCAGCGACGATTCCAGAATCGCGCCCTTCAGGCCCTCGCTCTGGCGAATCGCCTCAGCGGCGCGCTTCTGCGCGGTCGTGTTCTGCATTGTGTTGAACCAGCGCGCCGGGCCTTCGGATTCGCGCGCCGGTATGAGCTCCATCAACTGCCGCACATGAATCCATTCGCCCTCGGGACGGCGCAGCCGGTATTCGACAAACCCCCGGGTTCCCTTGGCGGCGGCCTCTATGCTCGTCGCGCGGAACACCTGGCGGTCCTCGGGATGCACCAGCTCCAGCCACTCGCGCGTGGTTCGCGGCACTGCCGACGACTCTGCTCCGATGAGTTGCGGCAGAGTTTCGGACCAGCTTTCGAACGAGCCGTCCGGCCTGGTGATGACGTGCGCAAGCTGCGCCATGGCCTGCGCACGGCGCAGCCCCGCCTCGCTCTCGCGCAAGCCCCGCTCGGCATCGCTGCGCGCCTTGA
>WNGH01015629.1_pt1 | contig 14831 bp, 12 predicted proteins | sample 5400631 | NCBI WGS metagenome assembly WNGH01 (sample SAMN13153373, study PRJNA577476) | soil metagenome | isolation source: 115 cm soil or saprolite under Garry oak tree replicate 1 | place: USA:California | collected 2016-06-15
CTGGCCGCTACCTTACGCTGACCTTTCCCGATGTGCACCATACGCGACTACGCGCCCGCTTTGACGGCAGAGAATTATACGGGAGCGGTCTGAGTACTCGCTCTTGTGCTGCGGACAAGTGGGTGCACGTCGCTGGACGCCTGAACTATGACCACTTGGAGCTAACCCTGACCCGTCCCCAGGAAACACCCGTGCCTACTCTCGTTCTCAGTGGGACACAGGCAACTGGCTCGGCTCCACGCTCGCCTGCCTCCCCCTAAGATGTAACAAGGAGTTCTCATGCGCCTGGAGAACGCGCTTTTGCTCCCCACGGTGGAGATTGCGGTCATTATCGCCGCCTCGCGGCTTTTGGGGGTAGGGTTTCGCCGTCTCCAGCAGCCCCAGGTTATCGGCGAGATCCTCGCGGGGATTCTTCTGGGGCCCTCTTTCCTGGGATGGGTAGCGCCTGAGATGGCAGCGACGCTTTTTCCGCCGCAGGCCCTCCCCTCGCTCAAGATGCTCAGCGAGTACGGCGTGCTCTTTTTCATGTTCCTGGTGGGATTGGAATTGGACCCAACCCTCCTGCGTGGGCGTGGGCATGCGGCAGTGGTCATCTCGCATGTCAGTATCATTGCGCCCTTCTTCTTAGGCGCGCTCCTGGCCCTGTTCCTCTATACCAGACTCTCTTCAGACGCTGTGCCGTTTACTAATTTTGCCTTATTTCTGGGGGCCGCCATGTCCATTACGGCGTTCCCCGTACTCGCGCGTATCCTGATTGAGCGCGACCTGCTGAAGACCAAGGTCGGCGCGGTGACCCTCACCTGTGCGGCGGTCGATGACGTAACGGCCTGGTGTCTGTTGGCCTTCGTCGTGGCGACGGTCCGGGCCGCGGGACTGCACCAAGCCCTCATAACGGTGGGGTTGGCGCTGCTCTATATCAGCGCCATGTTTTTTCTGGTTCGTCCACTCCTCAGTCGCTTTGGCTCCCTGTATGAACACTCAGGGCGCCTCTCTCAGAACCTGGTAGCAGTGGTGTTTGTCCTGGTGCTGAGCAGCGCAGTAGTGACCGAACTCATCGGCATTCATGCCATCTTTGGGGCCTTTATGCTGGGCGCGATGCTGCCCAAGCGGGGCGGCTTTGTGCGGGAACTGACAGAGAAGGTCGAAGACTTTGCTGTGGTCTTTCTCTTGCCCATCTACTTTGCCTACACAGGGTTGCGCACCCAGATGGGACTCCTCGATAGCGCCGACCTCTGGTTGTTCTGTCTCCTGATCATCGGGGTCGCCACGCTAGGGAAGTTTGGTGGGAGCGTTATAGCCGCCTTGACCACCGGGCTTGGCTGGCGGGAGGCCGCGGCCCTGGGAGTGTTGATGAACACCCGGGGCCTCATGGAACTCATTATCCTCAACATCGGCCTTGACCTCGGCGTCATCTCGCCTGCCCTCTTTACCATGATGGTGCTGATGGCCATTGTCACCACAGTTATGACTACCCCTGCGCTGGCAGCCCTTTATTCTCTCGAGCGGTTGCGCGCTGACCTGCTGGAGCCCACAGCTGGTGCGGCAGGCACGCCGGTCTTGGTGCCGGTTGCGTTGGCGAGCTCGGGGCCGGCTCTGCTGGATATGGCGGCCGCCTTGGCAGAAGGTGACACGCCACAGATTTATGCGCTCCACCTCGGACGGCCCCTCGAACGTGGGACGCTCGGCGCGCGGCTGCTCCAAGCGACCCCCTCAGAGCGCGAGGCACTGGGGCCCCTGCTCGCTCATGCCCAAGCGCACGGGCTGGAGGTACACCCGTTGGTGCTGGTGAGCCGCACTCCCGGGGCGGATATCTGCGATGTGGCGCGGGCCAAAGGTGCGGGGCTCATTATCATGGGTTGGCATAAGCCGGTCTTTAGTCAGGCGATGCTGGGAGGCACTGTCCACCAGGTGATGCAAGGAAGCACGGCGGACGTAGCCGTCTTCATCGATAGAGGAGGTCCCTTTCCTCCCCGGCGCATCCTCTTACCGTATACCGGCACTGTGCATGACCGCGCGGCGCTCACCTTGGCCTCTCGTTTAGCTCGCCGCGGTGGCGCACAGGTAACGTTGCTGCACGTCGTCCGCCCGGGACGCGCGCAGCCGCGCCTGGAACAAGAAGTCCACAGTGTGCTCGCCCAGGAGTTTCCTGAACCCACAGGCGGTTGTACTCGGCTTGTGGTCGTGGAATCTACTCGTCCAGTGGAGACCGTGCTCCAGGAAGCTACCGGTTATGACCTCACCATGCTTGGGGTAGGGGAAGAGTGGCAACTCGAACCCCACGTCTTTGGGCTGCGGCCCGAGCGGATTGCCGTACATTGTCCCTCTTCGCTGCTCATCGTGCGGACCCGGGCGCAAGCCATGCCATACCCCACGCCGGTGAGCCAGGCCCTGCCCAGGAGCCTGCGCGCCGGCTTCCCGCATTGACCATCTGTTTCCCCCCGTGCTAATCCCTTTTGTTATGCTTGATAAGATTCTCATGGGCACCTCGCGTGTCGTCGTTCCTGCCTTGCTTCTCCTTTTCTCCTCTGCCTGTAGTGCTTCCCGCTCGGCATTGCCACCACCTATGGTGCCTCCTGCGGTCTCCACTTCCCCAGTCTTCAAGATCCCCGGTGAACCGGTGGTATTGACCCCAGCCGAGAAGGCGCTTGGCTATTTTCTCAAGGCCCAGGTGGCGATTGAGCAGGGGGACCAGGACACTGCGCTGCAGGAGCTAGAGCAAGCGGTGGCAAGCGACCCGGACTCCCCCTTCTTACGCCTGCGCCTGGCGACGCTCTACGTGCGCAAAGGCAAGGTTGCTGAAGCCCTGGAGCATTGCCAGCAAGTGGTCGCCCAAGAACCGGACAATGACGAGGCCCAACTGCTGTTGGCCGGGCTGCTGTCTTCCACCAACCGGGAAGAAGAGGCGGCCAAAGTCTACGAGGCGGTGCTGACGCGCGCCCCCAAGAGCCAGGAACCGTATCTGTACCTTGGCACTCTCTATGCCAAGCAGGGCAAATTTGAGCAGGCCATTGCCGTGCTCAACAAGCTGGTCGAGCTGCGTCCCCGCTCGATCCTGGGGTATTATTATCTCGGTCAGGTCTACGCCACAGCCAACCAGCTTGACAAGGCAGAGACCTATTACCAGCAAGCGCTCAAGTTGAACCCTCAGTCCGAACTGGTCCTGCTTGACCTCGCCTTGGTCTATGAGATGCAGAAGAAGCCTGAGCGCGCGATAGAAATCTACCAGAAAGCGTTGGCCCTCAACCCCCAAAGCGTGCAGGTGCGCAAGCGCCTGGGCGGCTTCTACCTGGGCCAGAAGAAGTTCGACGAAGCGCTCCTGCAGTTCCGCGAACTGGAAAAGATTGAGGCCGACCCGCAGGAGACCCGGCTGAAGATCAGCCTGATCTATCGCGAGAAAGGGGAACTCGCCAAGGCGATCACCGAGTTAAACCTGGTCCTGAATGCCCAGCCCGAGAACGACCGCGCCCGGTATTTTCTCGGGGCAGTCTATACGGAGGCCAAAGAGGACGATAAGGCCATTGCTGAGCTCTCGCGCCTGCAACCCGGCTCGGACTATTTCGCCGATGCCCGCCTGTACCTGAGCTACATCTACCAGCGCCAGGGCAAGCTGGACCAGGCGATTACTGAAGCCGAGCAGGCCCTGACCGTGAAAAAAGACGACCTCGATCTGCTCGGGTTCCTCGCCGCGCTCTACCGGGAGAAGGGCGACCACGCGCGGGCCATCGAGATCCTCAAACAGATGGTGACGCTCGCGCCCGAGAACGACCAGTATCACTTTACCCTTGGGGCAGTCTACGACGAAGTCAAAGACAAACCGAGCTGCATTGCGCACATGCAAAAGGCGATCGCGCTGAACCCGAAGAACGCGGCCGCGCTCAACTACCTGGGGTACACGTGGGCTGAGCAGGGCACGCGCCTGGACGAGGCCGAGAACCTGATCCGCCGGGCGTTACAGGTCGAGCCCGATGACGGCTTCTACATCGATAGCCTGGGCTGGGTCTACTATCAACGCGGCGACTATGCCAAGGCGGTAGAACATCTGGAGCGGGCGGTCGAGTTGGTCGGTGACGACCCCACCGTCATCGAACACCTCGGCGATGCGTACGAGAAGGCTGGCCGGACTATGGATGCCTCCCAGGCGTACCGCGAGGCTTTGGCGCATGCCAAGGAGGCGGACCAGATCCAGCGTCTACGCACTAAGATCGACACTCTCAGCAGCGACCGCAAGACGAGCGACAAAGAAATCTGAGACCCCTCGTGGAAGGTGGAATGCGGATTGCGGAATGATGTGAGCTGTACGCTTGTCTGTTACTGGTGCGATTGCAAGGTAGCATGAATTGCTGGTCTGCCGGACTCCGGACTCCAGACTCCGGACTTCGGACTTTTGCCTCGGCCTTCATTCTCATTTTTTCTGCCTGTCTCGGTGGCTGTGCCGTCCGCCGTCCCCCCCAGCCTGCACCGCCTCCTGTTGCCTTACCGTCTGCCCAGGAGCTTCTTACCAAGCTTGACGCCCGCCGCCAGTCTCTGACCAGCCTGCGCGGCTTGGCCCGGGTGGTGTATACAGATCCGCACGAGAGAGGCACAGCCAAGCAGGCAGTAGCCGTGGTGGCGCCGGACCAGTTCCGCCTAGAACTGTTCTCGCCGATCGGCATTATGTCGCTCATCACTTGTGATGGCCGCGCCCTGGCCGCTTATTTCCCCCGGGAAAAGACCATCTACCGCGGCGCGGCGACCCCGCTGAATGTGGCCCGCTTTACCCGGGTCATGCTCTCAGCCCGTGATATCGCCAGCCTGCTGCTCGGGCTGCCGCCGGTTCTCCCCCTGGATAATGTGGCAGGCACGGTCGGTTTCGATGCGGACAGGGGGTGGGTTCGCCTTGACTTCCCCTTGCCTGGGGGCAGCACCTTTGTTCTCTGGTTCGCTCAGCAGACTCTACTGCTGACGCGGTGGGAAATGCTGGCCAGTGACGGCACTCTACTCGCGCGTGTGAGTCTCGCCGATTATCGTCGGGTCAACGGCCAGGATTTTCCCTTTGAGATCGCGCTCTCCGATCCGCAAGGCAAACAGGAGGCCTCAGTCTACTATGAACGAGTCGAGTTGCCCCCGCACCTGCCAGATTCGCTCTTTACCCTCGCGCCGATCGCCGGGGCGCAAGAGGTCGACGTGGATGCCTTGGCCGTAGAGTAGGGGTGCTGCGTGCCCTGCCTCTGAGGTGGGACAAGCCCATTGGTTCCAACTTACTCAAACTTTATGGGTTGAGAGGGCTGTCGGCACATTGTGAACGGGGTCTTGTAATCATCGATCATTTCCCGTTCGTGCTGAGCCTATCGAAGCACGAAGCCTCTTTTTCAGCGCCCTGTTAGATCGTGAGAGTCGTGCCGTCAAACTTGGTCAACGAGAAGCCGCCAAAGTCCTCTGTGCCAGCGACGGTTCAACCACCGTCTGTAATGCTGTCCCAGGGGAACCCCAGACCGAGGTCTGTGGTGATGGTATCGACGGGGACTGTGATGGGACTGATCCGGTCTGTTTGACCTCAGTGAGGGAGTCATGAATCCAGTTGTATTGAGGAAGCGCATCGATATTGATGCGTTAATTCGAAAAGAAGCCATCAGTAAAAAGCAAAGAGATGAATCAAAGCAATTTCCATATAAGCTCGTGGTCAAGGAGATTCATTGGAAGGATAAAGACAGGGTTGATATTCGCCCTTATTATCGAGAAGATTGGTTGGATGAAACGATAGAGTTATCGGTACCGCAAAGGCAGCATGGATAGCCGATGTTTGCATGAAGAGAACAGCGTGATAATGAAACTGCCAAAAAGTGCGCTGACTATCTCTCTTATTATGCTCCTTTGCTCAGCTCTCCCCTGTTGGGGATTTGCGGACAAGGGGGTGGAGGTTGAAAATTCGGAGGAAATGCATGGAAACAAGATTTTTGCTGAAAAGAGCAATTGCTAGTGGTATTTTTGTGTTCTCTTGCTTATTCTCGCTGTTGACCTCGCCCTCTGAGGTTAATGCCAAAAGGTTTGCTTCTGATGTCCCAAAAGAGGCTCAGATAAAGATGTTAGAATTAGAGAACATTGTTGGCATCAGTGTATATACCGGAATCATAAGTAAATCATACACCGATTATATGATTGACAGATTGTTAGATGCGCTAGACAGTCAGTATATTGATGTTAAAATGAGATCTCTGGACCTGCTTATAGAAATAATAAAACAAATCAATATACCAAATGTAGTTATTGAGAAAAAAATAAAGCCCGCTGTTGATTTTTTAATTGAAAAGCATATTAGCTCTCCTGCGGAACCAGACATTGCGCTTATCCAGAACGCTAAACGTGCACTCTGGCATATAGAGGTTAGGGAGCTCTCTGACAACAAGGAAAGGTTAAAATTTTTGCAAGATAATCTAGAGAATACAGAAAATGGCTATTATTACCTCTTTGAGGCTATGGATTATCTTGTTGCAATAGGAAATGATAGGGCCAGGGAAATTTTAGAGGAAAAATTAAAAGAGGATGCGAAACATAGTAAGTCTCAGAAGATCGCAGATAGGCTCTTGGTGAGCATAGAGAAGATAAAGGTTATCCAGAGGCTAGAAAATTTAGAAGCTGTCAGTAGAACGCAAGAATTAAAAGATTTAATCTCTAAGCGGAAAGAAGAGAAGGGTTTTTCCAGTAGCAACATATTAATCTGGCTGATAAGGCAGTTAGAAAAGATTAATGATCCAGCAGCCATTCAGGCATTAAGGGATATTTGGCAAGATGACAAATATGAGCTTGAGTACCGTAATGAGGCACAGGAAGGTTTAATCCGGCTCAAAGCAATAAAGCCAGAGGAAGAAAAAATGTTCTTTTTTGCTGACTGATTATTACATCATTTGCTTGAGTTTTAGATGAGTCGATTGTGTATGAGAATTGGCTAGAACTGCGGTATGGAGGCGAAGTTGGCCAGCGGAGACTCTGACGGGGATGGCATCCCCGACGGTGTGGAGCGTGCGAACGGGCTTGGACCCGAACAATCCGCTGAATGGGTTTGCCGACCCCGACGGCCTGACCACCGAGCAGGAACTGAGGGACTTTGGCACTAACCCCTGGGTGGCTGATACCGACGGCGATGGCATCCGGGATGGGTTGGAGATTATGACTGACATTATGGGCGGCCCCAGCCTTATCGTAGCCCGGCTCTCTCTTCACGACGAACTCAACCTCAAGCCCTTCTTCGACCTCATTGAAGTCCAGCCCCGTCTCCAAATCGGTGAAATGGAAGAAATAGTCCCGGCCATCGCCCGCATGGATGAAGCCGAAGCCGCGCTCCGTCACTTTCTTCTTGACAATACCGCTCAGTACTTGCCCGAGCTTGCCACTGCCATTGCCGTCGGCGGGAGTTCCCACCTCCAGGTGGGAACTCACGAACTCCTGCTGAGCATCCTGCTTCTGGCTGGCAAACTCCGCTCGACACACATCGCAAAAAAACTTCTGTCCCTTGCGCGGGTGAAAGGTGGTCCACACTCTCTTGTCACCCAGGTGCGTCGGCGATTGACATTCCAGTTGGTGGCGTTCGTATTTCAGTTCGAGCCGGTGGAGCAAATGGTCCAACCAGATGATGTCGAAGTCTTTGACTCTGGCCTCGTCGCGCGGGTCAGCAAAGTCCGGGGCGCAACTCCCTTGGATGCTGGCGATGGCCACCCGTTTGCCCAGGCGACGGACGTGCTGCAAGACGGGCTTGAAGTCCTGATCCCCGATCACGGCAATGGCCACGTCGTACACATAGGGAATCGCGGCGTAGTACAGCATAGCTGTGGCCAGCGCAATGTCCACGCATTTTTCTTTGGGCTCGAACGGGTCCTTGGGGTCCCGATCGACCCGCCGTAACCGCCGGCCCTTGAAGTTGACCGGGAAGATCTCGAGCTCGTAGTGGTATTCCTCCTTCAGCATCGAGAAGAAGTCTAACCGGCGTTGCACGGCATCGTCATCGCGCAGGTCATAGTTCGAGGCATAACTGCCAAACAGGTAGGTGCGCACCACATCGACCTCCACCCCGCCCAGTTGCTTGTTGACCTCCTCAGCCAGGACCTTGGGCAGCCAGCCAAAATCGACCTGAAAGTCCCCTTTCCCGTATAACTCGGCGAGCTTCGGGGTGTTGGAGTAGAGCCAGGTCCCATCGATAAACAACATGATCTTTATCATGAGCGCGTGTCCCTGAGTGGTTACAATCCTGGTTTTTTCGGCTCAGCAGCCGCCTCTCTCTTAAAAACGAGAGCAACCGCCCGCTGGGAGACCGCGTAGCGTTTGTCTGTCCAGTGAGGCAAGCGTTCCGACTGCTCCAGTACCCAGTCCGGATAGACGTCATCCGTATTGATATGGGTCCCTCCCTGCATAGGCAGCAGCACGATCGCATCAGCCCCCACCTCGCAGGCATTTGCCTTGATGAGCGCCTGCATCTTTTCCGCCATCTCGGCAGAACCGCCGTACGATACCACCTGAGCAAAGATCTCATAGGGCTCCGATGGGGGAGCGTTGAGCACCCGCAGTTTACAGTTCGGCGGGCGCGCGTCAGGATAGATCGGCGCGGTTCGCTCGACAAATGCCACCGGTGGGTAGAGGCGAACCAATCCACACCCGGCCACGAGATTAACGCCCAGCACAAGCAGCCAGCAGCCAGCAGCGCGCATCTGTCCTTCTCTCTCTCCGGCTCGTCGATTCCGCAGGGGTTGAAGCCGGAACATAAAATAGACCGCGCGCCGGTGTGGTGCAACACGACCTTAACTTGCATAAATTTTGCCCACTGTGGACGAAATCCATGCTTGTTCTGTAGGCAAGACTATTGGCACTCTCCAGCCCTCCTGCTCGGTCTTTTCCTCGGAGTGTGTGTGAAAACTAACAGGACTGTTGTGATAGCGTGCCATGATGACACCACGCCGCGTACTAGAACCTGGAGGTAGAATAGACCAAAGGTTTCAGTCTTTCCCAGAGATTGTTTATTCCTATAGTCCAAATTCTTTGCAATTCCGGGCAAAAATGCTGCTGGGACCTTTTTGTCCAGAGGGATTGACTGGGGAGATTGACACTTTCCCGCCTCTCTGACGCAGGCTTCCTAAGCCTCCGTTTTGCTTAGCGAATCGCTGTTTTCTCCGGTAGTTGTGTAGCGGGTACTGTCCGGTCCTCCATACAGCCCGGGCTACCCTAAAGCCGCGCAGTTACCGACCCCATAGAGATAATATGTAGACAGATCGGGCACTTCCTCCACAGTGCTGGATGCGGCACGGGTTTTGTGCTGGGGGAGTGTCCTGTGGAAAGTCGCAGGCAGGTTAAGAAAGTGTCTACATTGAGAGACATTACCGCACCCCGCTTTTGTCAATTTTCCATCGGACATAGTGGGATCTTTATGGCATGTTTATTGCTCATAAAATACAGTGGCGAAAAAGGAGCAACTCAGATGATTGATCACACACGAAAAGGTATGCGATGCCGGGTGATCCGGTTCATTCGCACGGTGGAAGGGGACCTACGTAGAGATGCCCAGGGTACGATCCGCTACGATATAGAGAATCTAGACCGGCGTCTGGTGTTGGTCGAGTGGGATCAAGGCTTCATCGTACCAGTTTTCCCTCATGAGATAGAGGTGTTCCCCCTGGACGACTTACGGGTGTAAAAGTTGCGTCTCAGCCCATGTGGGGCTGTATGGATCCGACCCGTGCAAGGGCTTGATCAAAGGAGCTACTACGCTTTTACAGGTGGTCAAGCCTTGAGCAGGGTACGGGCGATCACCCATCTATGCACCTCGGTTGGCCCCTCAAAGATCCGCATCGGCCGTAGCCTCCGATAGATAAACTCCAGGGGCAGCTCCTTGGACATTCCCATCCCCCCATGCATCTGCATAGCGCGGTCGGCTACCCGAGTGGCCATCTCGGTGGCAAAGACTTTCAACATGGAGGCCTCTTGGCGCACGTCCGCGCCGTGGTCGAATTTCCAGGCTCCGTGGTAGGTCATCAATCTGGCGGCGTGGATGTCAGTTGCGGAGTCAGCGATGAACCACTGGATCGCTTGGCGGTCAGCTAGGCGCTGACCGAAGGTCACCCGCTGTTTAGCGTAGTCCACCATCATGTCCAGGCAGCGCTGGGCCAGCCCCACACACCAACTGCCGATTTCCAGCCGGCGCACGGTGAGGCGCAACTGCATCGGCGCAAATCCCTGCCCCACCTGACCCAGCACCTGGGAGTCAGACAGGGTCATGTCTTCGAACACGAGCTCCCAGGGCGCATGACCGCCGATCACTGGGATCTGGCGTTGCAGGATCAAACCGGGGGTCCCCTTATCCACCAAGAAAGCGGTAATACCACCCCGGGCGCGCTTCTCTTTGTCCGTCAGCGCCATAACGATGATAAAGTCAGCAAGGTGAGCGCGTGAGATCCAGATCTTGCGGCCATTGATCACCCACTGATCGCCTGTTTTGACGGCCGTTGTCTGCATGGCGGCTGGGTCCGAACCGGCGCCGGGTTCGGAGATGGCGATAGCCGAGCGTTTCTCGCCGCGGGCGTAGGGCAGGAGATAGCGCTCGCGCTGCGCGGGGGTACAGGTCTGCAGGAGCATATGGAGATTAGGCGCGTCCGGCGGGAAGGTAAACGGGGTGATCGTCTTGTACAGCTCTTCGGTTGCCAGACATTTGGGGAGGGCACCAAGGTTCAGGCCTCCGAACTCCTCAGGCACGTCCAGCCCCCACAACCCGGCCTCTCTGGCCTTGGCGAGCAGACGTTCCTCGGCCTCGGCCGGGAGCAGTTCGTCTCCGGCCAGCCCCTGCGTGTCGCGTTGGAGCACCACCGGTTCGAGCGGTAGCAGTTCTTGCCGCACAAATCGGCGCACTGTGTCCTGCAACAGACGATGTTCCTCGAGGAGTTCGAAATCCATGGGTTCCCCCTGCCCTCGGCAAGCTCCCCCGAACTGTAGCAAGGTTCGGGAGGAGAAGGCAAACGCAGGGGCAGGCTCTACAAAAGAAAAGCCCCCAGGGAAAAGGAGGGGAAACCCTGGGGGCTGGCGGGGCAACGTCGCGTTGGGGAGTACGAGACGTTGCTTGTTATCGACACAGGTTTAATGTACAGATCCTGCTGCTTGTGGAGAAGGGGGGACTGCATGAAATAAATTCATATTCATCTTTAGCTTTTAGCTCGGCTCCTCTGACGTCTCTATCGATCCTGATCGGTAGAGCAAGCCTCTGACAAACGAAAGAGCGCCTCGGTATTCCGCCGCGTTGCCTCTGCCACCTCTGCCAGCGATAGGCCCTTCTCCTCTGCCACCGTTTGCGCCACCTGCACGATATAGGCCGGTTCGTTCCGCTTACCGCGGTACGGCAGAGGGGCGAGCAGCGGGCAGTCGGTTTCGATCAGCAGCCGATCGAGCGGCACGGTCTGGACCACTGCCCGTAGGGCACGGGCGCTCTTAAAGGTGACGATGCCGCTGAAGGAAAGAAACAGACCGAGATCAAGGAGAGCTTTCGCCTCTTCAGCACTACCAGTGAAGCAGTGCATGACGCCGTGTACCTCCCCTTCGCCCTCCACGCGCAGCGTTTGCGCCGCCTCGGCGTACGCATCGCGCACGTGCATCGACAGCGGTACCCCCAGTTCTCTGGCCAGGCGGATAAAGGTACGAAAGTGAAGGCGTTGGTCCTCGCGTGGGGAGTGGTCATAATAGAAATCGAGGCCGGTCTCTCCCAGCCCCACGACTCTAGGTTCCCGCGCCAGCTCACGCAAGCGCGCGTAGGTGTCAGGGGTGATCGTCTTGGCGTCATGCGGATGGACACCAAGCACGGCAAAGACGTCCCCATGCTGCTGGGCTAACGCGACTGCCTGCTGGTTGTGCGAAAAGTCGCCGGTCGCGCCGATGACGAGAAAGCCCGCGACTCCAGCGGCCCGCGCCCGCTCGAGCACCGCCTCTCGGTCGCGGTCGAACTGCGGATCGGTCAGGTGGCAGTGGGAATCGATAAACGTCATAAGAGGCGCGGGAACAAGACCTGAGACTTTTGCACACGGTGTCCGGGTGTGAACGCCTTGCCCCAGGGCAGGTCGTACGCCCGCAACTGCTCAGGAGGCAGACCCAGCAAGGCAAAGATTTTAGTGCTGGTGTCAGGCAAAAACGGCGCGAGCAACTGGGCCGCCACCCGTAGGGCTTCCAACAGGTTATGCAACACCGCGCCGACCCGCGGCAAGGCAGCGGGGTCCTTGGCCAGGGTAAAGGGCGCCGTCTCAGTGATGTACTTGTTGGCCTGATCAGTCGCGCGCAAGATCGCTTCCAGCGCCCGGCTGAGCGCTAAATGGGTCACGTGGCTCTCGACCTCGGTCGCCGCCTGGGCAAAGGCTGCAGCCAGCCGCCGGTCCTGTTCCGGCGCGGGTTCGCTGAGCGGCTGGACTATGCCTTTGAAGTAGCGGTCTTGCATCGCCAGGGTGCGGCTCACCAGATTCCCCAGGTTGTTGGCCAGATCGGCATTGTAGCGGGCGTTCAGGCTCTCCTCGCGAAAGTCGGCGTCCTGGCCGAAGACGCTCTCGCGCAAGAGGAAGTAGCGGAACGCATCAAGGCCGATCTTCTCCTTCATCGCCAGCGGAGAGATGACGTTGCCCAAGCTCTTGGACATCTTCTGGCCTTCTACCGTCCAGAACCCGTGCACGTTGAGATGCTTGTAGAGCGGCAGGCCGGCCGCCATGAGCATGGTGGGCCAAAACACGCCATGCGGCTTGAGAATGTCCTTGCCGATGAAGTGCTGCGCCGCGGGCCAGAAGGCCTGAAACACCTCTTCGCCCTTGTATTTCAAAGCGCTGACATAATTGAGAAGGGCGTCAAACCACACATAGGTCACGTAGCGCTGATCGAAGGGGATCTCGATGCCCCAGGTCAAGCGGCTCTTGGGCCGGGAGATGCACAGGTCGCCGATGGGCTCGCGCAACATTGCCACCACTTCGTTCCTGAAGCCTTCAGGCCGGATGAAGTCCGGGTGCTCCTCAATGTGACGCCGCAGCCGCTCCTGGTATTTGCTCATGCGAAAGAAGTAGTTCTCTTCTTCGATCAAGGTGGGCGCGGTCAGGTGGTCGGGACACTTCCCGTCGCGCAGCTCTTTCTCGGTGTAAAACCGCTCGCAGCCAAAGCAGTAGAGCCCTCCGTAGCGGTCGAAGTAAATATCTCCGGCTTGATAGATCGTAGTCAGGAGTCCTTGCACATAGCGGACATGGTACGCGTCCGTGGTACGGATAAAGTGATCGTAGGTAATGTCACACGCGTCCCAGGCTGCGCGGAAGGCCACGCTCACTTGATCGGTAAACGCCTGAGGAGTCATGCCCGCGTCTGCAGCAGCTTGGGCGATCTTGTCACCGTGCTCATCGGTGCCGGTGAGATAAAAGGTCTCCCACCCGCGTGCCCGGTAGTAGCGTGCCAGGGTGTCGGTGATGATCATGGTATAGGCGCTGCCCAGGTGCGGGTCGCCGTTGACGTAATAGAGCGGGGTTGTGAGGTAAATGCGTGGCATAGGTCAGCACTCGTTATCAAACAAAAAGGCCCTCACCCTGACCCTCTTCCGCAGTGCGGGAGAGGGCCCCAGCTACCCCCAGTCCGGCGGCGGTCTGCGCCATAACGGGCAAGCAGTCTTGATGGCGGACCACCCCTTCCTGCCCCAACAGCACATAGCGGAGCACCTCCTCGTACCAGGACAACACAATTTCCAACCGCTCGCCGGCCACGCGTCCTTCCGCAGGCGCAGTGCTGGACTTTTTAACGCGATCGGCGACCAACCACTCGGCCAGATGTGAAAGGGCGGTGAACGAGGCACTGCTGAGCCGTTGCAACTCTCCCTCCACGTACTGCCGTTCCTCGGTAAAGACCTGGGGGTCGAGCGCCAAAGCCCGACCAACGCTACCTCGGCTGTAGACAGCTAGGGCGTGAGCGGTGACCGGATCTCTACCATATTTCTGTACCAGAAGATCCTCGACGACCGCCATAGGCAGCGTGGAGAACCGCACCTGCTGGCAGCGAGACAGGAGGGGGCGCGAGAGGGTCGCAGAGTTGACTGTGAGCAGAATAAGCAAAGCGTCTCCAGGCGGCTCTTCTACAATCTTGAGAAGAGCGCTCTGCGCCTGGGGAGTGAGGAGATGGGCATCGTCGAGCAGCGCGACCTTCTTGCCGCCGCGCACAGGCCGCAGGCCAAGGAGCCGCTGTAGGTCACGGACCTGGTCGATCACGACAGATTGTTTTTCTGTCCCCGGCGCAACCACAATCACATCGGGATGGGTGCCGGCTACAACCGTGGCACAGGTGGGACAGGTACCGCAGCCTTCGCGCGGTGTGTCGCTGCACAGCACCGCCTGAGCCAGAGTCAGAGCTGTATGCTTTTTGCCCACCCCTGCCGGTCCAAGGAAAAGGTATGCGTGTCCCAGACGGTCGCGTGCCAGGGCGTTACGCAATGTAGCGACGGCCGACTCTTGTCCCTGAATATCAGTGAAGGGCATAGGAACCTGTCGGGTAAAAACGTGAAACGTAAAACGTAAAAAGCACCTCAAGTGCCTCCAGCTTACGTTTTACGCTTTACTTTTATGTCTCTAATCTAGCCAGTACAACGGCGAGAATTTCCTGATGGATCTCCTCCACAGAGCGCGCGGCATCAAGCACATACACCCGCTGCGGGTTGATGCGAGCGACCTCCAGAAACCCGGCCCGTACCCGCTCGTGAAAATCAACGGACTCGGCCTCAAAGTGGTCGATCGCTTCCGTGCTGCTCCGCCGCTGCCGGGCGCGGCCGAGCCCTTCTCTCACCGGCAGGTCTAGAAGCAAGGTGAGGTCAGGCAGGTGCACAC
>WNGH01003912.1_pt1 | contig 14826 bp, 13 predicted proteins | sample 5400631 | NCBI WGS metagenome assembly WNGH01 (sample SAMN13153373, study PRJNA577476) | soil metagenome | isolation source: 115 cm soil or saprolite under Garry oak tree replicate 1 | place: USA:California | collected 2016-06-15
GGGCGTCGAGCTGGCTGGCGGGTACTGAGGTGCGCAGCACGTAGAAGCCGTCCAGCGCGGCCTCGGCGCTGATCTGGTCCTGGCGGCGGGTGATGGCCAGGCTGGCGCCGGTGATGGCGACGTCGAAGTGCTTGCCCATCTTGTATTTGTTGATGACCTTGCCGGCCGCGACGCCGATCGTGCTGGCGCCGGTGAGCCTGCCGGCCTGCACCCGGGCGATGACCGGGGCCAGCAGGTTCTCGGTGGCGGTCAGCAGGTCCTCGCGCTTGCGGGCGCGCTCGGCGGCCTGCAGCGGGTTGCGGCAGACGATCAGCCGCTCGCCGGGGTAGTCCGGGGAGGTGATCTCGGCCAGGTCCTGCTCGTCGAACAGTGACAGCTGCAGCGGCCCGCTGTCGTCGGCGAGTTTCTTGATGGCGGGGGCGCGCAGCGCGGTCAGCCACCCCGCGCCCTCCAGCTCTTTGAGGGCGTCGATGCGGGCGGTGGTGATCATGCCGCGATCCCCCACCATGACCATCTGCTCCAGCCCGAACTTCTCCCGGACGACCGTGACGGCTTCGGTGAAGGAGGCTGGGTCGGCGGTGTTGCCGGGGAACACCCGCACCGCGACCGGCCGGCCCTCGGGGTCGGTGAGCAGCCCGTACTCGATCTGGGCCTTGCCTTTCTTGCCGTCGCGGGAGTAGCCGCGGGCGGCCAGCGGGCAGCAGCGGCCCTCCACCCACGAGCTGGACAGGTCAAACAGCGCCATCCCCTGCGGATTCACCGCCGGCGCCAGGTGCCGGGCCGCCAGCTTCGCCTCGATCGCGTCCTGGCAAGTCGGCGCCGAGGGTGGTGTCGGCCCACCGGGTCAGGGTGGACAGCTTGCTGGCCGGTTCCACGACCCGGGAGATGATCAGCGCCAGCGCCAGGTCGCGCTGCCGGCACGCGGGGCCCAGCACCGCCGGCAGGCCCAGCTTCCCCGCCATGGCGGCGACCGCGGCGACATGCCCGTGCGGCACCGACCGGGTGATCGCCACCGCCTCATCGGCCGGCACCAGCCGGGTGCCCTTCAGCGCCGCCTCGATCGCGTCAACCACCGCGTCCGGCAGCCCGGACAGGTTCGCCAGGGTCTCATGCCGGACCTTGGCGCCGTCGCGGTAAGTACGCCGCAGGTAGCGCGACTCGTAGTCGCGCCGCCGCCCCTGCTTGTCCTCGTGGCTGCTGCGGATCCTGGCCACGTGCATCGCCGCCGCCTGTCGGCTCACACCGCAACTATACGGTGCAATGCTCGCCGACCGCAGTATGACACGCCGATTATTTTGGCTACGTTACTGCCGCCAAACAAGCCGTCTACCGCAGGTCAGGGCAACGATCTCTACGGAGAGTTACGGCAACTTCGGCTTAGAGCAGCATCCGCCGCGAGCGAACCGGGCCAGTCTCCCGGCTCAGCCAGGCGGCGGATGCCGCACCTTCAGCATTCCGGTAACGCCCGCCGCGGCGGCAGAGGATTCCGGCCCCCGGCCCGAAGGCCTTAGTCACCAGTCTTCCCATGGCAAATGACCCGGGCCGGCTCGCTCGATGCTGCGGCACAGCCACCGAAACGGCGCACAGCCACCGAGACAGAGTCCCGGTTTCATGATCACCATCGTAAGCGGATCTTTGTTAAGCGGCTGGGTCCTTGTTTTCCTTGTGGCTGTTGCTACGGGGTTGCTGGTGTTTGCGCTGGTGGGTGGGGCTGGGGGGGCGGAGGGTTTTGGGGGCACTGCCAGCTCGGCCCGCTGCTGCTATGCCGGGACGGCCCCGTGGTCAGCTATCAGCTAGCGGCCCCGCTGCTCGCGGTACCGGAGCTGTGACATGCCCCGCCCGAAGCTCGCGGTCTGGAAGCGGGCGTGCTGCGACGGCTGCCAGCTCACCCTGCTGGACTGCCAGGACGAGCTGCTCGCCATGGCCGCCGAGATCGACATCGCGCATTTCGCCGAGGCGTCGAGCGCCGAGGCGGCAGGCCCGTACGACATCTCGCTGGTCGAGGGCTCGGTGAGCACCCCGCAGGACGCCGAGCGCATCCAGCGGATCCGCGATCAGTCACAGACGCTCATCACCATCGGCGCGTGCGCCACGGCCGGCGGCATCCAGGCGCTACGCAACTTCGCCGATGTCGCCGAGTTCACCGCGGCCGTCTACGCCCGGCCCGAGTACGTGCGGACGCTGGCCACCTCCACGGCGATCGCCGACCACGTCCCGGTCGACTTCGAGCTGCGCGGCTGCCCGATCGACCGGCGCCAGCTCGTTGAGCTGATCTCCGCGCTGCTGGCAGGCCGCAAGCCGCACATCCCGGCGCACAGCGTGTGTTATGAGTGCAAGCAACGGGGAAACACCTGCGTCATGGTCGCGCACGGGACGCCCTGCCTCGGTCCGGTGACCCAGGCCGGCTGCGGCGCGATCTGCCCGTCCTTCAGCCGGGGCTGTTACGGCTGCTTCGGCCCGGTCGCGGCGCCGAATACCGCGTCGCTCGTCCCGCAACTACTGCAGCTCGGCATGACTTCCGACGGCGTCGAACGGGTCTTCTCGACGTTCAACGTGGCCGCGACTGGCTTCTCGGCAGCCTCCCGCGGCCACCGGGCCGACGGCGAGCCGGCCGCGAGCCCGGAGGATGCGGCCGACTCCGGCGGGCCAGCCTGCGGCACTCACCGGCCGAGGATGTAGGTACCTGGAGCGGGCTGCAGCGGCGGGAATTTCCCGCTGCCCAGCGCGTGCGGGCGCTGCTTCATGCCGCCGCTTCGGTCCGTCAGCCAGGACGTGTAGTCGGGCCACCAGCTGCCCTGCACCGTCTCGGCTTCCGCCAGCCACTCGCGTGGCTCGGGCGGGATGTCCGGCGCGATCCGGTAGGTCGCCTTCGGGTTCGACGGCGGGTTGACCATCGAGGCGATGTGCCCGCTGTTGGACAGCACGAACCGGATGTTGCCGCCGAGCAGCTGCATGCTGCGGTAAGCCGACGGCCAGGGGACAATGTGGTCGGCGATGCCTGCCACGACGTAGGTGTCCACGTCGATCTTGGAGAGATCGACGTGGGAACCGAGCATGGTGGCCGCGCCCGGCTTGGTCAGCGAGTTGGCGAGGGAAAGCTCGATGAAGTCGCGGTGCAGTGCCGCGGGCATCCTGGTGGTGTCGGCGTTCCAGTACAGGACGTCGAACGCAGGTGGCGGCCGGCCCTGCAGGTAGTTGTTGACCCAGTAGTTCCAGACCAGGTCATCGGGCCGGAGCCAGGCGAAGACCTCGGCGAGTGTCCGCCCGTCCATGAAACCGCGGCTGCGGGACGCGAGGACCGACGCCGCGGCAGTGGACTCGTCCATCAGCGCGACCGCCGTGCCCGCTTCGGACGTGTCCAGGACCGTCACGCCGAGGCACAGGCTGGCGACCTGGTCAAGCTGCCCGGTCGAGCTCAGATGCGCGCCGACCATCGACGAGATGATGCCGCCGGCGCAGAGCCCGAGGAGGCTGGCCTTGGGGGCCTTGGTGATGCTGCGCGCGGCCTTGAGCGCGTCCACGACGGCGCCGCCGTAGGTGCTCATATCCCAGTCACTGTGCTGCTTGCCGGGATTGCGCCAGGAGAGCACGAACACCTGGTAGCCCTGCCCGACAAAGAATTCGAGCATGCTGCGGCCGGGCGCGAGGTCAGCGACGTAGTACTTGTTGATCATCGGCGGGACCATCAGCACCGGGTAGCGGTGCACGGTCTCCGTGGTCGGCTCGTACTGGATGAGCTCGTAGAGGTCGGTACGGGCCACCACGGCGCCCGGCGTCGCCGCGAGATCCTTGCCGACCTCGAACGCATCGGGCGCCACCATCGTGGGGATGTGCGGGGCACTCGCCATATCGGAGACCAGGGCACGGATACCACGGACGGCGCTCAGGCCGCCGGTGTCAATGACCGCCTTCCATGCGACCGGGTTGATCAGCGGGTTATTGCTCGGCGCGGCCGCGGCGATGAGATTGGTCAGCAGGAACTTCATGCGCGCGTTGTCCCGCCAGCCGAGCCCGGCGTCAGCGAGCAATGTCTCGGCCGTCTGCCCGGTGGCCAGGTAAGCCTGGAAGGTGCGCTTGAGCAGCGGGTTCTCGTTCCACGCTGGATCGGAGAAGCGGCGGTCGCCGCGCGGCGGAGCGATCGCCGAATGGCCGGCCGCGACCCTCCCGAGTTCGGTGGCCAGCTCGCCGACCTCCCTGGCCACGGCCCCGGGACGGCGGGCCAGGTCCATCGCGAAGCGCATGGCGCTGAAATCCGGCATGAACCTGCGCAGCCTGCCGAGGGCCCCCGCGGGCAGCAGCAGGTCCAGCGGAGCTGCTGCCTCGGTGACGTCGAACTCTGCTGACTCGCCCGCCGCGCGGGCTGACTTAGCGTTCATCGGAAATCCTCCGGCCATTCTGCTTGCGTCCCGGTATGACTTGCGCCCGGGCTAAATTTCTGCCGGACGTTACCGAAATCTCCGGGAACATTCACGTTTCCAGTATAATGCAGCAGAAAGCCCGATTGAAGTTGCGCAGGAAGGGCTACCTGGTGATTTACGTCACCAAGCCCGCGATGCCTGAGCTGCCGGATATCGTGCCGCATTAAATTCATCCTTTACTGGCTACCCTTCGCGGAACTGGACGCCGAACCCACCGCGCGGGTAGTGCCATGTCAGGGCGCCCGGGGCGGCGACAGCGAGGCAGGTCCCGCACTCAAGGCAGGCGGCGTACTCCACCGAGATCGTCCCGTCGGGCTCCTCGGCATAGACGTGGGCCGGGCAGCAGGCGACGAGGGCCTTGCCGGTTCCGGTGGCCTTGGCGATCTCCTGGTTGACCTCGATATGGCATTCCTGCTCGTCGAGGTTGAAGCGGTTCTTCGCCAGGCGCTCCGGGACAGATAGTGGTTTCATAGTGCGCGCGCTCCCGCGATGCCGTCGCTGACCAGCTGCCGCATCTTCAGCGGTGACTGAATCAGCGCCTTGCGTGCGACGCTCAGGAGATGCCGGCGGGGCTGGGTGTCGAGATTGAAGGCGCCGTACAGGACGTTAGCGAGGAGCTCGCCGTAGTTCTTATACATGCGCTCGAGCTCGAGAAAGGCGGGTGCCCTGGCATAGGTCTTCATGTCCTGGCCGGCGTAGGAGGCAAAGAAGCCCTGCCGGTACCCGGCCAGGCCTGCCTTGGACGTGTCGCCGCGGTCCAGGGCGGAGCCGATGCCATCGGCGGCGGCGACCGCCGAGGCGACCGCCAGGTCCATGCCGCGCACGGTCAGGCCGGTGTTGAGAGTCAGCCCGGCGGCGTCGCCGACAACGAGCATGCCGTCCATGGCGATCTCGCCGATCATGTCCATGCCGCCCTCGGCAACCAGGTGGCAGCCATACTCGGCCAGCTCGCCGCCCTCGAGGTAGGGGGCTACGAACCGGTGCTCGATGAAATGGTCGAAGATGTCGGTGACCACCTTCTTCTTGGCGGTGAGGTCGTCCAGGCGCACGACCACGCCGACGGAGACCGAGTCGATATTGGTGTAGACGAAGCCGCCGCCGCCCACTCCTTCGGTGCAGTCACCGACCACGGCGATGGCCGCGCCCTCGTTGCCGGTCAGGTTGAATCGTGCCTCGATTGTCTCCCTGGGCAGGGAAACCACGGATTTCACGCCGACGGCGAGGTGGTTCAGCGGCTCCTGCTTGCGCAGGCCGACCTCCTTCGCGATAAAGGAGTTCACCCCGTCGGCGGCCACGACCACGCGGGCACGCAGCTCGTCTGCGCCGGCCTGGACCCCCACGACTCGCTTGCCGGACTCGCCGTCGTCGGTGCGGACGCGGTCCACCCGCACCCCGGGCATGATGAGGGCCCCGGCGTCCTCGCATTGCTGGGCCAGCCACGGGTCGAGCTTGGCGCGCAGCACGGTGACGGCGTTGACCGGGTCGGCCAGGCGCGTGTCCTTGTAGTCGATGGCGACCGAGCTCTCGGCGTTGAGGAAGCTGATGTAGTTGCGCGTGATGCGACGCTCGACCGGAGCCTCGTCCAGGAACCCGGGAAAGACCTGCTGGATGCCGCGGGAGTACAGGACGCCGCCGGACAGGTTCTTCGAGCCGGGAGACTCGCCCCGCTCGATCAGCAGAACCGTGCGTCCCTGCCGGGCGAGCTGGTAGGCCGTGACGCAGCCGGCGATACCCGCGCCGACAACGATGACATCGAAGTCGGGTTCAGCCGTTGCTGGCATTGCGCACCGTCACTTCAGGGCGCCGGTGATCGCCGGCACAATCTGGTAGAGGTCGCCGACGAGGCCGTAGTCGGCTTGCTGGAACACCGCGGCGTTCGGGTCGGAGTTGATCGCCACGATCGTCTCCGCCCCCTGCACGCCGACCATGTGCTGCAGCTGGCCGGAGATGCCGATGGCGAAGTAGAGCTCGGGAGCGATGTGCGCGCCGGAACTCCCGATGTAGCGGTCCTTCCCCATCCAGTTCAGGCCCTCGGCCACCGGGCGGGAGCAGGCGATCTCGGCCTTGGCGGCGTTGGCGAGCGCCTCGATCATGACGAGGTCGTCCTTGGCCTTGAGGCCGCGGCCGACGCCGATCACGCGGGGAGCCGCGTTAAGGTCCACCTCATCGAAGCCGGACGTCCTGGTCTCGAGCACCTTCATGCTCAGCGGCACGGCAGCGACCTCTTCAATGGGCGCGCTGCCGCCGGCGGGCGGCACGGGACCGCCATCGAGCAGCAGGGCAACCGGGCCGGAAACGGCGACGGTCTCGTCAGCGATGTCGCCAAAAACGGCGTTAACCACGATGACATCGGCGCCGTCGGCTGAGACCGAGCGGGCCCCGGTCAGCACCGCCGCCCGGAGCCGGGCCGCAGCGGCCCCGAGGAGCACCCGCTCGCTGGGCTGGCGGCCGCTGAGCACGACGCCGGGCGGGTCGGCCGCGATGACGTCCGCGACCGCCGCGGCGCTGGCCTCTATGGGTACTTCGCCCGGCGCGCTGCACCAGACGACCTTGTCCACGCCGCTCGCCGCCACCGTCTCGGCGACCGACCGCGGCCCGGCGACGACCGCCCCGACCTGCCCGCCCAGGGCGCGCGCGACCGTGATGAGGTTGCCGATCGTCGGCTGATCCCCGACGACGATCCAGACGTTCACGCTCACGGCCGAGTCCTCTTTCTCATCGCGGGGGTTGTCACAGCGCTCCGGCGCCGCGCAGCGCGGCGACGAGCTCCGCAGCGGCAGCCGCTGGGTCGGTGGTGTCAAGGATCTGGCCCTTGCGAGCCTTGCGGTCCGGGCGTGACCTGCCCGTGACCGTCATGACCGCGCTCCTCGCGGGCACGTTCATGGCCGCCAGCTCCAGGTGCTCCACCGGCTTCTTGCCCGCCGCGAGAAGGTCTTTCATGCCGGGCACGTGCGGCACCGCGGCATCCGCGGACGCGGCCAGCACGGCGGGACCGCCGATCTCGAGCACCTGCACGCCGCCCGGGATCGCCCGCTCGACGCGCAGCGCGCCAGCCTGCCCAGACACGGCCGTGACCTCGGCAACGGCCGGCCAGCCAAGTTCGCCGGCCAGCACCGTCGGAATCATCTTGGCCGCCACGTCCACCGACGAGTCGCCGGTGACGACAAGGTCCACATCGCCGATATGCCGGACCGCCGCAGCGAGCACCGCGGCCAGCTCGGATCTCCCGGCTTCCGTCAGTGACTCATCCTCGATGATCACGACTCGATCCAGGCCGCGGGAGAGGGCGGCCTTGGACGCGATGGCCGCACCGACGCCCTTCGCCCCGACCGTCACGCCGATCAGCTCGGCACCTGCGGCCTTGGCGAGACCGCGCGCCAGCTCTATGGCCACGGGGTCGTAGGCGCTGATGCCGGGCTTCGCCCGGCTCCAGTCCACCGTGCCGTCCGCACGTACCGTGGCCTCCTCCGGGTCGCAGGTCCACTTGTAGGCGACCACAATTTTCATGACGCTCCTCCCGACAGTGGCCATCGCGACAGGCGGACACGATGACTGCTCGAAGACAACTCGCGGTACCTCTCGGGCCCGGCCTACAGGCCCACTTTCTTGACCACCGCGCTGCCGTCCACGACCACCTCGCCGTGCTGATTCGACACCGTCGTCTGCAGCGTAATAATCCGCTTGTCATCGCGCTTTTCTGTCACCGTCACCACTGCCGTGACGGTATCTCCGATCTTAACCGGTGCGGTGAACTTGAGGTTTTGCCCCAGGTAAATTGAATTCGGGCCGGGAAGCTGGGTGCCCAGCACCGCCGAGATCAGCCCGGACACCAGCATGCCGTGCGCAACCCGCTCCTTGAACATCGACTGCCTCGCATATTCGGCATCGATGTGAATCGGATTGAAGTCCCCGGTGAGGCCGGCGTAATGCACGATATCCGATTCCGTAATTGTCTTGGCGAACGATGCGTCATCGCCGATCGCGATCTCAGCATATGCTAGCTCACGCACAATTCACGCTCCTTGTTATACAGCTCGGCCGGGCAGCATTCGCACACGGCAATTGTCACCGAAGGCAGCTCCTCGCGATTACCATCCGCTGCACCTCGGAGGTTCCCTCGTAAATCTCGGTGATCTTGGCGTCTCGCCAGTTTCGCTCCACCGGATAGCTTTCCGTATAACCGTATCCGCCGTGGATCTGGATTGCCTTGCCAGCCACCCGGGTGGCAGTCTCCGAGGCAAACAGCTTTGCCATCGCCCCTTCCGTGGAATAGGGCCGGCCTTGGTCTATGCACGATGCGGCGCGATAAACCAGGAGCCGGGATGCGTCAATCTCAGTAGCCATATCGGCTATCATCCACTGAATAGCCTGCAGGCTCGCGATCGGCTTGCCGAACTGGACCCGCTCTTTCGCGTACGCTATCGACGCATCGAGCGCGGCCTGGGCTATGCCCAGTGCCTGCGCGCCGATTCCGATCCGGCCGCCATCGAGCGTCTGCATGGCCACCTTGAAGCCGTTGCCCTCGCCACCCAGAAGCGCATCCTTGGGAATGTGGCAATCCGCGAAGTAGAGCGGCGGCGTGCTTGAGCCGCGAATCCCCAGCTTATGCTCTGCCTCGCCGACGGAGAACCCCGGGGTATCTTTCTCGACGATGAAGGCGCTTATTCCCCTCGTTCCTTGTGCCGGATCGGTCTTCGCGAAGACGATGTACACGTCGGCGTACGGTGCGTTGGAAATGAAGATCTTCGATCCGTTGAGAACGTAGGAATCTCCCTTCAGCACCGCCGTGGTGGTGCCCGCGGCGGCATCCGTTCCCGCGGCGGGCTCGGTCAGCGCGAATGCGCCCAGGCGGCGGCCTGAGGCCATATCGAAGAGGTACTTGTCCTGCTGCGCCTGGGTTCCGAACTTGAAGATCGGCCAGGTGGCGAGCGTGGTGTGCGCCGTCATGATGACGCCGGTGGTCGCGCACGCTCTCGACACTTCCTCAAGAGCTATTGCGTAGCTGACGTAGTCCGCCCCGGCACCGCCCACCTCCTCGGGGTAGGGCATGCCCATGAGGCTGAGGCCCGCCATCTTCGGGATGACCTCCTCGGGAAAGCGGTGGTTACGGTCGATCTCGGCCGCGACCGGCACCAGCTCGGCCTCGGCGAACTCCCTTACCGTGCCGCGAATCAGCTCTTGCTCGTCAGTCAGGTCGAAGTTCATAGTACGGGCACCTCGCTAATAGCGGCTATAAGCGTCTCGTTGAATATCTGAGGTCCCAGCACGGCTAGGTCGGCAGGTATTACAGCCGAAAGCCGAGGTTCCCTTTTTTTCAATCGGCGGGTGCAGTCGAATAATGACGACATCTGTTCTTAACGGCCTTGTAGCACCCCATAGTGCAATGTTGAAAATCTAGCCCGGCTGATGCCGACCGGGTAGGGCCAAAGGTCCCCGACTTGAGCAGCACGGTCCCGCCCGGCGGGACTCTTTCCGTCAGCCGGCCGGCAGATCGCGGAGCACGGCCGAGGTAAGCGCATCGGCCGCGGCCGCGACGGCGGGCGTCAGGCCGACGCCGGGGCTAAGATCAATGCCACTTAGCCTAGATTGATCTTCGAGGATAGCCTGACCCTCCTTGTTGTTCTGACCAGCGCAGATACGCTCTGGCCGCCGCGAACGGCCAGACTGACCGTCAGGCACAAACATGCAGGTCAGAGCCCTGATCGACCGATAGGCTAAGTGGCATTGGGGCTAAGATCGGCCGCTTCGACCGCATGGACGCCTTCGCCCTCGACGCGGGCGAGCCCGGCAGCCTGCAGGGTGCGAATCACCCCGGTGCGTCATGTCAACCTCCCCGGCCCGGGCCGGCTGCAGCTCTCGCGGGCAGTCCCCCATGGGTACCTTCCCAGATTCGGCGGCTGCCCGGCGCCGCACGCGGCGTCCCCGTCGTCGTCGTCAGGAACTAGCGGTGGCCCGCCCCGGGAGACCTGGGCGGCAGTGCGCCGATGACATCAGGCTCGTGCAAGCGGGCCTTATGCCATCGTGCGGCACTGTGCTATCTCTGTCCGCGCTGCGCTGGTAGTGAAATGACATCCCGGGACGGCAATCAGCTGTTGGTTCAGCAGTCAGCCAGTCAGGTTCAGCCGTCGCCGCGCAGGACGGGACGCATCGCGTCAAGGGCCGCCGGATCCTCGATCGTGGAGGGGACCGGCTCGTCAGTCCCGTCGGCGATGCCGCGCATGGTCTTCCGCAGTATCTTGCCGGAGCGGGTCTTGGGGAGCCCGGCGACAACGTCGACCCTGCGCAGCGCGGCTACGGCGCCGATCTGGTCGCGGACCAGCTGGACGAGTTCGGCGCTCAGCACATCGGGATCGGTATCGATACCCGCTTTGAGCACGACGAATCCGCGCGGGATCTGGCCCTTGAGCGCGTCATGGACGCCGATGACCGCGCATTCCGCGACGGCGGAATGGCTGGCAAGTATCTCCTCCATCTCCCCGGTGGACAGCCGATGCCCGGCGACGTTGATGACGTCGTCGGTGCGGCCCATGACGTAGACGTATCCGTCGCTGTCGCGGTATCCCCCGTCTCCGGTGATGTAGGCGCCGGGGTACTGCACCAGGTAGGAATCGATGAACCGCTGGTCGTCACCCCACAGGGTAGTGAGGTTTCCGGGCGGCAGCGGCAGCCGCAGCACGATCTCCCCGGTGCTGCCCGGCGGGACGTCGTCGCCGGTAAACGGGTCGATGACGTGCAGGTCGTAGCCGGGTACCGGCATGGTAGGTGAGCCCGGCTTGGTGGGCATGGGATCCAGTCCCATCAGGTCGGCCGCGATCGGCCAGCCGGTCTCCGTCTGCCACCAGTGGTCGATCACCGGGATGCCGAGCAGCTCGCCTGCCCACCGGTAGGTTTCCGGGTCGAGCCGCTCGCCGGCCAGGAACAGGTACCGGAAGCCGGACAGATCGTACTTGCCGGCAAATTCACCGGCCGGATCTTCCTTCTTGATCGCACGGAACGCGGTGGGTGCGGTGAACAGCGTCTTGACCCCGTGCTCGGCGATCACCCGCCAGAACGCCCCTGGGTCCGGGGTGCCGACCGGCTTGCCCTCGTAGAGCACGGTGGTGCAGCCCGCCAGCAGCGGGGCGTAGACGATGTAGGAATGCCCCACCACCCAGCCAATGTCGGAGGCAGCCCAGAACACCTCACCGGGCAGCGTGTTGTAGATGTTCTGCATGCTCCAGTGCAGCGCTACCGCGTGGCCTCCGTTGTCGCGGACCACGCCCTTGGGCTTGGCGGTGGTGCCGGAGGTGTACAGGATGTAAAGCGGGTCGGTGGCCGCGACGGGGACGCAGTCGGCCGGCTCGGCTCCGGCCATCGCCTGCTCCCAGTCCAGGTCACGGCCGGCCATCAGGGTGGCAGCTGCCTGCGGACGCTGCAGGATGACACACGACTGTGGTTTGTGGCTGGACAGCTCGATCGCCCGGTCCAGGATCGGCTTGTACTCCAGGATCCGGCTGGCCTCGATCCCGCAGGAAGCCGACACCACCACCTGGGGAGTCGCATCGTCGATGCGGGCCGCCAGCTCAGGCGCGGCGAAGCCGCCGAACACCACCGAGTGCACGGCGCCGATGCGCGCGCAGGCCAGCATGGCGACTACCGCCTCGGGGATCATCGGCAGGTAGATGACCACGCGGTCGCCAGCGCCCGTCCCGAGGCCGCGCAGCACGCCAGCGAACCGCGCGACCTCAGCAAGCAGCTGCCGGTAGGTGATGGTACGGGAGGTGCCGGTCACCGGGCTGTCGTAGATCAGCGCGGCCTGGTCGCCGCGACCATCGCGGATGTGCCTGTCCACCGCGTTGAAGCAGGTATTCAGCACGCCGCCGGTGAACCAGCGGTAGAACGGCGCCCCGGAGGCATCGAGCACCGCCGTTGGCCGCTGGTACCAGTCGATCGCCTCGGCAGCCTCGCCCCAGAACCCGTCAGGGTCAGCCAGGCTCCGGCGGAACGCATCCGCATATCCGGCCATGTCTCCCGCTCCGATCGCTTCAGGCGTGTCCGTCTCGGTATGTCCCTCTATCGGAGCCGCACCTGACGTGCCTGGCTAGGGTCCAAAGGCCCGCCCGGAAGTGCCGAACGCCTGTATCCGCTGGCGGGCCGGGACGGTGATGCTGATGGTAACCGCGTGCGGCCGCCGCCGCCTGCGTCCTTAGCCTGGAGGAATGTCATGACCGTCCGCGTCGGAATCAACGGTTTCGGGCGCATCGGGCGCACCTTCGTGCGCCGGGCGCTGGAGCGGGGTGACATCGAGGTCGTCGCCGTGAACGACATCACGGACGCGCGCACGCTCGCGCACCTGCTCGACTTCGACTCGACCTACGGCCGGCTTGACGCTGCGGTAACCCACACCGCCGACTCGATCAGCATCGACGGGACTCCGATCAAGGTCCTGTCCAGCCGGGATCCGGCCGCGATCGACTGGGGCGACCTCGGTGCCGACATAGTGATCGAGTCCACTGGCTTGTTCCGTGGCCGCGACGATGCGGCCGTGCACCTTAAGAGCGGCGCGAAGAAGGTGCTGATGTCCGCCCCGGGCAAGGGCGTGGACCTGACCGTGGTGATCGGCGTCAACGACGCCGAGTACGACCCGGCCAGGCATGACGTGATCTCGAACGCGTCCTGCACCACCAACTGCGTGGCCCCGATGGCCAAGGTGCTGAACGACGCGTTCGGCCTGGCTCGCGGCCTGATGACGACCATTCACGCGTATACCGGCGACCAGATGCTGCTGGACGGGCCGCACAAGGACCTGCGGCGGGCCCGCAGCGCGGCAATCAGCATGGTGCCGACGACCACCGGCGCGGCCGCGGCCACCGGCCTGGTCATCCCCGAGCTGGCAGGCCGCCTCGACGGGGTCGCGGTGCGCGTTCCGGTGCCGGACGGGTCGCTCACGGACCTGACCGCCGTGCTGGAGCACGACGTGACCGCCGACGACATCAACAGCGCGTTCGAGCAGGCAGCGGCGGGCCCGCTGGCCGGCATCCTGCATTACAGCACGGACCCGCTGGTTTCCCGCGACGTCATCGGCGATCCCGCCTCGTGCGTCTTCGACTCCGGCCTGACCCAGGCCACTGGCAACCTGGCGAAGATCTTCGGCTGGTACGACAACGAGTGGGGCTATACCTGCAGGCTGGCCGATCTGACGGCCATCGTCGGCGAGCGGCTCTGACCACCGGAGCCTCGTAAAAATCCTGCTGGCTCAGCCCTCCGGCGGCCAGGAAGCACCGAAGGAGGTGCGGAGATGTTCAGGTCACTGGCAGACGACGGCATTGTCCGGCGGCTCATCGGCGCGGCGGCCGCGGCGCCTTCCATCCACAACACCCAGCCGTGGCGGTTCCGCACCATCGGTGACGTCATCGAGGTGCACGGCGATCCGGACCGGATGCTCTGGGTCGCCGACCCCCGTGGCCGGGCCCTGCACCTGAGCTGCGGCGCGGCCCTGTTCAACCTCCGGCTCGCGATCCGGATGCTGGGCGCCAAGCCGCTGGTCTGGCCGCTGCCCGACCCGGCAGGCGAGCCGACGCTGCTGGCGTCCGTGCAGCTGGCCGACGGCCGGCCGGCGACGCCGCAGGAGCGCGAGCTGTTCGACACGATCACGCTGCGGCACACCAGCCGCGCGCCGTTCTCCGGCCGCCGGATCCCCGATTCGGTGCAGATCTGCCTCGAGCAGGAGGCCGGCTTCGAGTACGCGTCGCTGCGCATGCTGTCGGCCGCCGACGCGGCGGCCGTGCTTGAGCTGGCCGCGGAAGCGGACCGGAAGCTGGCGGCGAATTTCGATCACCGGGTCGAGCTCGGGCAGTGGATCGGCACGTCCGGTGACGACGGGGTGCCAGCCAGCGCCCTTGGCGGCCGGCCAGACCACGAGCCCGCGCCGGTCCGCGACCTCGGCTACGCCTCGCCGGCCATCGGCCGCCCGTCGGCCACCTTCGAGCAGCAGCCGATGCTCGCGGTGCTGTCCACCGCGCGCGACGAGCCGGCCGACTGGCTGCGGGCCGGGCAGGCACTGCAGCGGGTGCTGCTGGCGGCGACCAGGAACGGCATCGCGACTTCGTTCCTCTACCAGCCGATCGAGCTGCGTGACATCGAGCGGCCGGCCCGCGACTGGTGGCCATGGCCGGAGTGCCCGCAGACGATCGTGCGCCTCGGCTACGGACCGATGGGCGCGGACTCGCCACGGCGCCAGGTGGCGGCGATGATCGACCCGCCTGCCGAGGCTGCCGATAACGTCCGCCGCTAGGGCGTGTCCCGTAGATCTATGCCGTCGCGAGCGGCCGCCGGCGGGATGGCTCGCAAGGCGGAGGAGGAGCCCATAGTGGTGCTATGGGCGACGACGACAACGCAGCGAGGCGCCCGTCCGGCGGACGCGCAGCAG
>WNGH01011374.1_pt1 | contig 14825 bp, 21 predicted proteins | sample 5400631 | NCBI WGS metagenome assembly WNGH01 (sample SAMN13153373, study PRJNA577476) | soil metagenome | isolation source: 115 cm soil or saprolite under Garry oak tree replicate 1 | place: USA:California | collected 2016-06-15
TTGCCGAGTGCCACGTGCGCGGCGTCCGGCGTGAGCACGCTGCCGCCCGCGCTGGCCAGCATGGTGTTGAACCAGACGGTGGCACCCTCGTACTGCGCGCCTTGGATCTCGATCAGGTGCGGCTTGCCCGCCTTGGCCAGCTTGATCGAGTCGTTGATCATCTCGGTCCAGGTGGCCGGCGGGGTCTTGACCAGGTCGGAGCGATACCACAGCAGCTCGGTGTTGGCGTTGTCGGGAACCGCGTAGAGCTTGCCCTTCCAGGTCGCCGTTTCCAGCATCGGCTTGAGCGTGTCGTTCTCGGCCTGCTGCTTGTTGCTGCCCGTCCATGGCAGCAGCCAGCCCGCCTGCGCGAACTCGGCCTCCCAGGTGACGTCCAGGCCCATGATGTCGATCGTGTTGTCGTGCGCGGCCAGGCGGCGGACGAGCTGCTGGCGCTGGCCGTCCGAGGAGGTCGGAAGCTGTTGGTAGGAGATAGTGTACTTGCCGTGGCTCTGCTTGGTGCAGGTGGCGACCGCCGTGCTGGTCGCGGCGGAAGTGTCCGGGTAGAGGTAGTAGGTCAGCGTGACCTGGCCAGCGGCGGCGCTCGTGCCGCACGCGGCCAGGCCCGACGCGACCAGGCCAGCACCTCCGAGCAGGGCCAGGTGCCGCCGCAGTCGCCGCGCCCCGCCTACCCTAAGGCGCGCGGCCCGCCGGGTCCGCCGGTCTGACTCAGCCATCATCTTCCCTCCATCGCGGAACTTGGAGCCGCCTGGCGACGGGGCTGCGCGGATTGAGATCGCCCGACGGGCAACATGACCAGCCTTGACGTGATGGGCCCTGTCCCGCGCGGTTCGCGCCCGACCAGACGCCTTCACAAGGCCCTCCCAGGCCGGCCCCTTACCGGACCGGAACTGTTACGGATCTACTCATCCTCACTCCGTCCCGCAGGCCCGTCAAGGCACAGCCGTCCCGCCAGCCATGTGGCAGCCTGGCTCCATGAGCAGCCTGGACAGCGACATCGTCACCCCGGGGCGCCCGTCATCAGCATCGACGCGTGCGCCACCGGGAACTGCCTGTTCCCCGGCGCGCCCGTGATCGGCCACGAGCGCACCAGGGCCGAGGCGATCGCGTAAGACCTCGTCGGTGGTGTCGGCGATCGGGTCGCCGGCCACGACACCCGCGTTGTTGACCAAGATGTCGAGCGGGCCGAGCAGTTCGGTGGCCCGGTCGAAGAGCCGCCCGGCCGCGGCCGGGTCGGCGAGGTCGGCGCGGCCGATCCCGCGGGACCCGCCGGTCACCAGCGCCGCTCTCGCCGCTTTCGTTGCTTTCCCCCTCTTCCCCGTCAATGGAGTGAATTCGCCCATAACCGGAGTATCGGAGTTCCAGGCACCCCTTAGCACACCGGCACGGCTAAGGGATAGCCAGCGTGACGCGCCTGAGGCATATTTGACTCGTATCCGCAGCGGACACAGTTCGAATCCTTATTCGGACTAGGGTGTGTCCCGTGAGTTCTGTGTGAAGCATGCGTCGCTGACGGAGGCAGGTACGCGATGGTCTATGTGCTGGCACTGGCTTCCTCGCTGGTGAATGCTCTGACGAGCGTCCTCCAGCGGCTCGGCGTGCAGAACGCGCCCGCCGATGCGACGTTAAGGCTTAGCCTGCTCACGCACGCGCTGCGCCGGGGGGTCTGGCTGCTCGGCTTCGCGCTGATGATCGTCTCCTTCGCGCTCCAGGCCGTCGCCCTGCACGTCGGCCGGCTGTCCGAGGTCCAGCCGATCCTGACTACCGAGCTGGTTTTCCTCGTCGCGATCCTGGCCATCTGGTTCCGGTTCACGATCGGGAGCCGGGAGTGGATCGGCGCGATCGCCGTGGCCGGCGGGCTGTCCGGCTTCCTGTACTTCGCCCAGCCGCGGTACGGCATGACACCGCCGCCCGGGTGGCGCTGGGGAGTCGCGGGCGGCGTGTGCGCGGGGATCATCGCCGTCACCGTCATCCTGGCCACGCGCGGGCCGCGCTGGTGGCGGGCGACCATGTTCGGAACCGCCGCGTCGGTCAGCTTCGCGTTCACCGCGGCCTGCACCAAGGTCGTCTCCGACTTCGCCTCGGCCGGCTGGACCCACCTGTACCAGCACTGGCAGGTCTACGCGCTCGCCTTCTTCGGCGCGCTGGCGGTGTTCCTGACCCAGAACGCCATCCACGCGGGCCCGCTCGTCGCGTCCCAGTCCACCCTGGTCCTGGTCGACCCGCTGGCCAGCATCTGCATCGGCATCGGGCTGTTCGGCGACGACCTGCATACCGGCGGGGCCGCCGGGCCGCTCGAGGCGCTGTCGCTGCTGATCGCGTTCGGCGGGGCGTTCTGGCTGGCCAGGTCGCCGCTGATCAGCGCGATGAAGGAGGGCGAGCGGCTGGAACCGCAGCCGCGGCGGTCCCGGTCCGCGCCGCTGCCCGACGCCGTGCCGTAGCCGCGCTGGACGGCGGCCTGGCCCGTGCCGTAGCTTGCCCCAGTCCGCGGCCGCCGCGGGGTGAGCTGAGGGGAGATTGTGGACTTCGACATCCCGGCCGACCTCGTCGGTTACCTCGCCGAGCTTGACGCCTTCATCGAGCGTGAGATCCGCCCGCTCGAGCAGGCCGGCGACAACATCAGGTTCTTCGACCACCGGCGCGAGGATGCCCGCACCGACTGGGACCGCGGCGGGCTGCCGAGCGCGGAGTGGGAGGCGCTGCTGCGCGAGGTGGTGCGCCTGGCCGACGCGGCCGGGCACTACCGCTACGCCTTCCCGGCCTCCCATGGCGGCAGGGACGGCACCAACCTGGGCATGGCCATCATCCGCGAGCACCTGGCCAGCAAGGGCCTCGGGCTGCACTGCGACCTGCAGAACGAGCACATGATCGTCGGCAACAACGTCGGCCTGCTGCTGATGCTCAGCTACGGGACGGCGGACCAGCAGGCGGAGTGGGTCCAGGACCTGGCGGCGGGCCGCAGGGGCTTCGCGTTCGCGATCACCGAGCCCGGGCACGGGTCAGACGCCACCTTCATGGAGACCACCGCGGTGCGCGACGGGCAGGAGTGGGTGATCAACGGGGAGAAGACCTGGAACACCGGCGTCCACGCCGCCTCCCACGACCTCATCTTCGCCCGAACCAGCGGCCAGCCGGGCGACGCCGACGGGATCACGGCCTTTCTCACGCCGGTCGGCTCGCCCGGCTTCACGATCGACGAGTACCTGTGGACCTTCAATATGCCGACCGACCACGCGCATGTGACCTTCCGCGACGTCCGCGTGCCGGAGCGCTCGATCTTCGGCGGCCTGGGCTGCGGCCTGCAGGTCGTGCAGCATTTCTTCAACGAAAACCGGATCAGGCAGGCAGCCTCCAGCCTGGGTGCCGCCCAGTACTGCATCACCGAGTCCGTTGCCTACGCCAAGGAGCGCAAGCCATTCGGCAAGCCGCTCGCCGCGAACCAGGCGATCCAGTTCCCGCTTGTCGAGCTGCAGACGCAGGGCGAGATGCTGCGGGCGCTGATCCACAAGACCGCCTGGCTGATGGACACCCACGGACCGTTCGCCGCCTCGGACAAGGTGTCGATGTGCAACTACTGGGCCAACCGGCTGTGCTGCGAGGCGGCCGACCGCGCCATGCAGGTGCACGGCGGCCTCGGCTACTCCAGGCACAAGCCGTTCGAGCACATCTACCGGCACCACCGCCGGTACCGGATCACCGAGGGCACCGAGGAGATCCAGATGCGCCGCGTCGCCGGTTACCTGTTCGGGTACATGCACCAGCGCCCGCCGAAGGGCGTGAGCGAGGGTTAGGGCGTGTCCGTGATGGATGCCGCCGAGCTCGCCACGGCGCTACGCGCCCAGCTGGCCACCGCGCTGCGCGAGCATCTCGGCCCGGTCGCGGTCGAGGGCCTGGCCAGGCTGACGGGCGGGGCGTCCCGCGAGACCTGGGCGTTCGACGCGGTTTCGGCCGGCGGATCGCGCACCGAGCTGATCCTGCGCCGCGACCCGCCAGGCCGGCCGAGCGAGCCGGGAGCGATGAGCAGGGAGGCTCGTGCCATCGCGAGCGCGCGGGCCGCCGGGCTGGCCGTGCCCGAGGTACTGGCCTGGACCGACGAACCTGACCGCTGGGGGGCGGCCGGCCTGGTCATGCGCCGCGTGCCCGGCGAGAACATCGCCCGCCGGATCCTGCGGGACGACGCCTACCGCCTGGCCAGGAACGTGCTGGCCGGCCAGCTCGGCGCGTTCGCCGCCGGCTTGCACGCGATCGAGCCGCCGGGCGACTTTCCGCACCCCGATCCGGTCGCCGACCTGCGTTCCACGCTCGCGGGCCTCGGCGGTTACAGCCCCATCTTCGAGCTGGCGCTGTCGGCGCTGGAGGCCGACCCGCCGCCCGCACGAGGTCCGGTGACCGTCCACGGCGACCTGCGGCTCGGCAACCTGATCATCGGTCACGATTCGTTGCGCGCCGTTATCGACTGGGAGCTCGTGCACGCCGGCAACCCGGCTGAGGACCTCGGCTGGCTGTGCGTGAAGGCCTGGCGATTCGGCGCCGCGGCACCCGCAGCCGGCGTCGGCAGCCGCGAGGAACTGCTCGCGGCCTACCGGGCCGCCGGTGGCGCCGACATCGACCCGGCGGAACTGCGCTGGTGGGAGCTGCTCGGAACGCTGCGGTGGGGCGTGATCTGCATGACGCAGGCCGATGCCCACCTGTCGGGTGCGCACCGGTCGGTGGAGCTCGCCGCGATCGGCCGCCGGGTCTGCGAGCAGGAGTGGGACCTGCTGCTGCTGCTCGCACCGGACGACGCGGCGGCAGCAGCGGCCAGGCGGCCGCGCCCGGACGGTGCGCCGCGTCCGGCGCCCGCACCGCACGGGCGCCCCACCGCCAGCGAACTTCTCGACGCCGTCAGGCAGTTCCTGACGGAGCAGGTGATGCCGGCGACCGCGGGCCACCTGGCCTTCCACGCCAGGGTGGCTGCCAACGTGCTCGGCATCGTCGCCCGCGAGCTGGAGCTCGGCCCGCTGCCGCCCCAGGCGGGCCTCGCCGATAACGTGGCGGCCAGGCTCGCCGTCGCTAACCCACGCTACTTCGAGGCCACTCCCCCGGCCTCCTGACCGCACCAGGCGCTGGCGAATCGGGCGGCGGATCATCGGCATCGTTCCTGCGAGGGGGTTTCACCAGATGATCATCGATTGCGCGCACTACCAGGATGGCAGGCGGCAGGAGGAGGGTCCGGTCTCGCTGGAAGACGCCGCGGCCAGGACGAAGCGCGGCGGGTTCGTGTGGCTCGGGCTGTTCGAGCCAGAGCCGGACGAGCTGGCCGAGGTCCAGGCCGCCTTCGGGCTGCACGAGCTCGCGGTCGAGGATGCGCAGAGCGAGCATCTGCGGCCGAAGCTCGAGTTGTACGGCGGTGACGTGCGGCTGGTCATCTTGCGGACCGCGCGTTACGACGACGCGGCCGAGGAGGTGGAGTTCGGCACGCTCAGTATCTTCCTGGCACCGAAGTTCGTGATCACGGTGCGGCAGGGCGTCGCGAGCGGGCTGCGCGGGGCCAGGCAGCGGCTCGAGCAGCGGCCGGAACTGCTGGCCGCGGGCAGCTCGTCGGCCCTGTGGGCGATCCTGGACCAGGTGGTGGACGGGTACGCGCCCGTGGTGGCGGGTCTGGAGCACGATATCGACCAGATCGAGGCCACGGTGTTCTCCGGTGCCGTGGCGGCGACCGAGCGGATCTACTCGCTGCGCCGCGAGGCCACCGACTTCTACCGCGCCGTCCATCCGCTGCTCGGCGTGGTCCCCATCATCGAGCGCGCGGCGGCGGCCGAGTTGCAGCCGTACCTGCGCGACGTCAGGGATCACGTGCTGCTGGTCGACGAGGAGGTCGCCGCCCAGCGGGACCTGCTCGGCACCGTGCTCGAGGCCAACATGGCCGTGATCTCCGTCGAGCAGACGAAGGTCAGCGTCCAGCAGAACGCCACCATCGAGCAGCTCACGATCCTGGCCACGGTGTTCCTGCCGCTGACCTTCGTCACCGGGTTCTTCGGCCAGAACTTCGGCTGGCTGGTCGGCCACATCGACGGCCCGGCCGCGTTCGTCAGCTACGGCATCGGCGGGCTCGTCGTGCCGATCGTGCTGCTCTGGGTCTGGCTCAGGCTCCGCAGGGCGCCGCAGCCGGGTTCGCCGCCGCCCGCCGCGTCACGGCAGACCGCCGCGTCACGGCAGACCGCCGCGTCACGGCAGACCGCCGCGTCACGGCAGACCGCAGGCCGCGGGTCCGCGGCCGGCTGACCCGCCCGCGCTGACCCGCCGGCTGGCCCGCCCGCACAGGCCGGCGCCGTCGGCTCCGAGCCAGCCGAGCACCGCGTCGGCGAACTGGGCTGGCCTGGTCGCGTGCACGAGGTGCCCGGCCGGAATCGTCACCAGGTCACACCGCGGAATCCGGTCCGCGGCCTCGGCGAGCCTGTGCTGAGGGATGTGGCTGCCTGGGCCGCCGCCGATCAGCAGTGTCGGCGCCGTGATCGCGGCCAGGCCCGCCCAGGCCGCCGGGTCGCCCCTGTTCACCTCGCCGACGATGGCAGGCACCACCGCCCAGTCGAAGTCGAGCGGCGCGCCGGGACGGGCCGGGATCGCCCGGTCGCGCGGGAACGGCGGCGAGACGTCCTCGACGATCAGGTGCTCGACCCGGTCCGGCGACTCCATCGCCACCAGGTAGGCGACGGCGCCGCCCATCGAGTGACCGGCCAGCGTGACCCTGGCCAGTCCGAGCCGGTCGAGGAAGCCGAGCACGTCATCGCGCATGAGCCGGAAGGTGTACTCCCCCGGCCAGTCGCTGTTGCCGTGCCCGCGCAGGTCGGGAGCGAAAATCTGGAAGTGCCCGGCGAACCTGTCGTGCACCGGCGCCCAGTCGGCGCCTCGCTCGCCGAGCGCGTGCAGCAACACCAGCGGCGGTGCCCCGTTGCCGCCGCTGACCTCGTAAGCCAGCTGGATGTCTCCGACCCGCGCCCGTTGTGCCACGCCCACCAGCCTCACGATACGCGCCCGGGTTCGCGCCGAACTGCTACATTTGCCGCCAGCCCACCGGCCCCATGGGTCGCCAGCGGAGGACAGCCGTGCGAGCCGTCGTGTTCACCAGCCCGGCCAAGCCGGTCGAGGTCGCGGACGTGGACCTCGACCCGCCGGGGCCTGGCGAGGTCAGGGTTAAGATCGCGGCGGCCGGGGTCTGCCACAGCGACCTGCACGTGCGGCGCGGCGACTGGCAGCCGCCCGCGCCGCTGGTCATGGGCCACGAAGGCGCCGGCCAGGTCGTCGAGGTGGGACCGGGCGTCACCTGGCTGACCGAAGGCGACCACGTGGTGCTCTCCTGGGTCGCCCCGTGCGGGCGGTGCCGCTACTGCCTGGCCGGCCGCGAGGCCCGCTGCCAGGTCGCCGCGACCGTGGTCGGTCCCGGCGGCGTCCTGTCCGACGGAACCTCGCGGCTGTCGGCGGGCGGCCGCCGGATCGCGCACTACCTCGGCGTGTCCTCGTTCGCCGAGTACGCCGTCGTGCCCGCCTCCGGCGCCATCAAGATCCGCCGAGACGCGCCGCTCGACGTGGTCGCGCTCGTCGGCTGCGCCGTCGCGACCGGGGTCGGCGCGGTGACCAACACGGCGGCGGTCGAGGCAGGCGCCGCGGTCGTCGTGATCGGCTGCGGCGGCGTCGGCCTTTCGGTCGTCCAGGGAGCCAGGCTGGCCGGAGCCGGCCGGATCATCGCCGTGGATGTGCGGACGGAGAAGACGGTGGGGCGGCCAGGCTTGGCGCGACCGACGAGATCGACGCGGCCTCGGCGGACCCGGTGACCGCGGTGCGCGACCTGCTGCCGGACGGCGCGGACTACGCCTTCGATGCGATCGGCCTGACACGCACCACCGAGCAGGCGATCAGGATGCTCGGCCTCGGCGGCGCCGCCGTGCTGGTCGGGCTGCCGCCGACCGGGGCGACGGCTTCGTTCGAGCCGCTCGTCCTAGCCGAGTCTGACCAGCGGATACTCGGCTCCAACTACGGCAGCCTGCGCCCCGCCGTCGACATCCCGGCGCTCGTCGACCGGTTCATGGACGGCGACCTGCTGCTGACCGAGCTGATCTCGGCGCGCGAGCCGCTGGAGTCGGCCGAGGCGGCGCTGGGTGACCTAGCCGCGGGCCGGGCACTGCGGACTCTGCTGATCCCCTGACCGGCCGCCGAGACCCGCCGCGTTGGAGGCGGCTATGGAGAACCCTACTGACGCGACGATCGCTCAGCTACAGGCCGACTGGCCCAACTGGCAGGTCTGGGTCGTGCACCGCATGGTCGGCAGCCCGGTGTGGTGCGCGTCCCGCGCCCGGCCGCGCGGCGGCCCGCGATAGCCAGGCTGATCCGGCACACCGACCGCAGGCTCATCGGCTACCACGCGGACGGAGCATGGTGGTCGGCCGAGCAGGTGACCGGGACGGCTGTCCGCTTCCTGGCCGCGTACTCGTTAGACGAGCTGGCCGAACGCATCGGCCGCGCGGAGGCCCGGCTGTGACCGGCCGGCACCGCCGTGACCCGGTGCTGACCGCCGCGGCGGGCCGCCGCCGTCCTCTTCGCTGTCCTGGGGCTGGCCGCCGTCATCGTGCTGCTCGCGGGCTGGCGGCCGTGACCGGCTCAGAGCGCAACAGCCGTAACGGCCAGCTAGGACTTGACTGCAAGGTCTGGCGGCCGTGACCGGTCCTTACGAGACCGAGGCGCAGGCGCGCGCCGCCGTCGCCCGCGTCTACGACGCCGCGCGCGAGCAGCCGGCGCGGTGTTCTTACGGAGGGCAGCCACCGGCTGCTGTGCGACGCGCTCAGCGCCGCCGGGGTCGAAGCCGACGCCTACGACCACCGGATTCTGCTGTGGCTGGCCGGGTGGTCACCGGAAGTGTGCGCCGTGGTCGCCGGGCTGGTCGGGCGCGCGTGGGCAGGCGAGCGGCGGGTAGCTGAGACTGGCACGGGCACGCAGGAGCGCCCCCGGCCGAAGAACCGGGGGCTCTCGCATCCGCGGGCGCAGCCATCGCGGGGCGTGAAAGGGAGCGCTGCCATAAGACGCGGCTTGGCCGCCTGGTGAATCCGGCTTTGACGCCGTGCGGACGCATTCAGCGGCTGATGTAGCCGATCTGGCGTTCGAACGCCTCGATCTCGCGGCGCTGCACGGCAGCCTCGCGGTCCAGCGCAGCTGCCGGAACCGCTGGAGCTGGCCCGCCATGTACCCGTCCTCACCGAGCTTGCGGGCCCGCCGCAGCATCTGCTCGGTCGCGGTCATCCGGCGGATCGGCGCGGCCTCGGCCCGCCGTGCCTCGCGGCGCCGCGGGTCGATCCGGTTCAGCTCTTCCTCGAGCTCGGCGACCCGCTCGGCCCGCGCGTCCTCCCGCGCCCGGCGGATCTCGTCCAGCTCCCGGGCGCTGTGACCGGTCCGCGCGATCGACAGGTGGTCCTCGAACTCGGCTGCCTGGCGCCGCATCTCCGACTCGTCCGCAGCCTGCGCCCGCCGCGCATACTCCCGGCGCGCCTCGATCACGTCGCCGGCCGCGGCGTGACGGGCGGCCAGGGCCAGCGCATCGGCGACCGCGTGCGCGGTCTGCGCGGTCACTTCTGCCCCTGGCCGACCGGATTCCCGTCGACCCCCGGGTCGTGCAGCGGGCCGCCGAGCTCAGGCCGGTCCGCATCCGGTCTCTGGGACTCGTGGGCCTGCCGGACGAACACGCCGGAGGCCTGGTCCTGGTACGCCTGCGCGTTCGCCTCAGCCTGGCGCATCGCCGTGGCGAAGGCTTCAACATCCGGGGCTGGTCATCCTCGCCTCGATTCTGCGGGGACGGCCAGGCCCGATCGAGGGCGAACCCGGCCGCCGCCGCATGCAGTTCTGCTATCCCAACTCTGCTATCCCAACCTTAACGTCAGGATGACGCGAAGTCCGTCAGGGAACCTCCCGCACCATCGCCATCAGCTCGGCCAGGACCGGGTTACGGTCCTCCGGCCGCTGCCCGGCCAGCGCCAGCAGCGTCACCCGCAGCTCGCGCGCCAGCGCCGCGTTCGACGGGTCCGCCGCGTAGGCGTCCCGCAGCCGAACCGCCAGCTCCCGCAGCACCCTGAAGTCCAGGCCGAGCGCCGCCGACAGCCGGGATGCTCGTGTGCGGGTCACCCTTCGCGGGGGCACCTTCCGCCGGTCACCCTTCGTGGCGGGGCACCCTTCGCGTCCGGCCGGGCGGGGCACCCTTCGCGGGCGGCACCATTCGGGCCGGCCGGCGTCGTGCCTGGTCACGCCCGGTGACGGCGGTTGCTGGCGGGCGCCGGCGCTGGTGTCACGCTCTGTTAGCGGCGCTCAGGTCGAAGCCGATCTCGGCGAATAGCTGCCGGCAGTCGAGCACCTCGATGCCCTCGTCCCTGGCGCGGCGGGGTAGCCGCCTCTTCTCGTCAGTCAGCAACGCGCACCCTTCGACGCGCGCGGTGATCGCTACTAGCGCGTCGCGGCTGTGCTTGGCAACGTTGCTGCGCCTGTCGGCCTTGCTGCGCAGCGCCTCGACAGACTGTGTGCCGGCTTCGTCGGTTATCCGGGCCTGGCCGAGCTTGGAGAGATCAAGGATGAACGCGCCCGTCGGGACCAGCCGACCCAAGGTGGTCAGGGCGTGCACGAGCGAGTCGCGCAGCTCAGGGTCGGGCGTGGCGGATGCTTCGTCGAGCGTGACGTGGGTGTAGAGGATCTCCAGGTCGCCGGAGTCGATGGCGCGGCGGGCGGCCTCATACGCGCCGGGCACCTGCACGAACTTGTGCAGAGAGCAGTTGTCGATGACGACTCGCCGCATCGTCATTGCGCGGTCAGGCTACCTTGTCGCCGAACTTCTGGCGCGCGGCCTGGCGGGTCACTCCGAGTGCGATAGCGATGCGGTTCCAGCTGCGGCCACGGGCGCGGGCATCGGCCACCCGCCGGGTGATGAGTGCCTCGTCCCGGCGCGCTGCGTCTGCGGCCTCGGCGATTGCCTGCAGGTCCTCGGTGTTCTCTGCCCGGGTGGTGGCCGGGTCGAGGCTGTCGGCCCACTGCTCGAACTTGCGGGCAGCCTGGTCGATCTCGGCGTCTGTGTGCTTCATGTGATCACCCCTCATCCGAGGAACGCTTGGTACTTGGGCCGCATCGGCATGGCGTGGATGATGACGGGGTCGTCGGTTTCCGCGCCGAGGATGCCTATCTCCAGCAGGGCACCGTTTCTCCAGCAGGGCACCGTTGCGCGCCGGGCCGATCAGCATCATCACGTCGTCGTCGTCGTTGGGGACCTCCCGGATCGCGTGCCGGGCTGCTTGCAGGATGTCCAGGTCATCGATGTGGTGCTTGCGTGCCGGCCCGCCGATCCGCACGTAGACAAGATATCTTGTCTTGGCGTGATGCGCCAGGCGGCGTTCCGGCGGCGTCATGCGCCGCTCGCCGGCCCGATCATGGGCTGCCGGCGTACCAGGCATGCGGCGTGATGCCAGACGCCGTTCACCCTGGCGATCTTCTGGCCCTGGATCAGGGCGGTCCTGCATGACGGGCAAGCGGGACGTGAACATCCCGCCCCACCTGATGCCGCTGGTCCACGAGCACATGATCCTGCACGTCCAGCGCGGCCCCGGCGCGCTGCTGTTCCCGGCCGCGGCCGGCGGCCACATGGCGCCGTCGTCGCTGTACGCCGTCTACCACCCGGCCCGTGACAAGGCCGGGCGGCATGATCTCCGGTTCCATGACCTGCGCCACACCGGGGCCGTGCTCGCCGCGGCCACAGGAGCCACGCTCGCCGAGCTGATGGCACGCCTAGGCCACTCCACGGTCAGTGCGGCGATGCGCTACCAGCACGCGGCAGCCGACCGGGACAAGGCCATCGCGGAGGCGCTGTCAGGGCTGGCGACCGTCACGCCGATCACGAACGCGAAGGGCAAGCGAGCTATCGCTCGGTGACATAGATCCCGCGGCCGGGGACGGTGCGGACAAGGCCCTCAGACTGCAGGACCCTGACTGCCTTCTCGACGGTGCCCCTGGCCACCCCGTAGGTCTCGACGAGCGTCTTGCCGCTCGGCAGCGGGGAAAGCGGCTGTATCTCCCCGGACACAATTCGCTGCCGCAGCACGTCCGCGAGCTGACGGTAAAGCGGCACGTCAGAGTACATGTCCAAGGTCACGTGGCCACCCTAGATACCCACGGTGGCCACGCTTCCTACCAAGGGTGCCCTAGGCACCTTGGGAACCTAGGCGTAACGTGGCGAGTCCGAAGCACAAGCGGGCCCGGACGGCGCTCAGCACGCCGCTCCCCGGGCCCTGACCCGAGACGAGGCCCCGGGCTATGGAAAACCCTACAGACGCCACGATCGCCGAACTAGAACGCGACTGGACCAACTGGCAGATCTGGATCGTGCACAAGGTCATCGGCGGCCCGGTGTGGTGCGCGAGACGCTACGAGGACCGCGACGCCGTTCCCGCCCGCGTCCTGAACGCCGACAGCCCGGAGCACCTGGCCGAGGCGCTCGAAGAGGCGACGTCGTGACCGGCCGCCAGTGCGATGCGTGCGAGCAGGATGTGCACTGCTTCGGCGCCACCCGGTGCGCGTGCTGCCGCCGTGAGCCTGAGGCAGAACCCGGCAAGATGCTTGGTGAATTTCAGCCCGCCGTCCGCTTCGACCGCGGCGGGTGGCTCAGCGGCCCGTGCCTGCCCGTCCCCGCGTTCCCGGCCGCGGCACGCTGGCCGGCGATAGCGAGGCTGATACTGCACACCGAGCAGTGGCTGGTCGCCTGACGCGGGCCGTGGTGGAGCGCCGAGCAGGTCACCGGCTCGAAAATCCGGTACGTCTGCGGGCACAGCCTGGACGAGCTGGCCGACGCGATCGAGCGTGCGGAGGCCCGGCCGTGACCGGCCGGGGGCGCCGTGACTTGGCTGCTGACCGCCGCGGTGGTCAGCGCCCGGCCTGGCGGAATTACTGTGCCACTGGCACGGCTGATATTCGCCGGTTAAATCCGCCGATCGAAAGAGTGGAGCCCGCAATGAAGTACCTGGTCACGATCATGAGCAATGAGGACGCCGACTGGTACGCGGTCGACGCGGACACGCCAGCGGATTCCGTGAGCGCGGTCAAGGAGCGCATCTATGGCGGCGAAGCGCTGGGAGCTGGCGTCAAGATCAGCGCAATGCCCATGCCAGACAAGCCGATCCGGATCACACGGCTCGCAGACATGAGCGAGTTCGAAGCGGAGTTCCGGACACGCGGATAGCCGGGGTGCCGGCCGGGGCGCCAGAACCCGGCCCGCGCCACGCTCTCAGGTCTTGCCGCTTCCGCGGCGTCATCCCTGGCCGGCTCCCCGCCACATCTGCAGCGGCATGCCCTCCCGCTCCGCCGCCCCGGCCGGGTTCAGCTTCACGGCCGGGTCCGGGTTCGACGCCGCAGCCGCCTCCGCCTCCTCGCGTTCGGCCCTGGCCGCGGCGGCGTTGTACGCCCGCACCACGCCGAAGATCTCGAAACCGCTCACGGCCTGCCTCTCTTCTGCCGCGGCAGCCCGGCGAGGGCCGCCGGGATGGGGTCGCCCGCGGCTATCAGCGTGCACGCGCCGGGCCCCAGGTCCGGGCGCTCGATCAGCAGGTCCTCGCCCGCCAGCTCCAGCTCAGGCGCCGGGGGGCGGCCGGCCCGCGCTCCGCCCTGGCCACCCGCCGCGGCGTCACGACCGCACCCCGGTGTCCACCACGAACGCGGCCGGCTGCGCGAGCTGCACATCGGCCCGCAACCATGCCAGGAACCCGTACTGGCCGCTGTCGATGAACCGTTCCCGCAGCGGCAGGATCCGCAGGTCGGTGCGCACCCCGATCCAGCACTGGTCCCACTGCCCGGTGTACACCTCGCTGCAGTCCGTCGACGTGCCGACCGTTAGGTTGACGGGCACCTGCCTGCTCGAAGTTCGCGTTGCGGACCGCGGCGCACGCGTCGACCAGGAACTCCCAGCCCATCGTCCCGGCCGTGGGCGGCACCCCGATCACGCTGCCGTTGGCGCCGTGCGCCGTGGTGGTGATCCCGGTCTGGTTCAGGATGCCCCGCGGCTCCGGCGCGGTCCCGGACCCGCGCAGCGCCGCCCGGTCGACCTCGAGCGCGATCTGCCGGGCGAACGAGTTCGCGATCACCATCTCGGCGCCCGGGTCGCTGTCGTCGAACAACTCCACCGACAGCAGGATCAGCCGGGTCAGCGTCTGCGCCGTGAACGTGACCGCGTCGAACGTCATGTCCGCCGCCGTGATCGCCGCGTTCTCCGCATGCCAGCCCGGCGTGCCCTCACCGGTCAGCCGCGGCACCTTCAGCGTCCTGGTCGTCATCGGGACCGTGACCGCGCCGGCCTGGATCACCCGCATCTGGTTCCGCGCCAGGTCGATCACCGCCGCGGCCAGCGGCGTCGGCACCAGGTGCCCGCCCGCCGTCAGCGTCCCCTCGCTCATGGCCCGGGTCTCGGCGTCGGCGCCACCGGGCGCCCCGGCCACCATCGCCCGGATGTACCGGTCGAACGACACCGGCGGGCCGGCCGCGCGGCCGGGGTGAGCGGACCGCTCCAGCCACCCGGCAACGGACTGGTCACGGCCCAGCAGGTCACCCGGCCGCGCGACCGCCGTCCCGGTGTCCCCCGGCCCGCCCCAGCCGTCCCGGGTCTCGGACGTCCCGGCGCGCACCAGCGCCCGCGGATGCCGGGCGATCGTGCCGCGGACCTCCTGGTCCCACGCCAGGTGCGCGTCGACCGCGTCGACCAGCGCGATGCAGTGCTTGAACTCGCGCGACTCGGCCTCGGTCTTGTCCCGTACCTGGCCGCTGGAGTCCTCGTGCAGCTC
>WNGH01004365.1_pt1 | contig 14809 bp, 13 predicted proteins | sample 5400631 | NCBI WGS metagenome assembly WNGH01 (sample SAMN13153373, study PRJNA577476) | soil metagenome | isolation source: 115 cm soil or saprolite under Garry oak tree replicate 1 | place: USA:California | collected 2016-06-15
CCGCCGACCGCGTGTTGCCAGACCTTCGCCAGTGCGCTTGCCATGGCCAGTGGTCGATGGGTGGCACCGACGGCTAAATCGTCGCAGGCCAGCTCTTTTTCCTGCTGGAGCTGGCGGTAGGCTGCCCAGCTCGTTGGCATGTAGAAGAAGGCGTCGCGCAGCATCGTTGCCAGCCAGACCACCAGATAGTCGCGCCGTGCCACGTGCTCCAGTTCATGGGCCAGCACCGCCTCAAGCTCGCGCCGGTCGAGGTGTTCGACCATCCAGGTCGAGAGCAGGATCGTCGGTCGGAACAGCCCGCACGTGAGCGCCAGCGGTCGAGCAGAGGCACGGAGCCGCAGACGAGGCCGCACTGTGCCAAGCCGTTCCGCCAGCTCATCGGCGAGCGCTTGGAGTTGTGAGCCAGCCGAGATGCTTTGGCGGGCGACGACCCGCTGCATAAGCGCGAGTCGTGCTACTCCCCAGGCAAGCGCGCCAAGGGCGATCAACCCCATGCCGACTGGCAGGGCGACGCCGAGCAGGGAGTCCCAGGATGGAGCGTCACGCAAGCAAGCACGACCGGCGAAGTGGTGCAATCCACCCAGACCAAGTCCAAGGCTCACCACTGGCACTGCGAGCACGAAACACTGGACCGCACGCCGCTGCGACCAGTCGCCGAGACGGCGCAACAGACCGAATGTCAGGTAGCTTCCCAGAACCACCAGCAGGGTACTTGAGAGGCCCAGCAAGGTATGCACTACTCGCCCTCCTCCTCTGCACGGCGGCGCGTGATCTCGTCTAACAGCTCGTAGGCATGGGCAGCAGCCTCTTGATCGGGCAGTTTCCCCAGACTTTCAAGTGTGGCGCCAGAGAAATTGACAAAGAGATCCTCGAGGATACGCTCGATGAAACGTGAGACAAACTCCTGCTGGGTAAAATTGGGATAATACACATAGGCCTGATCCTGCTTCTCCACGCGCAAGAGGCGCTTTTTCGCCAGGCGCGTCATGGTGTTCATCACCGTCGTGTAGGCGATGCGCCGGCGCTCATACAAGATTTCGAACACTTCGCGCACCAGGGTGCCCTGACCAGGCGGACGTGCCCAGATGAGTTCCATGATCTCGGCCTCCAGATCGCCGAGCACCTTGCGGACGCCCGGTCGATCAGGCCGGAACACGCTGATATCGGGTTCAAGAGCCATTTCGCAACTCCTCTATTCGCAAAAGCCCAGCGTTCCTCACGACAGCACTGGATGAGTGTTTCTCTCTTTCATCTCTGAGACGCAGAGGACTCGCACCCAGGCCACCCGACTTCGCTGCCCATCCAGAGAGACGCTCACCTTCTTGATCCCACAGCGACAGTTGGTGCGGGCCTATTTCTCCAACTGCCCCTAGTATAGGATATTCTGGTACACTTGTCAAAGTACATGTGGTAGAGGTACAATTATAGTAGGTACTATTGGCAATAGTAGGATAATCGACCAAGCAGGAGTATTCCACAGCTGCTAGAGATGTGCATGCTCTGAGACAGGACCGGGCAGGCCGTTGCGACAACGAGCAGAGAGCGATGCTACTTCTCTCTCGGATGGCGGATATGTTGGTAACAGTGGCATCGCTCTCAGGCGCTACACCAGGACTGCCACCTGCTGTTGATGGGGTGACTGTCATATGTGGGGCTCAACATACGCGGAGCCGGGCGAAGGGAAGCAAGAGGAGATGATGAGCATGACACGTAGAACACGTAGATCTCCGGCACGTAGGCATCCAGCAGGAGATGGGGCGCCGCGCATGGATGTCGTCCAGTCGGACACCCCGGCCGGAACGCCCGGTGGGTGGACGCGCTTGTGGGAGAGTGCGACACAGGAGATACTGGCGGTGACGTACTGGTTCGATCCTGCCCCGCATCCGAAGCCTTATCCTGTCACGGTCAGGTTTTCCGGGCGCCGCAACGATGTGAAGGGGCGGGTGCAGTCTGGTGATCGCTTCGTCCACGACGAGACGATCGAGGAGGTCGTCCCCGGCAGTGGCCCGATCTCACTCACGGCCCGTGTCCGCAGCATCAATCCTGGCGAGTGGGTCGTGACAACGCAGGTGCTGGGGTCCGCGACTCCTGCGCGGGGATCGCGGGAGCAAGGGAACGCGACCCCTGCGGCTGGACGCAGCGGACTAGCCGCATGGTTGTGGCGCAGGTGGGTGCCGTCCTCGGGGTCGGCCGGACCCATGAGAACCTGCCTGACCCCCCTCGCCCTGAGGCCGGGGATCCTGCCCGGCATTTGGGGAGCGATGGTGACGCTGGGCATGGCCGTCGCGCTGGCGCTCCAGGCCCTGGTGATTTCCCGCGACCATCTGGCGCTCGGCCCCTGGTGGGCGGTGACACTGGTCGCCATCGCGGTCGGCATCGTCGGTGCGAAAGTGTGGTACATGGTTCTTCACCGGCGCGAGCATATCCTGGACGGATGGTGCATCCAGGGGTTCATCGCCAGCGCCCCAGTGGCGGCGGTGATCATGCTCGCGGCGCTTCACGTGCCGGTCGGAGTCTTTCTCGACGTGACAGCTCCGGGTCTGCTGGTCGCCATGGCGGTGGGCCGGGTGGGATGCTTCTTCGCCGGCTGCTGCGGAGGGCCGCCGACGGCGTCCCGCTGGGGAGTGTGGTCCTCCGATCAACGCGTGGGAGCACGTCGTATGCCCACCCAGCTGCTGGAGTTGGCGCTCGCGGGTATACTGGGGCTCCTGGTGCTGGTGGCGGTCTTGCGTCACGGGCCAGCGGGCGGCGCCTTCTTCGTTGCGGGGCTGGCGGCCTACACCCTGGTGCGACAAGGTCTTCTGCATCTGCGCGCCGAGCCGCGCAAGACAAGGCTGGGTGGGCTGGTCACCGCGGTCCTGGCAGCGCTTGTGCTCATTGCAGCCGTAGTAGTGCTCATTCGATAACCGTCGAGTACGGGGAGCGAGCTGCCTGTCTGTCTCTTTGTCGCATGCTGCGGAGCTGAGAGGATGTCAACGTGCTCAAGGGGCCTGCACGTTTGAAATCCTACTATTCATGATCGTACTCTTGACGATTGTACTATGGTTTCTTACAATACACAGAGAACGTCCCATATCCAGGAAGGAAGAGCAACAGACGATCAGGTATTATAGCGGAAGCCGGGCGCGACGTTATAACAGGCGCTGGCGCGCATACACGCAGAAGACGCTTGCGGTAGCGATGGCGATGATTGACGTTGCCGCGCTGCAGCATGTGCCAGAGCAACTGGGACGCCCGGCGCGAGTGCTGGACGTTGCCTGTGGAACAGGTCTCCTGCTCAAGCAATTACTCGAGCGCGTGCCCGGCATGGAGGCGTATGGGATAGATGCGAGCGCGGATATGCTGGCGCAGGCAAGGGAGGCCCTCAAGGATTGGCCGGAGGTGTGGCTGGAGCGGGTAGAGGTCAATGGTGACGGGACAGCGAACGTGCCGTACCCACCGAGCACCTTTGACCTGATCACCTGCACCAACGCGCTGCATGACATGGCAGACCCGCTGGCGCTCCTTTCGGGATTGGGAAGGCTGCTGGCTCCCCGGGGGCAACTGGTGGTAGAAGATTTCGCACGGCGCCGGCCCGCATGGCTCTGGGCGCTGTTTGAGCGGCTAATGCGATGGATTGAAGGGGGACATGGACGCGCCTATACCCTTGCAGAGGCGCGGGCGCTCTGTGTAGGAGCCGGACTCCATATTGTCTGTGAGAAGGTGTTCACCATCGATTGGTTCTGGCATGGCTGGGCACTGTGCGCAGGCTGATCCGTACCCTGAGCAGATTGGAAGCTAGGAACATGATTCCTGAGACCACGTCACGAAACACACAACAGCAGAAGCACGCTCTAGCGGAGCCGGACGCGACACAGCCTCCTCAATCGCAAATACATGACGCTGTTCATGCAGACAAACGATCTGTCCCCTGGTCGGCTCGCCGCCGACGTAACGCCTGGTTCCTGCTGCTCATACTGCTGCTTGGCATCGTCACCATCTTTGCGCTCTCGAATGGCGCTGCCACCGTGAAGCAGCGAGCCAACATCGCACAACTCGGTACACCTCCCGCTACAACAACGAGTGGGACGCCCACACCTCCAGCCAGGGTCCTGGTGCGCACGGCGCAGAAACGCCTCTATCCGTTCCCATCCTCCAATGTCGGCCTGATGCAGCCGGCGGTGGATGCACAAGGAAACGTCTGGGTCGGCGAGATGTATGCCAACCGCCTCGCCCGGCTCGATTCACGCACAGGCGTGGTCACGACCTGGGCGCCTCCCAATGGGAAGTATGGCATCATGACCGCCGCCGTAGACACACGGGGCAACGTCTGGTTCGTTGAGCAGGGCGCCAACTACATCGGGCGCTTTGACCCGGTGCGGCAGACCTTCCGCACCTTCCCGCTGGGCACCAGCAATGGTCACCCACTGGGGCCGCAAGCTCTCCAGTTCGATGCTTCGGGGAACCTCTGGTTTACCGGCGTATCGGCCGGGCTCATTGGACGGCTTGATCCGACCACAGGCATGATCCAGACCTGGGTTGTCCCTCCTCCTGCTCCGAAGCTCTCCGCTTTGCCTTTCAGCCTCGCGGTGACACATGATGGGCAAGTCTGGTTCGGCGACCTGACAGGCGGCGCCGTTGGCCACCTCGATCCCGCCACGGGCCGTGTCACGCTCTATCACCTGGCCGATCCGCAGGCGCAGGTCTTCTCGATGGCGAGTGATGCCAGGGGACGCATCTGGTTTACCGAAATTGTACCGGGCAAGCTCGGCCTGATTGATAGTGCGACTGGCAGGGTGACGGAGCTGCCTGTACCAGCAGTCGCAGGTCATCCGGCAGCGCTCTATGGCCTGGTGGTTGCGCATGATGGAGCCGTCTGGTTCGTGAACAATGGCGCTGACGCACTCGTTCGCTACTCGCCAAAGGATACCAGCTACACCTTCTTTCAGCTTTTTCTACCCTCCAGCGCTCCCTATGGCCTCACCCTCGATCCTGCTGGCAGATTGTGGTTTACCGCGTCCGGCTCGTCTGCCAACATTGTAGGCGAGATGCATCCATAGCACCAGCAAAAGCTCGGAAGAGCCCTAATGTTAGTAAAGCATACACCCTCAAGCCTTGTGAGAAAGGGAAGGAGCAGAGTAGATGACCCAAGAGCGCGATACGACAACAACCCAGCAGGAACAGCCCTCTCAGATCTTTCATCCGCGCTTTGCCGCATTCTATGAGCGATATGCTCGCCTTGGTTCCGAGCGTCGTCTCACCGATCCACTCCGAGAGGAGACCGCGGGACAAGCGTATGGAGTCGTCCTGGAGGTGGGCGCGGGGACTGGACTGAACTTTCCCTGGTACCATCCAGAACGGGTCGAGCGGGTAGAAGCGATTGAGCCGGATCGCGCCATGCTGGCCTATGCACGAGAGCGTGTGAGGCAGGCAGGCGTGCCGATCAGCTTGACTCAGGCGTCCGTTGAGGCTTTGCCGTTTGCCGATGCTTCCTTTGACAGTGTGGTGGTGACCCTCGTGTTTTGCTCGGTAGAGGATTCTGCGCAGGGCATGCAGGAGATCAGACGGGTCTTGAAACCGCAGGGAACACTCTTCTTATTCGAGCATGTGCGCTCGCAGAGCAACTGGGTAGGACGTCTGCAAGATGGGCTGGTCCCCTTGACAACACGCTTGTTCGGGAATTGTCATTGGAACCGCGACACCGAGCGGACCGTGCAAGAAGCGGGGTTTGCTATCACGCACGTGCGTCGTTTGAAAGGTGGTCTTGCCCCGCACATCGTGCTCCAGGCACTTCGCCCATGAGCCGGAGCCTCTTCACGAAGATGCTACACTAGAGAAAGTGGAACCAGAATACCCTTATCAAACGTACTATTGATAGTGGTATAATAAGAGGATACCATTGCCAATGGTAGGGGAACAAGAATGTAGTGCGTTTTTCTTATCCTGAAAGGAACGATGAAGAGGATCAGCATTGATCTCCCATTCCTATCCAAAGCAACCTTATGTGGGTTGTTCCCAGCAGAGAGAAGGAGTACATATATATGATGGGCGGCTTCGGAATGTTCGCCATGATGTTCTGGATGGTGCTAGGAGCATTGCTCTTCATTGTCCTGGCGACGGTAGTCATCTGGTTTCTCGTACGTTGGCTGAACCGGCAGAAGGCGCCAATGATGCCTTACACACCGCGACAGGATTCTTATCAAACGTATGAGCGAGGATATCAGCCACCAGAAAGGCCAGAAACCTCTCAAGAAGGTGGGAGACCGTACAACTCTTCCCAGCCAAAAGATGAGTACGAACAACCACAAGTACAGTACCCACAAGAACAAGAAATGCCACCACAGCGCTAACTTTCTTGGTTAGCACCACCTTCTACAGGCTTGAGTCGTCGCTCGATCTCTCTCCGCAGCCGGCGCTCAGAAGATCGACCGTAGGAGAAAGGCTCACTTCACCCCTTAAGCAGGAAGAGCTTGCCAAGGTATGCAAGCAGCGGCCCCTCTCGTGCTGGCTGGCTACGAAAGCCGATATAGCCATCGGGTCGGATAAAGTAGAGTGACGCTGCGCCTGCTCCATAGCGTCTGTGCAACTGGTGCTCTGGGTCCAACAGAATCGACCCATCCCAATCGAGTTGCTCCGGCTGCTCATTGGCGCTCACGACGAAGTGTGTTTTGATCTCATTGCCCAGGAGTGCGTCAACTCTGCGAGCGATGCGAGAGAGATTGGCGTAGCCCTCTACTGTATGCGCCAGGCCTTCGAACAACAAGAGCGTGCTGGTCGTCCCTCTGAACTCCTCAAAGAGGCTCGTCGTTGTGCGTGATGGAGAACGCAGACACCGACCCTGTGGTGCACGATCTCCCGACCTGGGAGCCAGGGAAAAGGTCACCCAGTCCTTGATATTGGCCTTATCGCTCTTACGGCCCGAGAGCCTCGTGTTGTCTGCCAGCGTTCCCTGGTAGGAGTGGGAGAGCGAGGAGCTACGGTAGTTGATACCGATTCCTGATACCACTTGTGACAGCGCCCGCTGGACGATATTCAGGCTGAGGAGATGAAGTAGGCGGGCAGCATGACCGAGATACAGCAAGGTGCGAACAAGGCGATTGTGCCTGCGATCACGGCAGCGAGCACTGAGCCGCCGAAGAAGATGCTACTACTCATTACGTTTCACAACTTTCATGGGGCAGCAGGAAACATTCCTACATCTACCTGTCAGTTTCATAATCCCGTGGCTCACTCGATTCCTATGGCTGCGGTAGCCACTGCCGCATTCCAGCCTCTAGCCCGATTTCTTGACTCCTAAGATCGGACTTATTACTTGAGTCAATCGTCTCAAAATAGAGCCGCTCATGCCCCTGCGCGTCTATAATGAATGTTATTGGATCATGCGCTACTAGCCCGCCTGAGTTCACCTGGACAGCCACATTGTACGAGTGGTAGACAGACCAGAGTTGTTGTGCCGTACCTGTGAGGAATAACCACTGATGCAACATCCCGTGCGCGATGGACCAGGCTTGCACCACAGCTACGCTGGTTGCAGTAGGATTGGCATTGACGGCAACCAGCTCTATCCGGCTGGCCGCCGAGGCTCCCAGCGCATCTTTGGCATCATACATAATCTCAGCAGTCAGTGGGCAGAGGGTCTTACACCGCGAGTCGATGAAAGCCATCACGACCTCGTGACCGCGCAGGGAAGACAGGGTGACTGAGTGACCGAACTGGTCGGTGAGCTTGAAATCAGGCGCGAGATTGCCCTTCATTGGAAAGCCGCCAATGGCATAGTTCGCCGGGTTCGTCGACTGCGTGACTGTCTGGTTGTGAGACGGTGCGAAAAACCTGATGCCCCAGACGGTCGCGGTAAGTATCACGAGTGCTGTAGTGGCAAGAAAGGCAGCTCGAGTTAGTTTCTGCATACTATCTGGATGCCGCATGGTCATTTCCTTTCACCAGACACGTGTTTGAGTGCATCACCCCCTCTGTTTTTCCCCAACGGTTACCTCTCCCTGATCGTCCGACGGTGAGGAGTGCGCGTCCGGCTCCGCTCGTCAGCCCCACGGGCTACTGCCTCAGCCTCAGACATGACCGGGATCTCGGGGCTCTCGATCTCGGCGATCTGGCGAGCGATGGCCTCCTGCTCGGCCTGGACGCTCAACAAGCGGGATCGTAGCTCACCTACGTGCTCGTCGCGAGTTCGACCCTCGGCAGGGAACTGGTTCGCTTGTGCTGGCTGACCCCCGCGCATCCTTCCCATCATCACCAACATAGAAAGCGGGCACGCGACTATGAGCAGCAGCGGCAGAGCCGCCAACACGAGCTGCGGCGCCACGACCCAAACGGCCAGTCCCACGACCGCTAACCCGACCAGGACTTTCCAGTTGAGGCACATCTGCACACAGTCCCAGATGGCCCTGAGGGGAGAAGTGTGCTGCGAGGACATGGGTGTCGAGGTTACAGGCGAGGCCAGTGGCTTCTCCACAGGCCTGTCCTCCCGCTGCGGAGCAGCATCAGGTGGCGTTTGCTCTTTCCCCTGGCGCATCATCAACCATATCATGAGGCCCATGCCGACCGGACAGGCCAGCACAGGCAGGAGCGACAAAATATATTGCATGTGGATCGTTCCTCCAAAGTTTTCTATGACTTCGGTCCTACTCTTGACTATAGTATAGGAGGCAGTGATACAATTGTCAAAGGTACTATTGATGATAGTATGTGGCATACCGAAAATACCGTGCCTGGGAGCGGGAGCAATTCGACAAAAGGCGACAATCTACGTGCCAGCTATCAGCACAGCCGAAATGAGGATATCTATTGTGCTCCTCTATCACCGCTGCTCTCCAGGTAATGCAATAGCAATCTGGCAATGCCTATTTGAAAGGTGAGACTGATCCATGAGTAAGCAAAGTACGCGTCAACGCACACGGCAAGAACGACGCCGGGAGGAACTGCAACGGCGTGAAGCAGAGCGCAGGCGCGCCGTTCGCACGAGGCGCATGACCATCGTCGGTATCATTGCTGCCGTCGTGCTGGCTGTCGCTGGCATCGCCTACCTCGTTATTACCCAGAGTCACACACCTGCGAACCCTGCCTATCCTGCCATAGATAGCATTGCCTGTGATCAGTTGGAACAAAGCGCCTTTCACATTCATGCGCACGTTTCTGTCTACATCAATGGGCAGAGCGTCTCCATCCCTGCCAATGTTGGGATTGCAGGCGATCCATCCGCTCCATCTTGCTTTTATTGGCTGCACACGCACTCCACTGACGGGGTGATCCATATTGAAGCCCCAAATGGCGTTTCCCCCACCCTCAAGAACTTTCTGGACATCTGGGGAACCAAGTTCCCGCAACTGGGCTATCCCGATCAGTTAGATTTCACAAATGGCTGGCAGGCCTACGTCAATGGGCAGCCGTTCGCAGGCGACTTTCATACCATCCCGTTGAAGGCTCACACGCTGATTACGTTGGCCTATAACAGTCCAGGGGTGAAACCTGATACCACCTTCAATTGGAATGGTCTCTAGCGATTCCCGTGGCAGCATATACCGCCCATGGTACTGCTATTTGAACGTCAAGACAAGCATGGGAACAGGCTATGCAGGGAACAGTGTACCTGTCCTTGAGCAGGTGACATGATTGATGTATAGTAAAGCAAGAACAACTACCGGGAGATGCAAAACGGTATGGATTCATCGCAGTTGAGCTTTGGCCTGGCTTTTGGCGCTGGACTGGTGTCCTTCCTCTCGCCCTGCATGTTACCGCTGGTCCCTATCTTCCTGGCGCAACTGGTCGGACAGAGCATCTCGCAATCCGCAGGTGGGCAGGATGATCGTCCTGCACGCTTCATCACCTTCCTGCATGCGGTCATGTTTGTACTTGGCTTTACGCTCGCCTTTGTAGCGCTGGGCGCGACGGCCAGCGCATTGGGCAGTCTTCTCCGTGCATACCAGTTCCAACTACGTCAGATCGGTGGCGTCCTGCTCGTTCTCATCGGGCTGTACCTGATAGGCATCCTGAAGTTGCCGTTGCTGACCTTTCAAAAGCGGTTTGCATTTCATCCCAGTCGTCCCAGTTATTTGACCTCATTGCTCATCGGTATCATCTTTGCCATTGGCTGGACACCCTGTATTAGCCTTCTGCTCGGCTCCATCCTCGGCCTGGCCGCCACGGCTGGAACACTTCGACAGGGGGTCCTGCTGCTGCTGTTCTACTCGCTCGGCATGGGCGTCCCATTTCTGCTGCTCGGCCTCGGTCTTGACCGATTCAGCAAGCTCTTGAAGTGGCTGAAGCCTCATCTTGGCAAGATTGAAATCGGCACAGGGGTCGTGCTGATTCTGGTGGGAGTGATGATCTACTTCAACTGGCTGGTCTACCTGAACCGCTATGCTGTTCCGCTCTTCCGGTTGTGATCATGAAAGGTCACCACCTCATTGATCGCCTGCTCCCGACCTGTGGGATCCTGGATGTTGTGGATCGCCAGACTTCAGAGAAGGTAGCTATACGCTCGTGCTGGCTGCCTGTATTGCCGGCTCCTCTCGCTGTATAAACGGGGGTTGTGGAGGCCGCTTTTCGCCACGTTTCATCTCCCTGAGAACGCCCACCACGTACGGTTCAAAGTCCACCTGCATGGTGTGGCGAGGAGAATTGCCATAGCGCTTGCGCATATCTTCCCGTTCGCGCTGGATATCCTGTATCATCTCGCTTTGCGATGGCAGCGTATACTTGCCCAACAGGTATTTGCTGATCCATTTACTTTGCAATTCGGCGAGCGGCATAATTGCGCCGAGCGGCTGAAGCAGGCCTATGAAGAACAGGTCGGGATAACGTGGGTGGAAAACCCGGCGAAACAGGAGCAGGTCGTTGTTCCTGGCTTCGACGATCTCGGGCTTGAAGAAGGGGAACGTCACTTTATAGCCCGTGCAGTAGATAATGCAGTCTATTCGCTCCCGGGTACCATCCGCGAAGATAACGCCTTTCCCGTCAAGGCGCTGGATGTTCGGCTTGGGCTTGATGCGGCCATGCGTAATGCGATGGAGGATTTCCGAGCTAACCGTCGGATGAGCATGCAGGACAGGATGGTCGGGTTCTGGCAACCCGAAGTCCGTGAGCTTGCCGACCTGCAGCCGCAGTATCTGGCCAAACAGTCTACGCTGTACAGGCCATGGAATGAATTTAGGAATGGCCTGCTGGTCAAGTGGCCTGCCGAGAACGTACTTTGGGATAATGTGGAAACCGCGCCGCACGGCCAGGTAGGTCATTACCGAAACACGCGATGTCTCAACTGCGATATCCATAGCGGAGTTGCCAAATCCCACGACCAGAACGTGCTTATCTACGTATGGACCCGGTACTTTGTAGTAGTGGCTGTGAATGATCGAGCCATCGAAATGCCCTTCAAAGGGAGGCTCAGGCCAGCGAGGATTCCAGTGGTGACCGTTGGCCACCAGTAGAGCACGGTAGCGACGTGTAGAGCCATCATGCAGTGTGATTTCCCACCCACCCCCCTCCAGCGGTACGGCGGCTGTGACTTTTGTGTCAAAACGGATGTGAGGCCTGACGTTGAATTGCTCGACATAATCGTTGAAATATTCGGCAATCTGGGTGTGATGTGGGAAAACCGGGTAGCGATCAGGCATGGGATAGTCCGAGTACTGCATACGCGGCTTTGAGGTGTTGATGAAGAGCGAGTAATAAGCGCTGGACATGCCATTGGGGTTCTCATAGGCCCAGTTGCCACCGACGCGGTCGCTCGCTTCGTAGCAGTCAAAGGGAATGCCATAATCTTTGAGAACTTTAGCGGCTGCAATACCAGACGAGCCAGCGCCAATGACACAGGCGCGATTCGGGATGTCAAGCATGGTTTTCGTTTCCTCCCCCGAAAGTAAGGTAGCTCTCTCTATGGTGGGGTTCTTACATCTAAGGATATATTAAGCAGGTCCAGGTTTGCAAGTCAACCTGAGTTTTTTAGAATGTGTCTGATGCTCAGAGTTTTTGCCCTCTCTCGCCGTGTGCTCGCGCGGCTTCGCCGCGCGAGAATTTAGTGTGTTTTGTGGGAAATGCGCTTCGCGCATTTCCCACAAAACACACTAAATCAGGCGAACGTCGCAGGCGACCATGCCTGTGTTGTACGACTGATTACAAACGGCAACTCCTGGTGAACTTTCTCCGTATATATGGTAGTGTTTTCCATTTTATGGCATTTTTATCAGAGCGTGTCTGATTCTCAGAGGCTTCGCCCTCTCTGGCCGGGTGCTCGCGCGGCTTCGCCGCACAAAAAATATTATGTTGTGTAGAAAATGCGCTTCGCGCATTTTCTACACAACATAATAAAATCAGGCGAGCGCCGCAGGCGCTCGCAAGCGATCGTGATGGAAATCAGACAGACTCTCATACATCGAGGAAGTGGACATGCAGAACCAGCAGGAATTTGACCATACGTCCAACACAGCAGAGGAGACGCCAGCGCCACTCAATGGGCGCCAGAGCAATACCGACCCTCGCGAACAGCCACAATCGCAAGAGTATACGTACCGTTCCTACGAAGAAGGCTATACTAGCCTGAACGAACCAGATTTCTGGCCACATGAGGGTGAGAAGCTGCGGCCAGAGCCGAAAAACCAGAAAAGTATAGGCGGACTGCTGGCGCTGGTAGTGCTGTTGTGCGCGGTCTTTATTGCCGGGAGCTTCTACGGCGTGGTTCTGAGCTGGCTAACCTGGGTGGTGGTGATTGTGCTGATCATAGCCGGGCTGGCTGCGCTGGCTACAAACTGGCGTGTCGTGACCATCCCCATGCCCACGCGCACCTTCCAGATCATGGAACACGCGCGGCTGGTGATCAACAATGGGGCCGGGAGCGTGGCTATTCGCCGGGGCGCAGAGGGCATGGTGAGCGTGACCGCGACCAAACGCGCTAGCGGCATTGGCATCGATACCGAGCGCATGCAGATAAACTACAACCAGTACGGCGACACGCTGAACGTCTCAAGCCTTATGTCCTGGAGCATCCTCCAGTTTGGTCTGCGCACTGTCGATTTCGAGATCACCGTGCCGTCCAGTTGCGATGTACAACTGCAGAATAGCTCGGGACGAGTCGCGCTTCAGGGCACCAGTGGCGTGATTCGCGTCCACACCGGTGGTGGCAGCGTACACGTACACGACCTTCAGGGGCAGATCGCGATGAAAACAGGCGGTGGGCGCATCGAAGCCGGCAACCTGCAAGGCTTGATCGATCTGCGTACCGACGGCGGGCGCATCGAGGCCGAGAATCTCCAGGGCCAGATCAACCTGCACACCGGTGGTTCCCCTGTTATTCTTGAAAACACGCGCGGCCAGCTCACAGCACAGACTGGAGGTGGGCGTATCGAGGTCAGCCAGGCCGCCTTAAGCGGGGAATCGACTTTGAAGACCGGCGGCGGCTCGATTACCTTTGACGGTTCGCTAGACGCGCTCGGCGGCTACAAGTTCCAAACCGGAGGTGGCAAGATTAACCTCAGATTGCCTGATGACGCGGCATTTAGCCTGGATGCAAGGACCGGCGGTGGCACTGGCGGCAATGAAGTAGGTAACGGGCCACACGCGCGCCTCAAACTCAGAACAGGCGGCGGCGGAATTCACATCTATCGATTGCAGTATTCCCGAAGTGGATCGTAATCAAATATATACCTTCCTCGCCAGGACTTTTACATCACCCTGATAGGTTTCAGAGCACTCTCGACAAGTCTCCTGCGAACAAGCCAGGGAAGAAGCTGCCAGAGCAAGAGGCCCCAGTGTCGCAAGAGGGCTGAGTACGTCTGAGAGAGTTCAATCCTTTGCTGCAAGCAGAATCCTCGTGGTCACTTTACGCGACCATTTCTGGCGTATGACAGGTTACTATTGATCCAAACATAGAAATCTAAACTTTCTTGTAGTTTGTGATGCAGCTTCTAGAGCCGCATTTCTTCCTAATTCTACCGGTTTTGACAAGAAATGCTCACTCTTGTATACTATTCTTCAGATGTGTTGTGAATTTCAGTGAGTACGACCTTCTTGATCCGTTCCTCTATCGAGGAGATTCCTAACCATGCCGGGGTCTATTGACACTTCGCTGGTGCGAATTCACACAGAAGCAGGAGGCGTGGCGGGTGCTGGCTTTCTCGTAGGTGAACGTTACATTCTCACCTGCGCCCACGTCATTGCGCAAGCACTTGGTCTAGCTGATGATGCTCCTGATCCACCCTCATCACTGGTGAGCCTGGACTTTCCGCGGCTGGCCCTGCATACGCAGTTCACAGCACAAGTGATCTTCTGGGAGCCTGTGCAAGCTGATGGTCGGGGTGATATTGCAGGCCTGGAACTACTCGATAAGCCGCCAGTTGGTGCAGGGGCAGTCCACTTTGCCCCGGCAGACCAGGTCTGGGACCATTCCTTCCGCGCCCTGGGTTTTCCCAGCGGATACAATGATGGTGTCTGGGTCACCGGTCGTCTCTTGGGACGGCTTGGGACCAACTGGATTCAGATTGAAGATGTCAAGGTTCCGGGCTTTGCTGTCATATCGGGTTTCAGCGGCGCTCCGGTGTGGGATGAGCAATTACAAGGCATCGTGGGGATGGTCGTTGCTTCCAGCCTACAGGCCACTGCGAAGGCGGCGTTTGTCATCCCGACCGATGTGCTGCTAGCAGCATGGCCGCAGCTTGCAGATATCATGCGCCCGCTAGTTCCGCGCAACCCCTACAAAGGACTCCTTGCCTTCACCGAACACGACGCGCGTGATTTTTTTGGACGAGATACCCTTATTGACGAATTGGCGACCGCGGTGGTAATCGCGCTGACGCGTGAGCAGAAAGAAGGAAAGTACGCACGC
>WNGH01006266.1_pt1 | contig 14807 bp, 16 predicted proteins | sample 5400631 | NCBI WGS metagenome assembly WNGH01 (sample SAMN13153373, study PRJNA577476) | soil metagenome | isolation source: 115 cm soil or saprolite under Garry oak tree replicate 1 | place: USA:California | collected 2016-06-15
ATCGCGGCCACCGCAAAACTCTGCACGCCTCACGGCGTTGTGAGCGCCATCGCGCCCCGCCGCGACAAGATCGCCTATGCGCGCTTTCGAAAATACAATTGGGGCGACACCGTTTTCGACATCAGCAACACATCCGCGGAATAATTTTCGGCCTCCAGCGTTTGTCCTGGTGACGCATCCGCGGCCTCATCATGTTTCATCAGGAGTAGAGCTGCAATGTCCAGGACGGCAGGACCTCTCTCAACCCTGACACGATACGGACACACGTCTGACCGGATGAGTTCCGGTGTGAGGATATACGGACGGTTGAACTTACCCTGCTCCCATAGCGACGAATTCGGACGGCACCCTGACCGGGCCCCCCTGACGCGCGCCGATCTTTCGTCTAGGCTGCGGGCATTCGTCGTCTCATCGGGAGTTCTTTGCCATGTCGACCGGCTGGATCGTTATCGGCGTTATCGTCATTCTCGTGCTTTTCGCGTTTGCGGCCTACAACCGCCTCGTCGCGCTCAGTCAGCGTGTCGGTCAGTCCTTTGCCGACATCGACGTGCAACTCAAGCAGCGCCACGATTTGATCCCGAACCTGCTCGAGACTGTGAAGGGCTATGCCGCGCACGAGCGCGGCACGCTCGATGACGTGGTGAAGGCCCGCAATGCCGCGATGTCGGCGCAGGGACCAGGACAGGTTGCCGCCGCTGAAAACCAGTTGAGCGGCGCGCTCGGCAAGCTGATCGCGCTGTCCGAGGCCTATCCGGACCTCAAGGCCAACGCCAATTTCCAGCAGCTGGCGAGCGAGTTGTCCGATCTCGAGAACAAGATCGCCGCCAGCCGCCGCTTCTTCAACAACGCGGTTCAGGAATACAATACCGGCATCCAGCAGATGCCCGCCGCACTGTTCGCCGGCATGTTCGGCTTCACCCGCAAGGACTTTTTCGACCTCGGCGCCACTCGCAGCGAAGTCGAGGCGGTGCCGACGGTGAAGTTCTGAGCTGATGATTGCCCCTGCCCGTCATTCCGGGGCGTCGCAACGCGACGAACCCGGAATCTCATCCGACCCACGAATCTCCGGATTCCGGGTTCACGCCGTTGGCGTGCCCCGGAATGACTGTGCTTAGCGGAGGCGCCTCATGGCCGCCTATGGTCTTTATACGCACATCGCATCGAACAAGTTTCGTTCGATGCTGCTGCTCGCCGGGCTGTTCGTGCTGATCTACGTGCTGGTTTACGCCGGTGCGCTGATCGCGGAGGTGGTCATCGATAGCGACGCGTCGGTCGACTACTACCTGGTGACGGCATCGCGCGACCTGGCGAGGGCTTTTCCTTATGCGACCGGAGCAGCGGCGCTTTGGATCGTGATCGCATATTTCTTCCATCAGTCGATGATCGACGCCGTTACCGGCGGTGAGGACGTCACGCGGCAGCAGCAGCCCCGGCTCTACAATCTCCTGGAAAATCTCTGCATCTCGCGCGGCCTCCCGATGCCGAAGCTCAAGATGATGGACAGCGAGGCATTGAACGCGTTCGCGACCGGGCTCAACCAGCGGCAATATGCCGTCACCGTCACCTCGGGCCTGTTGAAGGCGCTCAACGACCAGGAGATCGAGGCGGTGCTGGGCCACGAGCTCACCCACATCCGCAACGGCGACGTGCAACTGATGGTGATCGCAGTCATCATCGCCGGCGTGGTCGGCTTCTTCGGCGAGCTGTTTTTCCGGATGTTCACCAACCTGCAGTGGAATTCCGGCGGCGGCGGATCGTCCTGGTCGTCCTCATCCTCATCCTCATCCTCGTCCTCGTCCACATCCTCTTCCTCAGACCGCGACAGCAAGGGCTCCGGCGGCGCGATCTTTGTCGTCATTCTCGCGGTGGTGCTGATCATGCTGGCCTGGCTGTTGTCGCAGGTGGTAAAGCTGGCGCTGTCGCGGTCGCGCGAACTGCTGGCCGACGCCGGATCGGTCGAACTGACGAAGAATCCCGATGCCATGATCTCGGCGCTGCGCAAGATCGAGAACCGGGGCGAGCTTCCCGGAGCGACCTCGGCTGTGATGGAATTATGCGTCGATAACCCGCGCGAGGGTTTTGCCGATCTGTTTGCGACCCATCCTTCGGTGGATTCCCGGGTCCAGGCGCTGGTGAAATTCGCCGGCGGACACGATCCCGGACGGCTGGTGCTGCCGTCTGACAGGGCTGATGAGCCGGACGAAGGGCCCCAGCAGCCGGCATCCGCGGACACCGCCCCGCCGCCGCTGCAACGCGGCCCATGGAGCGATGCCGGCCCGTCGCCAGGCCCCTGGGGCAGACGTGTCTGAGCATCTGCCCCGCCCCGACGTCCATGTGTTAACGACATCGGAAGGATTAGCCCTAACGCCATCTAATAAATTGAATTCTCCCTTGTTTCTGCCATGTTCACGCCCAAAGCAGGGCTTGGGGGCGTTCGGATCGCTCCGGTGGGGTTCAAAGGGCATGATCCGGGGTCGATCCCAGGCTTTCCCAAATGGACGGGCTCCGTTGGTTCTAGGATGAGCCTCAATCAGGAATTGCGGGTAAGGGAAGATCATGGCGAAGCCGGTAGTAATTGTGGTAGGCGCGGACAAGGGCGGGGTCGGCAAGACCACCGTCTCGCGGACCTTGCTTGATTATTTTAGTGCCAACAACGTGCCCACCCGCGCCTTCGACACCGAATCCCCGCGCGGCACGCTGAAGCGCTTTCATCCCGAGTTCACCGAGATCGTCGACATGACGACGACTTCGGACCAGATGAAGATCTTCGATACGCTGAATTCGTCAGGCCCCTCCGTCACCGTGATCGACGTCCGCGCCGGTCTGTTGTCGCCTTCGCTGGCCGCGTTGCGCGACATCGGCTTCCTCGACGCCGCGAAGTCGGGACAGATCACCTTTGCCGTGTTCCACATCCTCGGCTCGTCGATCGCCTCGCTGGACGAAATCGCGGAGACCGCGAATTTCATGCAGGGCGCGAAATATTTCCTGGTGAAGAACTTTATCAACAACACCAGCTTCTTCGAATGGGATCAGGCGACCTACAATTCCTATTTCCACCGCATCAAGGACGCCACCGAGCTCACCATCCCCAAACTCAACGAAATGGCCTATGAGCAGGTCGAAGTCGCCTCGGTGCCGTTCCTCAAATTCGTCGCCAACAAGGGACTCAATGACGAGGCCGCGAACTATTCGTTCGTGCTGCGCGGCTATGTCCGCCACTGGCTGGCCAATGTGTGGAGCGAATTCGACCGCATCAAGCTGACCGATCTCGTCAGTTCCGGCAAAGCGGCCCCGCGTATCTCGGGCGAAAAATAATTGCTCGCGGGATCGCCATTTGGCTGGATTGGGCGGCTAAACTGGTGTGGTGCTTGAGAAGCTCTCTTCATCCCCTGCCGCAAGATCATCCAGAGAACTTCTGAACCAAAACCACACCAGAACCATGGATTTCTAGTGTCCCTTTGAATCTGAAGCTCGCCAAGGGTCTGCAGCGGGGCCGGCGAATTTCGGATTCAGGACACTGGTGGATATAGGCCGATGCGCCAGACGTTTGTCTACATCATCTGCTCGCCCCGCCCGCTGGTCGGCAAGACGCTGGTCTCGCGGCTGTTGACCGAATTCCTGCTGTTGAAAAACGGCGAGGTCGTCGCATTCGACATCAATCTGAAAGAGCCGTCGCTGCTCGATTATCTGCCTGATGTCACCGAGACCGCCGAGATCGACGATACCTACGGAAAAATGGCGCTGATGGACCGCCTGATCGTCAATGACGGGATCGCCAAGGTGATCGATCTCGGTTTTCATGCGTTCGACGAGTTCTTCACGATGTCCGAGGAAATCGGATTCATCAAGGAAGCGGCGCGGCGCGGCGTCGCGCCGGTCATCCTGTTCGTCGCGGATACCGACCGCGCCTCGGTGCGCGGCCAGGCCATGCTGCAGGAACAGATCCCCGCCACCGCCATGGTGACCATCGGGAACGATTACGTGCTGCGCGGCGAACTGCCTCCGGGCTTCGGCGCCCACGGCCGGATACTTCACATCGCCGCGCTGCAGGCGTTTCTGAAGAACTATGTCGACCGGCTGACGTTCTCATTCACCGCCTATCTGCGCAGCGAAAAAGATTCATCGAGCGAACTGCATGAATGGATTCGCGAGAATTACATCACCTTTCGCGATCTCGAACTGGACCTCATCGAGCAGAAGAAGTGAACACGTCATTCGGCGTTCGCCGGGACGACGCAGGGGTTCAAGAACCTCAATGCCCCTCGAACGCCATCAACGTTCGCACCGGCACGTCCATCGCGCGCAATTTCGCGGCACCCCCGAGGTCCGGCAGGTCGATGATGAAGCAGGCGGCGACCACGTTGGCGCCGATCTGGCGCATCAGCTTGACCGCGCCCTCCGCGGTGCCGCCGGTGGCGATCAGGTCGTCGACCAGGATCACGCGCTCGCCGGGAAGAATGGCGTCGGCATGCATTTCCATTTCATCGAGGCCGTATTCCAGCGAGTAGGCGATGCGCACGGTGGTATGCGGCAGCTTGCCCCGTTTCCGGATCGGCACGAAGCCGGCGGAGACCTGATGGGCCACCGCGCCGCCGAGAATGAAGCCGCGCGCCTCGATGCCCGCCACCTTGTCGATCTTGTTGCCCGCCCACGGTTGCACCAGTTCGTCGACCGCGCGGCGGAACGCGCGCGCGTCACCGAGCAGCGTCGTGATATCGCGAAACAGGATCCCAGGCTTCGGGTAATCCGGAATGGTGCGGACGGCGGCCTTCAAATCATATTCAAAAGTCATGGCTGTCTCTTTTCAATTGTCATTCCGGGGCAATGCGAAGCATTGAACCTCAGATGTGCAATTGCACATCTGAGGTCTGGTGCTAACGCACCATCCTGGAATGACGTGCGTTAAACTTTGCATTCAACTTATCCCCACGCCAAGCCGGAACGCGTTCTCCACGATCCGCAGACCCACTTCGCCGCCAAGCGACATCAGCGATTCCGGGTGGAACTGCACGCCGCCGACCGGCAAGGTCTTGTGCTCGATCGCCATCGCGACGCCGTCCTCGGTGCTCGCGGTCACATTGAGCACGTCAGGCATGCTGTCGCGCTCGACATAGAGCGAATGGTAACGGCCGATCACAATCTCATTGGGCAGGTTCTGCATCAACCGCCCGCCCCGCACCTGGATTCGCGAGGGCCGCCCATGCGCCGGCTGGCCGAGCTGACCGAGCTGCCCGCCGAAATATTCGCCGATCGCCTGCACGCCGAGGCAAACACCGAAAATCGGCAGCTTCTTGTCGAGCGCTGTGCCAATCGTGCTGGCGATTGCAAAATCTTCCGGCCGGCCCGGACCCGGCGACAGCACCAGCAAATCCCAGCCGTTCTGCTTCAGCATCTCCTGGGCGTGAACGTGCCTGACCACGGTGACGGTAGCGCCGACCTGCCGGAAATAATCCGCCAGCATATGCACGAAACTGTCGTCATGATCGATCAAGAGCACCCGCTTGCCCGAGCCGGTGGCATCCGGCGCAAACGCCGACAGCGGCTTTGGCGGATCGCCGCGCAGCGCCTGGAACAGCGCCGCCGCCTTGACCTGGCATTCGCGGTCCTCGGCGGCGGGATCTGAATCGAACAGGCAGGTCGCGCCGACCCGCACTTCGGCAAGACCGTCCTTCATCCGGATGGTGCGGATGGTCAGCCCGGTATTGATGCTACCGTCGAAATTCACGGCGCCGATCGCGCCGGCATACCAGCGCCGCGACGAACGCTCGTTGTCCTCGACGAACTGCATCGCCCACAATTTCGGCGCGCCGGTCACCGTCACGGCCCAGGCGTGGGTGAGGAATGCATCGAGCGAATCGAAGCCCGGCCGCAAGATGCCTTCGACATGATCGACGGTGTGAAACAGTTTCGAGTAGGTCTCGATCTGCCGCCGCGCCAGGACCTTGATGGTGCCGGGCACGCAGACCCGCGCCTTGTCGTTGCGGTCGACGTCGGTGCACATATTGAGTTCGAATTCGTCTTTCTCGGAATTCAGCAATTGCCGGATCTGCTCGGCGTCGCCGATCGCATCGACGCCGCGCGCGATGGTACCGGAGATCGGGCAGGTCTCGACCCGCCGGCCGTCAGAGCGCACGAACATCTCCGGCGACGCCGCTACCAGGAACTCACCGTCTCCCAGATTCATCAGGGCGCCGTAGGGCGATGGATTGATCCGGCACAGCCGCTGGAACACTTCCGCCGGCGAGCGCTCGCAGGGTTCGGCGAACAACTGGCCCGGCACCGCCTCGAACAGATCGCCGCGCGCGAACGCCGCACGCGCGGTTTCGACCGTGGCCTGATATTCGCCGGGCCCATGATCGGAAAATCCCTGCCGCGGCGTTTTGGCGTAGCCGCTCTCCGGCGTCTCGCGCGGCAGCCCCTCTGACGACTTCCCCTTCCAGGAAAAGTCATAGCTCAGCACCACGCCACGCCCGGTGGCGCGATCATAGGCCAGGAGGCGATCCGGCACGTAAAGCACGATATCGCGCTGGTCATTCTCGCGCGCGCGCTTCGGCACGAGATCCTCGATCTGGAACACCAGGTCGTAGGCAAACGCCCCGAACAGGCCGAGCAACGGATCGTCATTGGCACCGAGCGCCGCCACCAGATCCCGCACCAGCGACATCACGCTGGCACGGCGGGTGCGCTGGTCCTCGTCGACCGGCGCCGCGCCGCGCACGATATGACCGGCGAGCCGCGTGGCGTTCCTTTCGGTGATGACAACGCAAGGCTCGCGCAGCGTATCGCCGAGGAACGCGATCAGCACCTCGCCGCGCGCGTTCAGTGCTTCCAGTGAAAAGTTGGCTCCGGTGGTTTCCAGCCGCAACGGCGGATCGGAAAAGCCGAGATCGAAACTTTCATAACGGCCCGGTACCGTGGTGCCCGACGACAGCACCACGCCACGGCGGCGATCGAGCAGATCGATCAGGTCGTCGAGCCGGCTGGCGCCGCCGGTAAATTGCTCCACCGAGCGCGATACTTCCAGGCCGCCATGGGTGCGATATTGGCTGCGGGCCGGCAGTGAGAACGCTGTCCTGTTCATGTGATCCTCTTACGAAACTTGCCGAGGGAACGCCACACAGGACAAACGAACAGGCCGTCGCACTGCGATGACGGCCTCTAACGATTGGAGAAAATAAAATCGCACCGGCCACCTTTAGAAGGTGGGCCACCAGAGACGAGTTTTGCGGACGGCGGTGCTCATGGGCCACGTAAACACCATGGCGGAGATGTTACGTCAAGGGACGATCGCCGTGGAGACCTCCCCGGGGTTGTCGGTTTCGGCCACATCTTTTGGTGCTCAAACGAGCAAAATATGGATAGATTCAGCCCAAGATCACTAAAAAAGCGGGAGGCGCGCAATGGCTGTGCAGGCTCTGGGATATGCCGGGTTCGGATCGGCCGCGCTCGACGACTGGCGGCAGTTCGGAACCGGACTGGTCGGCCTGCAGGCGGTGGAGCGCAGCCCGTCATTGCTGGCGTTCCGGATGGACGACCGCAAGCAGCGGATCGTCATCGACCGCTCGATGCCGGACGGCGCTCGTTTCTTCGGCTGGGAGGTTGCCGACGCGGCAGCGCTGGAGGCGCTCGCGTCGCGGCTGGAAAAGGCCGGGGTCGACGTTACCGCCGAGCCGCAGGCGCTCGCCGACAACAGGCGTGTTCGCAGCCTGATTTCGTTTCGCGATCCGGCCGGCAATCGTCTGGAGGTATTTTACGGCGCGGAAATCGACGACGCGCCGTTCAGTCCAGGCCGTTCGATTTCCGGTTTCCGCACCGGCCCACTCGGCCTTGGCCACGCCGTGCTGACGGTCGAAAACATCGACGCGGTGATGCCGTTCTACGTCGACCTGCTCGGCTTCGGGCTTTCCGACTACATGCAAAAGCCGTTTCGCGCCTACTTCTTTCACGTCAACGCGCGGCATCACAGCCTCGCTCTGATCGAGACCGGCCGCAACGGCATGCATCACCTGATGGTGGAGCTGTTTTCGCTCGACGATGTCGGCCAGTCCTACGATGTCGCGCTGAGCCAGCAGGAGCGCGTCAGCGTCACGCTCGGCCGTCATACCAACGACCTCATGACCTCGTTTTACGCCAAGACGCCGTCGTCATTCATGGTCGAGTGCGGCTGGGGCGGCCGCGAGATCGATCCCGCGACATGGCAGCCGTTCGAATTACAGGACGGTCCGAGCCTGTGGGGACACGAGCGCGTCTGGCTGCCGCCATCCGGCCGCGAAGTCGCGCGCGAGATGCGGATGCGCGCGGCGGCCTCCGGCCTGCGTGCGCCGGTGCAGGTGATGGACGGCAATTACCAGCTGATGCCGGGGACGTGTCCGTGGTGGGATGGGGTGAGCAACCGCGCTGATTGAGCGGCGTTGTTCCCTCCCCCCTTGCGGGGGAGGGTCAGGGAGGGGGGTGGAGCAAATCTCGATCTCAGTGATCGGAGCACCCCCCTCTCCACCTCTCCCCCGCAAGGGGGGAGAGAGCAGGCAATGCGGGCGGCGAATTTGCGCGCTTCACCACTGACAAACTCACCCCAGATGCTTCTTAAAGAACTCCGTGGCACGGCCCCAGGCCAGCTCCGCCGCCGCGCGGTCGTGTACGGACTGCCGCTGCTCGTTGACGAAGGCGTGCTCGGCTTCATAGCGAAACAGCTCGAGCGATTTGCCGGCGGCCTTCATCGCCTGCTCGAAGCCATCGACCAATTGCGGGGTGCACCAGTCGTCCTTGTTGGCAAAATGCGCTTGAAGGGGAATCTTGATGTCGGCCGGTTTCGCGGCGGCCTCCGGCGGAATACCGTAGAACACCACGCCCGCGGTCAGTTCGGGAATCTTGGCCGCGCCGATGATGGTCACTGCACCGCCAAGACAGAAACCGGTCAGGCCGACCTTGGCGCCGTTCCTGGATAGGTATTGTGTGGCGCCGCGCACGGTCTGGGTGGTGGCGTCGATGAAATCCAGCGAGTTCATCTCTTTGCCGGCAGCATCCGTGTCGTGATACGGCACCACCTTGCCGTTGTAGAGATCAGGCGCCAGCGCGTCGAACCCGGCCACCGCGAAGCGATCGCACAACCCCTTGATCTGCTCGGAAAGCCCCCACCACTCCTGGATCACGACCACGCCCGGCGCGTTGCCGCGCGCGGCGTTGGCGAGATAGCCGCCGGCGTCCTTGCCGTCCGGACGCTTGAACGAGATGCTGGTACCCATGGGTTCCTCCGATGATTTCTTGAGGGGCCGATTGGCGGCTATTTTGTCCGCTGTGCGTTCAGGAAGCAATCGCCTACCGCCGTCATTGCGAGGAGCAAAGCGACGAAGCAATCCAGCCTGCCGCCTCGTGGATCTTCGCGGAGCCTGTCATCGGGCGCGCATTCGCGCGACCCGTTGGCTCGCAATGACGTTTTCAACCCAACAAAAAAGCCCCCGCAGGGGCCTTTTTCAATTCACATCATCGGCGCGCGCGCTCAATGCGCGTCGGCCCAGACCTTCTTCTTGGTGAAATACATCAGTCCCGTGAATATGATCAGGAACACGAACACCTGCATCCCCAGCCGCTTGCGTTCCTCCATATGCGGCTCCGCCGTCCACATCAGGAACGTGGTGACGTCCTTGGCATATTGCGCGACCGTCGCCGGCGAGCCATCGTCAAACGTCACCTGGCCGTCGCTCAGCGGCTTCGGCATCTTGATGGCGTGGCCCGGGAAATATTTGTTGTAATACGCGCCCTCGGGAATGCTGACATCCGCGGGCGGCTTTTCTTCATAGCCCTGCAGGATCGCATCGACGTAGTTCGGTCCCTGCTCCTGAAACTGCGTGAAAAAGTCGAACACGAATTTCGGGAAACCGCGATCGTAGGAGCGAGCCTTGGTGATCAGCGACAGGTCGGGAGGCAATCCGCCGCCATTGGCTGCGCGCGCGGCCTGTTCGTTGGGGAATGGCGAGGGGAAATAATCCGCGGGCCGGCCGGACCGCTCGAACATCTCGCCCTGATCGTTCGGGCCGTCCTTGATCTTGTAGTCGGATGCGAAGGCGGCTGCCTGCGCTGCCGAATATCCCGGACCGCCGGCGTCAGCGAGATTGCGGAACGCGATGTACGACAGGCCGTGACAGGCCGAGCAGACTTCCTTGTAGACTTTCAGTCCGCGCTGCAACGACCCGCGATCGAACTTGCCGAACGGACCGGAGAACGACCATTTCTGCGATGGCGGCACTTCCTCATGATCCGCGGCCCGGGCGTTTTGCGCGCTGCCGGCGAACAGCGCACCCGCGAGCGCGAACGCAATCGCCGCGGATACCATCGGCGTCGATCTGCTGCCGGTTTTCGCCAGCACGTCGGCGGAGATCGAGTTGGGAACCGGCCTCGTCTTTTCAATCCGGCTCAGAAGCGGCAACAGGATCAGGAAATAGGCGAAGTAGCAGAAGGTCAGGACGCGCCCGGCGATGACATAAATGCCTTCGGGCGGCTTGCCGCCAAGCCAGCCCAGCAGCAGGCAGACGATGACGAAGATCCAGAAGAACTGCTTCGCCAGCGGACGATACTTGGACGATTTCGTTTTCGCGGTATCGAGCCATGGCAGGAATGCCAGCACGAGGATCGCCGAGAACATCGCGGTCACGCCGGCGAGCTTGTTCGGGATGCTGCGCAGGATCGCGTAGAACGGCAGGTAGTACCACTCCGGCACGATATGCGCAGGCGTGACGCCGGGGTTGGCGGGGATGTAGTTGTCGGCATCGCCGAGATAGTTCGGCATGTAGAAGATGAACCACGCGAAGAACAGCATGAAGCAGGAGACGCCGAACGCATCCTTGATGGTCGCGTAGGGCGTGAACGGCACGGTGTCCTTTTCCGTCTTCGCTTCGACGCCGGCCGGATTGTTCTGGCCCGCGACATGCAGCGCCCACACATGAAGCACCACGACGCCTGCGATCACGAACGGCAGCAGGTAATGCAGCGAGAAGAAGCGGTTCAGCGTCGGATTGCCGACGGAATAGCCGCCCCACAGCAGGGTCACGATGCTCTCGCCGAAATACGGAAACGCGGAGAACAGATTGGTGATGACGGTGGCGCCCCAGAAGCTCATCTGGCCCCACGGCAGCACGTAGCCCATGAAGCCGGTCGCCATCATCAGGAGGTAGATGATCACGCCGAGAATCCAGAGGATTTCGCGCGGCTCCTTGAACGACCCGTAATACAGGCCGCGGAACATGTGGATGTAGACGGCTAAAAAGAACATCGAGGCGCCGCTGGCGTGCATGTTGCGCAAGAGCCATAATGCATCGCCAGGATCACGCCGGTGAGGATCTGCACCCCGAGCATCAACGACAGGATGGCACCGAAGGTCCACCAGTAGTTCAGGTTGCGCGGCGTCGGATAGGCCACGAACGAGGAATGCATAAGTCCCAAGATCGGGAGACGCCGCTCAATCCACTTCAAGGCGGAATTGGTCGGCTGGTAGTCGGATGGTCCGCTCATGATGCGATCCTGAGGAAGTAAAACGAAGCGACAGGCCTAAAGTCTCGGATATCAGATCCGAGGCTCAGCCAATCTGGATTTTGCTGTCGGAAACGAATTGATAGGGCGGCACCGGCAGATTGGCCGGCGCGGGCCCCTGGCGAATGCGACCCGAGGAGTCGTACTGCGAGCCGTGGCAGGGGCAGAAGAAGCCGTCGTAATTGCCTTCATGAGCGATCGGGATGCAGCCGAGGTGAGTGCAGATGCCGATCACGACCAGCCACTGGTCGTGGCCTTCCTTGACGCGGGCCTGGTCGGTCTGCGGATCGGGAAGGCTCGAGACGGGCACGCTGCGGGCCTCGTCGATCTGCTTCTTGGTACGGTGGCTGATGTAGATCGGCTTGCCCCGCCAGAACACCTTGATGTCCTGTCCTTCGGCGATCGGCGCCAGATCGACGTCGATCGGCGCGCCTGCCGCAATGGTCGAGGCGTCCGGATTCATTTGGGAAACGAACGGCCAGAGTGCGGCCACTCCGCCCACCGCAGCAGCGGCTCCCGTTGCGACAAAGAGGAAATCACGGCGTGTCGAATCCACCGAAGACGCTGTCGTCACGATTCCAAACCCTTTCTTAGCTGCAGCCGGTGGAACCGCCCCAGGCAACATACAGAGGAACCGGAGCAGGCTGCCGGCGCCCGCGACCCCCGCGGCGGCAGAAAGACCACTTCTCCCAGCCAATCGGGCGGAACAAGCAGTCCAGAATCGTTCTATTGGCACCCTTGCCGGAAGAGCGCAAGCCCGCTATCGGCTCGCAAGCGTGCAATGCACTAAATCCGCGCCGAGTGATGTTTTATTCAGACATTTCATGGGGCCCCCGAGGGTTATCACCGAATGCAGATTGCGCTTTTCCAGCCCGACATCCCGCAGAACACCGGCACGATTCTTCGTCTCTGCGCGTGTCTGAATGTGGCTGCCCATATCATCGAGCCTGCGGGTTTCCCGGTGTCCGACCGGCACTTCCGCCGGGCCGGCATGGACTATCTCGACCAGGTAACCATCACCCGGCACGACTCGTGGCCAAAATTCGAACAGTGGCGTAACGACAAGGGTTACCGGCTGATCCTGTTCACAACCAAGGGTGCCAGTCCTTATCTTGACTACCGCTACGGCGCGGCCGACATCCTTATGTTCGGGCGCGAGTCCGCAGGGGTCCCGGACGAGGTCGTCGCCAAAGCCGACGCCCGGCTGGTGATCCCGATCGAGCCGGGCTTGCGCTCGCTCAATGTCGCGATGGCTGTGGCGATGGCATTGGGTGAGGCGCTGCGGCAAACCAGTTCCGCAATTTGAGGAGACGGCAGGTTGAGTTACGCGGTCAAGGAAATCTTTCTGACCTTGCAGGGCGAAGGCGCACACGCCGGCCGCGCGGCGGTGTTTTGCCGGTTCTCCGGCTGCAATCTCTGGAGCGGCCGCGAGCAGGACCGTGCCGCGGCGACGTGCCGGTTTTGCGACACCGATTTTGTCGGAACCGACGGCACGCTTGGCGGTCGCTATGCCTCAGCCGCGGAGCTCGCCGATACCATTGCCGCGCAGTGGACCGGAGCGGGCGCAAACCGTTACGCGGTATTGACCGGCGGCGAGCCATTGCTGCAGGTGGATCGGGCCCTCATCGATGCGCTGCATACCCGTGGTTTCGAAATCGGCGTCGAGACCAATGGGACGATCGAGCCGCCCGACGGCATGGACTGGATTTGCGTCAGCCCCAAAGCCGGCGCTGACCTCGTGATACGGCGAGGACATGAACTCAAGCTGGTTTATCCGCAGGCGGATGCAGCGCCCGAGGCCTTTGTCGATCTTGCCTTCGAGCGCTTCTCGCTGCAGCCGATGGACGGACCCGATGTGATCGAGAACACCGCGCGCGCGGTCGACTATTGTCTGCGCCATCCGCAATGGCGGCTCAGCCTGCAGACCCACAAAGCGCTCGGTATCAGATAGAAATTGGATTCTTGAGATGTGGGAATTGACGAAATCGTTCCGCTTCGAGGCCGCGCATGCGCTGCCGGGAACGACGCTGGGTGCGGCAAGCGAGGAAATCCACGGCCACTCGTTCCGCGCCGAGGTGACCGTGCGCGGCATGCCCGATCCCGCGACAGGCATGGTGCTGGACCTCGGCCTGCTCGAACGGAGCATGGCCGAGGTGCGGAAAATGCTCGATCACAAATTGCTCAACAACGTCGACGCGCTTGGACCGCCGACACTGGAGAACCTTTCGCGCTTTATCTGGGAGCGGCTCGAGCGCGCCGGCCGGATCACGCGGGTGAGCGTGCACCGTGACAGCTGCAACGAGAGTTGCACCTATTTCGGCCCGCAGGGCTTTCAACGCTCGCAATGACGGAGGATAAACGTTAGGAATTCCGCATGGACATCTCCGTCATCGAAGACCGCAAGACCCGCGCGCGAAGTTGGTTCGAAGCCTTGCGCGACGACATCTGCCTGGCCTTCGAGAAACTGGAAGACGATGCGCCGGCATCGCTCTATCCTGGGCCCTCGGGGCGCTTTGTACGCACGCCCTGGGACCGCACCGACCACACCGGCCAGCCCGGCGGCGGCGGCATGATGTCGGTGATGCGCGGACGGCGGCGGCGCGGATCTGACGCCGGTGCTCGAGCGGCGTCGAACCCAGCAAGACGCCGACACGATTGCTTTTCATGCGGCGATGAAGGCCGCATGTGACGGGCATAACGGCGTCGCCGACTACGACAAATACAAGAAATGGTGCGACGAGTATTTCTATCTGCCGCATCGCAAGGAGGCGCGCGGCATCGGCGGCATTTTCTACGACTGGCATGACAGCGGCGACTGGGATGCCGACCTCGCCTTCACCCAGGAAGTCGGCCGCGCATTCCTGAAAATCTATCCCAAGCTTGTCAGGCGCAATTTCGATGCGCCGTGGAACGCCGAGGACCGCGAAGAGCAGCTGATCCGGCGCGGACGTTACGTTGAATTCAATCTGCTCTACGACCGCGGCACCATCTTCGGACTGAAAACCGGCGGCAATGTGGATTCCATCCTGTCGTCGATGCCGCCTGAAGTGAAGTGGCCGTAAGCCATGACGCAGCTACCCCGCGCGACGCTGATTGATATGCGGGCATAGGCGAGCGGAAGCGACGCCGTCCTTCGGACGGCTATGCCCGGGCATGACGAATTCAAACAGCGCGGCCGTGATCGGCCCGTCATGCTCGCTCCCAACTAAAAATATCGAAAACAACCCCATGCAAAGTAGCCGTAGGCGCTGGCATGAGCGATGCCAGCGACTGCATTTGACACG
>WNGH01004409.1_pt1 | contig 14803 bp, 12 predicted proteins | sample 5400631 | NCBI WGS metagenome assembly WNGH01 (sample SAMN13153373, study PRJNA577476) | soil metagenome | isolation source: 115 cm soil or saprolite under Garry oak tree replicate 1 | place: USA:California | collected 2016-06-15
ACGAACGATCCACCGAGGAGGAAGGCTACATGAGCCACTATCACGATTCCGATGATCTCAAGGTTCTCGGAGAGTTCAAGAAGCTGGCGCCCGCGGAGTTCAAGGGCTTCGTCGAGCTCGACTCCATCGTGGGACGCGATGATGGCAGCATTCCGCGCAAGTACCGCGAGCTGATCGCCCTCGCCGTGGCGTGCACCACCCAGTGCCCGTACTGCCTGGATGTCCACACGAAGAACGCCAAGAAGGCCGGGGCCACCCGGGAGGAAGTCACGGAGGCCGCCTTCCTCGCGGCCGCCCTGCGCGCGGGAGCGGCGGTGACGCATGGGGCGCTCGCGCTGAAGCTCTTCGACAAGGCTTAGCGCGGGTCGAGGCACCTTCGGCCCATGGCACGACCTCGAGCCGCCGGTCTCTGCCTCGCGATCCTCTGCGCCGTCTCGCTGCTGGCTACCACGCCCGCAGCGGCCGCGCCCGAGGGCACGCTGACCTTCGCGCTTCACTTCAGCCCCGTCACGCGCTGGCTGGATCCCGCCGAGGGCGAGAGCACCATCACGCCCTTTCTCCTGCTCTACGCCCTCCATGATGGCTTGCTCAAGCCCATGCCAGGGTCTGGCTCGGCGCCGAGTCTGGCCGAGTCGTGGTCCATGTCCAAGGACGGGCTGAGCGCGGAGTTCATCCTGCGGCCGGGGATCAAGTTCCACAACGGCGAGCCCATCACCTCGGACGACGTCAAATTCTCCTTCGAGCGCTACCGGGGTGGTGCTGCCAAGATCCTCAAGGATACCGTCAAGGAGATTCAGCTACTTGGGCCCAATCGCCTGCGATTCGTCCTCAAGGAGCCCTGGCCCGACTTCCCCGCCTTCTACGGCACCTTCGTGGCCAGCGCGGGCTGGGTGGTGCCCAGGAAGTACGTCGAGCGCGTAGGCGAGGAGGGCTTTCGCAAGGCGCCCATCGGGGCCGGTCAACCCGGGCGTCGAGCTGGTGCTCGAAGCCTTCGAGGGCTACTGGCGCAAGACTCCCTCGATCAAGCGCCTGGTCTTCCGCAGCCTGCCCGACGAGACGACGCGGGCCGCCGCGCTCAAGAGCGGCGAGGTCGATGTCGCGTTCCTGCTGAGCGGACCGACGGCCGAGGACATCCGGCGCACGCCCGGGCTGCGCCTCGTCGCGCCGCTCCTCGGCATCTTCTGGCTCGACTTCCCCGACCAGTGGGATCCGAAGTCTCCCTGGGCCGACCGGCGCGTGCGGCTGGCCGCCAGCCTGGCCATCGACCGGCAGGCCCTGAGCCAGGCCGAGACGCTCGGCCTCTCGCGGCCCACGGGCAGCCTCGTGCCGCGCGACTTCGAGTTCGCGCTGCCCATCGACGCGCCCGCCCACGATCCCAGGCGCGCGCGACAGCTCCTCGCCGAGGCGGGACATCCCAACGGCTTCGACGGAGGGGAGATGACGCCGTTCCCGCCCTACAACTCCATGGGCGAGACGATCGTGGGATGGCTCCAGGCCGTGGGGATCCGCACACGCATGCGCACGCTGGAGCGCGGGGCCTTCATGACCTCGTGGCGCGAGAAGAAGCTGCACGGCGTGGTCCTCACCGTCACCGGCGTCTCGGGCAATGCCGCCACGCGCCTCGAATCCTTCGTCACGAAGAACGGGGCCTTCGCCTTCGGCGCCCTGCCCGAGGTCGACGACCTCTTCCGCCGCCAGGCCAGGGAGATGGACCGGAAGAAGCGCGAGGCTCTCCTCTTCCAGATGCAGCGCATCCTCAACGAGCAGGCCACCCAGGCCCCCGTCTATCACCTCGGCTTTCCCACGGGCTTGGGTCCTCGCGTGGAAGACATCCTCGCCCACGCCATCCCAGGCTTTTACATGTCCCCCTACGAGGACCTCAAGCTCAAGAAGCCCTGAGTGGGGAGGAGGTCGGATCATGAGAACGCTCATCGAAGGCGGGTGGGTGGTCGCGTTCAACGGCAAGAGCCACGAGGTCCACGAGCAGGGTAGCGTCGTCTTCGAGGGCGACCGTATCGTGCACGCGGGAGGCCCGTACGCGGGGCCGGCCGACACCCGCCTCTCGGCGCGGGGCAAGCTCGTCTCCCCCGGCTTCATCAATACCCACGTCCACACGACGGGCAACGCGGGCGACTACCTCCTCCTCGACATGGCTAAGAACGACTACCGGACGTCGAACTACATGAGCTTCGCCGCGCCCCTGAAGGGCAAGATGACCCCGCCCCCGCCCGAGGCGGTGGCCGCCCTGCGCACGTTCGTCTTCCTCCACGCCCTCCGGCAAGGAACCACCACGATCATCGATGTCGGGGGCCAGCGCGGCGACTGGGAAGGCTACGTCCGCCTGATCGACGAGCTGGGCGTGCGCGTCTACGGCAGCCCGCCCTTCCGCGATCGCAACACCTTCTCGGACGCCCAGGGCCGCCTCTACTACGATCACGACGCCAGTGTCGGCACGCAGGGCCTGAAGGACGCCGTCGCCTTCATCCGCGAGTACGACGGAGCCGCCCAGGGGCGGCTCCGCGGCATGCTCAACCCGTCCCAGGTCGAGACGTGCAGCGAGCCCCTGCTGCGCGCCTGCAAGGACGCGGCGCGCGAGCTGGACGTGCCCGTGCACACGCACGCGGGCGGCAACCTCGTGGAGTTCCAGCGCATCATGGACGAATATCGCAAGACGCCCATCCAGTTCCTCGCCGACATCGGCTTTCTCGACGATCGCGCTCTCATCGGCCACGGCGTGTTCACCACCGCGCACGCCTGGAGCCACTATCCGTTCGGCGACGATCTCCGCGTGCTCGCTTCGCTGGGCGCCACCGTGGGGCACTGCCCGTACAAGTACGCCAAGATGGCCATGACCCTGTGCTCCTTCCAGCGCTACCTCGATGCGGGCGTGAACCTCGCCATCGGCACCGACACCTTCCCCATGGACATGGTGGCGGAGCTACGCTGGGCGTCGATCCTGGCCAAGATCGCCGACGCGAACTACCAGGCGGGCCAGCATCGCGACGTCTTCAATGCCGCCACCCTCGGAGGCTGCAAGTTCCTGCGCCGCGACGATCTCGGGCGTCTCGCCCCCGGCGCCAAGGCCGACATCCTGCTCGTCAACCTCGACCATCTCGGCGCCCCCGTCTACGCCGATCCCATCAAGGCCCTGATCGACGCCGGGTCCGGACGCGACGTGGACACGGTCATCGTGGACGGGAAGATCCTCGTCCAGGGCGGTCGCACCACGCGGATCGACGAGGATGAGGTGTATGCGAAGGCCCGCCAGGTGACAGAGCGCTTCTGGAGCAACGTGCCCACCTGGCGCTGGGATGGCGCACCCGTCGACCGGATCATCCCGCCCGCCTTCCCCATTCACGGCGCGGCCACGAAGTGAACACCCGACCCCGGAGCCAAGCCATGCGAGTTCCCTCTACGCTGATCCGTGAACAGCTCGTCTCCGTGTTTCGTGCCTGGGGCATGTCCTCGGCGCATGCCGACACCACGGCGGAGATGATGGTCGAGACCGACCTGCGCGGCGTCGACTCCCACGGCGTCTCCATGCTGCCCAGCTACGACCAGGAGTTCCGGCGGGGCCGCCTCAACATGCAGCCCGTCTTCAAGACCGTGCGCGAGGGAGCGGCCATGGCCCTCATCGACGCGGACGCCTCGCTCGGCCATCCCGTCTCGGTGCACGCGATGAATCTCGCCGTCGAGAAGTGCCGCTCCACGGGAGTCGCCGTCGTCTCCGTGTTCAACTCGCATCACTTCGGCGCCGCGGGCTGCTACTCGAAGATCGCGGCCGATCGTGGCGTCATCGGCATGGTCACCGCCTCCACCCGCGGGGTCACCCTCGTGCCCACCTTCGCGGCGGAGCCGATCATGGGCACGAACCCCCTCGCCTTCGCCGCCCCCGTCAAGCGCAACCCACCCTTTCAGCTCGACATGGCCACGACCACGGTGGCGGCGGGCAAGGTCAAGGTCTACAAGCTCAACCACAAGCCTCTGCCACCGGGCTGGGTGGTGGATGCGAGCGGCCAGGCGGTGACGGATCCGGAGGAGGCCTTCAGCCACGTCTTCGAGAAGCCGGAGGGCGGCATCACGCCTCTCGGCGGCACGCGTGACCTCGGGGGCCACAAGGGCTACGGGCTGGCCGTGCTCGTGCACATCCTCGGCGGGGTGCTTTCCGGCGCGTCGTTCTCGCCGATCCGCAAGCGCACCCAGCGGGAGTCCGATCCTCACAACATCGGCCACTTCTTCATGGCCATCGATCCGCGGGCCTTCCGGGCGGAGGGGGAGTTCGAGCGGGATCTCGACGAGGTGATCGACGTGCTGCACGACGCCAAGCGGGCCGACCCGGATCAGCCCGTGCTCGTCGCGGGCGACCCCGAGATGGCCACGAGGAAGGAGCGCCTTCAGAGCGGCGTGCCCGTCCCCGACGACCTGATGGAGCAGCTCAGAGCAGTCGCGAAGAGCGCCGACGTCCCGTTCCTCCTCGCTCCCTAGCATTCTCCCTCGTTGTAGGCCGCCTGCCCCTCACCCTGCCCTCTCCCCAGAGGGGAGAGGGGTGCAAGAGAAATCCCTCTCCCTCGGAGAGGGAGAGGGTTGGGTGAGGGTGGCTTAGTATCGGCGGCGTGCGCCCGTGCAGCCTCCTCAGAGGTCGGCGACGTCTACGGTCTGCCCCGACGCCGCGCTCTTGGCCACGGCGTCGGTGAATTCCATGTAACGCACGCCGTCCTCGAAGTTGGTCCGCGAGATCTTCTCGCGTCCACGGATGGCGTTGACGAACTCCTCCTCGACGCGCCAGCCGATCCGCTTCTCCTTCGGGATGGGGATCTCCTTCAGCTCCTTGTCCCCGCGGCGCCCGCCCGACACACGCTTGGCATCGGCTTCGAGCCTCAGCGTCCCCTCGCTTCCGAAGATCCACACCTCGGACTGGGGGGCAAGCGCGGTGACCGCGCTGAAGCGGAGGTGGGCGACGCCACCGCCTCGCAGCGTGCCTAGGATGTCGATGTGATCGGGCACCTTGACCTCACGCATGGCGCCGCCCCCGTCCCGCCGTCGCGGCACGGCGATCTTGGTCATGGCCGTCACGCGCTGGAGAGGCCCGAGCCAGCGCAGCATGGCCTCGTACCAGATGCCCATGTTCAGGACGTTGTTGCCGCTCAGCGAGACGTCCTGCCGCCAGTGCAGCGGCTCCTCGCGCTCCACGAAGCGCCCGCCCTGCGTGGTCTGCAGCTCCACGGCGAGCACCTCGCCGACGTAGCCCTCGCCCAGGAGCGACTGCAGGGTCGAGTCGACCTCGAGGGTGGGTGGCGAGGGTACGAGCTGGGTGATCAGGTGGGGCGCCCGTCGCGAGGCTTCGAGCATCTGCCGCCCCTCGGCGGCGTTCATGGCCATGCGCGCCTCGCAGAGGACGTGCTTGCCCTGCTCGAGGGCGGCCATGGTGATCTCGCGGTGCATGTAGGGCCAGGTTCCGATGCAGACCGCGTCGATGTCCTTGGCCTCCACGACCTTCCGCCAGTCTCCCTCCACCCGGCCGATGCCGAACTCCCCGGCGACGCGCTCGCCCGATTCCTTGCTGCGGTTGGCCACGGACACCAGCTCGACGCCGGGCTGCGCCTTGAGCTTCGGAATGTGATGGAGCTTGGTGTTCTTGCCCGCCCCCACGAAACCCACACGGATCGGTCGGTCGGTCATGATGGAATCCTCACTCGCGGTAGTCCAGCCCCGCGACGACGAACTTCGGCTTGAAGGTTGGCCGCGTCACGAAGGCGATGAAGGCGCGCGCCGTCTCCGGCGTGGCCGCCCGCGTGGCCACGGCGGCGGAATAGGTGGTGATTTTCTGCAGCTCCCGCGGCAACGGCCCCACGAGCGTCACACCCTTCACGGGCAGGATCTCGCTGATCTGATGCACGCACAGCTCGGCCTGACCCTTCACGATCGCCTCCGCGGCGTAGCCGCCCGGCCAGAGGACGGTCTTGTCCTTCACCGCGTCGGCGATGCCCAGGCGCTGGAGAACACCGGCGAAGTGAATCCCGCTGGTGGCCCCGCGGCCCGGATCCGTGTACACGAGCGACTTCGCGGCCAGCACCGTCCGCTTGAACGCCTCGACGGTCGAGATGTCGGGAAGCGGGGTGCCCTCGCGCACGGCGACCCCGATGGCCGTCCGCGCCAAGTCGGCCCGCGTGTCGGCGACGACGAGCCGCTTCGCCGCGAGCTGCTCCAGCACGGTGTCCGTGACGATGACCACGTCCGTCACCTCACCCGCCTCCACTTTCTGCCTCAGCTCCCCCGCGGTCCCGGAGGTGATGATGACGGTGTTCCCCGTTTCCTGCCGGAACGTTTCCGCGAGCTCGGTCACGATGCCCTTCATGGCTCCGGCGCTCAGCACCTTGATCTCGGCGGCGTGGACGAGCGCCGCCCAGGGACATACGCTCAGCCCGGCCACGAGGAGGGCCAGCCACCATCCCGTACGCTTTGCTCTCAGGCTCATCGCGCCTCCTGGTCGCCCATGGCCGGGCGAGCTCGTGTCGTCATCCGATGATCCGCCCGCCCATCACGCGGATCTCGTCTCCCGTGATGTAGGCCGAGGCATCCGAAGCGAGAAACACGCACGCATCCGCGATCTCCTCGGGCCGCCCCAGCCGCCCGAGGGGGATTTGCTTGAGCTGCTCTGCTCCTCCGGGCGGGGCCTGGCGGAACTCCGGATACCACTCCGCGTAACGTCGCTCGGTGTCCATGGTGCCCGGGATGACCATGTTGGCGCGGATGCCGAACGGCCCCAGCTCGGCGGCGAGGGCGCGCACGAGGCCGAGCGTCCCCGTCTTTGCCGCGGTCACCGCGGCGGTGTTGGGCCGGCCGGTCAGGCTCGACTGCCCGCCAATGGCGATGATGCTGCCTCGCTTCCGCTCCTTCATGCCCGGTATCACCGCGCGGGCGAGATAGAAGGCCGAGTGGAGATTCACACCCATGACGTGATGCCAGTCCTCGAGCGAGGTCTCCGCGAGGGACTTGTGGGGCCGGATGGCCGCGTTGCACACGAGAATGTCGATGGTCCCCAGCTCCGCCAACCCCTCCTTCACCATGCGGTCCACGGCCGCGGCGTCGGCAATGTCGCCGAGGGCCGGGACGGCACGCACCCCGGCCTTGCGGCACTCCTCGGCCACCGCTTCCAGCTCGTCCCGATTCACCCGCGTGTTGACGATCAGATCCGCGCCCTCGGCCGCGAAGGCGAGCGCGATGGCGCGGCCGATATTGCGACTGGCCCCCGTGATGAAGGCCGTCTTCCCTCCGAGCTTCATGCGGAGATACTGTACGTCAACGGCGGCGGCGTCAAGCCACGCTCGGAAGCCCCGGGGCTTCCGGTGGACGGACGGGGTCACCCGTGGAAAGATGAAGCCATGGGATTGCGCGAGTATCGCCGCAAGCGCAACTTCAAGAAAACTCCAGAGCCCTCGGGCAAGGCCGCCCCCCGGCGCGGCAAGGGCGAGCTCCTCTTCGTCATCCAGAAGCACGCGGCGAGCCGGCTGCACTACGACTTCCGGCTCGAGCTCGAAGGCGTCCTCAAGAGCTGGGCGGTGCCCAAGGGTCCCAGCCTCGATCCCGCCGACAAGCGCCTCGCCATGCACGTCGAGGATCATCCGCTCGAGTACGGCACCTTCGAGGGGATCATCCCGAAGGGCGAGTACGGTGGCGGGACGGTGCTCCTGTGGGACCGCGGCGCCTGGGAGCCCGTCGGCGATCCTCATCAGGGCTACCGGGCCGGCAACCTCAAGTTCGCTCTCAAGGGGGAAAAGCTCCGCGGGGGCTGGGCGCTCGTGAGGATCCGTGGCGGGCGGCGTGGCGACGACAGCGGGCGGAGCTGGCTCCTCATCAAGGAGCGCGATGCCGAGGCGCGCTCCGGGCGGGCGGCCAACATCGTCGAGCTCGAGCCCAGGAGCGTGGACACGGGGAGAACGCTGGAGGAGATCGCCGCCGCCGCCGACCACGTATGGCACTCGGATCGCGACGGGGGCAAGAAGGTCGCCGCGCGGAAGCCGCCGGCCGCGCTTCGCCCGACTCCGGCGCGCCGGGGTCGGGGCCACGCGCCCGTCTCGGTCGCCGACGTGCCCGGGATCCGCCGCGCGGAGCTCCCGAAGTTCGTTCCACCCCAGCTCGCCACCCTCGTGAGCCAGGCTCCGAGCGGAGAAGCCTGGCTCCACGAGATGAAGTACGACGGCTATCGTATCCTCGCTCGCCTCGACCATGGGCGCGTCACCCTCCTGAGCCGCAACGGGCGTGACTGGACCGAGAAGTTTCCGACCATTGCCGAGGGGGTGGGGCATCTTCCCGCCGAGCGGGCCATGCTCGACGGGGAGGTCGCCGTGCTCCAGCCCGACGGCACCACCAGCTTCCAGGCTCTGCAGAACTTCCTGTCGGGCACGGGGCCGGGCCAGCTCGTCTACATGGTCTTCGATCTCCTGCACCTCGACGGCCGGGATCTCACGGGCGCCCGGCTCGAAGACCGCAAGGCGGTGCTCGAGCGCCTGCTCGCCTCGGGTAACGGCAAGTCAGGACCAGTGCGATACAGCGATCATGTGGCCGGCGACGGACCCGACTTCTTCGCGCATGCCTGCCGGCTCGGGCTCGAAGGAACAGTGGCGAAGCGACGGGACGCGCCCTACCGGGGCACGCGAGGCACGGACTGGCTCAAGATCAAGTGCGTCAAGCGGCAGGAAGTCGTGATCGGCGGCTACACCGACCCGGAAGGCTCGCGCATAGGGATCGGCGCCCTCCTCGTCGGCGTCCACGAGAACGGGCGCCTCGTCTATGCCGGCAAGGTGGGCACCGGCTTCGACCAGAAGACCCTCCGCGCGCTCACGAAACGCCTGGCGTCGCTCGAGCAGAAGGCCTGCCCGTTCGCCACGCCTCCGACCGGCGTCGGGCGGCCGCACTGGGTCACGCCCGACCTGGTGGCCGAAGTGAGCTTCAGCGAGTGGACGACCGACGGCAGGATGCGCCATCCGTCCTTCCAGGGTCTGCGCGAGGACAAGCCCGCGACCTCGGTGACGCGAGAGTTACCCGCCCGCGTGGAGGAGGTGGTCGATATGCCGGCCTCGTCGACGACAGCCGCGAAGGGGAAGGGACGCCGGCGCCCGGACACGGCATCCGCGAACGCACCCGGCGAGGCCGTGGTCGCGGGCGTTCGCCTCACCCACGCTGATCGTGTCCTCTACCCGATCCAGAAGACGACGAAGCGCGACCTCGCGCTCTTCTACGAATCGATCGCCGACCGGATCCTGCCGCATCTGGAGGACAGGCCGACGGCGCTCGTCCGCTGCCCCGAGGGCGTGGCCAAGGAATGCTTCTACCAGAAGCACGTCGGGGCCTGGGCACCGGACAGCCTGCGCCGAGTCAAGATCCGGGAGAAGACGAAGGTCGGCGAGTATCTCGTCGTCGATTCCCTTCCCGCCCTCGTCGGGCTCGTGCAGCTCGGCATCCTCGAGATCCACACCTGGAACTCCGTCGTCGAGCACCTCGAGCGCCCAAACCGCGTGGTCTTCGATCTCGATCCGGGGCCTGGGGTGCCGTGGACACGCGTGATCGAGGGCGCCCGTCTCATCCGGGAAAGGCTCCTCGCCCTCGCGCTCGAGAGCTTCGTCAAGACCACGGGCGGCAAGGGCCTGCATGTCGTGGTGCCCCTGTCCCCCGGCCCGACCTGGGACGAGGGCGCCGACTTCGCGAGAAAGCTGGCCGAGAGCGTGGCGAGAGAGGACCCGCGCGGCTATGTCTCGCACATGGCGAAGAGCGCGCGCCAGGGGAAGATCTTCATCGACTACCTGAGGAATGTGAGAGGAGCGACCAGCGTGGCCGCCTACTCCACGCGCGCCAAGCCCCAGGCGCCCGTCTCTGTCCCCCTGGGCTGGGACGAGCTCTCGCCCGCCATCAAGTCCGACCACTACACGATCGGGAACCTGCCCCGGCGCATCGCCGGGCTCAAGACGGATCCCTGGGCGAAGTACTGGAGGACCCGTCAGAAGCTGCCGCGGGTCGAGGCTCTCGAAGGCAAGAGATCGGTGGCGGCGGGTCGGAGGTGAGCCGCGTCTTCTTGCTCTCTCCCGCGCACTGCGGCGGAGAGCGCGCGTCGCTCGTGCTGGGCCCCCGCGCCCGCTTCGACCTCGCCCTCCGCCTGCGCGCCTCCTCCGGCGCGCCCCTGGGCGAGGTCTTCTCCTTTCTGAGCGGCCTCTACTTCCGCGGCAAGCTCACCTACGCGCGCGCCTTCGCGAATCCGCCCGCCGGTGTGCCCGGCGTCTACGTCATCACTCCCACGGACGGGCTCGAGCTCGCGGAGACCGCGGTCGACGTGAGCCGTCTGCGGCGCTTCGCGAGCGTCGACATCCGCGCCGATGACGCCCGCTTTCGTCGCCCGCTCCTTCGCCATGCGCAACGCCTCGCCGAGGCGATCGAGCCCGACGGCGAGGTGGTGCTGCTGGGCAGCATCGCCACCCCGAAATACGTCGAGCCGCTGCTGGAGGCGCTCGGCGAGCGCCTGCGCTTTCCCTCGGAGTTCGTGGGCCGGGGCGACATGAGCCGCGGCGGGCTGCTGCTGCGCCACGCCAGGTCGGGCGTCGAGCTGGACTATCTCCCGCTGCGCGGGGCTACGCGGCGCGGCGCTCGCCCGCCCCGTCTCCTGCCCGTCCCCCGCGTCACACATCGCGCGTCGCCATGCTAGTGTAGGGGGCATTCAGCCCCCATTCGCGAAGCCACCTCAGCCATGACACGCCGTGCGCTCGGATCGCTGGCCGTGGGCCTGCTCATGTTCGGGCTCACCGTCGTGGCTGTGGGCCTTCCCGCTTCCGGGCAGGCGCCCAAGCGCGGCGGCATCCTCAACTCGCTTCTCACGGAGGACCCGCCGGGCCTGCTGATTCACGAGTCGGCCACCGTCTCGAACGTGTGGCCCATGGCGCCGTGCTACTCGAACGTCGTGCTCTTCCATCCCCTGAAGTCTCTCGAGAGCGTGGACACGGTCATCCCCGAGCTGGCCGAGCGGTGGTCGTGGCAGGACAACTTTCGCAACCTCGTCTTCTTCCTCAAGAAGAACGTGCGCTGGCATGACGGCCAGCCCTTCACCTCGCGCGACGTCAAGTACACCTTCGACGTGGTCCGGGAGGCGGCGCAAGCGCCCGCCAAGCTTCGCCTGAGCCCCCGCAAGGACTGGTATGCCAATGTCGAGGCCATCGAGGCGCCGGAGCCGCATACCGTCGTGTTCCGGCTCAAGCGGCCCCAGCCCTCCTTCCTCCTCATGCTCGCCTCCGGCTACTCCCCCGTGTATCCGGCCCACATCCCCCTCGCCGAGCTGCGCCAGCGCTGCGTGGGCACTGGACCGTTCAGGTTCAAGAAGTACGAGCGAGGGCAGATGGTCGAGCTCGAGAGGAATCCCGACTACTTCGTGCCCGGCCGTCCCTACCTCGACGGCATTCGCTACACCATCATCGGGGAGCGCGGCACGCGCCTGGCCGCCCTCCAGGCCGGCCGGCTCGACGCCTTCGTGCCTCTCGACGTCACGAAGACCATGGCGGAGAGCCTCAAGAAGAGCGCGCCGTCGCTCGTGATCACCGAGGTGGGACAGAACGGCAGCGACAACGTCATCCTCAACCACAAGCGGCCGCCCTTCGACAACGCGAGCGTGCGGCGCGCGATCAGCCTGGCCATGGACCGCCACGCCTTTGTCCAGGGAGTCCGCCACGGTGGCGCCGTCGTGGGCGCCGCCATGATGCCCAAGCCTTTCGGCATCTGGGGACTTCCCGAGCAGGAGTATCGCGGGCTACCCGGCTACGGGAACCCGGCTCAGAACAAGGCGGAGGCAAAACGGCTCTTGGCGGCGGTGGGCTATGGCCCGGGCAAGCCCCTCCGAGTGGAGATGGTCACGCGGACCCTTTCGATCTACCTGGACGTGGCCTCCTTCGTGGTCGACCAGCTCCACCAGGTGGGCGTGGAGGCGACCCTGAAGCAGCTGGATACTGCCGCCTGGTTTCCCGCGCTGGCGCGGCGCGAATACCAGATCGGCGCGAATCTCACCGCGGGCGGCTTCGACGATCCCGACGCGTACTTCTTCGAGAACTACAAGTGCGGGTCCTCGCGCAACTACACCGACTACTGCAACGAGCAGATGGATCGGCTCATCGACCTGCAGTCGCAGGAGCTCGATCACGCCAAGCGTCTCAAGCTCGTCTGGGAGATCCAGCGCCGCCTCGACGCGGAGGTGGCGCGGCCCATGCTGAGCTGGCGCAAGGAATACTTCGTCCAGTGGCCGCATGTCCGGAATCTCGTTCCCCACAACTCCCTCTACAACTACGGGCGCATGCAGGAGGTCTGGCTGGACCGATGAGCGAGCGCAGCGCGGGACGGGCCGTGGTCGAGCTCCTGAAAGCCGAGCAGGTGCGGTACATCTTCGGGATCGTCGGCTCGACCTTCCTCGACGTCCTGGACGCCCTCTACGATGACCGCAGCGTGGAGTACATCAACGTCCGTCACGAGCAGGCCGCCGCCTTCATGGCCGACGGCCTCGCCCGGGTGACGGACGTCCCGGGAGTCTGCCTCGTCACGAGCGGCCCCGGCGCCACCAACCTGCTCACGGGCGTGGCCGCCGCCCACGTCGCCCATTCTCCGGTCGTGGTCCTGGTAGGCGGCGTGGACCTCGATCACCACGGCAAGGACGCCTTCCAGGACTACGACCTCGTCAGCATGTTCCGGCCCGTGACCAAGCTCGCCGTCCAGGTGCCCACGCCGGGACGCATTCCGGAGATGCTCCGCGCGGCCCTGCGCGCCGCCATGACGGGTCGCCGCGGCCCCGTCTTCGTGGAGATTCCGAGGAATGTCTTGAACGACCAGACGCTCCCGGGAGAGGACCTGGCGCCCGCAGGCTACCGGGTGACTCACCCGCTGCCGCCGCATCCCGACGCCATCGCCGAGGCGGCGCGCCTGCTGCGACAGGCCGAGCGGCCGCTGCTCCTCGTGGGCGGCGGCGTCACCCGGGCCGACGCCAGCGCCCTCGTGGTCAGCATGGCCGAGCAGCACGCGATTCCGATGATCACTGCCTATGGGCGCAACGATGCCGTGCCCAACGCGCATCCTCTCTACATCGGGCCGCTCGGGCGGGCGGGATCAGCCGAGGCGGCTGCCGCCTGCCGCCGCGCCGATCTCCTCCTGGTCATGGGCTCCCGGCTGGGTCACTTCACGAGCCACTTCGACAGCCGCTACATCCAGCCGGACACCGCCATCATCCAGATCGATGTCGACAGCGGGGACGTCGGCCGCTACTACCAGACCGCCATCGGCATCCAGGCCGATGCCCGCGAAGCGTGTCTGGCCTTGCTGGACACGCTCGGTCGCGACGCCGTAAGCCCGAGCCGCCAGGCGTGGCGTCAAGAGGCCGAGGTCCTGCGAGCCCAGCGTCAGGCTCGGCTGACCGCCGAGGCCGGCCTCCAGGCCACGCCGATGAAGCCCCAGCGCGTCTATGCCGAGCTGCGGCGCGCGCTGCCCCCCGAGACGATCGTCGCGCTCGACGCGGGAGCGGCGCCGGCCTACGGTTACGATCGGCTGCATTTCAGCCGGCCCCGCACCTTTCTCACTCCGCTCGATCTCGGCGGGCTCGGCTTCGCCTTCCCGGAGGCCCTGGGAGCCAAGCTCGGCCGCCCCGACGCGCCCGTGCTGGCCATTCACGGCGATGGCGGCTTCCTCATGAATGCCCAGGAGATCGAGACGGCGGTCCGGCATGGGATCAACGTCACCACGCTCGTGATGAACAACAACTGCTGGGGCTCGGAGAAGGCGTACCAGAAGCATTTCTACGGTTCGCGCTTCATCGGCTGCGACCTCGGCAACCCGCGCTATGACCACTTCGCCCGGCTCTTCGGCGCCGAGGGCTACTACGTCGAGCATCCCGACCAGGTCGGCGACGCCGTCACCGCGGCGCTGCGCTCGGGCAAGCCGGCCATCGTCGAGATCCCCATCGACCCGGACGAGTTTCCGACTCCCGCCACCGCCGTCCGGCGCGAGAAGGCGACGCGCCAGGGCCCGTGACCGTAGGGTATACTTTTGCCGCCCATGAGCCGGCCCACTGACTCGACGCGCGCGGATGCCCGTACCATCACGATCGCGGTCACCTTCTTCGCCGATCTCCGTCGCTTCCTGCCGCGCGGCGCCGAAGGGCCCCAGCGCTACACCGTGCCGGAGGGCGCCACCGCGGCCGACCTGCTCGCCGCCATCGGCGTGGAGCCGGGCGCCGAGGTGACGATCGAGACACCATTGCGCGACGGCTCAGACGTCATGCTCTTGAACCCGATGGAAGGGGGATAGGAATTCATGGACCGCTACGGCTACTGGAACAAGATCCTGCACGTGAATCTCGGCGACCGGAGCACCTGGATCGAGGAGCCGGGAGACGCTTTCTTCCGTCGCTACGCCGGCGGCCGTGGTCTCATCGCCCACTATCTCCTCAAGTACGTGCCGAAGGGCGCCGACCCCCTCGGGCCCGACAATATCCTGGTCATCGCGCCGGGCGTCATCACGGGCGCGCCGGTGCCCGGGGCGGGCCGCCACAGCGTGGGCGCGAAGTCGCCCCTCACCGGAGGCTTCGGCGAGTCGGAGTCGGGCGGCTACTGGGGCGCCGAGCTCAAGCGCGCGGGCTGGGACGCCATCGTTTTCCACGGCGTGTCACCCACGCCCGTCTACCTGTGGATCAACGATGGCGCCGTCGAGATCCGCGACGCCTCCCACCTCTGGGGAAAGATCACGGGAGAAGTGGAGGACGCCATCCTCGCCGAGCTCGGCGATCTTCGCA
>WNGH01009823.1_pt1 | contig 14803 bp, 13 predicted proteins | sample 5400631 | NCBI WGS metagenome assembly WNGH01 (sample SAMN13153373, study PRJNA577476) | soil metagenome | isolation source: 115 cm soil or saprolite under Garry oak tree replicate 1 | place: USA:California | collected 2016-06-15
GCGCCCAGGCGGGGCTGAGCTGGTCCACCATCCTCGTCCGCCGCCGAGGCTACCGCGCCGCCTTCGCCGCCTTCGACCCCGCCAAGGTCGCGCGCTTCACGCCCGCTCGCGTGGCGCGGCTGCTCCAGGATCCGGGCATCATCCGACATCGCGGCAAGATCGAAGGCGCCATCGGCAACGCCCGAGCGTTTCTCGCCGTGCAACGCGAGCACGGAAGCTTCGCCGCCTACGTCTGGGGTTTCGTGGGCGGGCGCCCGATTCAGCAAGGCTGGCGCCAGTCGCGCCACGTTCCCGCCGAGACGGCGATCTCCCAGGCGCTCAGCCGTGATCTCAAGCACCGGGGCTTCACCTTCGTGGGGCCCACCATCTGTTACGCCTTCATGCAGGCCACCGGACTGGTGAACGATCACCTCACGTCGTGCTTCCGTCACGCAGCCGTGAAGCGCGCGGGCGCTTGGAAGGGCAGGGAATCCGCGGTCGGACGCACAAGCTCCTTGAGATCGAGACGTGGAGAGACGTAAACTGAGGCCGTGGCGCCTCCAGCACGGAACGGCGGCATCGGCAACGTCTGGCGTTTTCTGGGCCTGGCGAACTCTCCCGAGGAAACGATGACGCGCTCCGCGATGCCCGCTCCTCAAGCCGGGCCGACGGATCCGGGCCGCGCCGTGCTCGGGGGCGGGCTCGCCCTCAGGGGCGAGATCAGCGGCGAGGGCGACTTTCACATCTACGGCCGCTTCGAGGGGGAGATCGACGTGTCCGGCCGCGTGGTCGTGGCCGAGGCGGCTCAAGTCGACGCCAATATCAACGCCGCGGCCATCGTGATCGCGGGCAAGGTGCGCGGCAATCTCTCCGCCACCACTCACCTCGACATCCTTCCCAGCGGGGTGCTCACGGGCACGCTCAAGGCGGGCAGCTTCTCGGCCGCCGAAGGCTCCTCCGTCAAGGGAGAGATCTGGCTGGAGCGCGCCGAGCCCGCCCGAATGGGCGAGGCGGGAGCAAGGGACGACGACGACGAGGAGCGCCGGTGAATCTGGTCGAGCAGATCCGGGAGCGCCGGCCGATCCTCTGGGCCCTCTGGGCGGTGGCGGTGGTCGCCGTGATTGGCATCGTGTGGGGCGGCTGGGCGCTCTGGAAGACCCGCTACGAGGCCCAGGGCTCCATCGCGCTCACCCAGGCCCGGGCCCTGATCGCTCAGTCCCAGGCTCCGGGTGCCTCTGCGGATGCGCGCCAGCGGGCCGAAAAGGCGCTCCAGGACACGATCAGCGAGTATCCGCGGCTCTCCTCGGTCGGCCAGGCCGCGTACCTCCTCGGGAGCCTCCGCTTCGCCAATGGCCAGTACGGGAGCGCCCGGTCGGCCTTCGAGCTCGCGCGGAGCAAAGCCGGCTCGCCGACTCTGGCCGCGCTGGCGGCCCTGGACGTCGGCTACTGCTGGGAAGCCGAAAAGAACTATGAGGCGGCCGAGAAGGCCTTTCAGGCCGTCATTAGCGGGGCAAGTCCTAAGAGCTTCCTCTATGAAGAGGCCATGCTGGATATCGCCCGCGCTCAGGATCTCGCGGGGAAGCGGACGGCAGCGATCGAGACCTACCAGCGCCTGCTGAAGGACGTACCTGAAAGCCGCCGGGCCGAGGAGTTTCGCTCCCGGATGGCGAGCCTGCAGTCTCCCGCCAAGCCCTGATCTCGCCATCTCTCGAATGCACTCGAAGCGCGCCCCCTTGACCCTGGCCTATGTCTGATAAGAGGTATTATGTCAATCAAGCTTCATCGAGCCAGACGATGGGCCACGCAATGGACCTGCGCCACGAGGACACCGCCCTCGGTGCTGACTGTCACGTCATAGAACGCGGCCTGTCTGCCCTGCTTCACTTGCCGGGCTTCCGCGACGAGGCGCGAGCCCGCCGCCACCGCCGTCATGAAGCTGATGGTCATGCTCAGCGCCACCGCGGGGTCGCCGTGGGAATTGCAGGCGGTGCCGAAGGCGATGTCGGCCACCGAGAAGATGACACCGCCGTGAGGAAAGCCCTGAAAGTTGACCATGTGGGGCTGGAGGGACAGGCGGAGGCGGCAGTACCCGCTCCGGATCTCTACGTATTCGATCCCAAGGGCCCGGGCCCAGGGATCGTCCTGCATCCGGGCCGCGAGCTCTCCCGGTATCGGCTCTTCGGAGGAAGCGGTCACTGAATGGTCGCGGTCAGGATGAAGCTCGACTCGCTGGACCCCTGTTGCTCGCGATAGCCCAGGATCTGGCGCGTGACCTGGTTGATGCCGCGCGTGCCGCCGCCGATCCGCATGGGGCGCCCGTTGGGCACGATGACCTCGGTCGCCGCTTCGTTGAACTCCACGCTGCCCCCCCCCTCGGCGGTGAAATAGCTGACCTGGGGGATGAGGCGGACCCGGATCTGTCCCTTGGCGAGGATGGTCGGACTCACCACCAGGGTGGTGCCCACGCGCTGCCAGGCCGTCCCCTGCGCCACGTAGCCCTGACCCGTGGCGTAGTCCCGAAACCAGCCCACGACGGTGTAGGGCACTTCGCTCGCGACCATCATCGACGACGTGCCGCCATCCTGGACCACCGTGAACACGCCGCTGGTTCGGGTCGTCCTCGTGGTCGTGTCTTCGACGGCCACGCCCCCACGGCCGCGGGCCTTGCCGTCCTGGATCACGACGCTGCCCCGACCCTGGGCGCCCTGACGAGTCTCCTGACCCCGCTGCTCGAACTCGAGGACGACCTTGACCTGGCGGCCGCTCTGCCCGGCGGCAGGCAGAGCGGCCAAGAGGAGGGCGATGGTGCAGCAGGTGGCCGTCGCTCGGCGCACGCTCCTACCCTGGAATCTGGGCCTCTTCGGGGAGTCGATCCCATACGGGCTTCCACTCGGGCACGGTGAGCCCCACGGTCTGCGCCTTGTCTTTCACCTCGTCGGCGAAGGCCTGGCGGACTTCGTCGTTGTCGCGCAGCTTGAGCCGATACTGGCGATACACGGCGTTTCTGGCCGAACCGGGCCGGCCGAAGATATTCATGGTGCGGATGTACCACTTGTCGAGCGTGGCCTGGGCTTCGTCCCGGGTCTTCGGATCCTCCGCCAGCTTCTTGACCCAGAACTCGCCGTGGCGAATGTGGAACTTCTCCTCCTTGAAAATGCCCTCGATGGCCCGCGCCCACGGCCCGTAGGAGCACTGCCGCACGTCTTCCAGCTGATGCCCTGCCCCGCGGTCCATGCAGAAGTTGAAGAAGATGAAATCCGCCCACGTGTCGATCGGGTAGTAGAAGATGTTCACGCGCTTGTCGGCGGTGATGCGGGCGGTGCCAATGTCCGCCGACGCGTCGATGCGCATGGCGAAGGCCTCGTCGTGGGCCCGCACATGCGCCTCCACATCCATGCCCAGGTCGGCGAGCAGACCGTACATGACCGAGGCGTGGCGATGCTCGTCCTTGACGATCTGGGCCACCACGTGCTTTTCGTCGACGCCGGGCGCCTTCATGATCCACGGCACGTAGCCATAACCGCCCGCCAGCTCCGAATCGGCCTGCATGGTCATCAGGTGAATGAGGTTGTCCCGGTACGCCTCCGTCATCTCCTCCACCGATTCGACGCGCTCGCCGCGCTCGATCCGGGCCAGGAGTTCCGTCTCCGTCACGCGCTGGCTCATGGTGCTCTCCTTTCCACGACCCGTACCGCCTTCCCCTCGCTGCGGGGGATGGTCTTGGGCGGGACGATGACAACTTCGGGGTTGAGGCTCAGGTGCGCCCGCAAGAGCTCGCCCACCCGCAGGGCGAGCGTCGCCACTTCGGGCCGGCGCGAGTCGAAGCCGCCCCACGCGCTCACGCGCTCCGGGGTGGGCTCGACGTGCACCGAGATGGTCGGGAAGCCGTGGCTTCTGTCCACCATGAGCTGATAGTGCGGCGCGAGATCGGGAACCGTCAAGAGCGCCGCCTCGACCTGGGAGGGGTAGACGTTGACTCCCTTGATGACGAGCATGTCGTCGCTCCGTCCCCTGATCCGCGCCATGCGTATCGACGTCCGGCCGCAGGGGCAGGGCTTGGGATCGAGCCACGTGATGTCGCCGGTCCGGTAGCGGATCATGGGCAGCGCCTGCTTGGTGAGGCAGGTCAGGACCAGCTCGCCCTCGGCGCCCGCGGGCCGCTGCTCGCCCGACGCCGGATCGATCACTTCGGGCAGGAAATGGTCCTCGGCGATGTGCAGTCCCTCCCGGGCCTCCGCGCATTCCACGGCGACGCCGGGGCCGATGATCTCGCTCAGCCCGTAAAAATCCACCGCCACGATGCCCCACAGCGCTTCGAGCTGACGCCGCATGGCGTCCGTCCAGGGCTCCGCGCCGAACAGACCGTAGCGGAGGCCCACGCTCCGCGGATCGACTCCCTGCTCTCGCATCGACTCGCCGATGTGCAGGGCGAACGACGGCGTGCAGGCCAGGCCCTGGGGCCGAAAATCCTGGAGGAGCAGGATCTGCCGCAAGGTATTCCCCGACGACACGGGCATCACGGTCAGCCCCATGTGCTCCGCCCCATCGTGAAAGCCGAGGCCCCCCGTGAAGAGACCATAGCCGTAGGCGATCTGTATCAGCTGGCCAGGTTCGGCACCGCCCGCGGCGAGCGACCGCGCCATCACCTCCCGCCAGATCTCGAGGTCGCCCCGCGTGTAGCCCACCACGGTGGGCTTGCCCTTGGTGCCCGAGGAGGCGTGGATCCTCGACAGCTCGGCTGGGGGCACCGCGAAGAGGCCCCACGGATAGTGCGCGCGCAGATCGGACTTGACGGTGAAAGGCAGCCGCCGCAGGTCGTCGACGCTCTTGATCGTCCCGACGTCGACGCCGCGGCCCGCGAAGGCCTCCCGATAGAAGGGCACGCGCTCGACGGCCCAGGCGCAGGCGCGTCCGAGACGCTCTCCTTGCAGAGCGCGCAGGGTGGCCCGAGATGCGGTCTCCATCTCGCGATTCCAGATCATCGGGATCTCACCCTACGGTCACGCCCGTCACGAGCCAGGCCTGCCGGCCGACGAAGCGCATGAGGGTATCGATGAGCCGCGCATCGGCGGCGGCTTCGAGTCCCACCCGATCGGGCAGGACGAAGCGCACCTCGGGATACGAGACGAGCACGCGCAGCAGGGTGCGCGCCCGGGGATCAGGGGCGAAGAACCCGCGCCGACCGGGATCGCCGGCTCCGGGATTCCACGCGGGCTGAAAGGCGGCCCGCAGATAGGTCGCGGCGGGGGCCGGGCTCACGACGGGGCGCTGAGCAGGCCGCGGTACAGCCCCGCCATGACCTCGACCTGGCGCATCGCGGAGAAGTCGCGCTCGGCAAGCTCGCGCGCGGCGCGGCCCATGCCGAGGCGACGGGCGCCGTCGAGGAGGAGCCCGATGGCGGCATCCGCCAGCTCCTGGGCATCGCTCTTGGTCAGGAGCCCGGTCGCGCCGTCTCTCACCACTTCGTCCACACCCGAGGCCCGCACGGCGACGGCGGGCAGCGCGCAGGCATGCGCTTCGGCCAGCACCAAACCCTGCGTCTCCGTCTCGGAGGAGAAGAGGAAGAGGTCGGCCGCGCGGTAGTACGGCGGCAAGTCCTCGCGGACCACGGATCCCATGAAGTCGACGGCGGAGCGGGCGGGGCTGGCCGCAGCCACGCGCTGGAGGGCCGCCTCGTGACTCCCCTGCCCGACGAGGAGGAGCCGGGCCCCCGACACGGCGCCCGCGATCGAGCCGAAGGCGTCGATCACGCGCTCCACGCTCTTCTCGCGGTCGAGGCGTCCGACGTAGAGGCAGAGCGGCACATCCGGGGGCAGTCCGAGGGCGCGGCGCGCCTCGAGACGATCGCCCGGGCAAAAGAGATCGAGGGGCACGCCGGTCGGCACCGTCGCGATGGGGGCTTTGACGCCGCCGGCCGTGAGGCCATCCGCGATCCGGCCCGAGGGAGCGACGACCAGATCCGCGGAGTCGGCGAAGCGGGAGGCCAGCCGCACGGCGGCATGCGGGCCGCTCCACGCCGGGGCGAACACCCACACGCTGTGCCCCATGGCCTCGAGGCCCCGGCGCAGCGTCTCTACCGCGGTGGTGACACCCCCGCGGAACGGCAGGTAGTTGTTGGTGAAGAGGCCAACACGCATCCGCTAGTCATCCGGAGCGTTGGGATCGCGGCCTCGCTCGATCCTGCCGAAGTCTCCCGGCTTGATGGAGTCGAGCCATTCCTTGATCTTGGCCTGATCGTCGGCCTTGCTGCCCCCGAGCTCCTGCTCCTTGGCCACCTCCACGTTCTTGGCCTTGGCCACCACTTCCTCGTCGACGAAAATGGGCGCGGCCACGCGCAGGGCGAGGGCGATGGCATCGGACGGGCGCGAGTCCACCGCGATCTCCGCCGAGCCGAGCTGCAGGTGGATGACGGCGAAGAAGGTGTTCTCGCGCAGGTCGTTGACCTCGACCTTGACCACGCGGGCGTCGATGGACTCGAGGATGTTCTTGATCAGGTCATGCGTCATGGGGCGCGGGGTGGGAATCTTCTCGAGCTCGAGGGCGATGGCATTGGCCTCGAAGAGGCCGACCCAGATGGGCAGCGAGCGCTTCTCTTCCTCGTCGCGCAGAATGATGATCGGCATATTGGAGAGAGGGTCGAGCGCCAACCCCTTCACCTTCATCTCGAGCCACATGGCCGTCCCCTCCCCTAAACCGCGGTAGCGGCGAGCACGCGCTCTCCCGCGCCGGCGCCGGCCAGCTCGCCGCGCAGGCTGTGAGGCAGCGCCTTGGTGACGAGTACGTGCACGGTCCGGCCCAGGAGCTCGCGCCCGTGAGCGTCGAAGTTGACCACGCGATTACACCGGGTGCGCCCCGTCATCTCTCCCGGGTCCTTGCGGGAGCGGCCGTCCACCAGCACGGGCATCACCCGACCCTCGAGGGCACGGCTCCGCTCCGCGCCCACCCGCTCCGCCACCTCGAGTACGCGCGTGTTCCGTCGCGCCTTGACCTCGTCTGGCACCTGATCGACCATCTCGGCCGCGGGCGTGCCGGGGCGGCGCGAGTAGCGGAAGGCGAAGACGTTGTCGTAGCGTACGCGCTCCACCACCGCCACCGTCTCCTCGAAGTCTTCATCGGTCTCGCCGGGAAACCCGACGATAAGATCGGTGGACAGCGCGATGTCGGGCACCGTCTCCACGAGCTCGCCGATGAGATCGAGATACCGGGCGCGCGTATAACCGCGGTTCATGCGCTCGAGCATGCGGTCCGAGCCCGACTGGAGGGGCAGGTGGAGGTACTCCACTACCTTGGGCACATCGCGGATGGCCCGGATGAGCCGAGGGGTCAGATTGTAGGGATTCGAGGTGGTGAAACGAATCCGGTCGATTCCCTCCACCTCGTTCACCAGCTCGAGCAAGGCCGCGAGGTCGGTGGGCGGCGTGAGATCGCGTCCGTAGGCGTTGACGGTCTGTCCGAGGAGGGTGACCTCGCGCACGCCGGAGGTCGCCAGCTCCTGGATCTCGGCAAGGATGGCCGCGGGGGCGTGGCTGCGCTCGCGCCCGCGGGTCACGGGCACCACACAGAAGGTGCAGAACTTCTCGCATCCTTCCATGACCGTGACAAAGGCCTTGAGCTGGCCGGGGCGATCGGGCTTGGCCGTGAGCTTGATGAGGGGCGCCTCGCCCGTTTCGAGGACGGACGCGCCGGTGGCGCGCACGCGCGCGATCATCTCTCCGACCCGGGCCACCGCGGCGGAGCCGAAGACCAGATCCACGTGAGGGGCGCGCTCCTGGATCTTGCCTTTCCAGAGCTGCGCCATGCAGCCCATCACGCCGATCATCAGATGCGGCCGCTCCCGCTTGAGGATCCGGAGCTGGCCCAGGCGCGAGAGCACTTTGTCTTCAGCCTTCTCACGGATGGCGCAGGTGTTGAGCAGGATGAGGTCGGCTTCCTCGGCGACCTCGGTGAGCTCGTAGCGCTCGTCCCTGAGCAGACCGGCCACGCGCTCCGAGTCGTATTCGTTCATCTGGCAGCCGTAGGTAATCAGATGGAGTTTTAGCATAAAAGATCGGTAGTTACGTTAGCATCGGCATGGAGGGCTGTCAAACCTCGGACGCCCTCAGCCACTATCCGCGAAGACGCCTATCCTGCGAAACTTCTCGTAGCGGTCCGCCACCAGGCCCTCGGCACTGCGCGATTGGAGCTCTCGCAGCGATCCGCGGAGCGCGCCCCGGAGATTTTCCGCCGTCTCCTCCCAGTTCCGATGCGCGCCGCCCAGCGGCTCGGGCACGATGCCGTCGATGACGCCGAGGTGAAGGAGGTCTGGGGCGGTGACGCGCATCAGCTCGGCCGCTTCCTGCGCCTTGGACGCCTCGCCCCACAGGATGGCCGCGCAGCCTTCGGGCGAGATGACGGAGTAGATTGCGTGCTCGAGCATGAGGACGCGATTGCCGACGCCGATGGCGAGCGCGCCGCCGCTGCCGCCCTCGCCGGTGACGACACAGACGATGGGCGTCCCCAGCCCTGCCATCTCGCGGAGATTGCGCGCGATCGCCTCCCCCTGCCCGCGCTCCTCGGCGCCGAGCCCCGGGTAGGCGCCCGGCGTATCGATGAAGGTCAGGAGGGGCTTGCCGAACTTGCCGGCCAGCTCCATGAGGCGCAGGGCCTTGCGGTAACCCTCGGGGTGCGGCATGCCGAAGTTCCGCGCGATGTTCTCGCGCGTGTCGCGCCCCTTCTGGTGTCCGATCACGACCACCGGCTCGCCGTCGAAGCGGGCCAGACCGCCCACCATGGCCTTGTCGTCGCCGAACACCCGGTCCCCGTGGAGCTCCACGAAGTCTTCGAAGAGCAGGCGGAAGAAGTCGAGGGTGTGAGGGCGCTTCGGGTGGCGGGCAAGCTGCGCCCGCTGCCAGGGCGTCAGGCCACCGTAGACTTTTCGCTGCTGCCGGAGCAGGCGCTCCTGGAGCTTGCCCACTTCGTCGCGCGTGGCCTTCGAGTCCCCGGAAGCACGCAGCTCACTGATGCGATTCTCGAGTTCCAGGAGCGGCCGTTCGAAATCAAGCTCGTCCGGCATATTCGACGAGTATACTGCCCGGCCCGAGCAGGCCTTCGACTTTCGCCACGAGCTCGGGCTCAGGCGCGACGGAGAGGCCCTTGGCCCGCACCACCACTTCCTGGTCGGCGAGCAATACGTGTACGAACAGCGGGGTCGATCCCGGATGCGATTCGCAGATGCGCCGAACCGCCGCCAGCATTTCGTCCGCGCCGGTGGGGCCCGGGTGCACCCGGACCCGGCAGGTATGCGCGGCGGCCTCTCGCGATGGCGCGTCAACAGCCTGGGCTACGGTCCCCGCGCCGCCGCGGACCGCCGTTCCCCCGTTCGGAGCCGCCCGCGCCGCGGCCACCGTCGCCTCGTCGAGCGGCTTGACCTCTTCGGCGAGCACCACGCGCCCCTTGTCGCTGTCGTCGACGCGCCCGCGCACGAGCACCGGTCCGCGGTATCGGAGGGCCACCGAGCAGGCGCGATAGGGCTCGGGAAACACGGTGAGGGGCACCGAGCCGTCGACCAGCTCGAGCGTCGCGAAGGCCATGCGATTGCCGCTCTTCGTCGCGTTTTCCGTCAGCCCGCTCACCAGACCCAGCAAGCGCACCTGCGAAGCGGCCGGCCGTGTCGCGAGCTCGGCGGCCGAGATGGTCTTGAGGCGCTGGGTGAGATCCCGATACTCATCGAGCGGATGCCCGGAGAGATAGAAGCCGAGCACTTCCTTCTCGCCCGCCAGCAGCTCCTCCCTCGACCACTCGGGCACGAGCGCTCCCGTGTCGCGCGCCGGCGCGGTGGGGGTCGCCTGGGGTCCGGCGAGGATCTCGAACAGCGAGGCCTGTCCCTCCTCGCGATCACGCTGGCTCCGCTGTCCTCCCTCCATGGCCTGGTCGAGGCCAGAGAGGAGGCCGGCCCGCGTGCTCCGGAGCGAGTCGAAGGCCCCCGCCTTGATGAGGCTCTCCACCACGCGACGATTGACCAGCCGCAGGTCGACGCGGGCGCAGAAGTCGGCGAGGGAGGCGAAGCGTCCGTCCTGCTCACGCGTCTTGACGATGGACTCGATGGCCGCGCCCCCGACATTCTTGATGGCGGCGAGCCCGAAGTGGATCACTTGGGCCGCCACGGTGAAGCGGGCTCCCGAAACATTCACGTCGGGCGCCTCGACGCGCAGGCCCATGCTGCGGCACTCTTCCATGTACTGGACGATCTTGTCCGTCTTCTCCATTTCCGACGTGAGCAAGGCGGCCATGAACTCCACCGGATGATTCGCCTTGAAGTACGCGGTCTGGTACGCGACGAGGCCGTAGCAGGCCGCGTGGGACTTGTTGAAGCCGTAGCCGGCGAACTTCTCGATGAGATCCCAGATGCGCTCGGCCTTCTTCCCATCGACCTGATTGGCGCGGCAGCCCACGAGGAACTTGGCCTTCTGGGCGGCCATCAGCTCCCGGTCCTTCTTCCCCATGGCCTTGCGGAGCGTATCGGCCTCGCCCAGGGTGAAGCCGGCGAGATCGGCGGCCAGCCCCATCACCTGCTCCTGGTAGATCATGATCCCGTACGTCTCTTGGAGATGGCGCTCCATGAGGGGGTGCTCGTACGTGATGGGGGCGCGGCCGTGCTTCCGGTTGACGAACTCCGGGATCAGCTCCATGGGGCCTGGCCGGTAGAGGGCTACCATGGCGATGATGTCCTGGATGCGCGTGGGTTTGAGACTCTTGAGCGCATCGCGCATGCCCGCCGACTCCAGCTGGAAGACGCCGAAAGTTCGCGCCTCGGCGAGCATCTGGTACGCCTTGGCATCGTCGAGAGGCAGCTCCTCGGGGTCGAGGGCGATCCCCTTCGACTCCTTGACGAGCCGGGCCGCGTCCGCGATCACGGTGAGCGTCCGGAGGCCGAGGAAGTCCATCTTGAGCAGGCCGAGCTTCTCGATGGGGCCCATGGCGAAGCCCGTGATGAGCTCGGGCCGCTTGGGGTCCTTGTAGAGCGGCACGCGCTCCATGAGGGGCTCGTCGGAGATGACCACGGCCGAGGCATGGACCGAGGCGTGCCGGGTGCATCCCTCGAGGGCGCGCGCCACCGCCCACAGCTCACCCACGCGCTGATCGCGCTTCACCTGTTCGGCGAGGGGGGGGGACTTCTCGAGGGCGTCGTCGAGCGTGATGTTGAGGGGGAAGCCGGGCACGAGCTTCGCGATGCGGTCCGCCTCGCCGAACGAAAAGCCCATGACCCGCGCCACGTCCCGGATCACCGCCTTCGCCCCCATGGTCCCGAAGGTGATGATGTGGGCGACGCGGTCCGCCCCATAGCGGTCGGCGACGTACTTGATGACTTCGTCGCGCCGGTCGTCCGCGAAGTCGATGTCCATATCCGGCATGGAGATCCGCTCAGGATTGAGAAAGCGCTCGAAGAGAAGCCCGTAGCCCACGGGATCGACGTTGGTGATGCCGAGGCAGTAGGCGACGAGCGAGCCCGCCGACGAGCCGCGGCCGGGTCCCACCGCGATGCCCTGGCGCCGGGCAAAGGCGATGAAATCCCAGACGACCAGGAAATAGCCGGAGAAACCCATCTTGGTCACGATGGAAAGCTCGTAACGGAGACGCTCCACTACCGCGTCGGCCGGGGAGGCGCCGTAGCGGCGCCGGAGCCCTTCGAAGGCCAGGTGCTCGAGATAGGAGTCGAGGGTGTAGCCGGCGGGCACGTCGTACTTGGGCAGGTGGAACTGCCCGAAGCTCAGCGCGAGATCGCAGCGCTCGGCCACCGCGAGAGTGTTGCGGTACGCTTCCGGCAAGTCCTTGAAGACGGAGCGCATCTCGTCGGCCGACTTGAGATAGAACTCTTCGGTGGAGAAGCGCCACCGGCCGGGGTCGCTCATGGCCGCGCCCGTCTGGATGCACAGGAGCGCCTCGTGGGCTTTGGCGTGGCTCGCGTCCACGTAATGCGAGTCGTTGGTGCCGCAGAGGGGCGCCCCCAGCTCGCGAGCGAGGCGCACCGTGCCCTCGGTCACGCGGCTCTGCTCTTCGATGCCGTGCGACTGAACCTCCATGAAGTAGAAGTCCTTGCCGAAGACTTCCTGGTACCAGCCGGCCGTCTCGCGCGCCTTGGCCTCGTCGCCTGCCGAGAGCTGGCGGCTCACCTCGGAGTTGAGGCAGCCCGAGAGAACGAGCAGACCGTCGGCGTGCTGGGCGAGAAGCTCGTGGTCCACCCGGGGCTTGTAGTAGAAGCCCTCGAGATAGGCCTTGGAGACCAGCTTGATCAGGTTGCGATAGCCGGCCTCGTTTCTGACCAGAACGGTCGCGTGGCTCGCGCCCTCGTAGCCCCCGTCCTGTCCCGAGCGCTCGAAGCGGCTGCCCGGGGCGACATAGAGCTCGGCGCCGATGATGGGCTTGATGCCGGACTGCTTGCACGCCGCGTAGAAATCGATGGCCCCGAAGAGATTGCCGTGATCGGTGAGGGCCAGGGCGGGAAAGCCGAGCTCGGCGGCGCGGGCGATGAGGCCCACGTCCTTTTCCTTCTTCCCCTGCCCTTCGACGCGCTCGATCTTCTCGAGCTGGGCGGCCCCGTCGAGCAGGCTGTACTCGGAGTGGACGTGGAGGTGGACGAAGTCGGCGCGAGGCGCGCCATTCTTGCCGGAGCCCGCTACTCCCATTCGATCGTGCTGGGGGGTTTGGAGGAGATGTCGTACACCACGCGGTTCACACCCTTGACCTCGTTGATGATGCGCGACGAGATCCGGCCGAGGAGCTCATAGGGCAGCCGCGCCCAGTCCGCCGTCATGGCATCCTGGCTCGTCACCGCGCGTAGCGCGATCACCTGCGCATAGGTGCGGAAGTCGCCCATGACGCCGACCGTGCGCACGGGCAGGAGCACCGCGAAGGACTGCCAGATATCCCGCTCGAGACCGGCGCGGCGCACCTCGTCCTGCACGATGGCGTCGGCTTCCCGGAGGACGTCCAGGCGCTCCTCGTTTACTTCGCCGAGGACCCGGATGGCGAGCCCCGGTCCCGGGAAGGGCTGACGCCAGATGATGTTGCCAGGGAGTCCAAGCAAGGCTCCGACCTCACGCACCTCGTCCTTGAAGAGCTCGCGGAGCGGCTCGATGAGCTTGAACTTCATGTCCGGGGGGAGCCCGCCCACGTTGTGATGCGTCTTGATGACGGCCGAGGGACCCTTGAAGGACACCGACTCGATGACGTCTGGGTACAGGGTCCCCTGGGCGAGCCACGGGATCTCACCGAGCTTCCTCGCCTCTTCCTCGAAGACGGCGATGAACTCGCCCCCAATGCGCTTGCGCTTCGTCTCCGGGTCTGTCACATCGGTAAGGCGATCAAGAAATCGCTTACTTGCATCCACATGTATCAGATTGATCTTGAAGGCATCCCTGAAGGTCGACACCACGGCTTCCGCCTCGCCCTTGCGGAGGAGCCCATTGTCGACGAAGAGACACGTGAGCTGATCGCCGATGGCCTTGTGGAGGAGCACGGCGACGACCGAGGAGTCGACACCACCGGACAGCGCGCACAGGACGCGGTCGGCGCCGACCGTCTTCCTGATGGCCGCCACTTCGGTGTCGATGAACGACGTCATCGACCAGTCCCCGGTGGCGCCGCAGGCCGCGAGGAAATTGCGGAGCACCGTCTTGCCTTGGGCCGTATGCGCTACTTCGGGATGGAATTGGACGCCATAGAGCCGGCGCTCCATGTCGGCCATGGCGGCTACGGGGCAGTTATCGGTGGAGCCGAGTGGAACGAACCCCGGGGGCGGCTTCATCACCGTATCGCCGTGACTCATCCACACCCGGATACGGCCGTCGTGCTCGGGCTCAACGCCATCGAGAAGCCCTCCCCCGCCCGCAAGCAGCAAGTCCGCGGGGCCATACTCGCGCCTCTCGGCCGGCACCACCTCGCCGCCCAGGAGGTAGCCCATCGCCTGCATGCCGTAGCAGATGCCGAGGACGGGAATCCCGGCTTCGAACAGTCGCGCGTCGGGCAGGGGTGCGTCTTCGTCGTAGACGCTGGACGGACCGCCGGAGAGGACGATGCCCTGGTAGCCTTGGGCGAGAATTTTTTCGAGAGGCTCCGTGCACGGGATGATTTCCGAATACACGGACATCTCACGAATACGGCGGGCGATCAACTGACTGTACTGGGCACCAAAATCCAGGACGCAAATCTTGTTCATGCGAAGCCGGAGCAGACCCTCTGCGTGCCGCAGATGGCCTGGCTGTACATGGTCGGCCGGCCTAGCGAGGCGTGCCCAGCTTCTGGGCCCGCTGGAATACCTTGCCTTCGGTCTTGATGGAGGGCGCGATGATGAGCTCCGTCTGCTGAAGCTCCTTGATGTTCTGGGCACCCACCGAGCCCATGCAGGTGCGAATCGCACCCACCAGATTGAGCGTGCCATCCTCGGTGAAGGCAGGCCCGAAGAGTATCTGCTCGAGCGTGCCCGAGACGCCGACGCGGATGCGCGTCCCGCGAGGCAGGTTCGAGTGCGGGGTGGCCATGCCCCAGTGATAGCCCCGGCCCGGCGCTTCCTGGGCCCGCGCGAAGGCGGAGCCGATCATCACGGCGTCCGCCCCGGAGGCGAAGGCCTTGCAGATGTCCCCACCCGTGGTCATGCCCCCATCGGTGATGATCGGCACGTAGCGCCCCGTGCGCTTGTAGTAGAAGTCGCGCGCGGCCGCGGAGTCCGCGGTGGCCGTCACCTGAGGAACGCCGAGCCCCAGCACCTCCCGGCTCGTGCAGGCGGCGCCGGGTCCCACGCCGATGAGCATGGCGTCCACCCCGCACTCCATCAACTCGAGACAGGCTT
>WNGH01003619.1_pt1 | contig 14801 bp, 12 predicted proteins | sample 5400631 | NCBI WGS metagenome assembly WNGH01 (sample SAMN13153373, study PRJNA577476) | soil metagenome | isolation source: 115 cm soil or saprolite under Garry oak tree replicate 1 | place: USA:California | collected 2016-06-15
ATCTTCCGGCGCTACCTCGAGGGCAAAGGCATCGCCAAGATCTGCCAGGAGCTCAACCGGGACGGATACCGCACGAAGACGGGTCGGGCCTGGGCGAGCCAGACGATCGCGAATATCCTCAGCAATCCGGTGTACTGCGGCCTGGCGCGCCTGAACGGCGGCATCAAACGCGGAAAGCACGAACCGCTGATCGAGATCGACACGTTCAACCGGGTGCAGCATGAGATGCAACGCAGGATTCGACGGCCCGACCAGAGGAAGGCCGACCCTCCCCAACTCCGGCTCGAAGACTACCGCGAGTAGGTTCGAAGGCAACGGTTCCCTCCCGACTTCTCACTCGCGTGGAAAGTTTGTCGAAAGTCCCGGTGGAAAGAACGATTTCTTCGCCTCCCGTGCCCTGGTTCCATTCACGTTCGGTAATCCGAACCGCAATGGGAGCCAAGGGGGCCGCGTATTGACAACACATAGTACTATGTGTACATCTAACACTATGGTCCGCGGAGATCTCCGTGGCAAAACGTATCAAGGAACTCACAACAATCCAATTGACGACGCAAACTCGCGATCGCCTCTACCGCCTGAAGTTCCGGAAGACGTACGACGAGTTCCTTGTCGAGCTATGCGACTTGTACGACCGCTCGGGAAAAGGCGACGCAGGTTGAATCAAGGTCCCACGTATATTTTCTAATATGGTCATGTAACAGCTATACAAAACATAGCTCGCTACGATTCCGTCCGTTTTCGGCTCCCTTGCTGATAGGGTTATGACGCATCCAACCTTTTCCAGCGAAGCCAATGACGGGTTGGGCGGAGAAGTACCGGCCAAAGACCCTCGATGAGATCGTCGGGAATCCCACCGCCGTCGCAGAACTCCGAAAGTGGGCTGCGGCCTGGGACAAAGGTCGGCCGGACAAACGCGCGGTCATCCTCCAGGGCGATCCCGGCATTGGGAAGACGAGCGCCGCGCTCGCGCTCGCGAACGAGATGGGGTGGAGCGCGATCGAGATGAACGCGTCCGAGAGCCGGAACGCGGAGGCGATCCGAAAGGTTGCGACGCGGGGGGCGGTCCTCCAGACATTCACGGAGACGGGGGAATTCGTTCGTTCCAAGGAAGGCGGTCGTAAGCTGATCATCCTGGACGAAGCGGACAACGTGTTCGGCCGCGAAGACAAGGGAGGAATCGGAGCGATCGTCGAGATGATCCAGGAGACCCGGCAGCCGGTCGTCCTCATCGCGAACGACTATTACGCGCTCACCCGCCGGTCGTCCTCCCTGAAGCGACTATGCAAGACCATTAAATTTCAAGGCGTTCACGAGGACGCGATGAAAAACATACTTCGAACCATCGCGTCGAAGGAAGGCGTGGACGTGGCCGACGACGTCCTTGAGGTAATCGTCGAACGGGCGGGCGGAGACCTACGGTCCGCGATCAACGACTTGGAGTCCCTCGCCATAGGCAAACGCATGCTCGTCGCGGAGGCCACGCGCGCTTTGGGATACCGAGATCGGGCACGAACAATCTTCCCAGTCCTCGAGGAGATCTTGCGTTCCGGGGATACGCGGCGCGCACGCGATGCGGTTCGGGAGCTCGACGAGTCGCCGGAGGACCTGATCCTGTGGGTGGACCAGAACCTCGGGCACGAGTACGCCCGACCGGACGATCTCGTCCGCGGATACGAGGCGCTGAGCCGGGCGGACATCTACCTCGGGCGAACACGACGGAGGCAGCGATATGGCCTCTGGTCGTACGCGAGTGAGATGATGTCAAGCGGTGTCGCCGTCGCCCGCAAAGGGCGTGCCCGGGGAAGTCAACTCGAGTTCCCGTATTACCTGATCCAGATGTCGCGGTCCCGCGCCCAGCGGGGCGCCCGCAACTCTGTCGCGAAGAAACTGGCGAAGATGCTGCATGTCTCTCAGTCGATCGTCCGCACCGATCTCTTGCCGACGATCCGGACGTTGTTCTCCGGGGACGAGGAGCTGCGGATCCACCTCACCGCGGAGCTCGCCCTCGACGAACGGGAGGTGGCCTTCCTCCTCGACGAATCGGAGACGAGTCATGCGGTGAAGCATCTTCTGGAGAAGGCGGCGAAAATCAAAGCCCTGCCGATCGGAGAACCGGGACGAGGTCGGCTTTCCTCCTTCGATGCGGAGGACGATGCGGCCTGAGGGCGGAGTCCGGCAACGGGGGCTCGTCGACCGGCGCATCGTCTTCTCGGACGCGGAGCGGGACGTGCGCTACGTGTTCCCGTTCATCGATCGAAGGTGGCGCGTTCCGTTCGTCATTGTGGATCTGAGTGTAGGTGCGCCGCTGGTGCTCGACGGTCCCTTCCGAGTGGATCAGTTCCGGTTCCGGACGGCGCTGCGCTCGAACGACCTTCGACGGATCGAGTCAATTCCCATCGAAGAGCTCGGGCACCTCGTCCATTACGATCCGTGGTGGGTGCTCCGCCGCGTTACCGGCGTCGACCGCCGATGGATCGAAGCCGTGTTCGCGACGAACATCGCGGCTCCGTTCCGCCACGCGGGTCGAACGCACAAGGTCCGGGACCTCATTTTCTCCGCCGAACTGGATCGCCTCGAGGAAATCGAGGCGCGAGCCGGACTCTTTCGAGCCGTGACGTTCCACCCGGGCGACGTCGAATTGCTCAGCCTGCGACCCGCGCCCCGAGCGCAGTCGAACCTTCGGGCGCTCCGAACCGCGAAAGCCCTTTAACCCGGCTTCGTCATGCCGCGTCGAAATGGACCCGGAGAAGCAAGAGGTCCTCGAGCGCCAAGGATACCGGATCGTCGGCGAGCACAGCGGCGTGAAGCTCTGCCACTGGACGAAGGCGAGCCTCACGAAAGGCGTCGGGTGCTACAAGCAGACGTTCTACGGAATCGAGAGCCACCGGTGCCTCCAGATGACGCCGGCCGTGGACGCGTGCAACCTGGCGTGCCAGTTCTGTTGGCGGACGCAAGAGTGGGGATCCAATTCTCTCCTGGAGGCGGACGACCCTGCTTTCATCGTCAACGAGTCGATTCGCGGGCAACGCGAGTTGCTGACGGGGTACAAAGGCAATCCGAACGTGAGCCGCGAGCGGTTCCTCGAGGCATGGCACCCGACGAACGTCGCGATCAGCCTGACGGGTGAGCCGACCTTGTACAAACGACTCGGAGAAATGATCGACGAGTTCAAGCGTCGCAAGATGTCGACGTTCCTCGTGACGAACGGGACGACGCCGGCCGTCCTGCGACGGATGCATTCGGAAGGCCGGCTGCCGACGCAGCTGTACGTGACCGTGGCCGCGCCGAACGCGGAGATCTACCGAAAGCTCGTCGCGGCGAAGTCCGATCACGAGTGGAACAAGCTTCGCGAGACCCTCGCCCTCCTGCCGACGCTGCCGACCCGGACCGTGATCCGGCACACGCTCGTGGAAGGCTGGAACCTCGGCTGGGAGGACGAATACGCGGACCTGGACCGACTCGGGAAGCCGATGTTCATCGAGTGCAAAGGATACAGCTTCGTGGGCGAGAGCCGCCTGCGGCTTCAGGCCGAGAACGTCCCCAGTCACGCGTCGATCCGGACGTTCGCGGAACGACTCGCGAATCGCACCGGCTATCGGATCGCCGCCGAGCGCGAGGACAGCCGCGTGGTCCTGCTCACCCAGGACGGCGCGCTCCATCCTATTTTGCAATGAAGGAATCCACGGCGGCGGCTTTTATTACCCGCATCGGATACGACGACGAAGGCCGTGGTGGACCTCCTCCAAATCCTGAATGATGCGTACAACACTCCATGGTTGTACCTGCTCATCGCGTTCGGCTACGCGGTGCTCGTCGCGCTCGTCCTGCCGATCCCGATCGAGATCGCTCTCCTATTGCCCCTGATCCAGGGCCGTTGGGGGTACCTCGCGAGCATCGGCCTCGCGATCGCGGCGGGGAAGACGCTCGGGGCGTGGCTGATCTTCTGGCTCGGCCTGAATCTCGAAGGCTCCGTCCGCAAGTGGTCCGAACGATGGCGGGTCGCCCGGTGGTTCGTCGCGAGGGCCGAACGACTCGTCGGGAAGACCGGATACACCGGCCTCTACCTTCTCCTGAGCGTCCCGATGATGAGCGATACAATCCCGATCTACGTCTACTCGCTCTTCAACGAGGAGGGAAAGGCGCTCGAGCGCAACATGTTTCTGATTGCGAACTTCCTCGCGGCCGTCAATCGGGTCGCGATCCTCTCCATGGCGTTCGTAATCGGCGCGAACCTCATCCACGTCTGAGACCCACAGCCTTATCCCGGCTGCGTGATTCGAGCGGCCGTGTTCGAGCTGCCCTCGATCCTGACGGCCGAGTCCCTCCTGGACAAGGCGTTCGGGCGGGCCGCCAAGGTGACCGCCACGGGACCGGACCGGGTGGGGCGGGCGAGGAACCTCGCGGTCGCTCGCGTACGCGGCGCGGGGCAGGCCATCGAGTCGACTTTGCGCGGATACGTGAAAGGCTTCCCGAGTCTCGACCGCCTACCCCCATTCTACCGCGAGCTGGTCGACGTCCTCCTGGACCTGGGCCGATTGAAGAAGCATCTGGCTGCCCTTGACTGGGCGGCCGACAAGGTCCGGGACATCACGCGGCAGTACCGGGGACGGATCGGTCGCGCCGCGGGGAACTCGATCAGCGAATTGAGGCGCGAGGCCTACGGTCGTCTCTCGTCCGTCGTGAATCAGATCGCGCCCGATCTCGACGCGCTGGTCGCCGCTCGAGTCGCCTTGCGGCGAGTCCCCGAGATCGACCCGACGATCCCGACGATCGTGGTCGCGGGCTACCCGAACGTCGGCAAGAGCTCGTTCGTGCGCGCGGCCTCGAGCGGCCGTCCGAAGGTGGCGGATTACCCCTTCACGACGAAAGGGGTGTCGCTCGGCCACTTTGACCGAGGGGTACATCGATACCAGATCCTCGACACGCCCGGGCTCCTCGACCGGCCGATGGACAAGCGGAACAAGATGGAGCGACAGGCCATCGCGGCCCTCGCCCATCTCGCGCATGGTGTGTTGTTTCTCGTGGACCCAACCGAAACGTGCGGCTACCCGCTCGCCGATCAACGTCGACTTCTCGACGAGGTCCGGACGCTGTTCCCCGATGTGCCGATCGTCGTCGCGGCAACGAAGAGCGACCTCGAAGGCCCAAGGTCCGATGAGCTTCGGGTGTCCGCTTTGACCGGGTCGGGGGTGCCGGAGGTGCTGGACTTGCTGCTGGAGCGGGTCACCAGCCGCGGTCTTGCAACCGCGCCTCGACCGGCAGCGCCTTAGCGTCCATTCCCTTCATCGCGAGGCCGATGCCTTTCGAGACCTCCGCGACGGTCGACGGATCATCGAAGTGCGCGACCGCATCGACTATGGCGCGGCCCCGACCCTCGGGATTCTCGGACTTGAAGATCCCGGACCCGACGAAGACGCCGTCACAGCCCATGAGCATCATCAGCGCGGCGTCGGCCGGCGTCGCGACTCCGCCCGCCGCGAAGTTGACGACCGGGAGTCGCTGAATTTTCTTGACCTCGGTGAGGATCTGAAACAGGCCCTCCGTGATCGTGTCCAGGTTCTCGTTCGCGAAGACGACGTCCGCTTCGGAGACGGAGGCGGGCTCGCCGTGCGCAGTGCGAATCTCCTTGAGGAGCACCGTGTAGCTGTCCGCAAACTTCGTGGCGATCACGTAGAGCTGCTCCTTGTTCTTACTCTTCAGCTCCGCGATTGCGCCGTTCACGAGTCGGACGTGCCGGACGGCCTCGATGATGTCCCCGGTACCCGCCTCGCCTTTCGTACGGATCATGGCGGCTCCTTCCCAGACCCGACGAACGGCCTCGCCGAGGTTTCGGCAACCGCACACGAACGGGACGCTGAAGCCTCTCTTGTTGACGTGGAAGAACGGGTCGGCTGGCGTGAGGACTTCGGACTCGTCGATCATGTCGACCCCCATCGACTCGAGCGCCCGCGCCTCCGCCTCGTGCCCGATCCGGCATTTGGCCATCACAGGAACGGTGACGGAATCCATGATCTCTTGAATCTTGACCGGATCGGCCATGCGCGCGACGCCACCGGCGGCTCGGATGTCCGCGGGCACCCGCTCGAGGGCCATCACCGCGACCGACCCCGCTTCCTCGGCGATGGCGGCCTGCTCCGCGTTCGTGACATCCATCACGACGCCACCTTTCTGCATCTTCGCGAAGCCGCGCTTCAGGAGCTCGGTCCCGAATCGCATCCGTGTCAGGTCAAGGTCGAGAGGGATGGTATTCCTCCGGGCCGAGCTTACGGTCCGTGGGTATTTCTAATTTGTGTGGCTGGCTCCGTGAATGGACGCGTGCGCGCCTGATCTCAAGATCCTGCCGCGTTCAGGGCGCGTCGGCTGGGAAGCCGCAACGCGGTCATCGAAGCGACGAGGAACAACACGCAGACCGACAGAAGGCAGGACCAAGCCCAACCCGGACCCCACGTCCGCGTCAAGGGACCGTTCGCGCTCATCACGGAGGCGGATCCCAGGAACGAGGCCCCGAAGTCGAACAGAGCGTCCGCGTGCGCGGCCCAGGGAAAGGTCATCGCAAAGACTACAGCGCCGACGAAAGCGAGGGCCGCAGACGACAAGCCAAGGAGCACCGGCAGACGACCGGGCCAAGTCCTCCGAGTGCCGATGATCGTGAAGACGACGGCCGAGAGACCAACGACGAGCGTCAAAGCGGCCAGAATCTGAACGGAAAGGAGAGCGGACCGGACGGACGGCCATGGGAGGTAGTTGCCACTGACCGTCGCGCTTATCCCTGGCACGGTGTCCGTGGCCGAGTAGCCGAAGAGACCGTAGCCGCGGGTGTCGATGGCGGCCGTGTTCCCAAAATACCTGTACGTGACGACCGTGAACCAGGGGCCGAGGAGCGCCGCGAGAGCGAGCACCACGGCGAGGCCCATCGTAACGAGGACGATGAGCTCCTGCGGCGGGGCCGGCTGCCTCCGATGGGAACGAGTCGCTCCCAGCGGCTTCTCAAGAGTGTCTGTCATGCCGACTGCCTTCCGACTCGAGTCTCGAGCGACGCCGCCGAATGAGGACGATGGCCAGGACGAGGGCGGACACACCGACACCAATCGCGGCAATCCAGAGGATGATGGGCGAGAACTCGCCGGGATATGCGAGGGAGGGGACCGCGGCGACGAGGCCCACCGATTCCAGGGGGGAACCGAGGGCCACATAGATGGCTCGGTTCGTTTCATCATACACCATTCGATTGGGCTCGTCGAGCAGGGCGATTTGATGGATGATGCGGTTTGAGGAGCCGTCAATCACCCACAGGACCCCCCCTCCCGGTTTGTCGGCGACATACACATAGCCATTCGCAGGGTTGAAGAGGACCGCCGTGGGCAGGAAGGTTCCTGGGATCTTCGTCAGGACGCTTCCGGTTGTGGAGTCAATCACGGCGATCCCGTTGCCCCAGAGACCCGCGTACAAGTTCCCGTTCAACGGGTCAAACGCAGCGGACGTGATGCCGAGGTCCGTTGCATTGACGTTCCAGAGAACGGACAGATTCACTGTATCGAAGGCAACTAGGCGGACGGGAGCGGGGTAGCTTACGTTGGGTTCCGTGAGAACGAAGATCCGGCCGTGGACCGAATCGATGGCCATCGGGTTGAGCGAGCCGTAGGCCGTCACGTTCGCGATGATGGTGTTGGTCTGGCCCGAGACGACGTCCATGCCCGTGTCCGTGGAAACGTAAAGATGGCCGCGTCGGCTGTCGTAGAGCACCCCCCACGGCAATACGCCTGGGATGGTTCCGACCGTTCGATTCGTCCCCAGGTCGACAATCGAGAGGGTGTAGTTCCTCTCGTTGCCCACGAACAGCTCGTCCGCGAGCGGATCGTACGTCACCGAGTCGGGCGAGCTGAATCCCTCCAAGTGCCCGACGATCCGGTTGGTGGCCCCGTCAATGACGACGACGGAGGTCGACAGACGGTTCGTGGCGTAGATACGGTTCCGAGAGGAATCGTAGGCCACCGCGAACGGGGACGCGTAGTCCTGGCCGATCGAGGCCACGTGGCGGGCCACCGGATCGAGGTCCAGGAGGCCATCCCCGAAGGCGGCGTAGACGTGGTGGTTGATAGGGTCGTACGTCAATTGGCCCGGATAATCGAGGCCGGAAATCTCCCAGCGGAAGGTGTGAGTGCTTGGGTCGACGGCGACAATCGAGGTCTCATTCGCTACGTAGAGGTTCCGATCGTCAGGATCATAAACAACATGATTAGGGCCGTTGCAGCCGACATGAAACCCCGTGATGGTTCCGGCAACACGCCGAGTGCGGGGATCGACAATCGCGACACCTCCAGTACAGACCTCCCGCACGGTTCCGTTTTCGTTTACATACCGCCCGTTGCTGCTTGAGACGTACAAATTCCCGTCGTCCGGGTTGAACGCGACCTCGTTGGGACCGTCCAAGCCCGAGAGCGCGCCAACGACGGCGTTCATCCGGGGATCGATCACGGTCATCCCTCCGAGAACGCTCGCCACGTACAAATTGCCGTCTTGGGCATCGAAGGCGATTCCGGACGTCCACCAGAGTCCGCTGATCTGAGCGACCGCCGCGTGGAGCTGCACACTCAAGATGTAAATCGTGCTCCCCACCCAGATCGGACCGCTGGATTGGAAGTTGTACGCGGCGTAGACGAGACCTTCGACTGGGTCCAGCGCGATGACAGGATGCCTCCATCCCTGCGGGGCCAGCCCGGACACGCTGGCGACGACCTGACCTGTGCTCGTGTTCACGAACACCGCCCCGTCGTCTTGGAGGACGACAAGCTCGCCGTGAGCAGAGTCGAAAACCATTGGCCCGGCCACGCCTTCGATGAAGCCCACCACGGAGGACCGCGCGGAATCAAAAATTGTGGTGCGCCTCGACCCTGGCGACGAGCCTTCGTTGTTCGAAACGTACAGGTAACCGGTCCGTGGGTCGACAACAGACGAGCCGACATTCTTGAAATTGAAGATGCTGTATGGTTCCGAAAGGGCCGAGACCGCGAGCGGTTGCATCGAGAGATCGCCGAGGCTTGTCGCAGCCTCCCTTGCTGACCTGGCGGCATGGCCAGTCGGAGCGTCCGAGGGCGTTCCGTGCAGAGGACCAAAGACGATCAAGAAAACAGCGACGGAGACGGCCGCGACGGCGCGGGGCGTGGATCGCCTCCACATGAGCGTTCCATGGCCGTCCCTGAGATAAAGGATAGGTTTAGCGCTGAAGGAAAGCGGGGGTAGACACGGTGACGGACGCGGGTCGGGTAGCGGGCGGCGCATCTTCGGGTGAGACCGTCCCGCAAGAAACGCTTAAGCCGGGCGTTCGATTCCTCGCATCCTGTGCGGGTCGTCTGCGTCACCGGAATGCCCGGTTGTGGAAAGGAAGAAGTCCTCGTGGTGGCCAGGGACCTCGGCTTCTCAATCGTTCGAATGGGGGACGTCGTCCGGGATGAAGCCCAGCGCCGAGGCCTCCCGATTACAGATGCCTCGGTCGGCGGGATGGCCCAGGCGGAGCGAGAGGTCCACGGATTTGGCATCTGGGCGGAGCGTACGCTGCCACGAATCCACGGAGATCGCGTCGTCGTCGAAGGCCTGCGGGGTCGGGCGGAACTCGAGGTGTTTCGGAAGGCGTTCGGCGAGGAGCTCCTGGTCGTCGCAGTCCATGCGTCCCCGAAGACGCGGCACGAGCGCATGCTGCGACGCAAGCGATCGGACGATGCGGTGACGATCGAAGCGGTTCGAGCGCGGGACCTTCGCGAGCTGAGCTGGGGGCTCGGCGACGTCATCGCGACGGCGGACGTCATGCTCGTGAACGAAGCGAGCCTCGAAGAGTTCCGGCGGCAAGCGCGCGCAGCCCTGGAGCGGCTCCATGGCTGAACTGCCGATCCGCCGCATCGAGGCCCGCACCTACTGTCATGCAACGGAAGTGGAGGAACGAGTGGCGGCCGCTCTCCTCTTCGCCGTTCCAGAAGGCGAGACGTCTCGCGAGGAACTCGAAGGCCACTTCGGGAATCCGCTGGTCCGGCTCACCCGCCGGGTCGAGAAACGCCCCGGCATTCGTGCGGTCTGGGAACGCTGGTCCGCGGCAGGAATCCCCGCGGCCATCGCGCGCGATATGGAGGCGCGCTTGGACGAGGACGGCGTCCTCCATTTCCGGCTCGACAAGCAAGCCGCGTACCGGGAGCACCTGGAGCTCGCGAAGGATTCGGACCCGATCGACGTGCGACTGAAGCTCATCGCCTATCCCGCGAAGCCGGCGGAGGCCCGGCGGGTCGCTCACTCGATCTTCGCGGAGGCCCCGTGAATGCGCCTCACGCGGACGCAGCGACATTTACTGGACGAAGGCACAGACGCTCAGCGCAAGGCGATGGAGATCCTCCGCACGGTGGGCCGCATGGCCGATGCACCGCGCTTTGTGCCGATCACCTCGGCGCACGTGTCCGGCGCGTCGTACAAGATGATTGGAGACCCTGGCCTCGAGTTCCTCGAGGACCTCGCGCAAACGGCGCGGGTCTCGGTGCCGACGACCGTTAATCCGCTGGGAACCGATCTCGCCCAATGGCAGGACCTGGGGGTCCCGAGGACATTCGCCGAGAAGCAGGGACGCATTGCACGGGCCTATGAGGCGATGGGCGTCCGCCCCACCTATTCGTGCACGCCATACCTGCTCGGCGTCCGACCGGCCTTCGGCGAGCACATCGCCTGGGCGGAGTCGAGCGCCGTGTGTTTCGCCAACTCGGTCCTCGGGGCCCGCACCAACCGGGAGGGCGGTCCCGCGGCCCTCGCCGCGGCCATCGTCGGAGCGACGCCGGAGTACGGTCTCCACACGGACGAGGGACGAGAACCGACCGTGATCGTGAAGGTCCGCACGAAGCCGCGCGGCATCGACTACTCCTTGATCGGGCTCGTCGCCGGCGAGCGAGCGGGCGACGGACTTCCTTTCTTCCGCGGCTTCCGCGGCACGGAGGAGGACCTCAAGTGGCTGGGCGCGTCGCTCGCCTCGTCCGGCGCGTGCGGAATGTTCCACTTGGAGGGGGTGACCCCGGAGGCGCACGGGGCGCGTGTGAAGGGTCTCAAGTCGGTCACGATCACTCGCGACGACCTCGTGGCCGCGAAACGAACGCACAGCGACGGGACAGAGGCCGACCTGATCGGCATTGGATCCCCGCAACTCTCCGCGAATGAGTTGGAGGCGGTCGCGCGACTCATCGACCGCACCCCGCCGCGCATCCCGGTCTGGGTGTTCACGAGCCGAACCGTGCGCGATGCAAATCCGGATGCTGTCGAGATCATCGAACGGCATGGCGGTCGTGTCCTTGCCGACACATGCCTCGAGGTCACCCTCCTCGAACATCGGTTCGGCACCGTCGCCACGCCCTCCGGGAAAGGGGCGTACTATCTGCCGAGCCTGTGCAAACAGAAAGTCATCTTCGACGACGTCGAGACGTTGCTGGAGCGGTACGCATGAGACTTCGCGCGCGCGGAATCGTCCCCGGCCGGGCGTCCGGCACGGCAATCGCTTCGCCGGCCCCCTTCTCGTTCGTCGGCGGGTTAGATCCGGCCACCGGATCGATACTCGATGACGCGACCGGCATCTCTGGGGAGCGGATAGAAGGCCGAGTTTTCGCCTTCCCCACTGGGAAAGGAAGCACGGTCGGCTCGTACGTGCTCTACGGCCTGGGGAAGAGGGGCCACGGTCCCGCCGCAATCGTGAACCGAGGCGCGGACGCCGTCGTGGCGGTCGGCGCGACCCTCGCGGGAATCCCGATGGTGGACCGCGTGGACGTCGGCGGGCTGCTCACCGGAGACCGAATCATCGTAGACGCGGATCGGGGTTCGCTCGAGCTGCCGGAAGTGAAGGCGAAGCGCGTCGTGACAGCGATCCTCCGCAACCGAGGACGCATCCTAATCGTCCGTCGCAGCCAGAAAGTCGGCACCTTCCGAGGACGCTGGTCCGCCATCTCGGGGCACACCGAGGGCCGCGAGGATCCGAAGCATCGGGCGCTCGTGGAGGTCCGGGAAGAAACCGGGCTCCGCGGAATCCTGTTCCGCTCGGCCGTGGAGCCGGTCCTCGCGCGCGATGGCGCGACCATGTATGTCGTCCATCCGTTCCTCTTCGACGCCCCGAGCCGACAGGTGCGCCTCGACTGGGAAAATGTGGAGCACCGGTGGATCCGTCCGGAGGACTTGCATCGCTTCGAAACCGTCCCTCGGCTCGCCGACGTTGTCGCGGCCGTGCTCGGGCCGCCCGCGTGAGCCGGTGGTGGTCATCCGCTGCCGGAGGCGCTGGATCCTGTCGGGATGTCAACGACCCGATCCACTTCCCGCTCAAGCAACGTCATCTGGTGGGCGTCGAGGGTCGACGGGTTGACGGAGAGGAGCAGGACCCCGTTGTTCACGGCGACCTGATCCCGGATCGACTGCACGAGCCGCAGGACCGTCAGGAAGTTGTTGTTTGTCACCAAGTATTCGACGGCGTCCAGGAGAATCACGCCTTTCTCGCGGGAGAGGAACTGTTCCGCGGCCAAGGACAACTTCTCGAGGTCTTTCGGCCGGATCGTGTCCTCCTTCCCCACGTTGCTGAGCCAGAGAATCGGGGGGTCCGAGAGGCCGAAGCGTTCCCGGACTTTCTGCGGGAACAGCCGCGTGATGACCAGGCCTTTCTTCCCCGCCTTCTGCGCAATCAGGAACAGGCGGTACGCCTCCTCCGGCGTCGCCTCCCGGACGAGGTACGAAGAGGAGTCCTTCAGGAGGGGCGGAGGTGCGTCTCCGGCAGAGACACTCGACGCAGTGGCGGTCCGGGGCACTTGCGGTGCCCCGCACGACGGACACTCGGAAGAGCCGACGGGGATGAGCTCCCCGCACGCGACGCAGGGCACGCGGGATGGCGTCCCGGGAGTTGTCTGGACCGACAACGCGAAGCCGCACACGGGGCACGCCTCCGCGCCCGGCGGAATCGCGGAGTTGCACCGGGGGCACGGGATGGCCTCGCGGGTCAGCGCCTCCCCGCATCGAGGACAACGCCGCATCCCGGAGGGAACCGAGGCTTGGCAGATGCGACAGATGGCCTCGCTCTCCTCCGGTGAGGCGAGGAGCTCGAAGATCCGATCGATGTCGCCCGGCGCGAGGCCGTCGACCGCCGCTAGCTCCTGTTTCGTGGCTGCGCGCAGCGTCGCGAGGCTCTTGTAGCCCGCGTCGAACAGGGCCATCGCTTTCTGGACCGTGATGCCGGGAGTCCTCGTGAACTCGCGGATCGCCTCGGAAAGATGGAGCGGCGTCACGCCGATCGTCACGGAATGACCATCGACATCCTTCCACTCGACGACGTGCTCAGATTCGACGGGCCTGTCTGCGAGGGTCAGGCTGCGTGACCGTGTCTCGCGGGCGATGAACGCCTTCTGTGAATCGAGGCTCGCCGCGAATTCCTGGTCCGTCTTGATGACCGTCGCGATGAAGTCGTCCACGTCGAGATCCAGGTCTTTCCGCATCTGCTGGATCCGGCGGATCAATTCCCGCGCATGCGCCTCGGCCTGCAACTCCGGCGTCACGCGAAGGTCGAGGTACACCTCGCCGTGCGGCGTTTCGACGCGGGCGACTTCTGGGGGGAGCCCTTTCTCGAGACGCACCATCGAAGCGTCGATCGAGAAGGTCTGGCCTTCGACCTGGAGGGCATACGTCCCTCGCTCGAATGCCCTCTGAATCTCCTCTGCGGGGCGGGCTGCGAGGAGCTTCACAATCTTCGGCGCGTGGCCTTTGTGGCTCTTCCCGATGGCGGCAGGATCGGGCTTTGCCACGACGACCGTCCCGGGGAACTCGTCCGTTGTCCGCAGGATCGCGAGGTCTTTTGCGTTTACCTGATCCAAGAAAATGCTTCGGAGGGTAGCCAGCGCCTCGGCCGCGTCAGGGGTCGCCGTTCGAACCGCGATCAGCTTCAGAGGCCAGCGGAGTTTGCGGCCACCCTTCTGGCGTTCGTTGGAGACGACTTCTACGAGCTCCTGGACAATCGCCATGGATCGCTCCAGCTCCGGTCGGAGCCTTGGCTCGAGGACCTGGGGCCAGTCGAGCATGTGGACGCTCAGCTTTCGTCCATCGAGACGTTGGTAGATCGCCTCCGCGATGTGCGGCGTGATCGGGGCGAGGAGGAGGGCCACCGTGCTCAGGGCTTCGAAGAGGACCTGATAGGCCGCCAGCTTGTCCCGGTCGTCGGCCTCCGTCCAGGTGCGCCCGCGGACCAGTTTCACGTACCAGCGCGAGAGGTCGTCGAGGATGAACGACTCGACCGCGCGGGCCGCGCGGTGGAGGTTGTACGTCGTTATTTCCGTATCCACGGTCTTCTTGAGGCCCTCCAGCCTCGAGAGGAGCCAGCGGTCCTCCGGGCGGAGGTGGCCCTCGACGGAGGCAAGGTCCGTCGCAAACGGATCGAACCGGTCCAGGACCATGTAGGTCGTCGCGAATCGGAGCACGTTCCACAGGATGTTCAACGTGCGATGCGCGTTCCGGACGCCGTCCTCCTGGAACGTGATGTCGTCCCACGGCGCGTTCACCGCGATGGCGTAGAATCGCAACGAATCGGCGCCGAACTTGCTGATGACGCTCTCCGGCTCGACGTAATTCCCGAGGGACTTGTGCATCTGCCGGCCGTCCGGGCCGTTCACCCAGCCGTGCATGAGCACCTGGTCGTACGGTGCCCGGTCAAACGCCACGACGCCCGCCGCGAGTTGCGAGTTGAACCAACCGCGGGTCTGGTCCGGGCCTTCGACGATCCAATCCTGGGGCCACCAGCGGCGGAACTCGTCCTC
>WNGH01004221.1_pt1 | contig 14801 bp, 12 predicted proteins | sample 5400631 | NCBI WGS metagenome assembly WNGH01 (sample SAMN13153373, study PRJNA577476) | soil metagenome | isolation source: 115 cm soil or saprolite under Garry oak tree replicate 1 | place: USA:California | collected 2016-06-15
GACCCCGCCGACGTCGACGGCCAGGCCGGCCACCGTGCTCGTGCACGCCGGCGGCTCGTTCCGCGCCGGCTGGGCGATCGTCTGCGCCGGGCTGTGGTCGGACCGGCTGGCAGTCTCGGCCGGCGCACCGGCCGATCCGCGGGTTGTGCCGTTCCGCGGCGCGTACCTGCGGCTGGCCACCGGCCAGGCGCAGGTGGTCCGCGGCATGGTCTACCCGGTGCCAGACCCGGAGTTGCCGTTCCTCGGCGTCCACGTCACCAGGCACATCGACGGCGGCGTCCTGCTCGGGCCGACCGCGCTGCTGGTCGCCGCCAGGAACGGCTATCGCCGGCCGTTCGCGGTACCGCGCGGCGCGCGGGAAACACCGGGCGACGTCCGGGCAACACGGGGCGACGTCCGGGATACATTGCGCGACGCGCGGCAAGCTGCTCGAGAAACACTGCGCGACGCGCGGGAAACACTGATCTGGCCAGGAACGTGGACGCTCGCGAGGACATTCTGGCGCACCGGTCTGACCGAGCTGGCAATGGCGACCAGCCGACGGCTTTTCGTTGAAAAATGTGCTGAGTACGTTCCCGTGATCGCCTCGATGGCATTCGAGCCGCGAGCCAGGTACGGTGTCCGGGCGCAGGCCGTGGGGCGGGACGGGCGGCTCGTCGACGACTTCGCGATCTCGCAGACAGCTGGCGCGACGCACGTGCGAAACGCCCCATCTCCGGCGGCCACCTCATCGCTCGCGCTGGCCCGCCAGATCGTCGACGAGTTCGAGGCCGCGTCGGCCTGAGCGGCGACTCACACCGAACCGGAATCAATTACAGCTGCGATTCACAACTTGCGTACAAGTGCCTTCGGATCGTGATGAACTTCTCGTGTGGTTTCAACGTGGGTCTCGATGGGACGGCGTTTGAGACGGCACAAACCAGCTCGGATGGATTCTAATGCCGGTTTTCGCTCTTATCACGTGGATCGTCACTGCGCTTGGCGGGCTATATCTGCTGGCGATCTGGCTCATCGAGTATGACCCGGACTTTCAGCGCGCCGCGGCGACCCGGCTGCCCGTGCCGGTCGTTTCGAGCCATGTCCTGCTCGCGGTCGTCTGGATTATGTACCTGATCACCGACGAGGACATGTTCGCGTGGGCCACGATCGCCGTCCTGGCCTTCGTGGCGAGCTTCGGCCTGACCATGGCCGTGCGCTGGGTCGGCGTCTACCGCGCAGGGCCGATCAGGCCCCCGGCCGCGATCATGACCCGACCGGCGACCGGGCCGCGCGGGCCGCGCGACGCATGGACGCCGAGCGAGGCGTGGGCCGCGAGCGAATCGAGCTTGCCGGGCCCGGAGGGGAGACCCGGCGAGCTGACCGTTCCGCCCGAACGGCATTTCCCGATATCCGTTGTGATCGGCCATGGCGTGTTCGCCGTGGCCACGATCGTTCTGGTTCTGCTCGCGACCCTCGGACTCGGCGGAAGCTGACCACGCGGCGCCGCCCGTGCTCGACGGGCCCGGCCGTCCTCGGCCGGCGCCCGCCGGGTCAGACGCGGGCCAGGTCCTGCTCGCCTGATGCCGCAGGCAGCCGGACCGCCTGTTCGGGAATGTCGCGCATCTTCCGCAGCGGCGAGAAGAACAGCCACAGCGCCGCCATCCAGGCACACACGACGCCGATCCAGAGCGTTGCCCGGATGCCGAGTGGTGCTCCCCAGGGCACCGCCGATCAGCCCGCCGAGCGGCAGCGTGCCCCACACGATCCAGCGGATGGCCGCGTTCATCCGACCGAGCAGATCGGGCGGGCAGATCAGCTGCCGGTAGCTGAGCTGAGCGATGTTGTAGACGACGAACGTGAAGGTGAGTCCGGCCAACGCGATCGGGAACAGGACCAGCCGCGGACCGCGCTCGGTCAGCGGCATGAGAATCGGGATCAGGCCGAACACGCCGACCGAGACCCAGATGATCCTGGCCGACCCGATCCACCTGGAGAGCCGCCCCGACAGCACGCCGCCCACGATCCCGCCCAGGCTGCCGAGGCTGAGGAGCAGGCCAGTGTCCGCGGGTTCAGGCCCAGGACGCGGACGAGGAAGAGGATCTCCAGCGCTCCCGTCATCGAGCCGAACAGTTCGCGGTCCCCGTGCACGCCGCGATCTTACGCAGCACCGGGTGCCTGAACACGAACGCGAGACCGGCAAACAGTCGTATATGACGCAGACTTTACGTCTTAATCCCGAGCCCGCCTTGCACCCCATCTCCAGACTCGATCATTGACCGGTATTAGCCCTCATTCGCGAACTTCTCCCGGAAGTACTCGACGATCTTGCTCGCCTGTGGGTGACTGACTTCCACCAATTCGTTGTCGTAGTTGCTGTGCTCCCATTCGACAATGATCGGCGTGCGCCGCCAACTCAAATCCTTGCGCAAGGCCTCATCTTCCCAGCCATTGTCGTACGTCAGCCTCCGGAGCAGACCGAGCGGCTGGTCCACGGTGGCGCCGGGGCCGACGACCGCGTAGAAGGTGATCTTGTTGCCCATCTAGAACCTTTCCTTCTGGTCAGGCACCATCGCGACTCGGTCTGGCTGAGGTATAGCGGCGCTGACTGTCCGCTGGTAGAGCTCCAGCTCCGGAAGCTCTTCCCAGCTCGTTTCGGTTGAGCGGAGCCGATCGTACGACTTGTGGGTCAGATGCTCTTTGGCGTCGAAGCTCTCTGGTATGTGAAACTGCAACTCGAAGCGGGCCCCCTCCGGGGTCTGCCAGCGAGTGTTGATCCCTTTGTACTCGGGATCATCGAGCCAGTGGTTCTTGCTGTACGTCATCCGGTAGCCAGCTGACTCGAGTCGGCGCTGCACGTCGTCGTGGCCGCTCACATACTCCTCACTGCCGAAGCAGAAGGTGTACCGGACTGCGTCGCTGATCCGGCTCGCTGCGTCGGCGACGCTAGTCCCGATAACGCTCTCCAGCTCATCCACGATCTTCTCCTTGAGGCGGTCCTCGCCCTTGATTCGATGCTCCAGGCCTGCCAGGTATCCGCCGTGCGGGTTGTCGTCCTGGATCTGCCTGAGCTGCTCGGTAGTAGCTTCCTCGGGCGCCCGGAGTAACGAAATGATCTTGTTGGCCTCGGCGTTGTCCTCCGGGCTGAGACAGCGGCTGCCGTCGCCACGCCATGATCCGGGCGGATCGTCGGGGCGGGACCGGTCCGCCTTGGCGGGCTTGTCCGGCCAGCGCTTGAGATGATCCTGCCAGAGCGCCTGGAAGTGCTCGCGTTTGTCCCAGAAGCTGCCGCCGGGTGAGTCTGGAGCGGGCGGCTGACCGTCGGCGGCCGGCGGCCGAGCGTCGGCACCGGCACCGGTGGTCCTGCGATCCGCGCCCTCCGTGCCGCCTCCATGTGCGCGGCCGCCCCGGCTGTCCGCATCGGCACCGGCACCGGCGGCCGCGGGCCGAGCGTCGGCAACGGTGTCTGCGTCTGTGTCTGCGTCGGCGGCCTGGCCGTCGGGGTCGGGTTGCGCGGCGGGTTCTCGACGGTCGCCTGCGCGGACCGAGCTTGGATGCGAGGGGGCCAGTTTCTCCAGCCGCCGCAGCAGCGCACCCCGGCTCCCTGCTCCCGACTGCTCAACAACCGCCGCGTCGGCTCGCGGCTGCTCAACCCTGGCCTGGTCGGGCCTGGCTAAATGATCTGCCTGTCCTCGCATCCGGCGTCCTCTTCCGCGTCACAGGCGTTCTTCACGTCATCGGCTATTAGAGCACTATTCCCGCCGGTCCGGCCAAGCCTCCGCCGCACCTCTGCAAACCGGGGCGACCGTCGCGTCGCTCGGCAACTTCCCCCCACTTGGGAGCACATTGCTGCCCGATATACGCCCTATGGCATGAGTCAGATGAGACCAGATCCAGGTAAGGGGGGTCGGGGGAACTGGACGTGGCCGGGTCGGGACCTTGGTCCCGGGCGGCCGGGACGGTGGAATCTGAGCGCGATACCCCTACGGGTATCCAATGAGGCCATGACTAGTGAGCGGAATCGGATGGAAGTCAGCTTCGTCGACGGCGAGGCCTACGAGATCGCCGTGCGTGGCCATCGGTTAACGGTGGACCAGCCCGTCGAGGCCGGCGGGGAGGATGCCGCGCCCACTCCAACCGAGTTGTTCGTGGCATCGCTCGCCGGCTGCGTCGCGTTCTACGCCGGGCGGTATCTGACCAGGCACGGGCATACCAGGACGGGCCTGGTGGTGTCGGCCAGCTACGAACTCTGCACCGAACGGCCCGCACGGGTCAGCGCGATCAGGATCGGCGTGAAGGTGCCGACCGACCTGCCTGAGGGGCGGTGGCCGGCCCTCGCCGCGGTGGCCAGGCACTGCACGGTGCACAACACGCTGCACCACCCGCCCGACGTGGACATCGAACTGACCTGACCGGCGCGGCAAGCCTCGCCCGAAAAGCCTCGCCCGAAAGCCTCGCGCCAAGAGCCGCGCCCCAGAAGTCTCGCGCAAAAACCGCGCAGGCAAGACTGAGGCCCGGCCGTAGCCCCCAGGGCGGCCGGGCACCAGTAGTCGGCCGGTCAGATGAACAGCATCTGCCCACCCTCGGTCTTCTCGATGAAGTCCGCTGCGCTGATGATTCCCTCGACGCCGTCGTAGAGATCGTCCTCATCTAGCTGCATCATCTCGGCCGACAGCCGGCAGGCCCACAGGTGGCCGCCGGAATCGACGATCTGCGCCAGGAACTCCGGCACGTCTGGAACGCCCACATCATGGATCTGCCTGCGCATCTGGTGGGTCGCCATCGCGGTCATGCCGGGCAGGCCGCCCAGGCCCTGCGGCATGTGCGTGGCGGTATTCCCGAGCATGGTGAACTTCAGGTGCTCCATCCTCGACTTGGTGATCATGTCGAAGCCCCAGAACGTGAAGAACAGGTCCACCTCGACGCCCTCGCCGAGGGCGGCGTTGGCCAGGATCAGCCCGGGGTAGGCCATGTCCAGGTTGCCCTTGGAGCAGATGATCGCCAGCTTGCGCCCGGTCGGCGCGCCATCGCCGAAGTCGGGAACGATGGCCGGCGCGGCCTCAATGGTAGTCACGACTTGCCTCTCTTTCTGGCGGCGCGCTCAGGCAGCCGCCCTCGTCAGCAGCGCTCACACGCAGCCGACCGGCTTGGGCAGCCCGGCGATGTAGGCCATCTTCTTGGCGGGCTTGCCGGGGAATAGGCTGAACAGCTCCTTCACGGGAATGCCGGCCTGCGTGGAAACGCGGCGCAGCGTGGCTGTCTCGCCTTGCCCGGCATAATCCGAGCGCAAGAACCTGAGCACTCTGACGTGGGCGTCGGTCAGCTCGATCCCGATCTGGGCGGCGAGCTGCCTGGCCAGGTCCTGCGACCACTCCTCGTAGTCGGTCAGGAACCCTTCCGCGTCGACATGGATCTGCGAGGTCCCGATCGTGGTGACGGTCATGACTACTCCTTCATCGCGGCGGCCGGTGCCGCCGCTGGCTGGTGTTTTCCGGCCATCGACATGTGCGCCGGAATCGGGATCGGGCGGCCTGGCAGCAGCAGGTGCCAGTACATCCAGCGGAAGGCGAGCTTGCCCCAGTGGTTGCGGGTGTTCTCCCTCAGCAGCCCGAACGGGCCGACGACGGGCAACGGGAAGCTGCCGGTAAGCGGTTCGGTCTCGTAGTTGAAGTCGATCAGCAGGCCCTTGCCGTCACCGGACTCGACGAAGCAGTTGGCGTGCCCGTCGAACCGGCCGGTCATCGGCTTGCCCTCGACGTGCTGGCAGAAGTTGCCGGTGAACACGTCCACGCCGAAGTGAGCGACCGAGCCCGCTTTGGAGGTCGGGATGTTGCTGGCGTCGCCGACAGCGAAGATGTTGTCGTGCGCCTTGGCCAGCAGCGTGTGCTTGTCCACGGGAACATAGTTGAGCTCGTCGCCGAGCCCGGAGCGGCCGACGTAGGCCGCGCCCATGTTCAGCGGCACCGTGACGAGCAGGTCGAACGGTATCTCGCGCTCGTCGTAGGAGATCAGCGCCTTCTTCTCGTCGTCGATGCGCTCGACCATGAAGTCGGGCTCGACCTCGATCTTGCGCTCGGCCAGCATCGAACCCAGGTGCTGCGACGCGATCGGCTTGGTGAACGCGCCAGGCAGCGGGGTCACGTAGGTCAGCTCCACCCGGTCCCGCATGTCGCGACTCCTGAAGTAGGCCTCGGCGAGGAAGGTGAACTCCAGCGGCGCGACCGGGCACTTGATCGGCATGTCGGTCACGTGGACGACGACCCGGCCGCCGTCGAACGCGGCCAGCGCGCCTGTCAGTGCGGTCGCGCCGTCAAGGCTGTAGAAGTCGAAGATGGACTTGCGCCACTGCGAACCGAGCATGCCGGGCGTCTGGTCGGGCCGCGGCGTCGTGCCGGTGGCGATGACCAGGTAGTCGTATCCAAGCTCGCGGCCGTCGGCCAGCAGCACCTTGTTCGCGTCGGCGTCGACCCGGTCGATCTCGCCGAGCACGAGCTCGACCCCGTCGGGAATGTAGCGATGCCGCGACCGCTGCACGTCGGCGGGCGCGTAGACGCCGAACGGTATGAACAAGAACCCCGGCTGGTACAGGTGCTTGTCGTCCTGGTCGACGACGGTGATCTGCCACCGGTCGCGGTCGAGCTTGCGGCGCAGCTTATTGACGACCATCGTTCCGGCGGTACCGCCGCCGAGCACCAGCAACCGCTGCATGGCATTCTCCTACGTAGTGTCCTGCTTGACCTCTCTCCTCACGGTAGGTTTTGTGCCGCTGCGGTGATCAGAGTCCTAGGTCCCGGACTCGCAGGCCGTCCGTAACGTACCCATGGGGGTATCTGAAGTGGCAGAACAGCGAGGACGCTCGATGATTGAGACCAGGGCGGCGGTGCTGACCGCGACCGGCGGCGACTGGGAGACCTGCGACCTGAGGCTCGACGGCCCGCGCGCGGGCGAGGTCCTCGTCCGGCTGGCCTACGCCGGGCTCTGCTACTCCGACGAGCACGTGCGCTTCGACTCGGGCGCGCGGCTGCCGATCGTCGGCGGGCACGAGGGCTCGGGCGTCGTGGCCGAGACCGGGCCTGGCGTGACCGGGCTGGCGAGCGGCGACCACGTGGCGCTGACGTTCGTGGCCGTCTGCGGCCGCTGCCGCTGGTGCGCGTCCGGCCGGGCCAACCTCTGCGAGAGCGGCGGCCGGGCGAACGTCGGGTCGAGGGCCGACGGCAGCTTCCGGTTCCACGGCGATCCGGCCAATTTCCCGGCGGAAGGGCTCGGCGGCTTCTGCGGCCTCGGGACGTTCTCGCAGTACGCGGTGGTCTCGCAGAACTCCTGCGTCAAGGTGGATCCGGCCGTGCCGCTGCGCGCCGTCGCCCTGGTCAGCTGCGGCGTGCTGACCGGCTGGGGCGCGGCGGTCCGCACGGCGGGCACCCGGGTCGGCGACACAGTCGTGGTGGTGGGGGCCGGCGGGATCGGACTGAACGCGGTCCAGGGAGCACGGCAGGCGGGCGCCGCCGCGATCATCGCCGTGGACCCGGTGGAGTCCAAGCGTGACTTCGCGCTGCGGCTCGGGGCCACGCACGCCGCCGCGACGGCACGCGAAGGCGCCAAGCTCGCCGCGGCCGCCAACCCGGCCGCCCGCGGCGCGGACGCGGTCATCGTCGCGGTCGGCAACCTGACCGCCGAGGTCATCGGCCAGGCGTTCCGCGCCGCCGGCCGGGGCGGAGCGCTGGTCATCGCCGGCCTGTCCCATGACCCGCTGGAGCTGAACGTGCAGCTTCCCGGCACCGTGCTGGTGGCCAGCGAGCGGCGGGTGGTCGGCTCATTCTTCGGCTCCTGCAACCCGGTCACCGACATCCCGCTGCTGCTCGGCCTGTACCAGCGCGGCAGGCTCGAGCTCGACCAGCTCGTCAGCAGGCACTACGCGCTCGACGAGGTGCAGACGGGCTACGCCGACCTGGCGAGCGGCCGCAACGTCCGCGGCGTCATCGAGTTCTAGCCCGCGGCTGAAGCGCGTCCCTGTCGTGCGGGCTGTCCCAGTCGAGCAGCGGGCCGTCGGGCACGATCCTGGACGGGTTGATCCGGCCGTGCGTGATGAAGTAGTGCCGCTTGATGTGGTCGAAGTTCGTGGTCTCGCGGAAGGCAGGCAGCGAGTACAGGTCGCGCGCGTACCCCCACAGGTTCGGGTAGTCGGTCAGCCGCCGCAGGCTGGTCTTGAAATGCGAGTAGTAGACCGCGTCGAAGCGGGCGAGCGTTACCCAGAGCCGCACGTCGGCCTCGGTCAGGCTGGCGCCCATCAGGTAGCGGCGGCTGGCCAGCCGCTTCTCGAGCTCGTCGAGCACGCCGAAGACGCCCGTCACCGCCTCGTGGTAGGCCTCCTGCGACCGGGCGAATCCCGACCGGTAGACCCCGTTGTTGACCGAGGTGTAGATCACCTCGCAGATCTCGCCGATCCGCGGCCGCAGCGCTTCTGGGTACAGCTGCACGCCGGGATCGGACCACCGGCCGAACTGGGTGTCCAGGTCGATCGTGATGTCGGGGAAGTTGTTGCTGACGATCCGGCCGGTGTGCTTGTCCCACAGCACGGGCACCGAGATGTGCCCGCCGTAGCCGGGCTCCGTCGCCTCGTACGCCTCGCGCAGGAACGCGAAGCCGTTCACCGGGTCGAGCCCGTGGCCCGGTCCCTCGCGGAACGCCCAGCCGCGGCCGTCCCTGACCGGATCGACCACGCTGAGCGAGATCACGTCGTCCAGGCCGAGTAGCTTGCGCACGATCGCGGTGCGCTGCGCCCACGGGCACGCCCATGAGATGTACAGGTGATAGCGGCCGGCCTCGGCGGGGTAGCCGCTCGAGCCGTCCGCGGTGATCCTGCCCTGGAACGGGTACGCGGCCCTGACGAACTCGGCCTTGCTTGCCTGCTGTCCGCTCTTCGGCCTGAAGTCCCCGTAGTCGCCGTATGCGTCGAGGTCCACCGGGCTCGCGCCGTGCGCCCGGCCGGTCCGGTCCGTGGTAGTGGTCATCGTGTCCTCCCCCACCTAGTTAAGCGCGCGGGCTGGATGGCGCCAAACGCTCCTGGTGGCTGGCCCCGCGGGCGCTGCCCCGCCACAGCAGCAGCGCCCCGGCGACGGCTGCTGCCGCTCCGCCGAGACCGACCGCCGCACCGTAGGACGGCGCGGAGGTGATCCCGAGCCATGCGGGCCCGGCCACGCTGACCGGGCTGACGACGACGGCGAGCGTGACGCCCGCTGTGCCGACCGCGAGCGCGGTCAGCACCTGCCCGTCCCGCCGCCCGGGAGCTGACCCGTTCTGCGCCCGGACCATGACGCAGAGCACCATCGCCGCCGCCCCCACCGCGATCAACGTCCGCCAGTCCCAGACCCCGGCCGCCAGCGGGCCGACGCCAGCCGATTCTGAGCACGCCGGATCGCAGAGAAAGCGCACGTCCCCGAGTCGCAGCAGCGCGGAAGTCGACAAATCGCCGTAATGAATGATCTGAACGCGCACGGCGTACCACGGCAGCAACAGCGAGACGAGCATCACCGCGGATCCCGTCGCCGCGATCAGGCTGCCGTTCGCCGGGCGATGCCACCGGTTGCCCTGCTCCGGGACGCCTGGCGCGGGAGAACTCTGCGCCGATCCGGTCATGACCGGCAAGTATCGCACGCGCGAGCGCCGGTCAGCGGGCCGGAAGGCGCCGCTCCGCCCGGAGGTAGCGCTCATGGGCCTGCCTGTCCTGATCGGTGGTCGGCGGCCGCAGCCCGCGCGGCCACAGCCGCCAGGCGCGGACCGTGCAGACCTCGGCCGCGTACAGCGTGACCTGCGCCTGCAGGTAGATCCAGGCGAGCAGGCCGAGCACGACGCCGAACACGCCGTACAGCGCCGAACTGTGGCGCAGCAGGTGCCCGACGATGAGACCGCCGAGCAGTTGCAGTACCTGCCACGAGGCGGCGGAGAGCACCGCGCCCACGAACAGGCCCCCCAGCTCACCTCCGCCGCCGTGGCCAGGCGGAACGCCAGCCAGAACACGCCGACATTCAGGACGAACGACAAGACGATGGTCCCGGCCTCGGCCGGCGCCGGGGTCACCAGGTGACCGATCCCGCCCGCGACGCCGGACAGCAGAGCGGTGGCGATCTGGCCGAGGCCGACGACGAGGATCAGGCCGATGCCGCGCAGCGTCGAGGCCGGGACGGCCGCCGGGCGGCGCCGCGGCGGCACCGCCCACACGGAGTTGAGCGCGTTCTGCATGGCCATCGCCACGCCGCGGGCGCCGAGCAAGGCGCCGGCCAGGCCGACGACCAGGGCCAGGCCGGTGCTGTGCAGCGGGCTGACGCTGCTCTTGATCTGCGGCCCGATCACCGGGTACGCGCTGAGCGCCGAGCTGACCAGGTGCTGGCGCAGCGCCGGATCGTTGCGCACCGCGATGTCCAGCAGCGTGACCAGCACGAGCAGCAGCGGAAAGATCGCCACGAAGGCGTAGTACGCGATCAGCGCGGCCAGCTCTCCGGCTACCCCCGCCGGCACGGTGCCATCATCCGTTTGAGCTGCCGGGTTCTCACGGTGTCGTGGTCGCGCTGAAGATAGTTAGCCTATGAAATAAGTTGGGCTCGGATCAGGTTCCGATGTTCCGTACCCCAAGACCACCCCCAGTGAGGCGCACTGACTTGGCTACGACAGATCGCAGGCCCGGTGACGGCGAGGCAGGCAGGACGGCCGCGCTGAACGGAGACGGCGGGAAGCGGGGCCTGCGGGGCGCGCACTACAAGTGGGTCGCGCTGTCCAACACCACGCTCGGCATGCTCGCCGCGACGGTCAACGCATCGATCGTCATCATCTCGCTGCCCGCCATCTTCCGCGGGATCCACCTGGACCCGCTGACCCCCGGAAACGTCAGCTACCTGCTCTGGATGCTGATGGGCTACCTGGTCGTCTCGGCGGTGCTGGTGGTGACGCTCGGCCGGCTCGGCGACATCTACGGCCGGGTTCGGATGTACAACCTCGGGTTCGCGCTGTTCGCGCTCGGCGCGCTCGCGCTGCCGTTCGACCCGCTCACCGGGCCATCCGGCGCCCTGTGGCTGATCGGCTTCCGCGTCGTCCAGGCGGTAGGCGGCGCCATGCTGATGGCCAACTCGCCCGCCATCCTGACCGACGCGTTCCCGTTCAACCAGCGCGGCATGGCGATGGGCATCAACCAGGTGGCCGGCATCTCCGGCCAGTTCATCGGCCTGATCCTGGGCGGAGTCCTCGCGGCCGTGAACTGGCGTCTGGTCTTCCTGGTCTCGGTCCCGATCGGGATCGGCGGCGCGATCTGGTCCTACTTGAGCCTGCGCGAGGCCGGCGAGCGCACCCCGGCCAGGATCGACTGGCTGGGTAACATCACCTTCGCGGTCGGCCTGATCGCCCTGCTGACCGGTATCACCTACGGCATCCAGCCCTACGGCGGCCACTCGATGGGCTGGACCAGCCCCGTGGTGCTGACCGGCCTGATCGGCGGCACCGCCCTGCTGGCCGCGTTCTGCTTCATTGAACTGCGGGTCAACGCCCCGATGTTCGACCTGCGGCTGCTGAAGATCCGGTCATTCTCCACCGGCGCGACCGCCGCGCTCCTCGCCTCGATCTCCCGCGGCGGCATGCAGTTCATGCTGATCATCTGGCTGCAGGGGATCTGGCTGGTGCTGCACGGCTACTCGTTTATCGACACCCCGCTGTGGTCAGGCATCTACCTGCTGCCGCTGACCGCGGGCTTCCTGATCGCCGGCCCGCTGTCCGGCTGGCTGTCGGACAAGTACGGCGCCCGGTTGTTCGCCTCGGGCGGGCTGCTACTGTCCGCCGCCTCGTTCGGCGGGCTGCTGGCGCTGCCCACCAACTTCGGCTACCCGGCCTTCGCGCTCCTGATCTTCGCCTCAGGCGCCGGCATGGGCCTGTTCTCGGCACCGAACGCCGCCGCGGTGATGAACAGCGTCCCGCCCAGGCAGCGCGGCGCCGCCTCAGGCATGCTGGCCACGTTCACGAACTCGGGCTTCGTGCTGTCCATCGGCATCTTCTTCTCGCTGATGATCGCCGGCCTGGCCGCGACGCTGCCTACCACGCTCACCAGAGGGCTCACCAGCCAGGGCGTGCCTGGCCCGATCGCGCACCAGATCGGCAACCTGCCGCCGGTCGGCAGCCTGTTCGCCGCGTTCCTCGGCTACAACCCGGTGCACCAGCTACTCGCCCCCACGGGGGTGCTCAAGCACTTGCCGGCCCGCAACGTGCACGCGCTGACCGGCAAGCAGTTCTTCCCGCGGCTCATCTCCGGCCCGTTCCACCACGGGCTGGTGATCGTGTTCACCATGGCGATGGTCGTGCTGGTCGTCGCGGCGATCCTGGCGCTGCGGCACGGCGGCCAGAAACTGGTCAGGGACCGCGCCGCCGCCGAGGCCGCGCGGGCAGAGCAGTCCGAGGAGACCATCCAGGTCTGACTCCCGCCCGCACGCGCTGGGCAGGCAGAGCCGGCAGTGCCGACCAGGTGGTGTCGAGCTCGTGCATCAGGAACGCGCTGTCGAAGGCGACGCTGCCCAGCGGGAACCTGCCGACGTCGTCGAAGTAGCTTGACGCCGCGTCGTCCACGGCAAGCGGCTGCAAGCTCCAGCCGTGGCAGTCAAGCCGCACTCCGTCGAAGGCGGCGCCGCCTGGCCGAGAGGAATAGCCGACGGGCGAGCCGCCGAAGAACCGCGACGCGGACTCCAGATCGCCGAAGACCGAGCCGGGCGCCACCAGGTCGGCGACGTGCGCCGCGACCGCATCCGCACCTGTCCGTCGCGGCTTGTCATCTCCACCCGGTACCGGCCGCCGGACTCGGCCACCGTGAACGTCGCACGGCGGTGCCAGCCGGGAAACAGCCTCCCGCCGACGAGAGTCGCCAGCAGCGACTCGGTGTCCCGGCGGGGCACGAAGGCGCAGATCCTGCAGGATCTGCCGTCTGGTCGAGTCGGCCAGCGCCCGGAATACCGACCCGCTGCCGTCGTTTGTCATCTAGCTATCTTGACAGATAGCTAAATAGCTATCAACCCGGGAATGGGTGGTGCGGGAGGCTGCGCCGGACCGATACGGCGGCTAGCCCAGGTAGGCGCGGGCGACCCGCTCGAGGATGTCGCTGAGCCGCACGAGCTCGCTGATCGACGCCCACTCGCCAGGGGCGTGGTAGTTGCCGCCGGCCGAGCCGAGCAGCAGCGTCGGAATCCCGGCGGCCTGCATCAGCGCGGCGTCCGTCCAGGCGTTCATGCCCGTGATCTTGGGGTCCCTGCCCAGCACCGCACTCATCGCCGCCACCACGATGTCCTGCAAGGCTTCATGCCCCTTGGCGACGAACGGCTCGCGGTCCAGCCTGACCACGGTCTCGGCACTGAACCCCGGTTCGGTCCTGGCGACCTCGGCGAAGATGGCCTCGATCTCGGCCAGCCGGTCGGACAGGTGCTCACCCGGCTGAGTGCCGATCCCGATGCCGACCTTCGCGAGGCTCGGGTAGGTCGCGTAGTCGGTGCCCCCGGCGATCGTGCCGGTGTGGAACACCCTCCTGCCGTTCAGCAGCGAGGGCTGTTCCTGGAACACGGTGCGGTCGAGCCGGTGCAGCCTGGTGATCACCTCGGCCAGGTGCACGATCGCGTCGATCCCGACGCCCGGCTCGCCGCCGTGCGCGGCGACGCCGCGGGTGATCACGTCGATCCAGCCGAAGCCCTGGTGCTCGACGACCACCTCGTGCGTGGGCTGTGGCCCGATCACGATGGCCGCGTCGATCCCGCCCCGCCGCGCTAGGTGCTCCGAGCCGATCGAGATCCCCTCCCCGTCCGCGACGCACGCCACGAGCAGGTCGCCGTGCAGCCGGGAACCGGACTCGGCGATCGAGGCGAGCGCCAGCATGGCCGCGGCGCAGCCCGCCTTGCCGTCGGCCGCGCCCAGCCCGTACATCCGGTCGCCGCCGAGCCGCGGCACCAGCGCCTCGTCCGGCCAGCCGTCGCAGCCGACGGTGTCGCTGTGCGCGTTCAGGCACAGGGTCGGCACGCCGCCGGTACCGCGCAGCCTCGCCAGGACGTTCGGCCGGCCAGGCTCGACCTCGACGATCCCGATCTCCGCGCCGGTGCCGGCCAGCCAGGCAGCGATGAAGTCCGCCACCTTGGCCTCGCCGGAACCGGTCGGGATCAGCCACGGCGTCACCGACTCGATCCCCACCATCGCGCCGAGCAGCTCGACGGCCCGCCTGGCGGTTACCGGCATCGGCGACACTCTCCTTGCGATGGACGGCGTGAGTGTCAAGCATGCCCGCGCCGGGGTTCCGGGCGCTAGGGTCAAACCACCTCGCGGGCAAGCAGGTCGTCGAACGTCTCCCGCCGGACACCGACCCTGGCAGTCCCGTTCGCGCAGAAGATCACCGGCGGCCTGAGCGCGGCGTTGTAATTGTTGGCCATGGTAAAGCAGTAAGCGCCAGTTACCGGAACGACGATCAGGTCGCCGATCCGCGGATCCGCGAGGGCGACGTCCGGCGTGATCACGTCGCCGGACTCGCAGTGCCTGCCGACCAGGTCGGCCACGACGGGTTCGGCGTCCCAGCGCCCGACCACCAGCGGCGAGAACCGCTGGCCGTACAGGGAGTGCTCGAGGTTGTCGCCCATGCCGCCGTCCACGGCGACGTGCAGCCTGCCCGCCTGCTTGACCGTGACCACGCGGTAGAGCGTCAGCCCGGCCCTGGCGACCATCGAACGGCCGGGCTCGACGAGGAGCTCAATGTCCTCGCCGAGGTGCTTGTGCGCCGCGCCGACCAGCCGCTCCGCGTAGTCGTCAACCGACGGCGCGACGTCCTG
>WNGH01005354.1_pt1 | contig 14801 bp, 10 predicted proteins | sample 5400631 | NCBI WGS metagenome assembly WNGH01 (sample SAMN13153373, study PRJNA577476) | soil metagenome | isolation source: 115 cm soil or saprolite under Garry oak tree replicate 1 | place: USA:California | collected 2016-06-15
CCGGCGCCCTTGGCGTGCACGGGAAGACGCCGGCCTTCGATATTGGCAAACAAGAGCGTGCTGTCCGGCGTCACTTTTACCTGCGAATGAAACCCGGCGCTCTCCAGTTTTTCTCCGCGAGCCAGCAAATCGCCGGTCAGCGCGGCGTGCTCTTCGAGCGCGCGCCGGAACAACGGAGCAGCGAGGCGGTGCAACCGCGCGTCCAGCGGGTCGAGCAGGATCAAGCCGCGATCGGCGAACAAGCGCGCGAAGAGTTTTGCGAAGGCGCTGCCGAGGGTTTCTTCGGGGCGATAGCATTCCCGCAGCAAACCCGAAACCCAGGGCGCGTCGGGCCCTTCGAGGCCCTGCGCGGCGGACTGGACCAGACCCGCGACACTCTCACCGAGGTGCAGCGCGCCCACGCTGCGGTTCTCCGCGCCGGGAAACGGCAGCTCCAGGCGCCGCAACCCCTCGCGCGCGGACCAGAAGCAATGGTCCACTTCGGCGAGGTCGTGGTCCTCGGTGGCGAGCGAGAAAACCAGAACGACGGGCAAACCGCCGGCGGTGATTTCCTCCGCGACGCGCAACGCCGCCAGCGCTTTGTAAACCGTGTAACTCGGCCCGGTGAACAGTCCCACTTGCTGTCCGGTGACGATGGCCGCGGCGCCGCCCGCCAGGCGGTCAATATTCTGAAAAACGGCCGGGCCGCTGCCGAAAAGGCGGTTCTGCTCGCGCAAGACCTCCACCAAGCTTCGGCGAGCATCGTCGCGGAGGGCCACTTCGCGCGCGGCCGCCCGGATGCCTTCGACCGAGGGAGGATGGCGGAAGAACTGGGACACGCGGGGGAAATCTTCGAGACTCACCATGATACATGGGGCGCACCACAATCGAACAGGTCATTGTGGGCTCACGGGCTCAATGATTAGACGCGCGCGGATATTGGAAGTAACAGCGCACGATCAGGAACGGGCCATGCGCGCCGGCATGCCTGTCATTTCCGTCAGGGGCGCGAGGACCGCGGCGATTTCCTTTTTCTGCGGCTCGCTCGGCGGAAGCAGCGGGCGCCGCGGGAGGCCGCCGAAATATCCGCGGGCATCCATCGCGTATTTGGTTCCGGCGACTCCGCCTTCGCTGACAATCTTTTTCGAGGCCGGCATGAGGCGCTGCTGCAAGGCCAGCGCGCGAGCGGATTCGCCCGCCCGCGCAAGTTCGTAAAGCTCGATGCACAATTCCGGCAGCACACACGCCAGCCCGAGGATTCCGCCGATGGCTCCGACAGCGAGCGAGGGATAGAACGTGCCCGCCGAGCCCACCAGAGTCTGAAAACCGGGTGGGGCGGCCTGAATAATCTCGCCCACGCGCTGCACATTGCCGGAGCTTTCTTTGATGCCGATGATATTGGGATGCGCGGCGAGGCGCGCGACTGCCGGGGCCTCCAGCGCCACGCCGGTGAATTGCGGAACCGAGTACAGCAAAACGGGAATGCGGGCAGCGTCGGCCACGCGCTCAAAATGCTCGATCAGAACTTCGGGAGTGAGCGCCGTCTTGAAATAGTGCGGCGTCTTGACCAGAGCCGCCTGGTAACCCAAGTCCGCCGCGCGGTTGGTGCGCTCGATGGTCTCCGCCGTGGATTCCGCGCCGGTGCCGGCGATCAGAATTTTCCCGGGCGCCGCGGCTTCGCGGACGGCGTCCCAAACGCGCTCGATTTCGTCGCGCGAGAGCAGCACCGCTTCGCCGGTGGAACCGGCGACGGCGTAGCCGGCGAGGCGCGTGGCATTGTACCGGCCGACGTTTTCGCGCAGACGATCAAGCGCCAGCGAGCCGTCTGCGGCGAACGGCGTGGTGAGCGGCGGAAAGATGCCGTGGAAGTCCATGTTTCAGCCCGAAGAAGTGGATTGACGCTTCGCCGCCGCGGGATTGCGATGCAAATCCTGCAGCGCAGCGACCTCGCAGCCGTGCTCCAACATGGCGCGGATCCCGCGAGCCGCGGCATGCGCGGCCGAGAGCGTGGTAATGCAAGGAATATTGTAGCGAATAGCGGCGCGGCGAATGGATTTTTCATCGTAGAACGATTCCCGGCCGAGCGGCGTGTTGATGATCAGGTCCACCTTGCCGGTCTTTACCAGGTCCACGATGTTGGGCCGGCCCTCGTTGACTTTGTAAACCGCTTCCGCGTCGACCCCGGCGGCCTTAAGCGCGGCGCTGGTCCCGCGGGTGGCCAGCAGCTTGAAACCGAGCGAGGCCAGTTCTTTGCCGAGCTGCGCGACGTGGCGCTTGTCGCCGTCGTTCACGCTGAGGAACAGAGTCCCCTGGCGCGGCAATTTCTGCCCCGCGGCAACCTGCGCCTTGGCGAAGGCCTGGCCGAAGTCCGGCGAGATTCCCATCACCTCGCCGGTGGAGCGCATCTCCGGGCCGAGAATGGTGTCCACGCCGCGGAATTTATTGAACGGGAAGACCGGCGACTTCACCGCGTGATATTCCCGCACGGCAATCTCCCCCACTCCGTCCACTTCTACGGCCGGCAGCGGCATCTCGGCGAGCTTCTTGCCGGTCATCAGCCGTGCCGCAATCTTCGCCAGCGCGACACCCGTGGCCTTGCTGACGTAGGGGACCGTGCGCGACGCCCGCGGGTTCACTTCCAGCACGTAGACGGTGTCGCGTTGGATGGCGTACTGCACGTTCATCAAGCCGACCACGCGCAGCGCCAGAGCCAGACGCTTGGTGTAGTCGCGGATGCGCGCCAAGACCGATGGGGAAAGGCTTACCGGTGGCAATACGCAGGAGGAATCGCCCGAGTGCACGCCGGCCTCTTCGATGTGCTCCATAATGCCGCCGATCACCACGTCGGTGCCGTCGGCCAGGGCGTCCACGTCCACTTCCGTAGCCTCTTCCAGGAACTGATCAATCAAGACGGGCCGGGCAGGGCCCATCAGAGCGGCCTGCGCGACATATTCCTGCACGGTGTTCACGTCGTAGGCGATCACCATGGCGCGCCCGCCGAGCACATAACTCGGGCGGACCAGCACCGGCAGACCAATTTCGCGCGCCACGCGCGCGGCTTCTTCGGGGATCAGCGCCGTCGAATTCCGCGGCTGCGGAATGCCCAGCTCTTCGAGCAACCGGCCAAACCTTCTGCGGTCTTCGGCAAGATCAATGGATTCGGGAGCGGTCCCGATGATGGGCACGCCGTTGCGCTTCAGCTCGAGCGCGAGATTCAGCGGCGTCTGCCCGCCGAATTGCACCACCACGCCTTGGGGCTTTTCGCGCTCCACGACAGCCAGGACGTCTTCGAGGGTCAGCGGCTCGAAGTAGAGCCGGTCGGAAGTGTCGTAGTCGGTCGAAACCGTTTCCGGATTGCAATTGATCATCACCGTTTCGTAGCCGTCTTCCCGCAGCGCGAAGGAAGCATGGCAGCAGCAGTAATCGAATTCGATTCCTTGGCCGATGCGGTTCGGCCCGCTGCCCAGAATGACAATCTTCGGGCGCGCCTGCGGGTCCGCTTCGTCTTCTTCCTCGTACGTCGAGTAAAGATACGGCGTGAACGACTCGAACTCCGCCGCGCAAGTGTCCACGCGCTTGAAGACGGGCGCGATGCCCCAGCGGGCCCGTTGCAGCCGGACCGTTGCGGGGGTGGTCTTCCAAATCGCCGCGAGCTGCTCGTCCGCGGCGCCCTGGCGTTTCGCTTCGCGCAGCAGTTCGCGGGAGGCGGTCTGCACGGTGACGCCAGCGACGCGCCGGTTCACGGCGACGATCTCTTCGAGCTGCCGGACAAACCAGGGGTCGATTTTTGTCAATTCGCACACTTCGGCGGGAGGGAGACCGCGCGCGAGCGCAACCAACAGCCAGTGGACGCGGTCCGGCCGGGCCGCCGCCAGTTTCTCGCGCAGGAGCGAGGCCGGGGTATCCACCGGCGCGCGCCATTGCGTGTGGGGCTCGAGGGAGCGGATTCCCTTCTGCAGCGCCTCTTTGAAAGTGCGGCCGATGGCCATCACTTCCCCGACGGACTTCATCTGCGTTCCGAGCGTGGGGTCCGACCCCGGAAACTTTTCGAATTGCCACTTGGGGATTTTCACCACCACGTAATCAATGGTCGGCTCGAACGACGCCGGCGTTTTCCGCGTGATGTCGTTGGGAATTTCGTCGAGGGTCATCCCCACGGCGAGCCGCGCGGCGATCTTGGCGATGGGGAACCCCGTCGCTTTGCTGGCCAGCGCCGAGCTGCGCGACACGCGCGGGTTCATCTCGATCACCACCATGCGTCCGGTCTCCGGGTGAATTGCAAATTGAATATTCGATCCTCCCGTTTCCACCCCCACTTCCCGGATGACGGCGGCCGCGGCGTCGCGCATGCGCTGGTATTCCTTGTCGGTCAGCGTCTGCGCCGGAGCGACGGTGATGGAGTCGCCGGTGTGCACGCCCATGGGGTCGAAATTTTCAATCGAGCAGATGACCACGAAGTTGTCGCGGAAGTCGCGCATCACCTCCAGCTCGAATTCTTTCCAGCCGAGGAGGGACTCCTCCACCAGCGCCTCGTGCACCGGGCTGGTGTCGAGCGCGGCCGAAATGGCTTCCGCAAATTCTTCGCGGTTATAAGCAATCGAGCCGCCGGAGCCTCCCAGGGTGAACGACGGGCGAATCACCACCGGATAGCCCAACTGGTCGCCCAGGCGCATGGCGTCCTGCGCGTTGTTCACCAGCGCCGAAGCGGGCACGTCGAGACCCACTTTGCGGCAGGCGTCCTTGAACCACAGCCGGTCTTCGGCGACTTTGATGGCGCGCAGCGACGCGCCAATCATCTCGACGCCGTACTTTTCCAGAACGCCGGCCTCGGCCAGCTCGACGGCGAGATTCAATCCGGTCTGCCCGCCGACGGTGGGCAAGAGCGCGTCCGGCCGTTCGAGTTTGATAATTTCTTCCAGATAGGCTTTGGTGAGGGGCTCGATGTAGGTGCGGTCGGCGAACTCCGGGTCGGTCATGATCGTGGCGGGGTTGGAATTCACCAGGATGATTTTGTAGCCCTCGGCGCGCAGCGCCTTGCACGCCTGCGTGCCCGAATAGTCGAACTCGCACGCCTGGCCGATGATGATCGGCCCGGAGCCGATAATCAGAATCTTCTTGATGTCTTTGCGCTTAGGCATGCCTACTCGCCACTTTCAAGACCGCTCTAGCGATGTTGCTGTCCTCGCCGTGGGGCGCTCGAGAACTTTCCATCTCTCATCAATGAAAGGAACTGGCCGAACAAGTAGCGCGAATCATGCGGCCCGGGCGAAGCCTCCGGATGATATTGCACGCTGAAGAGCGGCAGCGAACGGTGGCGCATGCCCTCGTTGGTGCGATCGTTCAAGTTGACGTGCGTGATTTCGACGTCTTTCGAAGGAAGCGATTCCGGGTCCACCACGAAGCCGTGATTCTGCGCCGTGATTTCCACGCTGCCGGTCAGCAAGTTCTTCACCGGATGGTTCGAGCCGTGGTGGCCGAACTTCAGTTTGTAGGTTTTTCCGCCGAGGGCCAGCCCGCAAAGCTGGTGCCCCAGGCAAATCCCGAAAATCGGCACGCGGCCCAGCAGCTTGCGGATTGCTTCGACGGCATAGGTCACCGGCTCGGGGTCGCCCGGGCCGTTGGAGAGAAACACACCGTCGGGCTTCAAGCGCAGCACATCTTCGGCCGAAGTCTTCGCCGGAACGACCGTCACATCGCAGTGATGGTCCACCAAGAGGCGCAAAATATTCTGCTTGATGCCGAAATCATAGGCGGCCACGCGAAACCGCCGCTTTTCCTTCGCCGCTTCTGCCTCCCCGGCCTGCTCTCCCCAGGCTGATGCGGCCAACTCGATCGAGCCATCCTTCCAATCGTACGATTTGTCGCAGGAGACCTTCCCGGCGAGCTCCTGCCCGGTCATCGAAGGAAGCGCCTGCGCTTCGAAAATGAGTTGCTCGGCCGGCGTGCCGTCTGTGGAAAGCACGCCGCGCAGCGCCCCCACCTTGCGGATGTGCATGACCAGCGCGCGCGTGTCCAGGTCCCAGATGACCGGCACGTTGTGGCGCGTCAGATAAATCTGCGTGGTCTCCGTGGAGCGCCAATTGGATGCCAGGGCCGAAAATTCGCGCACCACCAGCCCTTCGATATACGGATGGGCCGATTCCTGGTCATCGACATTGGCGCCGACGTTGCCGATGTGCGGGTAGGTGAGGCAGACAATCTGCCCGGCGTAACTGGGATCGGAGAAAACTTCCTGGTAGCCGGTGAGGCTGGTGTTGAAAACGACTTCTCCGCCGCGGCGCGTCGCAGCGCCTGCGGCCCGCCCGTTAAAGACGCGCCCGTCTTCGAGCGCGAGGATCGCGGGACGTGCGGATGGTTCGGTCAGCGTGACCTCCACAGGGATTCATGGGACATGCTCGCTGGGCGGCGAGATCGAGCCAAAATGGTCCACGGGCCAGTAGGCAAACACCGCCTTGCCGTAGATGTACTTGTTTTCCACCGGGCCGAACATGCGCGAGTCATTCGAGCTGATGCGATGATCGCCCATCACGAAGTATTCGTCCACAGGGACGGTGATCGGGCCGTAGCTGCCCGAATCGGCGAATTGCGGCGGGACGTAAGGCTCCATCAGCCGCTTGCCGTTGACCAGCACGCGCCCCTGGCGGACCTCGATGAACTCGCCCGGCAGCCCGATCACGCGCTTGATGAACGATTTCGACCGGTCCAGCGGATACCAGAAGACGACCACGTCTCCGCGCTCGATGGGCTCGAAGCGATACACAAACTTGTTGATGAAAATGCGTTCCTGGTCGGAGAGCAGCGGCGCCATGCTTGTGCCTTCGACCTTGACGGGCTGATAGAGGAAAATGATGATGACCATGGCCAGGCCGAGGGCCAAAAACAAGTCGCGCGCCCAGGATTTTAATTCCCGCGGAAGAGAAAATGCCGGAGCACCCGCGGCGGGCGGCGCTGCCCGCTGCTCTGGAGACGGATTCAGTTCGCCGGTCGGCTCCATGTGTTTTTAATCCGGTTCCTTTATACCACGCGCACCGCCCGCCCGACAATTCCGCTTCCAACCGGTGTGTGCAAATGTTGCTCCCGCGCCTCCATAATCTAAGATGCCGCCCGCCCGCCCGCCTTTTTAGTTGCCTGCTTTGTTCTGGCTCATGGCACGGACATCGAGCGCAAAATTTACAATCGCCAGCGCGGCGACGACAGCCGTTTCGGTGCGCAAGATATTTTCGCCCAGCGACGCTTCCAAAAATCCGCTGTTTCGCGCGGGCTCGAGTTCCCGCTCGGTCCAGCCTCCTTCCGGCCCGATAGCCAGCGTGACCGTTTCGTCTTCCCTGTTTGCTAAGACAGCTCGCAACTGTGCAGCGGCCCGTTCTTCCGACAGAAGCAATCGGAGGCTTGAGTCTGCCAGCGGGAACGCTTCGTCTGCTTTGATCGGCGGCGCGATCATGGGCGCCTTCAGGCGCCGTGACTGTTGCGCGGATTCAAGCGCAATCTTCTTCCACCGCTCCACTCGCTTGGCGGCCGCGGCAACGAGAGCTTTCTCGCTGCGCTCCGCAGCGAGAGGGACAATTTCAGCGACCCCGAGTTCTGTTGCCTTCTCGACGGCCCACTCAAACCGGTCGAATTTTACGATGCCCAGAAGAAGGGTTGTGAACAGACGCGGTTGGCTTGCGGGAACTTCTCCCACCAATTTGAACGAAAGCGCGCCTCGGCCGATTCGCTCAATCCTGCCAAGTTGGACGCGTTCACCGTCACTGAGTTCGTAAACTTGCCCGGGTTGTGCGCGAAGGACCCGGATGAGGTGATTCGCGGTGTCGCCGCGCAGGAAGGCTTCGCTTCCGTCAAATTGGTGAACAAAGAAGCGGCGGCGCATGGCGGGAGTTTACCTCATTTGCCACTCGCTTTGGCGATGCCGAGGCGTTCTCTTTAACCGAAGATGTCTTTGACTTTGTCGAAGATAGACGAGCCGCGCTCGGCGGGGCGATTTTCCACGCGAAGAGTTGTTCCCAGTTGTTCGAGGAGCTTGCGTTGCTCGCGCGTCAGTTTGCTGGGCGTAATCACGCGCACGTGGTAGAAGAGATCGCCCTTTCCTCCGCCACGGGGGTCCGCCAGCGCTTTGCCCTTGATACGAAAAACCGCGCCGCTCTGCGTACCTTCCGGAATTCTGAGGCGCTCTTCGCCGGCCAGCGAAGGAACCATAATCTCCGTCCCCAGCGCCGCCTGCGTCACGCTGATGGGAATCGTGCAGAACAGGTCCGAGCCGCGCCGCTCGAAGAAAGAATGCTCCTTGACCTCGAGAATGACGTACAGGTCGCCCGGCGGACCGTCGTTCGGTCCTTTCTCGCCTTCCCCGGCGACGCGAAGCCGCGTGCCTGTGTCCACACCGGGAGGAACGCGCAAATCAATGGTGCGTTCGCGCTCGAGCCGTCCCTGGCCGCGGCAATCCGGGCAGCGTTCCCGAATCACTTGTCCGGTGCCCTGGCATTGCGGACACGTGCGCGTGACGGAAAAGAAGCCCTGCTGGTAAATGAGCTGCCCGCGCCCGCCGCACTGCTGGCAGGCACTGATGCCCGTGCCGGCTTTGGCGCCGGTTCCGTGGCACAATTCGCAGAACTCCAGGCGCGGGATTTTGATTTTGGTGGTGACGCCGCCGGCGGCCTCTTCGAAGGTAAGCGTCATGTCATAGCGCAGATCGGCGCCGCGCTGCGGGCGGTTGCGGCCGCGCCGGGCGCCTCCGCCACCGAAAAGGTCTTCGAATCCGAAGAAATCCCCGAAAATATCCTGAAAATCCTGGAAGATGCTGGTGTTGAATCCGCCCTCGAAGCCGACTCCGGAAATCCCCGCGTGGCCGAAGCGGTCATAGGCCTCGCGCTTCGGCGCGTCGCTCAACACGCTATACGCCTCGGTTGCTTCGCGGAATCTCTCTTCGGCGTGCGGCTTGTTCTCCGGGTTGCGGTCCGGATGCCACTTCAGCGCCGCCTTGCGATAGGCTGATTTAATCTCTTCGGCAGAGGCATTGCGGCCGACACCCAAAACTTCGTACAGATCGCGTTTCGTCGCTTGTGCCATGGCCCCTTCAGTTCACCAGTTTGGATGAAGAAGTCTCGTCGGAAGATACGCCGGAGGGATGAACGGCGACACGAACGGTCGCCGGACGCAGCACTTTCCCGTGGAACAGGTATCCCGGCTGCAAGACCTCGAGGACGGTGCCGTCTTCGTGGTCGGTGGAATCCACGCGCTCGATGGCTTGATGCAGGTGCGGGTCAAACGGCTTTCCCAGCGCATCTATGGGCTCGGCGCCCAGCCGCTTCAGCGTATCGAGAAACTGCCGCTGGATCAGCTCGAACCCTTTGCGATATTCCTCGTACGCAGGCTCCTTATGAGCCAGGGCGCGTTCCAACGCGTCCAGGACGGGCAGAAACCGCTCGATGGCATGCGCGGTGATGCGCCGCGAATCATCCGCCCGTTCCCGTTCCATGCGCTTGCGGGCGTTTTCAAAGTCGGCCTGGCGCCGGACCATGGTCTGGCGCATTTCATTGAGGTCCGCCTGGAGCTTGGCTACCCTCCCGTCCAGAACTTCGCGGAGTTCTTCATCGCTCGCGTCCGCCGAAGAAGCTTCGCCGGCAGACGGGTCCTCCGCATCCGGCACTATCTCTATCTTCGGGTCGGGCGACTTCTTCTTGTCTTTCTCAAACACTTTGGCAAGCTCCGCAATCGAAAATTACGCTTTGTTGAGCGTCTCCCCGAACAGTTGCGCCACGTAGGCCACCGCCGTCATGGCGCGCTCATACTGCATGCGCATCGGGCCGAGAACGCCGAGCGAACCCTGCATGTGGTCGCGGCGCGTGTAGGCGGCGCTGATCAAAGCGAGGTTTTGTCCTGCCGCCGACATCTCATCGATTCCAATTTGCACGTAGACCGGCTCCGGCGCGTCAATGCAGATGTTGAGCAAAGCCACCAGGCGGTGCTTTTCTTCAATGGCCGCGAGCAGTTCGCGCAGTTGCGCCTGGTCGGCAAACTCGGGGGCGGCGGCAATTTGCGCCGCGCCCTCCATGTACACCTGCTGGGCCGCGGAATCCGCCAGCAACGATGGATCGCAAAGAGCCAGGGCGTCGCCGGCGATCTTCTCGTAGCGCTCGCGCTCCTGCGCCAGCTTGGTCATCAGATCGCCGCGAATGGCCTCCAGCGTCCAGCGCGCGTAATGCGTGTTCAGGTATTCGGCGGTGCGGTCGAGATCCGCCTGGGTGAAATCGCGTTCCGGACGGAGGATTTTGTCGCGCGTGGCCCCGCCGGGAGAGATCAGCACGACCACCACTCGGCCGTCGGGAAGGAGCAAGAACCGCAAGTGCTCGAGCACGGTCTTCCCCAGCGGCGGAGAAACGATGATTCCCAACCCATGCGAAACCGACGCCAAAACATGCCCCGCGCGCTCCGTGGCTTCTTCGGGTGTGGCCGCCGCCTTCATCTCGCGCCGGATCCATTCGCGGTCCTGTGCGCTCAACGTGGCCTGCGCCGCGACCTGCTGGGCGAAGAAGCGGTAGGCCGCGGCCGTAGGCACGCGCCCGGCGGAGGTATGCTGCTGATAGAGAAAGCCTTCCTCCTCCAGGTCGGCCATGATATTGCGGATGGTCGCCGGGCTCAGCGATTCCTCGTGGCGCTTGGCAATCGTGCGCGACGCCACCGGCTCGCCGGTTTCGATGTACGTGCGCACCACATCGGCCAGGACCTGCTGGGTGCGGCGCTCGTGAATGGCTCTGTTTCGGAGCATTCGATTGCAGACTCCCATTTTTATTGTATGCGGAGCGAGAGACAGCGTCAACGTGCGGTGCGTCTAGTTGGCAACTTTCCCGAACGAGGCTGTGTCAATCTGGGCGCGCTGCAGGCGGTCGGAATAATCAATGTAGATGGTCTTCCACTCCGAAAAGAAATCAATTGCGGCGATGGCTGCTTCGCGGTGGCCGTTTCCGGTCTGCTTGGTTCCCCCAAAGGGCAGATGGGTTTCTGCGCCGATGGTGGGGGCATTGATGTACACGATGCCGGTGTAGATATCGCGAGCGGCGTGAAAGGCCTTGTTGATGTCGCGCGTGTAGATCGAAGCGGAAAGACCATAGACGACGCCGTTGGCGATATCAAGAGCCTGCTCCAGGCTGTCCGCAGGAAGGACCGAAACAACCGGCCCGAAAATCTCCTCTTGAGCGATGCGCATCCTGGGACTGCAATCCCCAAACACGGTGGGCTCGAGAAACCAGCCGCGCGCGCAAGCGCCGGTGTCCAGGCGATGTCCGCCGGTCAGCAGCTTGGCGCCCTCCTGCTTGCCGATCTCGATGTAGCTCATCACCTGCTTGAGCTGCGTCTCGTTGATGGCAGGCCCCATTTCCGTGGCCGCGTCCAGCCCATTGCCGACCTTCAATCGCTTGGCGCGTGCCACGAAGCGGTCGAGGAACTCGCCGTAGACTTTGTTGTGCACGGCAATGCGGCTCGCGGCCGTGCAGCGCTGGCCGGTAGTGCCGAACCCGCCCCAGATGGCGCCGTCCACAGCGAGATCCAGGTTGGCATCGTCCATCACGATGATGATGTTCTTACCGCCCATTTCCAGACTGCAGTGCTTGAACATCGGCGCGCAGCCTACCGCGACCTGCCGGCCTACTTCCGTTGAGCCGGTGAAGCTGATGACCGGAACATCCGGGTGGTTTACCAGCGGCTCTCCGACGAAGGATCCCGCACCCGAGACGACGTTCACCACGCCGCGGGGCAAACCCGCTTCGGCCAGAATCTGCACCAGGTTATAGACCGAGAGCGGCGTGTCTCCCGCCGGCTTGATGACCACCGTATTTCCGCAGATCAAAGCGGGCATCATTTTCCACGAGGGAATGGCCATCGGAAAATTCCACGGCGTAATCAGCCCGCAGACCCCGGTGGATTGCCGCACGCTCATCGCAAATTTATTGAGCAGCTCCGAAGGAGTGGTCTGGCCGAACAGCCGGCGGCCTTCGCCGGCCATGTAATAGGTCATGTCAATGGCTTCCTGAACGTCGCCGCGGGTCTCCGTCAGCACCTTTCCCATTTCGCGCGTCATGTCGCGCGCCAATTCTTCTTTTCGCCGGACCAGAAGCTCCGCGGCGCGAAACAATATTTCCGCCCGTTTGGGGGCGGGCACCAGCCGCCAGGTCTTATAAGCGTCTTTCGCGGCGTCCACGGCGAGGTTGACGTCTTCGGACGTGGAGGCGGGGAAGATCCCAACCAACTCGTCGGTGTTTGCGGGATTGCGGTTTTCAAACGCTTTCCCGCCGCGGGCTTCCACCCACTCCCCATTGATAAAATTCTTGTACACTCTGGGCATCACCGCCGTAGCCATGGGGCCTCCTGAAGATTTCCCTTTCTGGGGGGACGGCCAAACGCGAGCCTCAACCGCGCGGAAAACAAACTGTAGCAGAGCGCCGCAGGAGCGTCAAATTCATGCGGCTTTCGTGCAGCCCCGGGGCACGGCACGCGGAATGGATTACTTGATAGGAGCCCGGCCTGCCTTGCCCGTTTCCCTGCCGTACGCACACTTGCAGTTGCGCCGCTTGTTTGACCTGGCGCCAGTTTCCGCTGACTCAAATGGGTTTATTGCTGGCGGGAGGAGGAGTCTGATCCTCTTTTATCTGGGACCCGCGATTTGCCTTTGTCCTCCTAACAGTGCGATGCAATCTCGTCTTGAGGAAGCTGTTGATGGCTTGCAGCTCGATGAGCAAGCCTTTCATGCCGAAAGCAACAAACGGCGTTAGATCGAATGGACAACGCTGCAAACATTGGTAAAGAAGGGTTTCATACTTGTCTCTATTCTCGTAGAAATAGTTTGAGAGTGCGTAACCACCGGGCACATTGTATCCGTGCTGGAAAAGAATTGCCGCCTGGAGCAGCCATGTACTGATCCAGCAGACGCGGCAGCTCTTCCGGCGGTGCTCCCTGGTGAATGCCGCCCACCCCCCGTCTTCCTACCTCAACAGGGGTAGTTCTCAGAATGCCAGCGCTGGCGTAGCCTGCGGTGAGCATCCGGTGCATGGTGAGAATGTCCTCTAGTGAAAGCGGGGCACTGCCGGGGACAAAACGCTCTCTTACCCAAGCTCGGGCCTGGCTCACCCTTCTGATCCGCAACTGTTGCTTTTCTATTCTAGACAGAAGACCGAGCGGTCGAGAGAGTTCCGGCTGCGATAACGGGTTGTCCTCAGTACCAATGGGGTTGAGTTCGCCAGATTGCTCCCGCCACCAGAGCGGGAGCACTCGAGTAAAGGCAGCCTCATTGTAGGCTTCCATAGCCGCTATATGAGGCATCAACCTATGGACATCGAGCCTGTAATTGAACTCAAAGGTAGCCCAATGCATAGAAGTGCAGGGAGGATCGAAATCCGCCAAGTCTTGTGGAGGCATTTCTGCCCTACATCTATCCCCGTAGATCCGACCCCCAACCGCATTGGCCGTAAAAACGGAACGCCCGAGGGGGACCCCAGGCGCCCGATTGTATCCCGAGGGATGTGCTGAAAGCACTTTTATCTAATATGGACAGCCGGATCGGACTCCCTTATTCCGTTCACAGATCCTATGAAGGGGGCGTCCGCCTCGGTCCGGATGACGGTGGCGATCCATTCCGGCTTGGCCCCACCCTCACACGATGCCCAGCGGGTTACAGGTTCATCGGCAACCAACAGCATACCGCTATGGTTGTTCCGGTCGGCGTCTTCTTTTGGATTGTTGTAAGTAAAGCCGAGCGACTGGCGCAGAAATAAAATGTCGTCCGGCTTGCCAGTTAAGAACGTCCAGTGTGCACCATGGGCCTTGGCATAGGCCTTGAGCTCCCGGGGAGAGTCCTCCTCGGGGCTCAAGGTGATGGAATAGAAGAAAATGTCGTGACCGATGCGGTCAGGCAAGATCCTCTTCACTTTCACGAGGTGGTCGGTAATGACCGGGCAGATTTTCTCGCAGCGCGTGAACATGAACTGGATAACCACCCTCTTGTCCTTGATCAGATCGTCGTAGAAGTGGACCTTCTTCCCGTCTTGGGTGATCAACTCGACGTTGGGTAAGTGGCGCCGGCGGATTAGCTCCCGCGGCGAAATGTTCTGGAAGTTGTACGGGGGCTTTTTCGCCGGTTCATCCTGGCCCAGCAAACCAGCAGTTGCCCCCGCCGCCACAGTAGTTACCCCAGCCGCCAGCAGCTTTCTTCTTGTCGTCTTTTCCATGATCTTGGCTCTCCCTTCTTGTATTGTGCTTCGCCTTTCCCAATGACGGCTGACTCATGGATTCTGGTTGTTGTCAATCACGCCGGGTAAGACCTTAAAGAGCAGCAGCATGGCGTGGTCCTCGTGGACTGTGTTGTGGCAGTGCATGGGCCAGTCCCCCTGGAAGTCCCGGAAGCGGAAGAACAACGTGTCGTTCTCGTTGAACTGGAGTCGAGTGACGTCCTTCCGCGCAACCTCCACGTTGGGCACCCCAGGGAACTGAGAGCTGATTCCCGCGCCACCGCCGCCAAATGGGCAGTTGGAGCTGGTGCTAGAGGTAACCCCGCTTGTGCTCGAGTAACGGCCTCCATTGTTACTTCTGCTCAGGATGCGGTGCTCTTCCAGATGGATGTGGATGGGGTGCTGCCAATCGTTGCGGGGGTTAATCAGCACCCAGTTTTCGGCAGTGTTCTGCTCCACCGTAAAGCGGAAGGTGTTGGTGCCGTCCGCGGGGTTGCAGTCGGCAAACTTGTTGTTGATGACCCATTGCCCGTTATCGCGGTCGAACACGAAGTTCCGCGTGATCCGCGGCGAGATAATGCTGGGCAGTTGGTAGAACGACGGGTGGGT
>WNGH01013010.1_pt1 | contig 14797 bp, 15 predicted proteins | sample 5400631 | NCBI WGS metagenome assembly WNGH01 (sample SAMN13153373, study PRJNA577476) | soil metagenome | isolation source: 115 cm soil or saprolite under Garry oak tree replicate 1 | place: USA:California | collected 2016-06-15
CGAGCGGTCGGAACGCGGTCGGATCGAGGGCCATGAAGAAATGTCCAACATTCGGTTTCTTCTCGTCCGCGTAGACTTGCAAACCCGTCGCGGCTCCGCTCAGCACGCCGCAGAGGACGTCGACCATGAGCGCGAGGCCGTATCCCTTGTGACCGCCGAGCTCCTCGCCCTCGCCACCGAGAGGCAAGAGGCCGCCCCCGAGTCGCTTCGCGAGGGCGTTCAGCACCCGGGCAGGATCCGTTGAGCTTCGACCGGTCTCATCGACCGCCCACCCGTGAGGCATCGGTTGCCCAAGTCGATTGTACACTTCGACCTTGCCGCGAGGCACCGTGGACGTCGCCATATCCAGGACGAATGCTTTCTCCCTCATCGCGGGCGCGGCGAGGCTGATCGGATTCGTCCCGAGGATCGATGTGCGGCCGAACGTTGGGACGACGAGCGGTCCCGCGTTCGTCATGCTGACGCCAATCAGATTGTGCTGGAGGGCCATGAGGCTGTAGTATCCCGCAATCCCGTAGTGATTCGAATTTCGGACCGCAACGACGCCGACCGAGGTGTCCCTCGCTTTCTGAATCGCGAGGTCCATCGCTCTCTTCCCGACGACTTGCCCGAGGCTCTGACCGCCATCGACGAGAGCCGTCGCCTTCGCCTCCCGGAGGACGCGACTCTGGTCCGTCGCCTTCATCGTGCCTTGCTTCAGACCGTTCACGTATCGGCCCAGCCGCGCGACACCGTGCGAGTCAATGCCGCGAAGGTCGGCGAGCACGAGGACGTCCGTCGTCACGCGCGCGTCGTCCGCGGGCACCCCCAGTTTCGCGAGGACCTGTTCGCAAAATCGGCGGAGGGGCTTCTCTTGTACCGCGAAGGTGTCCGCCATCCGACGCGCTCCGTCGGCGCAACCGAAGAGACCGTGTCCGTATAAGCTTGCGGTTCCCGTGTGGAATTCGATCAACGCTTTCGGCGGAGTTCCTCTCGGAAGGCCTTCGGTGCGCGTTCGGTTGCCACCGAGATGACGATCCGAGGCAAGCCGCGCGCGTGCCTCCGCAGGAAAGCCTCCGTACGCCGGCGATCTTTCTTCCAGCACTCCCGGAGCCACGTGCCGACGGCGCGTTGCACCCAGAATTCCGCATCGCACAGAAGGTTCTCGAGGAGCTGGAACGGCTTGTCGAGGTCGCCCGCCCGGACGAAGCGATGGAGCGCATACGTCGATGCGCGTCGCCGCCAGACATTCTTCGCGCGAGTCCATCGAAGGATGTCTCGAAATCGGGAGGGCTTCGCGTGTACCATCCCTGCGATTGGCCCGGAAGCGAGGCCGTCGCTCAGTCCCCACCCGGTCGCGGTGTCGACCCAGCGGTCTGCGAGCTTCCACGAATCATCGTCCAGAATCCTTTCATACCGGCCAAGGAGGAGAATCCCAAACGCCTTCTCTTCGAAAACGGGGCCAGACCAAAGCTCGGCCGCGAGGGCGTTCACATCGGCGCCGGTCAACGTCCGATGGTCCTTCGCGAATGTGGCGAGGATCGCCCGCATCGTCGGCACACTTAGTCCAAGGACCGGCACCGGAGAACCGACATACGACTGGAGTTCCGCCGACTCGGGCGCCCTCGGAGCCTTTCGAAGTTCCTCGATGAGCTGATTCTTCGCGGCCCGGACGTCGAGCGCCATCGGTTCCGGAGGAACCGCGACGGGCCATAAAGGTGAGACGGGCAGGTGCGACGTCGGTTCGACGCCGTGTCGCGTGTTTATAGATTTTATAAACGAGAAGCGAGATAAATCGCCGACGGCCTGGTTTGGACATGGCGCAGAGTTCGAATCATGGCACTCACGTTCAAGCCCAACGAGTCGCCCTGATCACAGGGGCGAGCCGCGGCCTTGGATATACGGTCGCGGAGTTCCTCGCACGGCAACGGTGGACCCTCATCCTCACGGCGCGTCACGAGAGGCCGTTACTAGACGCCGTGAAGCGCCTTGAGGCGACCGGCGCATCCATCAGCTCTGTGCCCGGTGACGTTACGCAGGACCGACACCGACGTGATCTGGTCGCGGCCGTCCGCCGCATCGGTCGTCTGGATCTCCTCCTCAACAACGCCTCCGAACTCGGCGCTTCCCCGTTCCCTGCGCTCGTGGAATACCCGCTCGATCTCCTCCGACGCGTGCTTGAGGTCAACGTCGTCGCTCCGCTCGCGCTCGTCCACGCATGCCTCCCGACCCTGGAGGCATCGCGGGGACTCGTCGTGAACATCACGAGCGACGCGGCCCGCGGCGGCTATCCGGGGTGGGGCGGATACGGGAGCAGCAAGGCCGCGCTCGAGCTCGTGAGCAAGACGCTGGCGAACGAGTTGCGCGATGCGGGAGTCGGCGTCGTCACGGTCGACCCAGGGGATCTCCGAACGCAGATGCATCAGGACGCGTTCCCCGGTCAGGACATCAGCGATCGGCCGCTCCCGGAGGTCACACTGCCGTTCTGGGCGTGGCTCGAGGGCCAAGACCCTTTACGGGTCACGGGCCAGCGGTTCGAGGCCCAAGGCACCGTCTGGGAGGTGCCTGCGTGAACCGACAGGAGCTCGTGTTCGAGCAACCGACCGCTCTGTTCGCTTCGACGCCGGTCGAGATGGAACACGGCGCACGCGATGCGGTGCGCCTTCTCGTCACGACGCGGGAGGGAAACCGTCATGTGACATTTGCGGACCTGCCTCGGTTCCTTTCCGCGGGAGACCTCTTGGTCGCGAACGAGAGTGCCACGTTGCCTGCGAGCATTGAGGCCGACGGGCCCTCGGGAAGGTACACGCTCGACCTGAGCACACGGTACGCGGACGGCCTCTGGCTTGCCGAGCCGCGGTGGGATCCCGCGCATCCCGGTCCCATGCCGATCGAAGCGGGCGAAGAGGCCCGGGTGGGCGATGCGACCGTCCGATACGTCGCGCCGTATCCAGGGATCCCGCGGCTTTGGTTCATCACCGTAGACCGGCCGCTCGAGCCGATCCTGGATCGCGCAGGAGTGCCGATCCACTACGGTTACGTACAGAAGATCTGGCCCTTGGACGCGTATCAGAGCCTGTTCTCCCGGGTGCCCGGGAGTGCGGAGATGCCGTCCGCGGCGCGACCGATCACCCCGAAGATTCGGGAGGCTCTCGAAACCGCGGGCGTCCGGTTCGCGTCGGTCCTCCTCCACTCCGGCGTAAGCAGCCTCGAGATCGAGACGGACCGCGTGGAGGAGCAAGCGGTCTACCCGGAGCCGTTCGAGGTCTCGCCGGCCACCGCCGATTGGGTGAACCGCACCCGCGAAGCCGGTCACCGCGTCGTAGCGATTGGGACCACGGTCGTCCGGGCGCTCGAGTCCTCGTGGACTGCGGACGGCATCCGGCCCCGGCAAGGCTTCACGCGTCTCTTCATCCATCCAGGAAATCCCGTGCGGTCGGTCGACGGTCTGCTCACGGGATTCCATGATCCCGTGACCAGCCATCTCGCGATGCTCGCCGCCCTCATCGGGTTGCCGCATGTCATGGACGCGTACCGTGAGGCGATTGCGAACGGATACCGGTGGCACGAGTTCGGAGACAGCCATCTGATCCTGCGAAAGTGAGCGATGAGCGGCTCTTTCGTCCGCCAGATCCGGTCATCCTCGAGGACGTCTCGGGCGCGACTTGCTATCCCCCGAGGCTCGCGAACATGCCCCCCAAGACGAGAACGGTCGAAAGGCAGACTCCGGAAAACACAGCGCCAACGCTCCATACGTTGAGAGCGGACTCGGGCCCCACTCGGGCACGCCAGGCGCCAAGGAACCCGAGGATGTTTGCCAGATTCAGCCCGAAGACGAGCAGCATGACGAGCGGCACGGATGTCCACAGCCCGGAGGAGAACAAGGCGGCGATGAGGACCCCTGCCGTGACGACGGGCAACCCGATTCCACCGAAGGCCGCGGCCAGATGGGCGGGCCCTAGGACCCGGTCCCTCGTCCTCGAATCGGTAGGATACATCTTCCCGACTTGACGTATCGGATGGACGGAGAAGAACGTGTCGTTTCTGCCTCAATTCCTCCGGGGAGCCCTTGAAGGAAAGGATTTAAGGGCCCCTGTCGAATTCGACGCGGCCACGAAACCTCGCGGGGGATACACATGAGCTGGGGACTTCAGAATCGCCTGTCTCGGATCATCCGGCCGGCGGATGGGCACACGGTAATGCTCGCCGCGGACCACGGATACTTTCTCGGGCCGACGAACAAGCTCGAGATCCCTCGCAAGACGTTGGAGCCGCTTCTCCCGTACGCCGACGCGGTGATGGTCACCCGCGGCGTCGTGCGCACGTCGATCGATCCGGGTGCGAACGTGCCGATCGTCCTCCGTGTGAGCGGCGGCGCGAGCGTGCTGAACGAAGACCTCTCGAACGAGAAGATCACCACCTCGATGAAGGAGGCCGTCCGCCTAAACGCCTCCGCCGTCGCGCTATCGATCTTCGTCGGGGCAGCCCACGAGCACGATTCCCTGGTGAACCTGGGAAAACTCGTCGATGAGGGCGAGGACGCCGGCGTCCCGGTCCTCGCCGTGACCGCGGTGGGCAAGGAGCTCGAGAAGCGGGACGCGCGATACCTCGGCCTCGCCTGCCGGATCGCGTCCGAGTTCGGCGCCCATTTCGTCAAGACGTACTATTGCGACGATTTCTCGAAGGTCGTGGAGTCGTGTCCCGTCCCGCTGGTCGTCGCGGGCGGCCCGAAGCTCGAGACGGAACTCGATGCGCTCGAGCTCGCGTACGAGGCGATCCAGGACGGCGCGAAGGGAGTTGACATGGGCCGAAACATCTGGCAATCCACGAATCCCGTCGGGATGATCCGCGGCATCCGGGCGGTCGTCCACGAGCGCGCGACCCCGAAGGAAGCCCTCGAGGTCGTCAAGGGCGCGAAGCCGAAGAAGTAGGCGCCCCACCATGCGCGCCGCGATGTACTACGCGAACGACGACGTGCGAATCGTGGACGTCCCGACACCCCGCATCGGGCCGGGAGAGATTCTCGTCCGCGTCAAGGCGTCCGGCATCTGCGGTTCCGACGTCATGGAGTGGTACCGCAAGCCGAAGGCGCCGCTCGTCCTGGGCCACGAGATCGCGGCCGAAGTCGCGCAGGTTGGTGCCGGCGTGGACATCCTCAAGGTCGGCGACCGCGTCTTCGTCTCCCATCACGTGCCGTGCGGTTCCTGTCGGTACTGCCGTGCGGGCCACGAGACCGTGTGCGACACCCTGCGGATGACGAACTTCGATCCGGGCGGCTTTGCGGAATTCGTCCGCGTGCCCGCGATCAACGTGAAGCACGGCGTGTTCCTCCTGCCGCGGGAAGTCTCGGATGATGAGGCGACATTCGTCGAGCCCCTCGCCTGTGTGATCCGGGGTCAGCGGCTGGCGGGCTTCCGGCCCGGAGCCACGATGCTCGTCCTCGGGAGCGGCGTCGCCGGACTGCTGCACATCAAGCTCGCGAAGGCGGCCGGGGCGGCGAGGGTGATTGCGACGGACGTCGTGGAGTTTCGGAAAGCCGCGGCGCGGAAGGCGGGCGCCGATTTCGTCATCGACGGCCGGGAAGATGTGCCGGCCAGATTGCGGGAGGCGAACGAAGGGAACCTCGCGGACCTCGTCGTCACCTGCACTGGCGCTCCGAAGGCGATCGGCCAGGGGCTCGCATCAGTCGATCGAGGCGGGACCGTCCTGTTCTTCGCGCCGGTCGAGCCGGCCGCCAAAGTCGACATTCCGTTCAACGAGCTCTGGCGGGAGGAGATCACTCTCACGTCTTCGTACGGCGGAAGCCCTCGAGACATTCGAGAGTCGGTCAATCTGCTCCGCGAGAAACGCCTCGTCGTGACGGATCTGGTCACGCACGTCCTACCGCTCGCCAAAGCTGCGGAAGGATTCCGACTCGTCACGGCGGCACGGGATTCCATCAAGGTCATCCTGAGACCTTGACCTGAGTACGCTAGCGGCTAACGCCAAACGGTCCGAAGGCCATCCACCGTTCCGGCCGCGGGGTCATTTGTAATCAATGGCAGGCCGCGATGGACCGCGTCCGCGACGACCATGCGATCGTGAAGTTCCGGGATGTTGAGCTGTAAGAAAGTGTCCCAGGCCGTCGGGGGCAGGGAAGACAGGGCGAGGTACTCCGAGGCTCGAATTTGATCCACGACCTCGTCGATCAGGGCCCGCGGATTTGGAGCATGAATCCGACCGCGGAGGGCGATGTAGATAAACTCCGCGAGCGCGATTTCCGGCAAGAAGAGGCGGCCTCGGCGCGCTTCCGCCTCGCGAAAAGCTCGGTCGGCAGCGGGCGGGAGGTCGTCTTCTAGGTGGCGCACCAACGCAACCGTGTCGATCACGAAGTCCGTCAGAGGGTCCACTCCTTGCGGAGTTTCCGGAGGTCTTCTTCGAATCGATCGGTGTCGATCTTGCCTTTGAGAAGGCCCCGAAGGCTCGCCCGAGCATGCTTGATGAGGATCCCTTCCCCTGCGTCCAGCAAGACAGCGGTCTCGCCTTCTTTCAGATGATATTTCTCGCGTAGCTCCTTCGGCAGTGTGATTTGCCCTTTCGAGCTGATCGTGGCAGACTTCGCCATGAACCCCATCAGGTATTCCAGGTAGATAAGCTTTACTTAAGGTAAAGTAAATCTACTACGGCTCTCACCGCCAGCGCTGGCGGCGACCATCCCCAGGAGAGTAGCGTGATAAGCCGAGAGGTCATTAGCACCCTATCGCAGCGAGAGAGTCCGTGTGGGCTCGCCGCCGGTGAGATGATGGTCGTTTCGAGCGCGACGATTGACAGCCTCCTGAAAGAGAAGGAGGAATACCCGCCGCCGAAGTCGTTCCGCAAGGACGCGTGGCTCCACGATCCCAAGGTCCTCCGGGATGCCGCCGCCGATCCGGAGCGATACTGGTCCGACCGGGCGAAGGAGCTGGTCTGGATCAAGAAGTGGTCGAAGGTCCTCCAATGGAACGCGCCGTTTGCCAAATGGTTCGTCGGGGGCCAGATTAACGTCTCGCAGAATTGCCTGGATCGACATCTTGACTCACCGCGGCGGAACAAGGCCGCGATCGTGTGGGAGGGAGAACCGGGCGACCGGCGTGTGCTGACGTATCAGATGGTCTGGCGGGAGGTCAATCGGTTCGCGAACGTCCTGAGGGGCCTCGGCGTGAAGCGCGGGGACCGCGTGACGATCTACCTGCCGGCAATCCCGGAACTTCCGATCGCCATGCTGGCGTGCGCCCGGATCGGAGCGATACACAGTGTGATCTTTGCGGGCTTCAGTGCGAAGGCGATCCGCGATCGAGCAGAGGACTGCCTCAGCGAAGTGGTCGTCACGGCGGACGGGGGATATCGCCGCGGCAACATCGTCCCCCTGAAGAAGACCGTGGACGAAGCGATCGAAGACCTGCCGTTCGTGCGCCACGTGGTCGTCTATCAACGTACGAGAGAGCCCGTGTCGATGAAGAAGGGCCGCGATGTCTGGTGGCACGAGGCTATTGCGGATGTCGACGACTTCTGTGAGCCGGAGCCGATGGATGCGACGGATCCGCTGTTCGTCTTGTACACCTCGGGGACGACGGGTCGGCCGAAAGGCGTGCAGCATTCGACGGGCGGCTACCTCGTCGGAGTCTCGACGACCCACCGTCTCATCTTCGACATCAAGGAATCCGACCTGTACTGGTGCACCGCGGACATCGGCTGGGTGACGGGCCACTCGTACATCGTCTACGGGCCCTTGGCGAACGGCGCGACCTCCTTCCTTTACGAAGGCGCGCCGGACTGGCCGCACCCCGACCGATTCTGGTCGATCGTCGAGTCGTACGGCGTCACGATCCTGTACACGGCGCCGACCGCGATTGGGGCGACGAGTGGCCGAAGAAACACGACCTGTCGAGTCTACGTCTTCTCGGGACGGTTGGCGAGCCGATCAATCCGGAGGCCTGGCGGTGGTATCACCGGACGATCGGCGGCAGCCGCTGCCCGATTGTCGACACATGGTGGCAGACGGAGACTGGAATGATTCTCCTCACCCCGCTCCCGGGGCTGACGACCTTGAAGCCCGGATCGGCGACCCAGGCGTTCCCGGGCATCACCGCGGAGGTCGTCGACGAGAAAGGCCACCCCGTCCCGGTGAACAAAGGCGGCTACCTGGTGATCTCGAAGCCGTGGCCCGCGATGCTCATGACGCTCTACAACGACCCGGAGCGATATCGGCAGGTGTACTGGTCCCAGGTCCCCGGGAAGTATTTCACAGGTGACGGCGCTCGCCTCGACGAGGACGGCTGTTTCTGGCTCATGGGCCGCATTGACGACGTGATCAACGTCGCAGGCCACCGGATCGGGACGATGGAGGTCGAGTCCGCGTTGGTGAGCCATCCGAAGGTCGCCGAGGCGGCGGTGGTGGGGAAGCCACATCCGCTGAAGGGGCAGGCGCTCGTGGCGTACGTCGTCCTGAAGGGGGACCAGGCTCGTACCGACTCGCTGGCGCAGGAATTACGCGATCATGTCCGGAAAGAGATCGGGGCCATCGCCGTGCCGGACGAAATCTACGTCACGGGGAAATTGCCGAAGACCCGAAGCGGCAAGATCATGCGCCGTGTGATCCGCTCGCTCGTCTCCGGTCAGGAGATCGGCGACACGACGACCTTGGAGGATCCGGATGCGGTCGAGGAAGTCCGGAAGTGGCTCGCCGAGGTCGAGGGTGCGAAGTCGTGACGGTCCCGCATGGAATCGGGTGCGCTCAGACGCCTCGCGTGTACCACGCACCGCCGCAACAATAGAGCGACGAGCCGTCCGCCTCGCCCCAGATCACGTGGTTCGTCCCCGCCGGGTCGACGGCCAGGCCGAAGTAGTCGCCGTCCGGGAACGCGTAACCCTCGGGGGTCTTGTACGGCGCCCCGCTTACCAGATTGGACAATCGCACACTCGCGGTCCACGTACCGCCTCCGTCCGTCGTCCGCGCGTACCACGTATTCCAACTCCCGAGTCCGCCGCAATCCCAGCACGCCGCGTTTCGGTTGTCCTGCCATGCCAAGCGGAAATCCCCGGCGGTTGGTCCCGCCACGATTGCCGGGAAGTTGCTGTCCCCCTGGTCGTTGAAGAGCATCGGGTCGCTCCAGGAAACGCCGTCGGATGAGGATCGGATGAACATCCGATGCGCGGTCCCGTTGACGTCGTTCCGCGTGTACGCCACCAGGAGATTGCCGGCGGCATCCGCGGCGATGGCCGCCTGAGCCGCGAAGTAGTCGCCATAGCATCCAGAGATGGCGCACGGGGTCGCAACCATGCTCGTGTCCAGATACACGTTCTGCCACACCGTGCCCTGGTGGTTCATCCTGAGAACGAAAATCTTCTGCACGCCATCCGTGTGTCCCTGGTTCGTCTGCTTTCCGTTCGTCTTCGCACCGGCTTCGCCGGCTTGGGCGAAGTACACGCTGCCGTCGGGTGCATAGGTCCCGCCGTAGGTGTACCACCACAGACTTTCGTTGCTCGTCTGCACCTGTGCGAAGGTCTGCCCCGCATCGTGCGAGACCGCGACGTAGGAAGTCAGCTTGACGTTGAAGGCGACGTAGACGTCCTGGCCGCTCGGAGAGATGACCAGGATCGGCTTGTCGTTGTACCGGATCGCCCCGTTCATCGTGAACGGTCCGGACCATGTCGCACCGTGGTCGGTCGATTTGAAGAGAACGCTCCCGGGGTCGAACGTCTGCAAGAAGACAACGTACACGGTCCCGTCCGCGGCCACCCGGATCTGCGGGTCGAACTGCCAGCCCCGTCCTCGGGCCATCGACACCGGATGAGCCGCTCCCCACGTGGCACCGCCGTCGCTCGATACCCGCAGAAAGATTGCGGTGCCAGGGCAACCCGAGCAGGTCTTCGAGGCGTTGATGTACGTCACCGCCTGATAGACGTACGACGAGCCGGGGTCCGCCGCGATGGCGGGTTCCCAGTACGCGCCGCCTCCCGGGAACGGCTGCTCCGAGTCGAACGTGGGCGTCGACCCCACAGAGGCTACCGCGGTGCTGAAAGATGTTGGCGTAAGAACGAGGAGCGCGACGGCCAACGCGGCCCCTGCCAGATAGATCCGGACGGTGTTCGCCTCCCGCTCGCAGGGAGAGGCCGATTCCTATTTCACGCTTCGCGCAAGTTCGGCCTAAGCTACCAGACGGTGTCGAGGGCGAAGCCTCCAAAGAGCATTGATGTTCACGAATGTGGTGTCGATCCGACCAGGCGAACATTTGTATCGGAAGGTATTAGACGCAATCCCCCTCGTACGGGCCATGGCCGGTATGAGAGCAATCTCGGCCGGTGGTCGCGCACTCGTCGTTGCGGGCGCGGCGCTGCTGCTCGGCAGCCTGTTCGTCCTCCCTTGGTTCGCGGTGTCCGGGACGCGACCGGACCTCCCGGCGGGGACGTACGGCGGGATGGGGAGCACGGATCTCGTGAACACCCTCCTGAGCGGACCGTGGGGATGGATCGCCTTCCTGTGGCTCGTGGTCTCGGCGTTCCTCGCCATCGGGATCGCGGTCGTGGGCCGCAAGACACGTCGCATCGGGACATCGGGGATCGCCGTCTTGCTCCTTTACGCGGTCCTCCTCGTGGTGGCGCCGCCCTATCTGAACCCGCAGGCATCGAGTGGCAGCGTGTCGGTGAGCTTCGGCTACGGATTCGTGGCCGGCGTGCTCGGCTCTGCCCTCATCGAGGCGGGCGCCCGTTGGCCACGCGCAGTGCGTGCACGGTACGAGGCGCCGACGACTGCCGAATGGGAAGAGACATAGACCCGCGCTTCGGGCTTCGGATCACCCTGGCGCATGCTTTCAGCGGAGCCCCCACACGTCGTCAGCGCTGCGGTCGTCCGCTGCTACGGGTCGACCCAGTGGGCCCGTCGCGACGCGATGAATCCCATGAGCGCCGCGAACCCGAGGAGGTACGCCCACCCGATGACGATTTCGGACGTCGGGATCGTGATGAGCCCGAAATAGTACTTCGCGAGCTGGGCGGCGTGGGTCGTCGGGATGAGCATCGCGATCGGTTGGGCGATCGCGGGCAAACGGTCGAGCGGATAGTACACGGGGGGCAGGAACCCTAACGCGATGCTCAGAACCTGCGGGATCGAGTTCGCGCGCCGCGCGTTCTTCGTCGTCGCCCCAATCGCGAATCCCACGAAGACCAACCCGATCCAAAGGAGCAGCGAAGTTATCAATAAGAGAAGGACCCCCGCCACGGTCGTGGGCCCAGACACGAGGAGGAGGATGAGGGCCACGGCGACGCCGGGCAGGGCGACGACGAGGCCACTCACGGAGAGTCCGACCGCATAGGAGGCGGGGGACACCTTCGATGCGACGAGCATGTCCTGGAAGCGAAACCACTGCTTGTTGAAGTACACGCTCTGCGAGGCAAACAAGCCGGTGAATGAGAACGTCAATACGATGGCCCCAACGAGGGATTGCATCGCGGACCGTTGGTCCGCGAACACGAAGATGAAAATTACGGGCAAAAACGAGAAGAGGCTGATCACGACGAGGAGCATCGGGTCCCGGAGGAGAGGGAGGGCGTCGAAGAGTCCGATGTACAGGGCCTCACGTATTCTCGACTTCAATCGATCCCCCCACGATCTTGATGAACGCGTCTTCGAGGCTGGCCGGTTTGAACGTGATCTTGCGCTTCTCGCGCAGGCCCCGCTCGACAATCGCGAGGATCTCTTCCGCCGATCGAGGTTCGAGTACCTCCGGTGCCGTCGATCCGTTGCCCGCGGCCGGCTCTACGATGACGCGCATCCCCAGGCCCGTGTCTCCTTTCGCCTCCTCCACGGTCCCGAGGAAGGCGGTGCGTCCCTTGTCCACGATGAGCAAGTGGTCCGCGAGGATCTCCGCCTCGTCGAGGTAGTGCGTGGTCAAGAGAATCGTCGCGCCCTTCCGCGTGAGCTCCCGCAACATGTGCCAGACCGAACGCCGGCCGAGGGGATCCCACAGGCCTAGGTCCTCCATGACCTTCCGAGTTCGTTCGCGGGCCTGGGCTCGCGATTGTCCGCGGATGAGACAGAAGTAGAGGATGTGGTCGTAGGGAGACAGGAGCATCTGCGGCCGGGCCTCTTGGGGCACCACCGCGATGTGCGGGCGGATCGCCTGCGGCTCTGCCAACACGTCGTGGCCGAGGACGGATGCGCGGCCCACGGTCGGCTTGAGTTGAGTGGCGAGGATCCGCAGGAGTGTCGTCTTCCCCGCGCCGTTGCGGCCGAGCAGGCAGAAGATTTCGCCCTTCTGGATCGAGAAGGAAACGTCCTCGAGGGCTTTCGTGCCACCTGGGTACGTTTTCCCGAGCCCTTCGACGCGGACGACCTCCATGCCCCGCGCCCAACGGGCGCGTGCTACTTGAGACTTCTGCGCGGGGCTCCGCGACAGCTGCTACCTCGCGGGAGAAACGGCGCGCCTCCCGAGAGAAACGGCTCGATGTCTCGTTGCGAATCGTATGTGCCAAAAGCTTATTCGCCCGACTCGGTTCCGCGGTTCGTGGACCGGACCGCGCACGACATCGTGATCGTCGGCGGGGGCGCGGCGGGGTTGCGCGCCGCGATCGCGGCGGCGCAGACGGACCCCGACCTCTCAATCGCGGTCGTGTCGAAAGTCTACCCGATGCGGAGCCACACGGTCTCGGCGGAAGGCGGCACCGCGGCGGTGTTGCGAGACTACGATTCCCTCGAGCTGCACGCCCTCGACACGATCAAAGGATCGGACTTCCTCGCGGACCAAGACGCGGTCGAGTTCTTCGTCGCGCGGTGCCCGAAGGAGATCATCCAGCTCGAGCACTGGGGCTGTCCCTGGTCCCGCGACCCGGACGGCCGGGTGAGCCAACGGGCGTTCGGCGGGATGTCGGTCAAGCGCACCGTCTTCGCGGCGGACAAGGTCGGCTTCCACATCCTGCACACGCTCTTCCAGATGTCGATGAAGTTCGAGAACATCCACCGGTTCGACGAGTACTTTGTGACGAGCCTCATCGTTGAGGGCGGCGTCTGCGCAGGGGTCATCGCCATGGACCTCCGCGGGGGGCGCCTCGTCGCGATCAACGGGAAGGCGACGATCCTTGCGACGGGCGGGTGCGGTCGCGTGTACGAATTCACGACGAACGGCTTCATCAAGACCGGCGACGGCATGGCGCTCGCCTACCGCGCTGGCGTGCCGCTGAAGGACATGGAGATGGTCCAGTTCCATCCGACGTGCCTTCCGGGGACGGGCATCTTGATCACGGAGGCGGCGCGCGGCGAGGGCGGCTATCTGATCAACAAGGACGGGGAGCGATACATGCAGCGCTACCTGCCGACGAAGATGGAGCTGGGGCCGCGAGACATCCTCTCGCGATCGATGATCCAGGAGATCAAAGCGGGCCGCGCGTTCGAGGGGCCGTACGGGCCATACCTCGGCCTCGACTTGCGGCACCTCGGAGCCGCGACGATCGACAAGAAGCTGCCCATGGTCCGCGAACTCGCGGAGAAGTACGTGGGACTCGATCCGATTCACGAGCCGATCCCGGTGCGTCCGGGCCAACACTACATCATGGGCGGGGTGGCCACCAACTCGACCGGGGAGACGACGCTTCCCGGCCTCCACGCGGTCGGCGAGACCGCGTGCGTCTCGATCAACGGCGCGAACCGCCTCGGCTCGAACAGCCTGAGCGAATGCCTCGTGTTTGGCGAGTGGTGCGGCCTCGCCGCGGCCCAGTTCGCGAAGCAGCGGGTCGCTTATCCTCGCGGAACCGCGACGAGAGAAACCCTCCGGAGGGAGGAGGCCCGCGTCTTCGACGGCCTCATGGGTCGCGAGCGCGGGAAGGACACCCTCGCCGGTGTGCGGGTGGAGATGCAGCAGCTCATGGAGCGCGACGTCGGGATCTTCCGGGACGAGGCCGGCCTCGCCGACGCGTGCGGAAAACTCGTCAAGCTGAGGGACCGATTCTCCTCCGTCGGTCTGGCGGACAAGGACCGCGTGTTCAACACAGAGATGACCGGGGTCCTCGAGCTCGACTTCATGCTCGACGTCGCGGCCTCGATCGCCCACAGCGCCTTGAACCGACGGGAGTCGCGGGGCGCCCACAGCCGAACGGATTTCCCGGCTCGGGACGACGCGAATTACCTGAAGCACACGCTCGCCTATCGCACGGACGGCGCGCCGCGCATCGATTACTCGCCGGTGAAGATCACGAAGTGGCAGCCCGTGGCGAGGACGTACTGACATGGCCGAACGCGACGTCGTGTTCCGGGTGAAACGATACCGGCCCGAATCCGGAGGCAAGCCGACCTACCAGGAGTATCGGATCCCGTACCGGGACGACATGGTCGTCCTCGACGGGCTGAATTACATCAAGGACCAAGTCGATCCCACGTTGACGTACCGGTGGTCGTGCCGGATGGGGATCTGCGGCTCGTGCGGGGCGAACGTGAACGGCCAACCGCGGCTCACCTGCGGCACGTATGTCCGCGACGTCCGCCGGCGCGCCGTGACGATCGATCCGCTCGCGAACTTCCCGATCCTCAAGGACCTCGTGGTCGACTTCGACGATTTCCTGGAGAAGCTCGCGTCGGTGACGCCGTACATCGTCCGCGAGGAGTCGGCCGACCTGACGAAGGAGTTCGTGCAGTACCCGGAAGACGTCGAAGCGTATCGGCAACAAAGCCTGTGCATCAACTGCATGCTATGCTATGCCGCATGCCCGGTCTTCGGCGCGAGCCCCGAGTTCGTCGGGCCCGCCGCGTCCGCCCTGGCCCTGCGGTACATCCGCGACACACGGGACGAGGGCGCGGATCAACGTCTCGCGA
>WNGH01006749.1_pt1 | contig 14792 bp, 13 predicted proteins | sample 5400631 | NCBI WGS metagenome assembly WNGH01 (sample SAMN13153373, study PRJNA577476) | soil metagenome | isolation source: 115 cm soil or saprolite under Garry oak tree replicate 1 | place: USA:California | collected 2016-06-15
GGAGGAGCCGGGCGAGGTCGCGGTTCCGGGCGAAGGTCTCGAGACCGGCGCGGAGCGCGGCCTCGACTTTGCCGAGGGCCCCATGCGAGCCCGCGATGGCGTGAGCGACCGCGTCCGCCAGCCGCACCGCGAAGTCGTCGACGAGGGCGAGGAAGATCGCTTCCTTGTTAGGGAAGTGGTGGTAGACGGCGCCCTTGGACGTTTCCGAGACCCGGACAATGTCGTCGACCACGGCCCTGTGATACCCTTTGCGAGCAAATACCTCGAGGGCCGCGTGCAAGATCCGCTCGCGCGTGGCGATCTTGCTCACAGGCAACGTCCCAGGGAGATTTCATGACGCTGATCCGGATCGGTCACAGTCCCGACCCCGACGACGCCTTCATGTTCTACGCCCTCACCGCCGGCAAGGTGAAGGCGGAGGGGCTCGAGGTCGAGCACGTGCTGGAGGACATCGAGTCGCTGAACCGCCGCGCGCGCACGGGCGAGCTCGAGGTGACGGCCGTCTCCGCCGCCACCTACGTCATGGTGCACGAGCAGTACCGGATGATGGATCCGGGCGCCTCCATGGGCAAGGGTTATGGACCCATCCTCGTCGGCCGGGAGCCGGTGGCGCGAGAGGAGATCGAGCAGAAGGTGATCGCCATCCCGGGCAGCCACACGACAGCCGCCCTTCTCCTCCGGCTCTACGTCGGCGATCCCCCCATCATCGAGGTCGCCTTCGACAAGATTCCCAAGGCGGTGCTCGAGGGACAGGCCGATCTCGGGCTCCTGATCCACGAGGGGCAGATCACCCATCAGCAGATGGGGCTCGTGAAGGTGCTGGACATGGGGCAGGAGTGGGAGCGCGACTCCGGGCTGCCGCTCCCCCTCGGCATCAACGTGATGCGGCGCGATCTCGGCGAGGCCATGCACCGGAAGATCTCCCAGGCCCTGCGCGATTCCATCGACTACGCCTACGCCAATGTGGACGAGGCGCTGGAGTACGCGATGCGGTACGGGAGGGGCATCGACAAGGAGACGTGCAGGAAGTTCGTGCTCATGTACGTCAACGACTACACCAAGCGTCTGGGCCCCGACGGCAAGGCCGCCCTCGAGCGTCTGTACGCGATGGCTCACGCCAGGCAGCTGATCCCGGTCGTTCCGCCCGTCGACCCCATTTAGTAGACCTTCAGGATCTCGTACTCGGTGGTTCGCTGCACCGGGGTGAAGCCCGCCTCGCGGATCAAGGCGATGATCTCGTCGACGGTCACCTTGTTGACGAAATCGGCGGCGGCGTGGACGTTCTCCTCGAAGAGCGTGCCTCCGAAGTCGTCGGAGCCCCAGTGCAGGGCGACCTGGCCCGTCCGCTTGCCCTCGGAGAACCACGAGGCCTGCACGTGCGCGAAATTGTCGAGGTACAGCCGGGAGGCGGCGAGCATCCGCAGATAGGCGTTGGGGCCCTTGTACGTCTTGATCCACTTCTCCAAGAGCGTATTGCCCGGCTTGAAGGACCAGGGCACGAAGGCCGTGAAGCCTCCATGCTCGTCCTGGAGGTCGCGGATGAACTCCCAGTGGTCCACGACATCCTCGGGCAACTCCACGTGGCCGTACATCATGGTCGCGGTGGATCGGAATCCCTGGCGATGAGCCTCGCGATGAACGTCGAGCCAGGCCCGCGGGCCGCCCTTCTTGGGCTCGATACGCTTGCGCACGCGCTCGGACAGGACTTCGGCCCCGCCTCCGGGCAAGGTCGTCTGTCCTGCCGCCTTGAGCCGGGCGAGGACCTCGGGCATGGAGAGCCTCGACACCTCGGCCATGGTCATGATCTCTGAGGCCGTGAAGAAGTGCGGCGTCACCTCGGGGAAGCGGCGCCGTGTCTCCGTCACGAGGGACAGGTAGTAGTCGAGAGGGAGGGCGGGATTGTGGCCGCCCTGCAGGAGGACGGTGGTCGCGCCGTTCCGGGCCGCGGAGTCGATCTTCTCCAGCACCTGCTCGACGGTGAGCGTCCAGGCCTCGGAGTCCCCGGGCTTCCGGTAGAAGGCGCAGAACTGGCAGTCGGTGACGCAGACGTTGGTGTAGTTGGGGTTCGAGTCGATCACGAAGCTGACCTGCCGCTCCGGATGGAGACGGAAGCGTGTCTCCTGGGCGAGGGCCCCCAGCTCGACGAGCGGGGCGTCCGTGAGCAGCCACCGGCCCTCGGCGCGGTCGAGCCGCTTGCCCGCCTCCACCTTGGCCCGGATCTCCGCGAGCACGCTAGCTCCAGACCTTGACGACGTTGTAGAGGGCGTCGCGCTCGACGGCGACCTTGCCCGCGTCGTGGATCATCCGCAAGACCTGCTCCCGGGCCAGGCCAGGGGGGCTCGCCGCCTGGGCCATGTGGGCGATCTTCTCGTCTTCCAGCGTGCCGTTGACGTCGGAGGCGCCGAAGTGGAGCGCCACGGAGGCGGTTTCCTCGCCGATCATGACCCAGTACGCCTCGATGTGCGGGAAGTTGTCGAGGAGGAGCCGCGAGGCCGCGATGGTGCGCAGGTCGTCCGTGGGCGGCGTCTGGCGCGGCACCAGCTTCGTGTTGCCGATCTGGTAGGCGAGCGGGATGAAGGTCAGGAAGCCGCCCGAGACATCCTGCTGCGCGCGGAGGCGGAGCAGGTGCTCCACGCGCTCGGCCATGGTCTCGATGTGGCCGTAGAGCATGGTCGCATTGGTCTTGATGCCCAGGGAGTGCGCGATGCCGTGGATCTCGAGCCAGCGATCGGCATTGGCCTTGCCCGTGTAGTGCAGCGCCTTCTGGAGCCGCGGGGAGAAGATCTCGGCGCCGCCACCGGGCATGGAGTGCAGGCCAGCCTTCTTGAGCCGCGCCAGGGCCTCGCGCGGCTCGATCTTCCAGCGCCTCCAGAGATAGTCGATCTCGGCCGCCGTGAAGGCCTTGATCTGGGTCTCGGGGCGGGCCGCGTGAATGGCGGCGATGAGCCGCTCGTAGTACTCGAAGGGCCAGTCGGGATGATGGCCGCCCACGATGTGAGCCTCGCGCGTGCCCGGCTTGATCATCTCCAGCACGTCCTCGATGGAGTTCTCGAAGGCGCCCTCTTCGCCCTTCTTCCGGGCGAAGTCACAGAAGGAGCAGGACAGCACGCAGACATTGGTCGGATTCACGTACCGGTTGAGGACGAAGAAGACCTGCTCTCCGTGCCGGCGCGACTTGGCGAAGTCGGCCATCCGCCCGAGGCCGTGGAGATCCTCCGTCTCGAAGAGGAGAAGACCGTCTTCCCGGCTGAGCCGCTGGCCGGCGCGCACCTTGTCCCAGAGCGGTGACAGGCGAGAGTCTCGGAAGAGGGCCGGACCAGCATCGGCAGCGAGCATGAGACCTCCTGGGATGGGGTTCAGACCGACCGGTCGGTCTGATTCTAAGTGCGCGTCTTTCACGCTGTCAAGGAATCGCCTAACGAAGCGTCTCGGGCTACCAGCTACGTCGAGTGCGGGGCGATGCTCGTCTGGTATGCCGCCTCGGAGATCAGGCGCCAGTCGTTGCTCTGGGCCTGGAACTTGCCCATGGACGCGTATGCCTTGCGCCCGACCGGGCTCTTCTCCGATTCGTCCCGGAGCACCTGCTCCGAGACCCGTCTGAGCTCCTTCAGGGTGCTGCTGGAGAGGGAGAGAATGTCCACCTTGCCCTTGAAATCCGTCCGTAGCCGCGCAAGCGCGAGGGCATTCTTCTGCTCGTACTCGGCGAGCCCAGTCATCTGAACGCTCTGGCAGGCGTACTCCACGATGTAGCGAAGCTCGGAGGGGAGCGCCTCGTACGCCTTGCGGTTGAAGGTCAGCTCGGTGGTCGAGCCGGGCTCGTGCCAGCTCGGATAGTAGTAGTAGCGCGCGACCGCCGGGAGGCCGAGGCGGATGTCGTCATGGGGCCCGACCCACTCGGCCGCGTCGATCACGCCCCGCTCGAGGGCCGCGGTGATCTCGTTGCCCGGAGTGAGGACGACGATCGTTCCCAGCGCACCGAGGATTTTCCCGCCGATCCCCTGGATGCGCATCTTGAGATCCTTGAATGCGGACGGGCTGCCGAGCTTCTTCCGGAACCATCCCGCCATTTGCATCCCGGTGGAGGGCCCGGGACGGGGAAGCAGGTTGAAAGGCGCATACCCTTCCTCCCACAGCTTGAGCCCGTCACCGTAGAGCAGCCACGACATCATGCCCTGGCCATTGGGGCCGAACGGCACCTTCGAGAACCACAGGAAACCCGGGTCCTTGGCCGTCCAGTAGTGCGACGAGCCGAAGAAAGCCTCGATGGTGCCCTGGGAGCAGGCATCGAAACACGCCCCCGTCGCCATGATCTCGCCGCCCGCGTGCACTTGGATCTTGAGACGGCCGCCGCTCATCTCGTCGACGATGCGGGCAAAGCGCTGGGCGGAGCCAAGAAGAAGGTCGAGGTTGGGCAGCCACGCCGTGGACATTCGCCACTGAAACCGGGACTGGGCCTGGACCATGGGCGCGTCCACGGAGGCCGCGGCGCCCGCGGCTACGAGGGCGGCACCTTTGAGAATGAATCGTCGGCGACCTTCCATGTCTTCCCTCCGCGTACTTGATGGCGCCGATAGCGAAGCCGGCGATGAAGCGATCGAGGAAGAGATTGTAGCAAGCTGGTGTGCGCTCGGCGCTCGACGTCGGCGGAGTCGAGGGCCGGCACGTCAAGAATATCACAAGTTTATGCGACGTCCGGTGACGTGCTATCCTTGCCCTCCGTGAGCAGCCCAGACGCCGCCTTCTTCGAAGATCTCAAGGTCGGCCGGGAGTACATCTCTCCCGGCCGCACGGTGACCGAGACGGACGTCATGATCTTCGCGGGGCTTTCCGGAGACTACAACGTGCTCCACACCGACGCCGAGCACATGAAGGGGTCACTCTTCGGCGAGCGGATCGCCCATGGGCTCCTCGGCCTCGCCATCCAGCAAGGCCTCGCCTCGCGCGGGGAGCCCGCGGCCGCCCACGGGCTGTTGACCGCGGTCAAGTGGAAGTTCAAGGGCCCCATCCGGCTCGGGGACACGATCCACGTCCGCTCACGCATCGTGGGGCTCAAGGAAGGCGTCGAACCCGGACAACAGCTCGTCACCGTCGAGCGTCAGGTCATGAACCAGCACGGTGAGGTGGTGCAGGAGGGCGAGACCGAGCACGTGCTCGGGAGCCGCAAGCCATGAGCTCCCCCCGCATCGACACCTCGGTCGCTCCAAGCCAGGTGTACTTCGAGGACGTCGAGCTCAACGTACCCCTGGAGACGCCGGGGATGACGCTCACCGCGGCGCACGTGGCGCTGTTCACAGGTGTGGCCCAGGACGTGAGCCCTCGCGACGACGGGTTCGTGCCCGATCTCCTGCCGCTCTGTATCTCGTCCGGGCTCGGGTGGCGCGTGCCCCGTCCGCCGCTCGCCGTCCTGGCGTTCATGGGATTCGAGTGGCGCTTCCTCCTGCCTCTGCGCGTCGGAGACACGATACGGAGCATCTCGGTCACGAACACGAAGCGCTCCCTGCGTGAAGGCGGCGTGGTGATCGAAGAGCGGCGGATCGTCAATCAGCGCGGAGAGACCACGCAAGCGGGCAAGCTGACCCTGCTCGTGGCGAAGCGCCCGAAACCATGACGGACGCCGCGCCCCGCGTCCTCCTCCTCACCGCCTCCTATGGCTCGGGCCATACGGGCGTGGCGGAGACGCTCGCCCGCGAATTGCAGATCGCCGGCGCCGTGCCCAGCGTGGTCGATCACTTCCGCGAGCTCGTCCATCCGCGCTTCGACGAGTGGAGCCGCGGGCTCTACTACTGGATCCTCAAGGAAGCCCCCGCGCTCTGGGGCGGGGCGTACTGGGTCGGCGATCGCCTCAGCGTCTCCTCGCCGCTGCTCCTGGGCTTCAACCGCATCGGAGCGCGCAAGCTGCGACGGCTTCTGAGGGCGGAGCGCTTCGACCACGTCGTGTCGGTCCACCCGGCGCCGGCGGCGGCGCTGTCGTATCTCCGCGGGCGCGGCGAGCACGTCCCGTCTCACACGACCGTGTTCACGGACTTCGTCGCCCATACCCAGTGGATCCATCCGCACGTGGACCGCTATTGCGTTCCCGCGGAGGAGATCGCCAACGAGCTCACGGCCAAGGGCCTCCCGCGCGACGGCGTCCGGGTGACGGGCATTCCCGTGGGTCGCGAGTTCGGCCAGCCCGCGGACCGCGCAGGGGCGCGTCTCTCGCTCGGGCTCTCGCCGCGCCAGCCCATCCTGCTCTTCATGGATGGCTCGGAGGGCGGCTTCGGAAAGCTCGAGGAGGCGGCCCGGACAGTGCTCGCCATGGAGCAGCCCTTCCAGTCCATCTTCGTCGTGGGTCGCGAGCGGTCGCTGGAGGCTCGCCTCGGCCAGCTTGCCCGCGGGCGCGAGAGCCGCGTCAAGGTGCTGGGCTTCGTCGACAACGTGCGCCAGCTCATGGCGGCGGCGGACTTCCTCGTCACCAAGGCGGGAGGTCTCACCCTCACCGAGGCCCTCGCCGCCGAGCTTCCCGTCATCTGCTTCGGGTCGCTGCCCGGCCAGGAGAGCCGCAATGAGCGCTTCGCCGCCATGGCGGGGGTGGCCCTGGTCGCGGGCTCGGGGGCGCAGCTCCAGCGGGTGATCGGTGCCGCGCTCCGCGACTCCGGTCTGCTCCGCAGCATTCGCGAGCGGATCCGGCTCTACCGGCGCCCCCACGCCGCCGAGCAGATCGTGGACTTGATCCTGGAGGGCCGGGCCGCCCGTCGCGAGCGCGCCTCGTGAATCGGGAATGAACCAGGCCGCCTGGCTGCTCCTGCCCCCCGCGGTGTGGGCGGGCTACGCGTGGGGCTCGCACGCGTTGACTCTGGCGAGCGGCTGGCGAGGCCCACGCCTCAGCGGCAAGGCCGCGCTCACCTTCGATGACGGACCCGATGCTGCCCACACCCCGCGCGTCCTCGACGTGCTGGCCGCGCACGGGATCAAGGCCAGCTTCTTTCTCATCGGCGAGCGGGCGGCTCGGGAGCCCGCCCTGGCGAGAAGGATCGCCGAGGAGGGTCACGATCTCGGCAATCACACGTGGAGCCATCGGAGCCTCTGGCTCTCCGGCCCGCGAGAAACCGCCCGCCAGGTCGGACAAGGCCATGCCGCCATCGCGGAGGCGGCCGGCGCGGCACCACGCTTCTTCCGTCCCCCCTGGGGCATGACCAATCTCGCCCTTTTTCCCCTCCTGAGAAGGCTCCGGACGCCCTGTGTCTTCTGGACGTTGCAGACGGAAGGCAGGCGCCCGGCCGCGGGGGCGCTCCAGATCGAGCGCGCACGCCGTCGGACGCGCGGGGGAGCCATCCTGGACCTGCACGACGCCGACGGCGTGCCTGGCGCGGGGGTCCGTCTCCTCGAGGCGTTGCCGGGCATGATCGCGGCCATCAGGAGCCTCGGCCTTTCCCTGGTTCCGCTCCGCGAGCTGCTGTAGAATCGCCAGCACTTCGAAGTCAGACAAAGGAGTCCGTGATGGCCATCGACCCCCGCCACAAGAGCCGCGTGCTCCTCGAAGGCACGGATCGCGCCGCCGCGCGCGCCATGATGAAGGCCGTGGGCTTCACCGACCAGGACCTGGCCCGCCCGCAGATCGGAGTGGCCCACTCCTGGATCGGGACGATGCCGTGCAACTGGAACCATCGCAAGCTCGCGGAGAAGGTGATGCAGGGCGTGCGCGCGGCCGGCGGCACGCCCATCGAGGTCAACACCATCTCCATCACGGACGGCATCACCATGGGCACCGAGGGGATGAAGGGCTCGCTCATCAGCCGCGAGGTCATCGCCGATTCGGTAGAGCTGGTGGCGCGCAGCCACATGTTCGACGGCATCGTCACCATCTCGGGCTGCGACAAGACCATCCCCGCCATGACCATGGTGCTGGGCCGGATGAACATTCCGGGCCTCATGCTCTACTGCGGCTCCATCATGTTCGGGCGCTTCGCGGGTACCGGGCAATTCGCCAACCGCAACCTGACCATCCAGGACGTCTTCGAGGCGGTGGGCTGCTACAACGCGGGCAAGATCGACCTCGAGGAGTTCAAGGCGGTGGAAGACCACGCCTGCCCGGGGGCGGGCGCCTGCGGCGGGCAGTTCACCGCCAACACGATGTCGACCGCCTACGAGATGCTCGGGATGTCGCCCATGGGCTGGAATGGCGTCCCCGCGATAGACCCCCGCAAGGAAGAGGTCGCCTTCGAGTGCGGCAAGCTCGTGATGGAGCTCGTGAACAAGGGGATCACCCCGCGCTCGCTCATCACCCGCAAGAGCCTCGAGAACGCCATCTCGGGCGTGATGGCCACGGGCGGCTCGACCAACGCCGTGCTGCATCTGCTCGCCACGGCCAAGGACTTCGGCCTCAGGCTCTCCCTCGATGACTTCGACCGCGTCTCGAGAAGGACTCCGGTGCTCGCCGATCTCAAGCCCTGGGGCAACTACACGGCGCCGGAGATGTTCCAGGCCGGCGGCATGCCGGTCGTGGCCAAGCGGCTGTTGGAAGCCGGGCTCCTGCACCCGGACGAGAAGACGGTCACGGGACGCACCATCGGGAAGGAGGCCGCCGCGGCGGTCGAGCCTGCCGGACAGCAGGTGATCAAGTCGCTCAAGGAAGCGCTCAAGCCCACCGGGGGCATCGCCATCCTGCGTGGCAACCTCGCCCCGGGCGGGTGCGTGATCAAGCTTTCCGGCCAGAGTCGCTACAGCCATCGCGGTCCGGCGCGGGTCTTCGAGCGCGAGGAAGACGCCTTTCAGGCGGTCAAGAAGGGCAAGATCAAGCCACACGACGTCATCGTCATCCGCTACGAAGGCCCCAAGGGCGGCCCCGGCATGCGGGAGATGCTGCACGTCACCGGGGCCCTCCAGGGGGCCGGACTCGGCGACACGGTCGCCCTCATGACGGATGGACGATTCTCAGGGGCCACCCACGGCTTCATGATCGCTCATATCGTCCCCGAGGCGGCCGAGCGCGGACCCATCGCGGCCATCCACAGCGGCGACATCATCAACATCGACGTCAAGAAGCGCCGGCTCGACGTGGAGATCTCCGCGGCCGAGATGAAGAAGCGCCTCGCCAAGTGGAAGGCGCCCAAGCCCCGCTACACGAGCGGCGTGTTCCACAAGTACGCGATCACGGTCGGCAACGCCTCCGAGGGCGCGATCACCGGCTGATCGTCGCCCGCCCCCGCTCGGTGTTCCAGCGCCCGTGAGCTAGAATGGGCGCATGAGTGCCGTTGGCTCGCCCTTCCGCAAGGCCTTCGAGAGCCGGATCCTGCTCATGGACGGGGCCATGGGCACCATGATCCAGGCGCGCGATCTCTCGGCCCAGGACTTCGGCGGCGCTCAGCTCGAGGGGTGCAACGAGCACCTGAACCTCACCCGCCCCGACGTCATCCGGGCCATCCACGATGCCTATCTGGACGCCGGCGCCGATCTGATCTCACCCAATTCCTTCGGATGTGCTCCGTATGTGCTCGCCGAATATGGCCTGGCTGAACGCTGCCACGAGATCACGCTGGCGGGTGCGCGTCTGGCCCGCGCGGCCGCGGACAGCCGCTCCACTCCGGAGCGCCCGCGATTCGTTCTCGGCGCCATGGGCCCCGGCACCCGCACCATCACCGTCACGGGCGGCGTGACCTTCGACCAGGTGCTGGACGCGTACTACCGTCAGGCCCGCGCGCTCATCGAGGGCGGCGTGGACGCGCTGATGCTCGAGACCTGCCAGGACACGCTCAACGTCAAGGCGGCCGCCATCGGCGTCAGGCGCGCCATGACGGAAGCCGGGCAACCGCTTCCTCTCATGGTGAGCGGCACCATCGAGCCCATGGGCACCATGCTCGCCGGGCAGGGCGTGGACGCGCTCTACGCCTCGCTGGAGCACCTCGATCTCTTCTCGATCGGTCTCAACTGCGCCACGGGCCCCGAGTTCATGACCGACCATCTGCGCTCGCTGAGCGAGATGGCGACCTGCCTGGTCACGGTCTATCCGAACGCGGGGCTTCCCGACGAGCGCGGCCACTACGAGGAGACGCCGGAGAGCCTGGCCCTCAAGATGCGCCGGTTTGTCGAGGAGGGCTGGGTCAACGCCGTGGGCGGCTGCTGCGGGACGACGCCCGCCCATATCACCGCGCTCTCGCGAATCGTCGGGGATCATGCGCCCCGACGGCCGAGCGCCTCACGGGCCGCCGCCGTCAGCGGCATCGAGGCGCTCTACCCCGCCGACGACAATCGCCCCGTGCTCGTCGGCGAGCGGACCAACGTCATCGGCTCGCGCAAGTTCAAGGACCTCATCGTCGAGGACAAGTTCGAGGAAGGCTCCGAGGTCGGGCGCGCGCAGGTCAAGGGCGGGGCGCAGGTGCTGGACGTCTGCCTCGCCAATCCGGACCGTGACGAGACGGCGGACATGGACCGCTTCATGGAGCAGGTCACGCGCAAGGTCAAGGTCCCGCTCATGATCGACTCCACGGATGCCGTGGTGATCGAGCGAGCCCTGCGGGCCTGCCAGGGCAAGGCCATCGTGAACTCGATCAACCTGGAGGACGGGGAAGAGCGCTTCGAGAAGGTCGTCCCTCTCCTGCGCACCTATGGCGGCGCGGTGGTCGTCGGCTGCATCGACGAGGACAAGCAGCAGGGGATGGCGGTGACGCGGGCGCGCAAGCTCGCCGTGGCCGAGCGCTCCCATGCCCTCCTCACGGAGAAGTACGGCGTGCCCGCCCGCGACCTGATCTTCGACGCCCTCGTCTTTCCCGTGGGCACGGGCGACGTCAATTACATCGGCTCCGCCGTCGAGACCATCGAGGGCATCCGGGCCATCAAGGCCCGCTTTCCCGAGAGCAAGACCATCCTCGGCATCTCCAACGTCTCCTTCGGCCTGCCTCCGGCCGGCCGCGAGGTGCTGAACGCCGTCTTCCTCTATCACTGCACCAAGGCCGGGCTCGAAAGCCAAGACGGATGCCACCCTGCCGCTCGACGAGCGGCTCGCCCGCTACATCGTGGAAGGCTCCAAGGACGGCCTCCTCGACGACCTCGCCCTCAAGCTCAAGGAGGCGGGGGCGCTCGAGATCATCAACGGCCCCCTCATGAAAGGCATGGAAGAGGTCGGACGGCTCTTCAACGACAACCAGCTCATCGTGGCCGAGGTGCTCCAGTCTGCTGAGGCCATGAAGGCGGCCGTGGCCTACCTCGAGCCTTTCATGGAAAAGGACGAGAGCGCCACCCGGGCCACCCTCATCCTGGCCACCGTCAAGGGCGACGTCCACGACATCGGCAAGAACCTCGTGGAGATCGTGCTGAAGAACAACGGCTATCGCATCATCAACCTCGGCATCAAGGTGCCCCCCGAGGATCTGATCGCCGCCTATCACCAGCACAAGCCCGACGCCTTCGGCCTCTCGGGACTGCTCGTCAAGTCCGCCCAGCAGATGGTGACGACGGCCCAGGACCTCCGCGCCGCCGGCATCGAGATCCCGCTCTTCGTGGGCGGGGCCGCGCTGACGCGCAAGTTCACGGCGACGCGGATCTCCGTGGAGTACGGGGGGCCCACCCTGTACGCCAAGGACGCCATGGACGGGCTCGACCTCGCCAACCGGCTCTTCGGCGCCACCACCCGTGAGAGCCTCATCGAGCGCCTCCGCGCCGAGCATGAGCGGCTGCGCGCGGGCGCCGAAGTCGCGGAACAGCCGCGGCCCACCACGGCGGCGCCCGTCCGCTCGGCCGTCTCGCGGGACGTTTCCGTCCCGAAGCCGCCTGACCTCGATCTCCACGTGCTCCGCCGGGTGCCCCTGACGCACGTCTTCCCCTATCTCAATCTCCAGATGCTCCTCGGCAAGCATCTGGGCGTGAAGGGCTCGGTCCAGCGGTTGCTCGCCGAGGGAGACCCGAAGACCCTCGAGATCAACGCGGTGATCGAGGAGCTGAAGCGCGAGGCCGTGGAGCAGGGGTGGCTGGAGGCCAACGCCCTCTACCGCTTCTTCGAGGCGCGCTCGGCGGGCGAGGATCTCATCCTGTCTCGCGATGGGCGCGAGGCCGCGCGCTTCACCTTCCCCCGTCAGCGGGCCGGCGAGCGGCTCTGTCTCGCGGACTATGTGCGGGACACGGCGGCCGAGCCGGACTACGTGGCGCTTTTCGCCGTGACCTGTGGCAAGGGCGTCCGCGAGCTGGCGGAGCGGTGGAAGGAAGAGGGGCAATATCTGCGCTCCCATGCCATCCAGGCCCTCGCCATCGAGCTGGCCGAAGCTCTCGCGGAGATGCTCCACGCGCGGCTGCGCACCCAGTGGGGCTTTCCTGATCCGCCCGGGCTGTCCATGGAGGACCGGCTCAAGGCGCGCTACCGAGGCATCCGGGTCTCCTTCGGCTATCCCGCCTGTCCGAACCTCGCCGACCAGCGCATCCTCTTCGATCTCCTCGAGCCGTCGCAGATTGGCCTCGAGCTGACGGAAGGATTCATGATGGACCCCGAGGCCTCCGTGTCGGCCCTCGTCTTCCATCACCCAGAGGCGAAGTACTTCAAGGCCGAGTAGCTTGCCCATCTCACCGAGGTTCCTGGGACTGCTCGAGGCCGAGGGTCTCGGGGCGATGCGGGGGCTCGACGTCGGCTGCGGTACGGGGCGGCTGACCTTCTGGCTTGCCGCGCGCGCGCGGCAAGTCGTGGGCCTCGACAGGGAACCCGCCGCGATCAAGGAAGCGCGACGTCTGGCCGAGCAGGCCCAGGTCGGGAACGTCGTCTTCATCGAAGCCGATGCCGAGCGCGAGGAATACCATCGCTTCGCTCCGGACATCGTGACGGCCCATCTCTGCGCCTCCGACGCCATCATCGAGCGCGCGGCCCGGGCCCTTCGACCCGGCCGCTGTCTCGGCATGGTCGCCTTCCACGTCGACCAGTGGAAGGAGACGGGGAAGGTCTCGCGCTTCGCCTACGATGAGGCACGCATGGAGCGGAGCCTCAAGGCCCAGGGCCTGGTGCCCGAGGCTCTCGAGGTCGAGCGAGAGGTGAAGCGCTTCGCGTCGGTCGAGGAAGGCCTGGCCGCCGCGGTGGGCCTCGAGGACGCCTGGCGCGCCGACGGTCGGTGGTTCCGCTACATTGCCTTTCTCGAGGGCGGGGGGCGCACCCTCACGCGGGCACATCTCATCGTCAGGGCCCGCAAATCGTGACGCTGACCTCGTCGATCCTGACCGACTCCGTCAAGTCCCGGGCGCTCGCCGCGGGCTTCGACCATGTGGCCATAGGTCCCGCGTCTCCTCCCGACCACGGCCCCGCCCTGGAGCGCTGGCTCGAGGCCGGGTACGCCGGGACCATGAGCTATCTCGAGCGACGCCTCGGCGAGCGGCTCGATCCCGACTCCGTGCTCTCCGGGGCGCGCTCCGTCGTCTGCGTCGCGCTCAACTATTTCCCGGGCGAGCCCGTGCCCGATCCGTCGTGGACGCCCGTGGCGCGCTATGCCTGGGGTCGGGACTACCACGACGTGATGACGCCCCGTCTGCAGGCGCTCGGGCAATATCTTCTCGAGGCCGCGGGAGCTCGGAGCCGCGCCTACGTCGACACGGGGCCCGTGCTCGAGCGGGATCTGGCGGCACGGGCGGGCCTGGGGTGGACGGGCAAGAACACCATGCTCTTGCATCCGGATCTCGGCTCGTGGTTCCTGATCGGCGTCCTCCTCACGACGGCCGAGCTCGCCTTCGACGAGCCGTTGCCGGACCGCTGCGGCTCCTGCCGGGCCTGCCTGGATGCCTGTCCGACCGGAGCCTTCGTCGCCCCCTACGTCCTCGACGCCCGTCGCTGCATCTCGTACCTGACCATCGAGCATCGCGGGGACATTCCTCCCGCGCTCCAAGACGCCCTCGGTCCCTGGCAGTTCGGCTGCGATGTCTGTCAGGAGGTCTGTCCCTGGAACAGGAAAGTCCCGGTGAGTCGTGAGACCGCCTTTCGGCCATCGGCCCCCTATCCGGGCGCCGAGCGAATCGCCGCCATGAGCGACGAGGAGCTCCGCGCCCGCTTCCAGGGAACCGCTCTCCTGCGCCCGCGGCCCGCCGGGCTCCGCCGGAACGCCGCGGCGTTCCGCAACAATTCGGCGCGGGTCCCCCGCGCGTGAGCGAGGAGCGGAGGGCCCGTGCCCTCGAAGTGCTCCTCGCCTTCAGCAAGCTCGGCGTGAGCAGCTTTGGCGGGCCCATCGCCCATATCGGGTATTTCCGCGAAGAGTTCGTCGTGCGCCGACGCTGGCTCGACGAGCATGCCTACGCCGATCTCGTCGGTCTCTGCCAGTTCCTGCCCGGCCCCGCGAGTAGCCAGGTCGGTTTTTCCCTCGGGCTCATGCGGGCGGGCTATCTCGGCGGCCTCGCGGCGTGGACAGGATTCACGCTGCCCTCCGCGATCGCCCTCGTCCTCTTCGCGCATGGCGCGAGAGCGCTTCAAGGATCGCTGGGGACCGGCCTCCTGCACGGCCTCAAGCTCGTGGCCGTGGCGATCGTCGCCCAGGCCGTCTGGGGCATGGCCCGCACGCTCTGCCCCGACCGCGAGCGCGCGACGATCGCGATGGTGGCGACCCTGGTCATCCTGATCAGCGCGTCCTCGGGCGCCCAGATCCTGGCCATCGCGCTGGGGGGCGTGGCCGGCCTGTGGCTCTGTCGTGCGGCGCCGCAGGCACCGACCGGCCACGTGTCCGTGCCCGTCTCGCGCCCGGTCGGGCTGGCGGCCCTCGCCATTTTCCTGCTGCTGCTCGTGGCGCTGCCGGTATGGCGAAATCTCGGAGCATCCCAGGGCCTCGCGCTGTTCGAGGCCTTCTACCGGTCGGGCGCGC